>OJQT01000017.1_pt1 | contig 123902 bp, 100 predicted proteins | sample 1598771 | NCBI WGS metagenome assembly OJQT01 (sample SAMN03922517, study PRJEB24848) | human gut metagenome | isolation source: stool sample | host: Homo sapiens | place: Germany | collected 2010-02
CTACACTATCCTCTTCGTCGGCAGCGTCAGATGTGTATAAGAGACAGTAACAGAACCAACTTCAACAAGACCGGCAATGATTTCCTTCAAAACCACCTTGAAGGTTGTGCGTTTATCCGCGGAGATGAAGTTGGTTTGCTTGTCAATTGAGTCAGTTAAAGCCGCAACAAGCGCAATCAACGGTTCCTCATAATAATCATATTTCCAGCAATCATAATGGAAAACCAGATATTTTCTTGGGCCGTCTTCCTCAAGCGGGTATTTTGCAATTTCCTCTTCGAATCTGTTTAACACAAAGGTTTTTCCAACGCCCCAAGCACCATTTACGGCAAAAGAGGCATTCTTCCTGTTTTCGGACAGTATCTCAACTACATCGATCAGCCGGGCGACAAAGGCTTTCCTGTCAAGCAGGTCTGTTAGCTCTTCCTGTGTATCCATAAGTACTGCGTCTGGCACCATTTTATACCTCCTGCTTTTGAATCGATCACGAAACCCGATTATACCATATCCCGGCACATAAAATAATTTCAATTTCTGAAAAATGCACCATATTCTGCCCGACAAATTCCGACACGCGCCCTTCCTTTTCCTTCCTTGTCTTCCATTCGCATAATTCCCCATTGTTTGCAGACAATAGCAATGTGATTTCGAACGCATAAAGTGGAGGAGCAATATATGAAAGCAACCGGCATCGTCAGACGCATTGACGACCTCGGGCGGATCGTCATCCCGAAGGAGATCCGCCGTACCCTGCGTATCCGCGAGGGCGACCCGCTGGAAATCTACACGGAGAAGGACGGCGAGGTGATTTTTAAAAAATATTCGCCGATGGGGGACCTGCAGGCGGTCGCGGCGCAGCTGTGCGAGTCCATCGGCAAGAACACCGGCCACATCGCGGCCGTGGCGGACCGCGACTCCATCATCGCGGTGGCGGGCGCGCCGAAGCGCGAGCTGCTGGAAAAGCGCAACTCCGCCGAGCTGGAGCAGCTGATGGAGCAGCGGCGCAGCTACCGCTATCATGGCGGCGAGAGCCGTCTGCGCGCGGCGGAGTCCGTGGAGCGCTACCACCTCGGCGTGGCGGCGCCGATCGTGGCCGAGGGCGACCTGATGGGCTGCGTCATGCTGCTCATGGGCGAGCACGACGCAGCGCCGACCGAGTCGGAGCAGACGCTCGCGCAGACGTTCGCGGGCTTTCTGGGAAAGCAGATGGAGAGCTGAAGGAGAAAAGGGAAGATATTCGGGGCCGGGAGGCCCCGATTTTTTCGTATTTTCAAAAATAAAGGTAGAAAAAAGAGGCGTTCAACGGTATAATTACATAGTAGATCAGTATGCAACAGGAGGGAACGGCGTGAAGCTTGCGGCGCTTTTGGGAAACGATACGCTGAAGCAGCGCCTTTCTGCGCTGCAGGCCAAGGGCAAGCTGACGCACAGCTTCCTGCTGACCGGGCCGGAGGGCTCCGGGCGGCACACGCTTGCGCGTATCCTCTGCGCCGCCATGCAGTGCACCGCGCCCGGCGAACGCCCCTGCGGCGTCTGCCCGCAGTGCCGCAAGGTGCTTGACGGCGCGCACCCGGACATCTGCATCGTGGATGACCCCGAGAAGAAGACCATTCCCGTCAAGCTCGTCCGCGATGCCTGCACCGATCTGTATATCCGCCCGAACGAAGGGCAGCGCAAGATCTATCTGTTCCCGCGCGCGCAGGACCTGAACCAGCAGGGGCAGAACGTCCTGCTCAAGAGCATCGAGGAGCCGCCTCCCTACGGCACGTTCCTGCTGCTGGCGGAGCACGCCGAGCAGCTGCTGCCGACCATCCGCAGCCGCTGTGTGGAGCTGCGCCTGTCGCCGCTGCCGAAGGCCGTACTGCTTCCCGCGCTGCGGGAGCGTTTCCCGGACGTGCCGGAGGGCACGCTCCGCGCCGCCGGCGTGCGCGCCGGGGGCTATCTCGGCCGGGCGGAGTCCATTCTGCGGGACGATGCCGGGCTGCTGCCGCAGAGTGCCGCGTTTGTCCGTGCCTACTGCGCGCGGCGTCCGGAGGAGCTGCTGCAGGTGCTCGCCCCGATGGAGCGGCTGAAGCGCGAGCAGCTCCGCCCCATCCTGACGCAGTGGCAGGCCCTTCTCGTCTCTGCCCTGACCTCGCGCAGCGGGCTGCCGCCCCTGCGGCCTGAGTGCGCGCAGATCGCGGAAGCACGCCCCGTCTCGGATATCACGCAGGCGATCGAGGCGATCCGGCTTGCGCTGCGCGATCTGGAGGGCAATGTCAGCCCCGGTGCGATCTGCGGCGCGCTGACCGTAAAGCTGCGGTGAACGCTGTATTTGCAGACTGTCAAAAACCTGCCGGGCCAAAAGCTTTGGAGGGACTTTTTTGACAAGCTGATTTGATTTTATGATGTTTTCCCGTTCATACGGAAAGGAGCTTTTCATGGAAGAACCCAAATTTGAGCCGGTCCCCGAGGAGACCGCGGAGGCCCCGGCAGAGCCCGCCGCGCTGCCCGCGGCCGACGAAGCCCTCATCCCCGAGATGCCCGAAGAGCCGGCCGCCCCGGCGGAAGACCCCATGGTCGAGGTCTGCGACGTGCAGTTCCGTTCCGGGTCAAAGGTCTATTTCTTCGCGCCCGGCGAGCTGAAGATCGCAACGGGCGACGAGGTCATTCTGGAGACTGCCCGCGGGCCCGAATTCGGCCAGTGCGTCCGCGGCAACCACATGGTGCACCCGCGCGAGGTCACTCCGCCGCTGCGCCCCATCCTGCGGCTGGCCACGCAGCAGGACAAGCGCGTCCACGCCGAGAACTGCCGCCGCGAAAAGCGCGCCATGGACGTCTGCCAGCAAAAGATCGCCGACCTCGGGCTGGAAATGCAGCTCGTCTCGGCGGAATATGCCTTTGACGGCAGCAAGGTCCTGTTCTTCTTCACGGCCGACGGCCGCGTCGACTTCCGCGAGCTGGTCAAGAGCCTCGCCTCTGTGCTGCGCACCCGCATCGAGCTGCGGCAGATCGGCGTTCGTGACAAGGCGAAGATGGTCGGCGGCCTCGGCATCTGCGGCCGCCCGTTCTGCTGCCGCCAGTTCCTGGACGATTTCCAGCCGGTGTCCATCAAGATGGCCAAGACGCAGAACCTCAGCCTGAACCCTACGAAGATTTCCGGCACCTGCGGCCGACTGATGTGCTGCCTGAACTACGAGCAGGAGACCTATGAGGAGCTGCTGAAGACCAGTCCGAAGAACGAATCGTTCGTCGACACGCCGGACGGCCGCGGCACGGTCACGGAGGTCAATCTGCTCAAGCAGTGCGTCCGCGTCCGGCTGGAGCAGCAGCCCGACACCATCGTCTGCCACCACAACTGCGATATCTGTGTTCTGCGCAACGGCAAGGCGCGCAAGACCGACCCACCCATTCCGGACGATCTCGCGCCGATCTCCGGCAATCCGCAGAAGTGCCGCAAAAAGGAGGCTCCCGAGCTCAAGACCTATCTCGAGCCGGTCGTCATGCGCCAGAACGCCGCCGTGCTGGAAGAGGCCCGCACGAACGAGGCCGACATTCAGAACGAGCAGCAGCGCGGCAAGCGCCGCCGCCGCGGCGGACGCGGCCGCCGACATGAGGGCGAGGGCGAGGTCCCGCAGGAGCAGGAGGCCAGACGCCCGGCCGAGGCGAAGAAGCCTGCCGAACCGAAGAAGCCCGCTGAGAGCAAAAAGCCGGCTGAGGCGAGAAAGCTCGCCGAGGCAAGGCCGGAGCAGGCCGAGGGCGAGCCGAAGAAGCAGCGCCCGCGCCGCCAGCGTCCGCCCAGAGCGCCGAAGCCCGAGGGTGAGAAGCCCCCGCGCGCCGAGGCAGCGCCTGTCGATGCCCCGCATGGCGGCGAGAAGCCGAAACCCCGCCGCCGCTCCCGCGGCCACCGCAAGCCCGGCGGCCCGAAGCCCGAGGGCGGAGGGGAAGTGTAAAAATTGAAAATTCAGAGCCGCCTCGCAAGGGGCGGCTCTTCGCAAAACGGAGATTTTACGATGAGTACCTCAAAGGAATACATGCAGTTCGTTCTGGACCAGCTGAAGGAGTTCCCGGACGTGACATACCGCAAAATGTTCGGCGAGTACATGGTCTATCTGCAGGGAAGGCCCGTCCTGCTCGTCTGCGACAACTGTGCAATGGTCAAAAAGCTCCCCGAGCTGGCGGAGCTGATGCGCAGCGCGCCGGATGGCCTGCCCTATGAAGGGGCCAGGGTCCACTCCGTCCTCGATCTGGAGGACCGTGAGCTGGTGCGGCAGGTGATGGATATCCTCCTGCGTGTCACGCCGCTGCCGAAGCGGAGAAAGTGACTGTGCTGGCCGAAAAAAGCCTTTACAAAGCCCGGAACCTGTGATATCATACGAATACCCTATTGAATAGGGCAATCTGCACAGAGGAGGAAAGCTGTGGGAACGTTTCGTGTCTACTATGATCCGGCGGCTTTGGAAGAACTGTGCAGAAGAACGCCGTATAATCTAAAGAAAGACCTGAAAAATATAGACGAACAGACAAGGCAGGAGATCGCCGAGGAGCTTGCCAACGAAATTTATCTGGGGTTGGACCGTCCACCGACTGCGGTCTCCCTTCATTGGGGCAGAAAGCGACAGGCTACCTGTGCTAAGATTAGGGTCGTGGATGTCCGGCGTGACGCAGGAAAGTCAAATGGCTACCGGTGCATCGTGTTGGTCGATTATGTGCACAGCAGTGCGTTTTTGCTGCACATTTACCGGCATGCGCATGGAGAAGCGGAGAACATCAGTCGGAGCGACCGGAATCAGCTGGACGGACTGGTCGATGAATACGAGCGCTCTCTGGAGGCCATGCAGGCAGAAGAAAAGCCATAAAAACAGGAAAACTGTTTGGGAAGAGGTTTATCATGATCGATATCAATAAGTTGCTGGGGTCCAAAAGGGTCGAGGTATCCTTTCCGGAAACCGCTGTGGACGGAGCTTATGTAAAGCTGTTCCGGGCGGATCACAGGCTGACGCAGGCCGCGCTGGCCAATATCATGGGCGTGAAGAAAAAGACCATTGAAAAGTGGGAGCAGGGCGTGAATAAGGTCAGCGGCAGCAGTGCCGTGCTGCTGAAGCTGCTTCGCGATGATCCGGAGCTGATCGGGCGGCTGTACAAGGTACAGGCGGTTTCCGGAAAGACGGAGACCGACGACTATACGCCGATCGACCGGAAGGTGATCAACGGAACAGTGAAGACGGCGGCAAAGGTCCGGAGAAACATCTGGGCGGCCGTTTTTTAAGGAGGACAGGGATGGAATGCAGAGACTGCATGCTGCAGATGGACGAGCTGTATTTCTCCAGCTTTGATTTTGAGCAAAGCCGGGAGGACAGCAACACAGAATATGACGTTTCGTTTCATATCGAATACGCAAAGAACAAAAAGGACTCCGCAAAATTCCGCGTGATGATCCGGACCGCAGTCGAAAATAAAACGGGCAGCGTCCGCATACGGCTGGATACCGTCGGCATTTTTACGATCGAAAATTTTGAGCTTGATCGGGACCTGAACGAGCGCATCCTCAAGGCCAATACCGTGGCGATCATGTTCCCCTATATCCGGAGCCAGATCTCCCTGCTGACAACACAGCCGGGGCTGCATCCGGTCATGCTGCCGCCGATGAACATCAACGCGCTGCTGGATTCCACCGAAGAGGCGTAAACGCAGCAGAAAAGCAGAACACGCGGGCTTCTGGCCCAGCGTGCCCTGCTGGCTTTTCCGGAATATAATGGGAAAAAACAGCCCCGCTCGGCAAGAGCGGGGCTGCGCTTTTACAGCCTGACGACTGCACTATACAGCGAGAAGCTGTCGCTGCCGTTTTTATCGGCGGCGTAGAATGTGACGAGTGCGCGGTAGGAATAGTTCACGGGGCCGGTGTAGGTCTGCGTATAGGTATGGGTCATCACGTTGTGGCCCAGCATGGCGGCCGTGTAGCGCGAGGAATAGGTGCGGACCGGGGTCCAGCTCGTCCCGTTTGCGGACTGCTCGATGACGATCGTGGTGACGCCAATGCTGGTCATGGAAGAGCCTGAGCCGGTCGTGGTCTTGATCGAGATCGAGTTCGTACCGCTTTTGGCGATCAACGCATCTGAGCGGCTGATGTAATCGCTGCTGCGCGCGGCGGCCGGCAGGCACAGCGCGGCTGCCAGCAGGGAAAGGATCAGTACAAGAGAAAGAACGCGCTTCATGGATACCTCCGTTTAGTGTATGGAATAGACAATGGAGCGGATCACTTCCGCCGGGACCTTGCCGCAGACCAGACCGGAAACACAGCCGTTCAGCCAGCAGATGCCCGTGGAAGCATTGTTCGTGTATTGGTAGTACCCGACGTCCCCCAGCGTGAAGTAACTGACGGGCCGCTCGTCCTTCACGATCCAGCTTCCCTCCATTGCGGAAGGCTCCGCGAAGATCGTGAAATCCATGCTGAAGCCTGTGCCGTCCGGCAGGGAGAAGAAGGCATAGAACGAGGTGGTACCGGCGAATTCGTCTCCGAAGTTATATTCCGACACAACGGCGCCCTCCGGGACCCAGGACGGAACGACGCCGGACACGCCGTAGGCTGCCAGCGCGTCGTGCAGCTGCTGCAGGCCCTCGTTGTCCGTGTGATATTCGCCGCCCTGCGGCAGGCGCCAGTCTGCATGCGGCAGAGCGCTGATCTTGAGATACTCGTCCGTCCAGGTGACATAGGCGTTCGGAGCGTCGCTCGCGCCGGTCTCGACGCGGGGAAACAGGGCGAAGATCAGGACAAACATGGCTGCAGCGGCGGACACCACGCGGATCGGGATGCGGAGGCGGGTGTAGGCCTTCTGCAGGTGCGCGCGGGTGCGGCGAACCGGTGCGCCGGGGGAATCCGGGGTGGAATAGTAGGCGGAAAAATCCTGCCATGCGGCGGACGTGTCGGCCGGAGTCCTGCGGCGCTCGGCCAGAACGGTCAGAATGCTGTCAACGGTCGCCTCATCCAGCGGCGGGCCGTCCAGATCGCTGCGCAGAAGCGTCTGAAGATGCTCGGTTGATAATTTGCGGTACAGTGCGAGTTGGGCTTCGGTTGGTTGATCGGCCATATGAAATTCCTCCCTTCATCCCTATATTTCTTCAGAAACGCAAAACGGACATGTTTTCGGAAATTTTTTTACTTTTATTTGGCAAAAGCTGCTTGCAGAGCTTTTTGCGGATGCGCTGCAGCCGTTTCTGGCTGCTCCAGACCGAGATGCCGAGCTCCTTGGCAACCTCCAGATGCGTTGCTCCTTCCAGCGTGATGCGGCAGAGCAGACGATAGTCCTCCGGCGGCAGCAGGGCGCGGATGGCGTCGAGCAGTTCGCTGATCGAGCCGAACGGCCGGTCCTCCACGGCGAGTTTTTTGCTCTCCTGCGCAAGATCCTGCTCGAGCGAGATGAAGTACAGGGCCTCCAGCGCCCGGCGGCGGCTGCCGACGCGGATCTTGTTCTTGAGCGTCTCCATCAGCCAGGCCTCCGGCTTTGCATGGCGCATGAGCGCGTCCTGCTTGCGGACAGCCTCGAAGAAGGTCTCCTGCACGGCCTCTTCGGCGTAGGCGGCATTGAAAAGGAGGTTCTCGGCGTAGATATACAGCCGTTCATAATTTGCATTGTACAGCGCTTCCAGAAAGGCATTGGCCTCCATGCGCTTCACCAGCCTTTGTGCGGCCGCATGGCCGCGGGATCGGGTTGTGCGTCGGGTCTGCACCGCACGGCTCCGGAGCGTGATATCCTGTGCGGTACTGCCCTTATTATAGCAGGCAGGTTCGTGCAATGTCAATCGGAGCTTGCCAACAGAATCTGACAATTCGACAGGGTTCTCAGGGCGCGAGCCGGACGAGCTGCTCCGGCTCGTCCGCCGTCAGCGTGACGGTGGCGCGCTGGACGCCGTTTTCCAGCAGGGCGTATGTTGTGCCGAGCGGCACGCCGAACAGGCTGCAGCGGGCGTTTCCTGCCCCGTCGGGGTAGACGACGGCGCGGCGCTCGAAGCCCTCGTTGTCCGTCAGCGTGAATTCCAGACAGCCCTGCTCCCCGGCGGCGAGCGACCGCTGCACGAGCACGGAGCCGACCGGAACGGCCGTCAGATGGAGCTGCTCGCCGTCGGACCAGCACGGGCCGGATTCCGCGCGGACGGATGCGTTCGGCAGAAGGGTAAAGACGGCCTCGCCCAGCGTCGTCACGGCGCGGTAGCGGCCCGGCTCCAGCCGCGCGCTGACGGTGCTGCCGTCGCGGCCGGGGATGAGGCGCTGCAGCTCCTGCCCGGCCTCGTCCTGAATGGTGATCTCGCTGATCTCGCCGTCCGTGCAGAACAGCACGCGCACGAGCATAAGCGGCGCTTCTGTCGGAGCCTCTGCGGCCTGTATGTCCGGTGTGCGCAGGCTCTGCGCCGCGAAAACGGCGCTCATCAGGCCCATGGAGGCGGCGATGGCGACCGCCATGAGCAGAATGGCGCAGCAAAGCCTTGCTGCTTTCTTTTGCATGATTTTGCCTCCTTCGATAAGATGCCGCCAGTATAGCGCATCCGTCCGGAGAGACCGTCCGAAAATCGTCGAGGGAAACAGGTATAAAAAATTTCCCGCCGGGCGATACTCATGCTCGGAGGTGCTAATATGCAAAACAAGGAAAACGGCTTCGGCCGCTTTGTGAAGGAGAAGGGCTACTACATAGTCCTGCTCCTTTGCGCAGTAGCGATCGGAGTATCGGGCTATCTTCTTCTTTCCGGAAAAAACAGCGACCAGCAGGTCCATCTGAGCACGGAGCGCGCCACGGTCCCACCGGGCGTGCGGGCCACGGAGCACGCGGAAAACGTTGTGGCGACGGACGGCCCGGAGCCGGGCACGGAGGCTACGGAGCCGACGCTGCGCCTGCAGCCGCCGGTGGCGGGCGAGCAGACGGGAGGCTTTGCGGCGGACCATCTGGCCTACAATGCGACGACGCGCGACTGGCGCACGCACGAGGGCCTCGATCTGGCCGCGGCACTCGGCGATCCGGTCTGCGCCGCGGCAGACGGGACTGTCTACACGATCTATGAGGACGAGCGCTACGGCACGACCGTCGTGCTGCGCCACAGCGGCGGCTTCACGACGCACTATGCCAACCTCACCGAGGAGCCGGATGTCGCCGTGGGCGACACGGTCCGCGCCGGGCAGCGCCTCGGCACGGTCGGCCAGACGGCCCTGACGGAGACAGGCGACGCGCCGCATGTGCATTTCGCCCTCTATAACGGCAATACGCCGGAAGACCCGGCAGAATACTGGCAGTGAACAAAGCAGAGGACGGCCGCCCGGCCGTCCTTTCGCGTTCCATCACCCGCCGCAGCGGCAGAATTGCAAAATCATGATACAAAAATTGACTTTGCAATTCTGGAAGCAGCTTGGCGAAAAAGCCCGAAGGGACTTTTTGACAAGCTGAGGACGGCCGGTCGGCCGTCCCTCTTGCACGTCGTATCGGATCGCGGATGGGAATGCAGCGGCACTCTGCCGACCGCACACGCCTTGTAGGGGAGCGGCATGCCGCTCCCGGCGGTGTACTCCCGATTCGTACTGGCTGCCGTTAAAATGGTATACACCAATTGCGTCTGTAGCGGCGCTCAGTGAGCGCCTTGTGCACTTACAAATCATGCAGCGCAAATTCATTGGCATGAGACTTCCGAGTTTGTCATTGCGAGGCCCCGAAGGGGCCGTGGCAATCTCGCAGTACCCGGCCGGATCACAGGAAGGCCGCGGCGAAAACGCAACTGCCTGCCCGAGATTGCCACGTCGGCCTTTGGCCTCCTCGCAATGACAATTCGGGGGCCATTACCGTTTTATCGTCAGCCGGTACGAATCGTAAGCGCTGCGCCGGGAGCGGCATGCCGCTCCCCTACAACGCACGACTGGCAGTTTTGCGTAACTTTCCATTTTCCATTCTGCATTTTCCATTTGCACCATGCCTCGCCCCTGCGATTTGCACTGCATTCCATAACAAAAAACTGCCGCACCCCGTGGGGTGCGGCAGCGGAAGAGTATTTCTTACTTGCTGAGAGCCAGATAACGGCAGGCGACAGCGGCAGCCTGGCAGCGGAGTGCCGTGGCGGTCGGGTCAAGGTAGTTGACCTTGTCGTCGTGCGTGGAGCCGTTGACGATCTCGGCGGAGACAGCCCAGTTCATGGCGTCCTTCGCCCAGTCGGCGACGGAGGCGGCATCCGGGAAGGAGGCCAGCTTGTCTTCCTCGACCTTTTCGGCCTTGGCCAGACGGTAGAGCATCGTGGCCATTTCCTGACGGGTGATGTTGTCGTTCGGGGCGAACGTGCCGTCGCCCATGCCGTTGACGACACCGGCCTCGGTGGCCCAGACGACGGCGTTATAGTACCAGTCGCCGGTCTTGACGTCGGAGTAGGTGCTCTCGCCGGTCACGACGGGGGCGTAGGAAACACGATAGAGCATCGTGGCGAACTCAGCGCGGGTCAGCGTGCCCTGCGGCTCAAACGTCGTCTCGGTCATGCCGTTGACAACGCCGGAAGCGGCCAGCTCCAGAACGACATCATGGAACCAGTCTTCCTCGGTGACGTCCGTGAACTTGTTCTCAAAGGGAACGTTTGTGATCTTCCACTCGGAGGTGATAACGGGATCGATGGTGCCCTGCTCCGTGATGTAGTCAGCCAGCAGGTTGCGGGCCTGGCCCTTGTCCTCGCCCTGGATCATGTCATACTGGGTGGAGTAGATGACGCGGCTCTCGTCGTTCGGGACGAAGTTGCAGCCGTGCTCGTTGATGTACTGGATGAAGTTGCCGCCGCCGTTGAAGCGGTAGTTGTTGATGACGACGGTGAAGGTATCGGTGTCCTGCACGGCCTTGCCGTTGTAGGTCATGTTCTCGATGCGGTGGCCGGAGGGAGCCGCAGCGTTGATCTCATAGGAGAAGCCCTCGCCGGAGATAACGTCGTAGTACGTCAGGCCGCCCTGGATGCTGAAGGTGCCGTCCTCGTTGGCCCTAACCTTGGAGGCGGAGTACTCGAGCCAGGTGCGGACTTCCTTGCCGCTCATGGTGATCTGGTAGAACCAGTTCTCATAGCGGTACAGGCGGAACATGTCGCCGAGCTTGATGTCACCCTTCGGGATGAGGTTCTCGGCATTGCCGGAGGTCAGCGGAGCGGTGATGGACAGCTGAGCGGGCTTATCGTCGGTCTTGTCGTCGGGGGTGTTCTTGCCGGTGCGGTCATAAGCGCCCCAGATCTGGACCTTGTTCACGAGGTCGACGAAGGCGGACGGCGCAGTGCCGAGGCCAGAGGCGGTGAAGTTGTCGCTTGCGGTGCCGATGGGCTTGAGCATGTACTCGTTCCACGTTGCATCCTCATAGGGCTGCAGAGCGGCGGTCAGATCGGGCTCCGGCTCATAGAGCGGCTTCGTGGTGCGGCCCTCGCGGACGGTCATGGGAGCATTGGCGGCTTCGACCGTGTAGGTCTTCGTGGCCTTGTTGTAGGTGAACAGCGCGCGGCCGACAACACCAGCCTTCGTGCCCGGGGAGATGACGGGGATCTCCTTGCCGTCGGTGTTGGCAATCTTCGTCACGCCGTTGCGATGCTCGTGGCCGGAGAACACAAGGTCGATGGAGTTCGTGGTGGAGACAAGCTCACGGATGAAGTCGGACTTTTCGGGGTCGCCGTCGATGCCGCTGTGGCTGACGAGGACAATGAGGTCGGCCTTGGCCTTCATCTCGGCTTCGTAGTGCTTGTAGGTCTCCACAACGCCTGCGAAGTAGATGCCCTTCCAGTTCTCGGGGACATCCCAGTTTGCAATGTTGGGGTTGCCGATGCCCATGACAGCGACCTTGACGCCGTCATATTCCTTGATGACATAGGGAGCGTAGCCGTTCCAGGTCTTCCAGTCGCGGGTCTTGTCGTTGTTCGTGTTGGCGTCGAGGTAGTTCGCCATGGAAACACCGACCTTGGACTCGGTCTCGGTGGACTCAGAGGTGAGATAGTTCAGCTGGCGCTGGAGAATATCCATGCCGTAGTTGAACTCGTGGTTGCCGACGACCCACATATCATAGTCCATCATACGCATGACCTTCATGGCGGGATCGTCCACGTCCTTCTTCATGAAGGCGTAGTAGTACGTCAGCGGCGTGCCCTGGATGGTGTCGCCGGAGTCACTGAGGAATACGTTCTTGTATTCCGCACGCTGCTGCTTGACATAAGTGGCAACGCGGGTCATACTCTGATAATGAGTGCCGGACAGGCTTGCATCCTGCGTGTAGTCCGTTGCAAACTGCTGACCATGGACGTCGGAGGTGTCGAGGAAGAGGATCTGAACCTCATTCTCATCAGCCGCGAAAACGGCCGGCACCAGCGCCGTGACAAGGCACAGCACAAGCAGCAGAGACACGATGCGAGAAAGTGCTTTCTTCATGGAAATACTCTCCTTTTCGTTTTTACACCGGAATACCGGTGCATCTGAGAATACTATACTCCATGCGAGGGGAAATGTCCATAGGGGCCGGAAAAATCAGCAAATTGCCAAAAAACGGCCGAGAATGAATGGAAATAATATAAGATGAAATTCATGCATGGAGTATTGTCCGCTCTGCAGAGACGGCTGCACGGAATGTGACGTGAGATAAAACAAAAAGCTCTGCCGCAGGGGGATGCCCGCGGCAGAGCTCTTCAAAGCGGAATTATTCGGCGGAGATCAGATAGTAATAAACGGGCTGGCCGCCGTCGATGAGCGTGACCTCACATTCCGGGCAGACCTCGCGGAACAGGGCAGCCGTCTCCTCGGCCTGACCGGCGGGCAGATCGGCGCCCGCATAGACCGTGACGAACTCGTGGCCCTCCTCATGGACCTTTTCGGCCATGCTGCGGAGCAGGCCCTTCAGGTCGGCGCTGCTGCCGAACAGAGAGCTGCCCCACAGGGCGAGGTACTCGCCTGCGTGGATGTTATGCCCGTCGATATCGGAGTCGCGCGCGGCATAGGTGATCTGCATCGTGGTCACACCGGCCATGGCGTCCGTCATGGCGGAGAGATTGTCCTCCTCCGAGGCGTCCGGATCAAAGACCAGCATGGCGGAGACGCCCTGCGGCACGGTCTTCGAGGGAACGACGACGACCTTTTTCTCCGTCAGGCCGGCCGTCTGCTCGGCCGCCATGATGATGTTCTTGTTGTTCGGGAAGACGAACACGACCTCGGCGGGCGTGGCGTTGATCTTCTCGAGAATATCCTGCGTCGAGGGGTTCATGGTCTGGCCGCCCTCGATGATCTGGTCTGCGCCCAGCTCGCGGAACACACCGGCAAGCCCCTTGCCTGCGCACACGGCGACCATGCCGAAGTGCTTTTCCGGCGCGGCGACGGTCTCTTTGGCCTCGAGCTCCTGCTCGATCTTTTCAAGATCGTCCGTGCTGCGGGCGGCGCGGCCTGCGGCAAGATCGTCGTGCTGCATCTGCATGTTCTCAATCTTGGCAAGCTCGAGCGTGCCGTATTTCTGCGACTCTGTCAGGGCTTCGCCGGGGATGTTCGTGTGGACGTGGACTTTGAAGGATTCGTCGTCCTCGCCGATGACGATGCTGTCGCCGATGGTGTCAAGATAGGCGCGCAGCGGGGAGAGGTCAATGTCCTCGTGCGCCTTGCGCATGATATACACCGTGTCGAAGGCAAAGGTGATCTCGCCGGTGTCGAACTCGGTGAAATCGGCCTGCTCGCGAACCTCCTGCGGCTGCTCACCGGCCTCGGGCGCTTCAATTTCCACGCCGCGGTGGACGGAAAGCATGGCCTCGAGCACATACAGCCAGCCCTTGCCGCCTGCGTCCACGACGCCCGCCTTCTGCAGGACGGGATTCTGGTTCACGGTCTGCGCCAGCGCCTCCGCGGCGGAGCGGACCGTCGCCTCGAGAACGGCCTCGCAGTCCGCGCCGCTGTCGGCCGTTTCCATGGCCGTGTCGGCGGAGACGCGGGCCACGGTCAGGATCGTGCCCTCCGTGGGCTTCATCACGGCCTTGTAGGCCGCTTCGACGCCGCCGCGCAGGGCCATCGCCAGCTGCTCGCCCGTGCAGGCCTCCACGCCCTTCAGGGCCTTGGAGAAGCCGCGGAACAGCAGCGAGAGGATGACGCCGGAGTTGCCGCGCGCGCCGCGCAGCATGGCCGAAGCCGTGATATCGGCGGCCTTCGTCAGCGTGACGCTGCCCGCCTTGCGCAGATCGGCTGCCGCTGCGTTCAGCGTCATGCTCATGTTCGTGCCGGTGTCGCCGTCGGGGACGGGGAAGACGTTCAGCTCGTTGATCTGCTGTTTGTGGATCTCGATGGAGGCAGCGGCGCTGAGGATCATTTTCTGAAAGGCCGCTCCGTCAATGGTTTGCCTCACTGTAAGTTACACCTCCGTATTGCCGTTAATCGGTCATCATGGAGTCCACCAGGATGTTGACCTCGCGGATCTCGGTTTCGGTCTGCTGGGAGACGACATAGCGGACCTCGTTCAGGATCGAGCTGCCCAGCGCGGGGATGTTCACGCCCTGATCGACGATGATGTGCAGATCGACCGAAATGGTGCCGTCTTCGTTCGTGCGCACGAGCACGCCCTTGGCGAGCGACTCGCGGCGGAGCAGATGGACGAGGCCGTCCTTCATGCTGCGGATGGCCATGCCCTTGACGCCGAAGCAGTTCGTTGCGGCGCTTCCGGCAATATAGGTATAAACGTTGTTGCTGACGGCGATCTCGCCGAGCTCGTTTTGCCTGCGGATCATGCGGAAAACCTCCTTATTGATTGAAAAAATGGGATGCGGCGGGGCTGCCCGCCGCGGGGATCACAGCATGCTCTCTTCCCAGCAGGCGGGCGGCGTCAGGCCGAGCAGCGTGGCGACGGTCGGGGCGACGTTGGCCAGACCGAACTTGCCCTCCTTGAGCGTATGCTCCACGCCCGGATCATAGACGATGAAGGGGACGGGGTTCAGGCTGTGGGCCGTGCGGATGGACGTCTTGCCCTTCTTCGTTTCGAGCATCTGGTCGGCGTTGCCGTGGTCTGCCGTGACGAGCACGACGTAACCCAGACGCCTGCCTGCCTCGACGATGCGGCCGACGCCCTCGTCGACGCACTCCATGGCCTTCACGACGGCCTTGATGTTGCCGGTGTGGCCGACCATATCGCCGTTCGGGAAGTTGCAGCGCAGGAAGTCATATTTGCCGGACTCCATGGCCTTGACCATGCAGTCGGTGATCTCTTTCGACTTCATGGCCGGAGCCTGATCGAAGGGGATGACGTCGGAGGGGATCTCCTCATAGGTCTCAAGCTCCTCGCTGACCTTGCCGGAGCGGTTGCCGTTCCAGAAGTAGGTGACATGGCCGTACTTCTGCGTCTCGGACACGGCGTACTCGCGCAGCTTGTGGGCGCACAGCAGCTCGGTGAGCGTGTTCTTGATCACAGGCGGCTGGACCAGATAATGCGTCGGGATCTTCAGATCGCCGTCGTATTCCAGCATACCGGCAAAGTCGACGCCGGTGTAATCGCCGCGGTCGAACTTGTCAAAATCCTTGCGGTCGAAGGCGAGGGAGATCTCCTGCGCGCGGTCGCCGCGGAAGTTATACAGCACGACGCTGTCGCCGTTGGCGATGGTCGCCACGGGCGCGCCGTCACGCTCCACGACAAAGGCGGGCAGGTCCTGATCGATGCAGTTCGTCTCGGCGCGGTAGGTCTCGATGGCCTCCTTTGCGGAGGGGAAGCGGCGGGCAAGGCCCTGCACATGGGTGCGCCAGCCGGCCTCGACCATCGGCCAGTTGGCCTCGTAGCGGTCCATGGTGATCTGCATTCTGCCGCCGCCGGAGGCGATGGCATAGTCGCAGCCCTCGGTGTTCAGCTCGCGGAGCAGGTCCTCGAGCTGCGCGACATACTCAAGCGCGGACGTGGCAGGCACGTCGCGGCCGTCGAGCAGGATGTGGCAGTAGGCGCGCTTGACGCCCTCGGCATGCGCATGGCGCAGCAGGGCGAACAGGTGATGAATGTTCGAATGGACGTTGCCGTCGGACAGCAGGCCGAGGAAATGGAAGGCCTTGCCGTTCTCGTTGCAGTTCGCGACGAGGCCCTTCCACGTCTCGGACTGGAACAGTGCGCCCGTCTCGATGGACTCGCCGACGAGCTTGGCACCCTGCGAGTAGATCTGGCCGCAGCCGAGGGCATTGTGACCGACCTCGGAGTTGCCCATGTCGTCATCGGTGGGCAGGCCGACGGCCGTGCCGTGCGCCTTGAGCCAGTTGTGCGGGCAGGTGGCGAAGAGGCGGTCGAGATTCGGGGTATTTGCAAGCTTTACTGCGTCGCCGGGGCCGCCGTCGCCCTTGCCGACGCCGTCCATGATGACCAGGACAACAGGTTTCTTTGTCATAATATGCATCCTCCAATCACAAGAGATATCTGTGCTTTGATTGATTCATGCTATTGTACTACATTTTCCCGTTTCGTACAATCTTTATTTTCGAGATTCTGTATCCCCTACAAAATAACCGGGGCGAAAATGGGGGAAACTGTGCGAAATTCGGTGCTTTGGGGCGGAAAATGCTCAGTTCAGCGTGTCGGCGCTCCCGGCAAGCAGGCTCTCGATCGCCTGCGCGAGCGGTGAGGGCAGCGGGCGGTCCTGCGAGATGAGCTGCGCCGCGGCCTCCTGCGCCTGCCGCAGCACGGCGAGGTCCGTGGCAAGGTCGCCGACGCGGAACACCGGCAGGCCGTGCTGGCGGCTGCCGAAAAAGTCGCCGGGGCCGCGCTGCTGCAGGTCGGCCTCTGCGATGCGGAAGCCGTCATTCGTGCCGCAGAGCGTGCGCAGGCGCTGGCGGGTCTCGGGGTTTTTATTGTCCGAAACGAGCACGCACCAGGCCTTCGCGCTGCCGCGCCCGACGCGCCCGCGCAGCTGGTGCAGCTGTGAAAGACCGAAGCGGTCGGCATTCTCAATGACCATGAGCGTGGCGTTCGGCACGTCGACACCGACCTCGATGACGGTCGTGGCGACGAGGATATCGGCTTCGCCTGCGGCGAACGAGGTCATGACGGCTTCTTTTTCCGCGCCCTTCATTTTGCCGTGCAGCAGGGCGACGCGCAGATTCGGGAACACATAGTCCTGCAGCGTCTGCGCCCACTGCTCCGCGGCCTTGAGCGTCTCGCCGCCGTCTCCGCCGTCGTCCTCGACGGCCGGGCAGACGATGAAGCTCTGGTGGCCCTCGTCTGCCTGCTTGCGCACAAAGGCGTTCAGCCGCGCGCGGTAGCGCTCGTCGACCAGGAACGTCTCGACCGGCTCGCGGCCGGGCGGCAGCTCGTCGACGACGGAGACGTCGAGATCGCCGTAGACGATCAGAGCCAGCGTGCGCGGGATGGGCGTGGCAGACAGCAGCAGCAGGTGCGGCTGCGTGCCCTTGGCGCACAGGGCGGCGCGCTGGGCCACGCCGAAGCGGTGCTGCTCGTCTGCGATGACCATGCCGAGGCGGGCAAAGCGGGTCTGCTCCGTGAGCAGGGCGTGCGTGCCGATGACAACGTCGGCCAGCCCGAGCTCCGCCGCCTCACGGGCGCTGCGCTTCTGTGCCGCGCCCATCTGTCCCGTCAGGAGCACCGTGCGGATGCCGAGACCCTCAAACAGCGGGGCGAGGCGGTCAAAATGCTGCCGGGCCAGGATCTCCGTCGGGGCCAGCAGCGCGGTCTGCACGCCGTTTTTTGCAGCGAGATAGGCAGCCGCGGCGGCGACCATCGTCTTGCCGCTGCCAACATCGCCCTGCACAAGGCGGCTCATGGGGCGGCCTGTGCGCACGTCGGCGCAGATGTCGTCCACGGCACGCTGCTGTGCGCCCGTCAGGCGGAAGGGGAGGGCGGCAAAGAACGGCGTAAGCTCCGTCTGCCATGCCGGGCAGGAGTGAGCCGTGCGGCGGCTGCGCACGATGGCAAGCGCGGCGGAAAAGAGAAAGAATTCCTCAAAAACGAGCCTGCGCTGCGCCCGGCCCAGCGCGGCGGCCGACGTGGGGCAGTGGATCTCGCGGCAGGCCTCCGCCGCGCCGCACAGACCGTAGCGGCGCAGCAGCTCCGGCGGCAGCGTCTCAGGCAGGAGCCCGGCGCAGCGGGAGACGGCCTGCGCCTGCGCGCGCAGCACCATGGAGTTCGTCAGCCCGGCCGTCAGCGGATAGACGGGCAGGATGCGCCGCGTGACGCGGGCCGGGCCGTCGCAGAGCTCAAACAGCGGGTTCGTCATGCCGTAGGCGGCAAAATCGCCGGTCAGCACGCCGTAAAAGCAGTAGCGCTCGCCGACGCGCAGCGCTCCGGCGGAGTGCGCGGCATTGAAAAACGTCAGGTTCAGGCGGCCCGTGTCGTCGGCCACGGTGAATTTCGTGACCTCGAGCATGCGGCTGCCGGGCTTGGGAATGCGGTTCGTGCGCGGCGTGGTAACAACGGCCGCTTCAAAGCAGGCGGGCGTGCCGGCCTCGAGCGAGGCGATGGAAACAAGGCGCGTCCGGTCCTCATAGGTGCGCGGATACAGCCGCAGCAGCTCGCCGACAGTGCGGACGTTCAGCCGGGCGAACAGCGCAGCGCGCTGCGGGCCGATGCCGGGCAGGGACGTGAGCGGGGCGTCGAGGGTAACGGGCTTTTCCATAACCGGACCTCCTGAAGTAGAGTTGAGAGTGGAGAATGGAAAGTGGAGAGCACAGGGCCACCAGTGTTGTCATTGCGAGTTCGTATGGGCCATCGCTGAAACGGTATGCACCAATTGCGTCTGTAGCGGCGCTCATTGAGCGCCTTGCAGGCTGACAATACTTGAGGTATGTATTTTATGGCGTGAGGCCCCCAAGTTTGTCATTGCGAGGAGCGAAGCGACGTGGCAATCTCGGGAAGGCAGTTACGATTTCGCCGATGGCTTTCCCACGATTCGGTCGGGTCCTGCGAGATTGCCACGGCCCCGTTGGGGCCTCGCAATGACAAATTTGGGAGCATTACGCGGTCGACGAGGGTGCACACCAACTTGCAGCTGCCAATGGCGCTCACCGCCCGTAAAGGGCACGCCGCATCCGTAGAGCGGCAAAGCCGCTAACGGCTGCGCAGTGAGCGCCGCTACAGACGCAATCGGTACATGCCATTTTAACGGCAGCCAGTACGGGTCGGCAGTGCCTGCCCGAGATTGCCACGGGCGCAAGCGCCCTTCGCAATGACAAATCCGGCGGCCCTGCATTCCCCGGGAGAAAGCAAAAGCCTGATGGAGGTACTCCATCAGGCGGAATGATCCGAATTTGCTTACGCCATGGCGTTGAGCTTCAGCGTCATGCTGCTCTTCTTGCGCGCGGCGTTGTTCTTGTGCAGGATCCCCTTCACGGCAGCCTTGTCAACGGCGACAACGGCGGCCTTGTAGGCAGCGGTGGCCTCCTCGCGGTTACCGGCGACAACAGCGCTGTCGAACTTCTTCAGGGTGGTCTTCAGAGCGGACTTCGCCATCTTGTTCTTCACGTTGGCCTCGCGGGACAGGAGCACGCGCTTCTTTGCGGACTTGATGTTGGGCATGGATTCCACCTCCTCTGAATGGCGTTTATCGAAAACCCATGTATTAATCTCATGCAGGAATCTATTATAGCGGCGTCCGCCCATAAAATCAATCCTTTTTTCTGCTTTTTTGCAAAAAAATTTCGCCTCTGAGCAGACTAAGGGTAAGATCACAAGGAGAGGATGTCGGAAAAATGGGGATCCGGACGGACCTTGCCATGGAGGCAAAGGCGCTCTGGGAGAAGAGCGCCGGGAAAACGACGAAGCTGGCGGGCGTTCGCGCCCGGGAACGCGAGCGGGACGGCTTTGCCGTGACGGAGGTGCACATTCTCGACCGCCGGGGCGAGGCCGCGCTCGGCAAGCCCGCCGGACGCTATGTCACGCTGGAGCTGCCGCCGCTGGCGCGGGACGTCCGCCCGGCCGCTGAGGCGCTGGCGGCGGAGCTGCGGAGGCTGCTGCGCCTGCAGCCGGGGCAGGGTGTGCTCGTGGCCGGGCTCGGAAACGAAGCCGTCACGCCGGATGCCCTCGGGCCGCTGTGCCTGCGCGGGCTGTTCCTGACGCGCCACCTCATCCGCCACCTGCCGGAGCAGTTCGGCGGCGTGCGGCCGGTCAGCGCCGTTGCGCCCGGCGTGCTGGCCACAACGGGCATGGAGAGCCTCGAGCTCGTGCGCGGGGCCGTGCGCCATGTGCGCCCGGCCTGCGTGCTGGCCGTCGACGCCCTTGCGGCCGCTGCCCCGGAGCGGCTGTGCCGCACGTTCCAGCTCTCGGACGCGGGCATCGTGCCCGGCTCCGGCGTGGGCAACGCCCGCGCCGCCCTGCAGAAGCGGACGCTCGGCGTGCCGGTGTTCTGCCTCGGCGTGCCGACGGTGCTCGATGCGGGCACGCTCGGCGGACCCCGCGGCATGATCGTCACCCCGCGCGATATCGACGCGCAGGTCCGCTTTCTCGGGCGCGTTGCGGCGGACGCTGTCAACCTCGCGCTGCACCCGAAAATTTCCTATGATGATTTTGCACAATTCATCCCAAATCGATAAACGGGCGTTATGTCAACGCCCCATGCACACAATGCACACGTCTTTCCACAGGCTCCCTGTGCAGAACTCTGTGCACAATGTGCAAAACCCCGCGCCCTGTCAACAACTTGACCTGCACAGGCCCATGTGGAAAACTCCGGAAGACCGGTGCATAATTGCATGAATACTCTGCCCGCATTCGCATCCCGCGCAACCGGATACACGGGGCGGAACGGGACTTATGTCAACTCCGCGGCGCGGATTTTCCGCCGAAAAGTTGGAAATAAACGGAGCGGCTGCCGGTTTTGAGGTTTCCTGACGAGACATGAATTTTTGAAAATTTTCAAAAATCAGCGATGTGCCGAATTTGCCGGAACGGAAAAATTGGGGCTTGACAGGAGGGGGAAAAGAGAGTATGAGCGCGGCGGGAACTTTCCGCTTCCCATTATCCATTTCCCACATGTCTGCATAGAAAACGGCACGCTGCCGGGCGGCAGCGTGCCAATGTTTTAAATTTCCATAATGACCGGCAGGATCATGGGGTTGCGCTTCGTGTTCTTGAACAGGAACTGGCTCAGGTCGCCCTTGATCGTGGACTTGATCGTCGCCCAGTCGGAGATATTGCGGTTGTGGCAGACCTCCAGCGAATGCGTGGCGATCATCTTCATGGCGTCCATGAGGTCCTCGTTGTCCTTCATATAGACAAAGCCGCGGCTGATGATGTCCGGGCCGGACAGGACGGAGCCGTCCTCGCTCGAGAGGTTGACGCACACGACGATCATGCCGTCCTGCGCCAGATGCTTGCGGTCGCGCAGCACGACGCTGCCGACGTCGCCGACGCCCGTGCCGTCGACGAGGATCTTGCCCGCCGGGACGGTGCCTGCGAGCTTGCACGTCTTCGGCGTGCACTCGATGACGGAGCCGGTGTCGGCAATGAGGATGTTCTTCGGGTTCATGCCCATCTGGCGCGCCAGCGCGGCGTGCTTCTGCAGGTGGCGCTGCTCGCCGTGGACCGGGATGAAGAACTTCGGCTTCGTCAGCGCGTGGATGATCTTCAGCTCCTCCTGACAGGCGTGTCCGGAGACGTGCAGGCCTTCAAGCTTGTCGTAGATGACCTCCGCTCCCTTGCGGTACAGCTCGTTGATGATGCGGGAGATGGACTTCTCGTTGCCCGGAATGGCCGAGGCGGAGATGATGATGTGGTCACCCGGCTGGATCTCCACCTGACGGTGGCTGGAGAAGGCCATGCGGTACAGGGCGGACATATCCTCACCCTGCGAGCCGGTCGAGACGATGACGAGCTTGTCCTTCGGGATCGATTTGATCTGGTTCAGGTCGACAAGCGTGTTTTCGGGGAGATGGAGGTAATCCAGCTCCGTTGCGACCTTCAGGATGTTCTCCATGCTGCGGCCCGTGACGGCGACCTTGCGGCCGTGGCGGTGGGCGATGTTGAACACGGCCTGGATGCGGTGCATGTTCGAGGCGAATGTCGTGACGATGATGCGGTTCTTGCAGCCCTTGAAGTGGCGGTCAAGACTCTCGGACACGACGGACTCCGACGGGGTGTAACCCTGACGCTCGACGTTCGTCGAGTCGCACAGCAGGGCGTAGACGCCCTCCTTGCCGAGCATGCCGAAGCGTCCGAGGTCCGTCATGCCGTCCTCCGACGTGGGGTCGATCTTGAAATCGCCCGTCATGATGACGGTGCCGACCGGCGTATGGATGGCAAAGGCCACGGCGTCGGCAATGGAATGGTTCACATGGATGAACTCCACGGAGAAGCAGCCCGCCTTTACGACGTCGCCGGGGTGATGGGTCACGAGCTGCGTCTTGCTCACAAGGTCGTGCTCCTCGAGCTTGAGCTTGATGAGGCCCAGCGTCAGCGGCGTGGCGTGCACGGGGGCATTGACGGCCTGCAGCACATACGGCAGCGCGCCGATGTGGTCCTCGTGGCCGTGGGTGATGAAGAAGCCGCGGAGCTTCTTCTGGTTTTTCGCAAGATAGGTGACGTCCGGAATGACAAGGTCCACGCCGTACATGTCGTCCTCGGGGAAGCCGAGGCCGCAGTCGACGACGATCATGTCCTTGCCGTATTCCAGCACGGTCATGTTCTTGCCGATCTCATTCAAACCGCCGAGCGGAATGATCTTCAGTTTTTCTGCCAATAAAATTACAACTCCTTTAATGATAAAAACACAAGCATGCCGAAGAACTGTGATGTTGTGTCATTCCGAGGAGCGAAGCGGCGTGGGAATCTCGGGAAAATGTTTCGAATTCGCCGGAATCTATCGAAAGATCAAAAATGACGCTGCGAGATTGCCACGGCCCCTTGCGGGGCCTCGCAATGACAAAACAGGGTCCTTCGACCCAAAATCGCAGCACAGCTGCGATGAAAAAACGAGCCCGCCCGCCTCTGCGGGTGCGGAAGACCGGAAAATGGGTAAGCTCGGTCTGCGGCCTGTGCAAAAACGCACAGGTCAGGCAGAATGCGGCCGGACGGGGCAGCTCAGCGCCATGCAGACGCGACGGAAAACGAAACGAGCAGCCGTACCCGGGAAAAGACGGAGCATCGGCCGGACCTGTGACGAGACTCGTGCTCGACCGGGGATGCCCCGCCGCGAGGCGGGAAAACTGTGAGGCAGACCACACGCCGCCTCACGACTCTGCAGGTAGTATAGCACAAAACCGGCGCGTTGTATACCTTTTTTTTCGGATGCGCGCCGTTGGGACGGATTTTTTCGATGAAACGGAGGAAAATCCAGTTGAGAATATGGTGTGAATTTGGTATAATAAACGAATCGCAGGAAACGAACGGCCCGTGCGGGCCGCCGGGAGGGGAGATCGCAGATGAATAAAAAGCTTCGCCGCCTGATGCAGCCAAATCTGGCGCTGTTCTTCGTCGTCATGGCGCTGTTCTGCGCCGCCGCCGTCGCGCTGCAGGAATATATTCTGGCCGTGGCCGAGGGCTGCGCCACACTGCTGCTGCTCGGCTGCTACCAGTGGCTCAGCGTGCGCCGCCGCCGCGCGCTTGCGGACTATGTGCAGGCCACGAGCGAGATGCTCCAGCATACGTCGGACGGCGAGATGCCGTTCCCCGTGGCCCTCGTCAAGCTGAACGACAACGAGCTCGTCTGGTATAACCGCGCGTTCGCAGAACTGACGCATGTGCGCGAGCGCATGAGCGCCCAGTCCCTGAGCGAGGTCATCCCGGGCCTGTCGGCCGATTTTCTGGCCGCAGGAAAGCAGGAGGCCGCGGCGGAGCTCCGCTTTGAGGGGCGGCGCTACCGCGTCAGCGGCACGGTCATGCCGGATGCGGACCCAAAGTCCGGCGTCATGCTCGGCATGCTCTATCTGCTCGATCTGACGGATCTGCTGCTCGTGCGCGATGAGTACATCCGCTCCCGTCCCATCGTGTCCATCGTTCTGGTGGACAACTATGACGAGCTGACGAACAATATGCCGGACGTCAGCATCTCCGCCCTGAATGCCCAGCTGAACTCACGCATCAGCGATTGGGCCGATTCCTTCGGCGGCATGCTCCGCAAGCTCGAGCGCAACCGCTTCCTGCTGCTGTTTGAGGCCAAGGATCTGGCCCGCATGGCAGACGGCAAGTTCTCCCTGCTCGAGAGCGTCCGCTCCGTCACGAGCCCGTCCGGCATCCCGGCCACGGTGTCCATCGGCATCGGCAAGGACGGCGTGGATTTCCGCGAGGACTACGATTTTGCCGCCCTATCCATTGAAATGGCGCTGTCCCGCGGCGGCGATCAGGCCGTCATCAAGGACCGCTATGACTTCACGTTCTTCGGCGGGCGCACGAAGCAGACGGAGCGCCGCACGAAGGTCAAATCCCGTGTGATGGCCTCGTCCCTTTCTGAGCTTATCACACAGTCGAGCCGCGTGTTCATCATGGGCCATAAAATGGCCGATCTCGATGCGCTCGGCGCGGCAGCGGGCGTTGCGTGCCTGTGCCGCAAGAAGGGCAAGAAGGCCAACATCGTCATGGACCCGGACGCCAACGCCTGCGGCCAGCTGCTGGCACAGCTGCAGCCGCTTGCGGAGTATCACGACCTTTTCCTGACGGGGCAGGAGGCTCTGCTCGCGGCCGATCCGAAGAGCCTGCTCGTCGTCGTCGACACAAACAGGCCCGATCAGGTCGAATGCAAGCCGCTGCTCGAATCCATCCGCCGCATCGTCGTCATCGACCACCATCGCCGCGCTGCGGATTATATCGATCAGGCCGTGCTCAACATGCATGAGCCATTCGCCTCGTCCGCCTCGGAGCTTGTGACGGAGCTGCTGCAGTACGCCGTGGACGCCACGGACATCCTGCCGCAGGAGGCAGCGGCGCTGCTGGCGGGTATCGTGCTCGACACGAAGAACTTCGGCGTGCGCACGTCGAGCCGCACGTTTGAGGCGGCGGCCTTCCTGCGCCGCATCGGCGCGGACACCGTGGCGGTGAAAAAGCTGTTCCAGAACGACCTTTCCGCCACCGTTGCGCGCTATAGGATCATTCAGAACGCCCGGCTCTATCGCGGCAGCATCGCCATCGCGGCGCTGGACTATACCGTCACGCGCACGCTTGCGGCGCAGGCCGCCGATGAGCTGCTCAATATCTCCGGCATTGATACGTCGTTCGTGCTCTATCCGCAGGACGGCGTGACCTACATTTCCGCCCGCTCGCTCGGCGATGCGAACGTGCAGGTCATCCTCGAGCCGCTGGGCGGCGGCGGCAACGCCGCAACGGCGGGCGCGCAGGTGAAGAATCACACCGTGCAGCAGACGCTCGACGAGCTTCTGCAGTCCATCAACAAATTCTACGAGTCCTGAGGCAGGACCCGGACCGGAAAACAGGAGGAATTTCCATGAAAGTGATTTTACAGCAGGATATCCGCGGCAAGGGCAAGCGTGGCCAGATGATCGAGGTCTCCGACGGCTACGCCCGCAACTACATGCTGCCGCGCAAGCTGGCCGTTGAGGCAACGGCCGATAACGTCAACACCATGCGCATGAACGACAAGGCCATGCAGGAAAAGCGCCAGCGCGAGCGCGAGGAGGCCAGCGCCATCGCCGCGCGCATGCGCGACCTGACCGTGACCGTTTTTGCCAAGGGCGGCGGCGCCGGACGTCTGTTCGGCTCCGTCACGACGCAGGAGATCGCCGACGCGCTCAAGCAGAGCTGCGGCATTGAGCTCGACCGGCGCAAGCTCGTGCTCGACGAGCCGATCAAGACGACGGGCATCTATACCGTCCGCTGCAAGCTCGGCTATGAGATCACGGCCGATCTTCGTGTGGAGATCAAGGAGCAGTAACACCAAGGAGGAAGCACCATGCCCATGGAAGACCTGCTGACAAGGCAGGCGCCGCATTCGCAGGAGGCCGAGCAGTCCGTCCTCGGCTCCATGCTTATTGACAGCCGCTGCATCAGCGACGTCGTCGGCGTCGTCCGCCCGGAGGACTTTTACCTGCAGGCGAACCGCGAGATCTACGAGACGATGTACGAGATGTTCAGCTATTCGGAGGTCATCGACCCGGTCACCGTGCTCGATAAAATGCGCGCCCGGGGCGTTTATAACGAAGAAAGCTCCACAAAATATCTCATGCAGCTCATGGAGATCACGCCGACGGCCGCGAACGTCAAGCGCTATGCGCAGATCGTCCATGACAAGGCCCTGCTGCGCAGTCTGTCCGAGGCGGCCTCCGGCATCGTCGAGACGGTCTACGAGGGCGTCGGCTCGGCGCAGGAGATCCTGGAAGCTGCGGAAAAGCGCATCTATGCCCTGCGGCGCGGCAACACGAACGAGTCGCTCGAGCACATCGGCACGGTGCTGCTGAAGGTCTTCGACCGCCTGAAGGAGCTGTCAGAGTCCGGCAGCGACATTTCGGGCCTGTCCACCGGCCTGCGCGATCTCGACAAGTTCATCAATGGCCTGAACCGCTCCGACCTCGTGCTGCTGGCGGCCCGACCCGGCATGGGCAAGACGTCCATGGCGCTGAACGTCGCGCTGAACGTCGCAAAAAAGAACCCGCAGAAGACCGTGGCGTTTTTCTCGCTCGAAATGTCGAAGGAGCAGCTCGTCACGCGCCTGATCTCCAACGAGAGCTTTGTGGACAACAAGAAGCTCGTCACGGGCCAGCTGTCCATGGAGGAGTGGAGCAAGATCGGCATCGCTGCCACGGCGCTTTCGCAGACGGACATCCGCGTGGACGACAATCCGTCGCTGAGCGTCGCGGAGATGAACGCCAAGTGCCGCCGCCTCGATAATCTCTGCCTTGTCATCATCGACTACCTTCAGCTTATGGTCAGCGCGGGCGGCCGGACCTACAGCGGCGAAAACCGCCAGCAGGTCGTTTCGGACATCTCGCGCTCGCTGAAGATCATGGCCAAGGAGCTGAACGTGCCCGTGCTTTGCCTGTCGCAGCTGTCCCGTGCGAACGAGAGCCGCCAGGACAAGCGCCCGCTGCTGTCTGATCTGCGCGAATCCGGCGCCATCGAGCAGGACGCGGACGAGGTTATGTTCCTCTACCGCGAGGACTATTATAATAAGGATACACCGGAGCAGAACGTCGCCGAGTGCATCGTGGCCAAGAACCGCCACGGCGAGACCGGCACGGTCAAGCTCCAGTGGCTGCCGCAGTTTACGACCTTCGCCGACCGGGAGTGGCGTCACGATGAGGGCTGAGGTCCTTTCCTGGTGCCGCCGGGAGAGCCTGTTTGCCCCCGGCGCGCAGGTCGTGTGTGCCGTCTCCGGCGGGGCGGATTCCATGGCAATGCTCTGCTGCCTGCGCGAGCTGGCGGCGGAGCTTTCCGTCTATGTGCGGGCGGCGCACTTCAACCACCGCCTGCGCGGGGCGGAGTCCGACGGCGACGAGGCCTTTGTGCGCGCGTTCTGCGCGGCCGAGGGCATCGAGCTCGTCTGCGGCGCGCCGGAAAAGCCCGCCCGCAGCGAGGAAGAGGCGCGGGAGCAGCGCTATGCCTTCCTCGATTCCATCCCGTGCGACGCCGTTGCCATCGCTCACACGGCCGAGGACAATCTCGAGACGCTGCTGCAGCATCTGCTGCGCGGCAGCGGGCTGCGGGGCCTCGGCGGCATCCCGCCGCGCCGTGGGCGCTATGTGCGGCCGCTGCTGGCCGTTTCCCATGCGCAGGCGCGGGAATATCTGCGCGCGCGGGGCACGGGCTGGCGCGAGGATGCGACGAACGCGGAGGACAGCTGCCAGCGCAACCGCCTGCGCCACGGCGTGCTGCCCCTGCTGGCGGCCGAGATGCCGGAGCTGCCGCTGCGCGTCACGGAGCTGACGGCCCTTGTGCGGGCGGACGATGCCCTTTTGGACCGCGAGGCGGAGCGGCTGCTGCTGCCCGCGCCGGAGCCGCTGTTTTCCGACCCGTGCGTGCTGCGTAGGGTGCGGCTCGCGCCGCTGCGCGAGGCCCCGGAGCCGCTGCAGCGCCGGGCGCTGCGCTGCCTGCTGCGTGAGGCCCTGCCGCAGGATGCGGCCCTTGTCCACATCCGGGCGCTGCAGGCCCTGCTCGAAAATCCTGCCCCCGCTGCCCGGGCCGATCTGCCCGGCCGTCTGACGGTCCGGCGGAGCTATGACGCGCTGGAGCTTGTCCGCGGCACGCTGCCGGTGTTCCGGCCCGTTCCGCTGGCGCAGACGGTGCACTTTCCTGCGCTCGGCTTGCGGGCCGTCTGCACGCTTGCAGAAAAAAACGAAAAAATTCAAAATACCCCTTTCACTTTTGCGCTGAAATATGATAAGATGATCGGGAGAATTCCCGTTTTTCGCCCGCGGAAAACGGGCGACAGGCTCACGCTGCCGGACGGCCGCTGCGTGACGCTGAAAAAGCTCTTTCTGGATCGCCGCCTGCCGCAGCCGGTTCGGGACCGTGTCCCGGTGCTCGAGCTGGACGGACAGGTGATCGCAGTGGTGGGCTTCGGCGCGGATCCGCGCTGGACGGCCCGTGACGGAGAGCAGGCTGTAATCCTACGAATAGAGAAAGAGGAAATGTGACATGCACCAGGACATTGAACGCGTACTCATCAGTGAGCAGGAGCTTGCCGCCCGCATTGCCGAGCTGGGCAAACAGGTCGCGGCGGACTATGCCGATAAGGATCCCATTTTCCTGGGCATCCTGAAGGGCGTCGTGATGTTTTTTTCGGACATGATCCGTGCAACGCCGATCCAGTGCCAGATCGACTTCATGGCCGTGTCGTCCTACGGCGGCGGCACGAGCACGAGCGGCAAGGTCAAGATGCTCAAGGATGTGTCCGTGGATCTGCGCGGCCGCCATGTCGTCATTCTGGAGGATATTCTGGACTCCGGTGTGACGCTCAGCCATGTCTGTGCGCACCTGCGGGAGATGGGCCCGGCTTCCCTGAAGATCTGCACCCTGCTCGACAAGCCCTCGCGCCGCCAGACGGACGTCAAGGCGGACTATGTCGGCTTCACGATCCCGAACGAATTTGTCGTCGGCTATGGCCTCGACTATGACGAGCACTACCGCAACCTGCCGTATGTCGGCATCCTGAAGCCGGAAGTCTACACGAAATAAAAGGAGCTGGGAGCTTGAAAAACCGTTCCAGACTGCTCACTGTTCTGCTGTATATCGTGGTGTTCGCCGTGGCTGTCGTGCTCATTTCAGAGGTGTTCTTCCGGGATGACACGGTCTATGTGAACTACAGCACCGTCTGCGAGCAGTTCCGCAGCGAAAATGTCCGTTCCTTTGACTATGACAACGGCGTGCTGACACTCGAGCTGCGCAAGCCCTATCAGAACGAGGCGTATTCCGTCAGCCACAAGCTGGCAGACCTCGGCCTGTTCTATGAGGATCTGGGGACCCTGATCGCAGAGCAGCAGGAGAGCGGTGTTCTGCAGTCTTATAACTATGTACCCATGCGCCAGACACCGTGGTATGTGCGTATGCTGCCGGAGATGCTCCTGTCGGTCATCATGATCGCGCTCGTCTACATGGTGCTCATGCGCAACAGCGGCGGCATGATGAAGTTCGGCCACGCCAATGCCCGCGTGGGCAGCGGCCGCGACAAGGTGATGTTCAGCGACGTCGCCGGAGCGGACGAGGAAAAGGCCGAGCTGCAGGAGATCGTCGATTTCCTGCGCGATCCCGCAAAATACCGCCGCATCGGCGCGCGCATCCCCAAGGGCGTGCTGCTCGTCGGCCCTCCGGGCACGGGCAAGACGCTGCTGGCCCGCGCTGTGGCCGGTGAGGCGAATGTGCAGTTCCTTTCCATTTCCGGCTCGGATTTTGTGGAGCTGTATGTCGGCATCGGCGCGAGCCGCGTTCGCGACCTGTTTGAGCAGGCCAAGCGCAGTGCCCCTGCCATTATTTTCATCGATGAGATCGACGCCGTCGGCCGCCGCCGCGGTGCCGGTATGGGCGGCGGCCACGACGAGCGCGAGCAGACGCTCAACCAGCTCCTTGTGGAGATGGACGGCTTCGGCAGCAATGACGGCGTCATCGTTATGGCGGCGACGAACCGCCGCGATATCCTCGACCCCGCCCTTCTGCGCCCGGGCCGCTTTGACCGCCAGATCTATGTGAACGTGCCCGACGTCGGCGGCCGCGAGGCCATCCTGCGCGTCCATGCGCGCGACAAGCAGCTCTCCGATGACGTCGACCTGCGCACCGTCGCCCGCGCGACGGCGGGCTTCACCGGCGCGGATCTGGAGAACCTACTCAACGAGGCGGCACTGATCTCGGCACGGAAGAACCTGCCCGTCATTACGATGCAGACCATGGAGGACGCCGTCCTCAAGGTCATTGCCGGGCCGGAAAAACGGAGCCTTGTCAATATCGAGCGCGACCGGCGCATCACGGCCATCCACGAGGCGGGCCACGCCGTTGCGGCATACTTCCTGCCCACGCAGGAGCCTGTCCACCAGATCACCATTGTGCCGCGCGGCAATGCCCTCGGCCTGACGATCAGCCTGCCGGATCAGGACACGCTCCATACCACGCGAAACGAGATGCGCGACCGCATCGTCGTGCTCCTCGGCGGCCGCGTGGCGGAGCAGCTGGAGTTTGACGACATTTCGACCGGCGCTTCGAACGATCTGCAGCGGGCCACGAAGCTGGCGCACGATATGATCGCAAAATACGGTATGAACGAGCGCATCGGCGCCGTGGCCTATGACGACGACAGCGAGATCTTCGTCGGCCGCGACTATGAGCGCACGCGTTCCTATTCCGAGCAGACGGCTGCCGAGATCGACGCCGAGGTCCGCAAGACTGTGGATCAGGCTTATGCGCACTGCACGCAGATCTTGACGGAGCACCATGAGAAGCTGCAGGAGATCGCGCAGTGGCTGCTGGAGCACGAGACGATGAGCCGCAGCCAGTTCGAGGCCTGCATGCAGGCCCTGCCGATCCCCGAGAAGCAGGAGGGCCTGCTGGCCGGAGAGGAGAAGACCGATGGAGCCGAAGAAGATTAAAAACCCGACCGGCATGCTCATCATGCACGGAACGGTCATTGCCGTTGTGCTGTATATGGCCTGGCAGCTCGTGCGAAGCTACCGCGCGGGCGGGGCGGAGGCCCCGAGCCTGACGACCCTGATCGTCGGCCTCGTGCTGCTGGTCGGCGGCTGTGTCGTCGTCGGCTGGCTTGCCGTGCGGCTTTTCCTGCAGGCAAAGCGCGAGGAAAAGGCGCTGGAGCAGGAGACCGAGCAGCTGCATGCCGCAGCTGCGCAGGAGAATTTGAAGGCTCCGGAGAATTCGGAAGAATAACGGAAGTGCTCTGCTGCGCATAACGGCAGAGCGCTTTCTTGTAGGACGGGGGGATAGCCATGGGCTGGAAGATCGCGATCTGTGACGACGACGCCGGACAGGCCGCACGGCTGCAGGCGGACGTGACGGACTGGGCGCACGGCGCCTGCGCCGTGACCTGCTTCCCGAGCGCGGAGGCGTTCCGCTTCGCCGGAGATACCGACTGGGATATCCTGCTGCTGGATGTTGAAATGCCCGGCATGAGCGGCATCGATCTTGCCAAGCGCCTGCGCGGCGCGGGCTGCCGGGCGGAGATCATCTTCATCACGTCGCATTTTGAGTGCATGGCCGAGGGCTATGAGGTCGATGCCCTGCACTATCTCGTCAAGCCCGTGCCGGCGGAAAAGCTTCGCGCCGTGCTGGACCGCGCCGCCGCGCGGCTGGCCGTCGAGCCGCCGTCCGTCGTGATCGCGTGCGAGGAGGGAAACGTGAAGCTCTATGAGAGTGAGCTTCTGTATGCGGAGTCCTTCCTGCATGATCTCGTTCTCCACACGACCGGGCCGGACTACCGCATCCGCGAGAGCATCTCGGCCTTTGCCGGGCGGCTGAGCGCGGACTTCTTCCGCACCCACCGGTCGTACCTCGTCAATCTGAAGGCCGTGGTGCGCATCGGGCGCACGTCCGTCCTGCTGCGCGGCGGGGCGGAGGTCCCGCTGGCGCGGGGGAAGTATGACGCCATCAACCGGGCGTTCATTGACAGAAACTGAGGACCGCAGAAACAGAGGAAATGCCATGTTGAAGAGAACCTATCTCAGGCTGGTCGAAATGCAGGAGGAGCAGGCGCGGCAGCATCTGGAGGAGGTCCGGAGCATCCATAACGAGATGCGCGGCTATAAGCACGACTTCCACCACCATCTGCAGGCGCTCAAGGGCCAGCTGGAGGCCGGACAGGTCGACCGGGCCATCGCCTACCTCGAGCAGCTGGACCGGAGCCTGCAGACGGTCGACACCCTGCTCAAGACCGGCAATGTGACCGTCGATGCCATTCTTTCGGCCAAGCTCGCGCAGGCCCGCGCCGCCGGGATCGCCGTGACGGCGGAGGCCAATCTGCCGCCGGAGCTGTCGCTCACCGATCTGGAGCTGAGCATTGTCATCGGGAATCTGCTGGACAATGCCATCGAGGGCTGCCGGAGCGCGGCTGGCGAAAAATTCCTCCGCCTTTCTCTGCGGATGAAGGGCGATATGCTCTATTTCTATCTTCTCAACAGCGCCGGGAAGAAGCAGAAGAAGGTTGGCTCCCTCTTCCGGACGGGGAAGACCGGTGCACACGGCTTCGGTCTGCACCGGGCAGAGGCCATTGTGAAGCAGCATGGCGGCTGGGTGAAATACAACAGCGAGGACGGCGCGTTCACGTCGGAATTCCTCGTCCCCGCCGCGTGCTGAATGCGATTCGTGCACCGCTGGAAGCAGTTGGTGCACGATCTCTCTTTTTTGGGGCCTTGTGTGCTATAGTGGAAGCAGAAGGGGGCGATATGCCTTGAAGGAATCAACCCAAAAGCCCTATCGGGGTCTTATGAGCAACGCCGTGTGGAGCTATCGGCAGATGCTCCGCGGAACGCCTGCGTCATTCTTTGTCATGGCGGCCGGCGTCCCGCTGGGCGTGCTTCTGGCTTGGGCAGAGCTTCGCCTGCCCGCGCTCGTCGTGTCGGAGGTGACGGGAGGACAGACGTTCCTCCATGCCGCACTGGCCGTCGGCGCCCTGCTCGTGCTCACATTTCTGGCAGTCGGCCTGCGGGACTTCTGCAAGACCATCCTGGAGGCCCAGGAGAGCCGCTACCGCTTTTATCTGACCAGCTGCCTGGAGGAGAAGAGCATGGCGATGTTCTATCAGACCTATGAGAAAAAGCAGACGCGAGACCTGCGCAAGCGGGCCGAGGAAGCAAGCTATATGATGAACGGCAAGGTGCCGCTGTGTCAGGTCCCTAACCTGATGACGGAGCTGATCCGCAATGCCCTGTGCTATGCCCTGTTCGGCACGATCCTCTCGCGCATCAGTCCGCTGCTGTTGGTGCTGCTGACGCTTGCGGCACTGGTCAACCTGCTGTGCGTCCGGGCCTATAACCGCTATGAATACGCCTCCCGCGGGGAGCGGACGGACATTGGCCGGAGGCTGCGGTATGTGTCTAAAAATGCTGCCGATTTTGCGGCGGCCAAGGATATCCGCATCTACGGCATGGCGACATGGCTGCGCGAGACGTTTTCAGACCTGTTCCGGCAGGATACCGCGTGGTCCGCACGGCTGAACCGCCGTCTGCTTCTGGGGCGGCTCGTCGACCTGCTGGTGATCCTGCTGCGCGACGGCGGGGCCTATGCCCTGCTGCTCGTCATGGCGGTGCGGGGCGAGCTGCGGCCGGATGAATTCGTGCTGTATTTTTCCGCCATCTCCGGCTTTGCCACATTTATCGGCAACATGATCTCCGCCTGGAACGAAATGCAGACCGCCAGCCTGAAGGTCAGCGATTACCGGCAGTTTATGGAGCTGCCGGACACGGACGGAACGGGAACGGCGCATGCGGCGGACCACCGGGAGCACGCACCGGAGATCACGTTCGACCATGTATCATTCCGCTATGACGGGGCGGCGCATGACACGCTGCACGAGATCAGTCTTACGCTCCGTGCCGGGGAACATGTGGCGCTTGTTGGCCTGAACGGCGCGGGCAAAACGACGCTCGTCAAGCTCCTGTGCGGGCTGTATGCGCCGACATCCGGCACGATCCGGATCGACGGCGTCCCCGCGGCGGAGTTCCGCCGGGACGACTATGCGGCGCTGTTCGCTCCGGTGTTTCAGGAGGTCCGCACGGCCTGCTTTTCGCTGGCTGAGACGGCCGCCTGTGCCTTCGGCCCTGAGGTGGACCGGGAGCGGGCGGAGCGGTGCCTGCGCGCGGCCGGGCTGGGAGAAAAGCTGGATGCCCTGCCGCACGGCATGGATACGCACCTGGATAAACAGGTGAATCCGGACGGCATTGAGCTGTCCGGCGGCGAGGCGCAGAAGCTCATGATGGCCCGCGCCCTGTATAAGGACGCACCGGTGCTCGTGCTTGACGAGCCGACGGCGGCGCTTGACCCCATTGCGGAGAATGAGGTCTATGAGCAGTACCGGCGCATGGCGGCAGGGAAGACATCCCTGTTCATCTCGCACCGGCTGGCCTCGACCCGCTTCTGCGACCGGATCGTGCTGCTGCGCGACGGCGGCATCGCCGAGGAGGGCACGCACGAAACGCTCCTTGCGGCGGGCGGAGAATATGCAAGACTGTATGAAATTCAGAGCTGCTGGTATCAGCCCGGCTATCAGGGAGGGAAGCAGGCATGAAAGAACGTTGGGATCTGAACCGCCGCGCGGTCCGGCTGCTGTGTCATCTGGATCGGAAGTACTTCCTCTGTACCCTGTTTTCCAGCCTGACGACTGCGATCGCGCCCTATATCCCGATCTATTTTTCGGCTAAGATTATCGATGCCCTGACGGCCGGTGCGGGCGGAAAGACGCTTGCCCTGTATGCTGCGCTCACCGTCGGCCTGACGGCCCTTGTCGGGCTGGCAGGCGCCCTGCTGAAAATGCATGCGGACGTCGGCGAGGCCGAGCTGGACCGGCTGGTTGACTGGAAGCATGCGGAAAAGGCCATGGATCTGCCCTATGCCCTGATCGAGGACCGCAAGACGGCCCTGCTCCGGGAACGGATCGAGATGGAGACGCAGACAGGCTATAATGTGTATTACTATGCCGTGACGGCGGGCGGCCTTGTCCGCTATGCGGTGCAGATCGCGGCCGCCGTCCTGCTGACATTCTCCCTGTTCCGGCCCGGCCTGCTCTCCGCCGGGGCAAAACTGGCGCTGCTGGCGGGCATCGTGCTGACGGCCGTGGTCAGCGTTCTGACCGGCCGCCGGTACGGCAGACTGCGCAGCGAGTTCTTTGCCGGATGTGTGGACGACAACATCTGCGGCGAAAAGCTGTATGATTACACCAGCAATGATTCCTCCGGCAAGGATATTCGCCTGTACGGTATGCGGGCCGCACTGCTGCAGAAGGAGCGGGACTTTAACGAAAACTTCTGCAGGCGGGAGAGAACCATGAATTTCGGTGTTGCGTGGATGGGGCTCCTCTCCAATTTTGTGACGTATGCGCTCCAGTTCGGCGTCTATCTGCTCCTGATCGCGGCGGCGCTGCGGGGCGGCCTGTCCGTCGGCTCCATCGCGCGGTATGTCTCTTCCATCATGCTGCTGCTGGCGGGCGTCTCCGGGCTGGCGCGCACGATTCGGATTTCCGTCACGAACGAGGAATACATGAAGCGCTATCTCGACTACTTCGATATCCCAAACCCCATGTATCAGGGCTCGCTCAGTGTGGAAAAGCGCGATGACGATCGCTATGAGGTGGAATTCCGCGATGTGTCCTTTCGCTATCCCAACACGGAGGCCTATGCGCTGCGCCATGTGAGCATGAAGTTCCGCATCGGCGAAAAGCTGGCCGTCGTCGGCCGCAACGGCAGCGGTAAGACGACGTTCATCAAGCTGCTGTGCAGACTCTATGACCCGACGGAGGGCGAGATCCTGCTCAACGGCGTTGATATCCGAAAATATGACTATGCGGAGTATCAGGCGCTGTTCTCCGTTGTGTTTCAGGACTTCCGCCTGTTCGCTTTCTCCCTCGGGCAGAATGTGACGGCCGGAGCGGATGTTGACCGCGCGCGGGCGGAGGTCTGCCTGCGGGAGGCCGGGCTCGGCGAACGCCTTTTGTGCATGCCGGACGGCCTCGACACGATGCTTTACCGCGATTTTGACCCGCATGGCGTGGTGATCTCCGGCGGCGAGGCGCAGAAGATCGCCATCGCCCGCGCACTTTACAAGAATGCGCCCTTCCTCGTGCTCGACGAGCCGACGGCGGCGCTTGACCCCGTTTCCGAATATGAGGTCTACCGGAAGTTCAATGCGATCTCCGGCGGCAAGACGGCGCTCTATATCAGCCACCGGCTGGCCTCGTGCCGCTTCTGCGATGAAATTCTGGTGTTCTCGGCAGGCAGTATCGTCCAGCACGGCACGCATGAGGCGCTTCTGCAGGAAAAAAACGGAGAATATGCCCGCCTCTGGCACGCGCAGGCGCAGTATTATGACGACTTTTTACAGAAAAAGAATCCTGTAAAATAGCTGAAAAACGAATGAATATGAACGGGCTGTGAACAAACATCGTGCATTGTGTGAATATTAGCACTCTCCTATTGACAGTGCTAAAAACGGTGGTATAATGCAGTTGAACCTTGAGAGAGGGGACAGGAACCCACCCCCAAGGGAACAAAACCACAACCACATTGGGTACATAATACAGGCCCGGCTGCACGGGAGCCTCTCCCGGAGGCGGCCGGAGCGAATGGAGGTATGACTTATGCTGCCCAGCATCTATAGTGAAAATTTGTTTGATGATTTCTTCTCGGATCCGTTTGATATGGTAATGCCGCGTAGCCTCAATGCCCTGTACGGCAAGCATGGCAAGAACCTCATGAAGACCGACGTCCGTGAGACCGAGGACACCTATGAGCTTGACATCGACCTGCCGGGCTTCAAGAAGGACGAAGTGAATCTGGAGCTGAAGGACGGTTATCTCACCATTCAGGCCGCAAAGGGTCTGGACAAGGAGGAGCCGGAGAAGAAGGGTAAGTACATCCGTCAGGAGCGTTACGCCGGTGCGTGCAGCCGCAGCTTCTATGTCGGTGAGCATGTGGAGCCGGAGGACATCCGCGCGAAGTTCGAAAACGGCATCCTGCAGATCTCTCTGCCGAAGGCCGCAAAGAAGCAGCTCCCGAAGAGCAATGTCATTGCCATCGAGTAACGGTATATCCCATATCCCGCAGGGGTCTTCCCTGCGGGATATTTTTTGCAGCGGCACTTTGCGATTGCGCACGGAAGCCTCGCAGAGTTTGCGCTCGCAAGCGCAAAGAAAGTAGGAATCATTTTCTCCGGCGGCGTGTACGTCGGAGAAAATACCGCTCGGCTCGCAAACGTGCGAAGGGTGCGCCCTTCGTGCGCTGCAGCGAGCCGCAGCCCTTTCAAACGAGAGCCCAGTGAAACGGGTCTCGTTTGAGAGCTTGGCAAAAATCCTTTTTTGACAAGCTCATACCCCGCCGGGGTTTCCCTGCGGGATATTTTTATGCCCGTATAGCCGAATCAAAATGCTGCGCATATGCTGGCAGGAGGTGAGTGCGATGATCCACACCGTTTTGCCGGGAGAGACGCTGCGCGGCATCGCTGCGATGCACGGGACCGGACCGGACCTGCTTGCCGCGTGGAACGGGACGGCGGAGCCCTTGACCGGGCAGGAGCTGCTCGTGCTGCATCCGCAGGCACTGCACACCGTCCGGCGCGGCGAGAGCTGGCAGAGCCTGTCTGCGCGCTTTGGCCTGCCGGAGCTGCGCCGCTGCAATCCCGGGCCGCTCCGGCCGGGGCGGCGGCTTGTGCTGGGCTTCCGGGAGCGCGGCACGCGGCCGCTGGCGCTGTGCGGCACGATGGGGCCGGAATGGAACGATCTGGGGCGTTCCTATATATGTGAGCTGGCGGCGGACGCTGCGGAGTTTGACGGCGACGGCGCGCTGCATCGCCTGCCGCTGCATGGCCGCCCGGCCTGCCTGCGCCTCATAGGAAGCGGGGCAAAGCTGGAAACCCTGCTCCGCAGCCGGGCCGCGCAGGAGCGCCTTCTGCTCGAAACGGCCGCGCTCTGCCGGGCCTGCGGCACAGCGCAGGTCGAGCTGGCGGTCCGTGATCTGCTGCCGGACTGCGATCCGGCTCCGCTGGTCTCCCGGCTGCAGGCGCTTCTGGCGGAGCGGGGCGGAGGACTGACGCTGGCCCTGCCGCGGCCCGGCGCGCTCGGCTGGGAGGCCCCGATGCTGGCTCGGCTGGCTGCCGCTGCCGGACGGGTGCGCGCTGCGCCCGGTCTTCCGGGACTGCCGCCGGAAAAATTACTGGCGGACTATGACGATGCGGCGTGCGACCGCTGCGGCCTTCGGGCGGAGCGGCTCAGCCGGGGCGAGGCGCTGGCCCTGGCCCGGCGGACCGGAGCCTGCCTGCACTATGACGCTGCGAAGCACCTGACGTGCTTTTCCTACCGCGATGAGACGGGCACGCCGCACACGGTGCGCTTTGCGGGCCTGCGCAGCTGGATGGAGCGCCTGCGCGCGCTGGAGCAGGCGGGCGTCGCGGCTCTGGCGCTCCGCGCCCCGGATCCGGCCCTTTGCCTGCTGCTGCATACGCAGTTCCGGCTACGGTAAAAATACGGTGAAAAGGTGAAAAAATGTAGCGTCGCTCACTGAGCGACGCTACGAAAATATCATTCGTTGTTTGTGATTTTAACGGCAGCCTGTGCGAATGGGGCGCGCAGGGAACGCCTTGCGGAGGACGCTTCAACGGTAAAAGGGCATTGATACTCGCCGCGCATCCTGATGTGTCATTGCGAGGAGCGAAGCGACGTGGCAATCTCATGCAGCATCCCGTGAATCCGCCGAGGCTGCCCCACGATATTGTCCACTTTCCATTTTCAACCTGCCGCGCGGCCGCTTACAACGGCGTACCCGCTTCTTCTTCCGGCGGCCTGCGGCACAGGGCGGCAAGCTCGGCAAAGCGGGCGCAGATGCGGTCGTAGTTCTCCGGGCGATGCGGGAACAGACAGGCGGAGCAGTCCTTGATGCCGCTTTCCGTGTACTGCAGGCCGCCGCCGCAGCGCTCGCCGAGGGCGTAGAGCGGGCAGAAGCAGAACAGACAGTTGAAGTGCTCCGGATCGTTCGTCTTGTGGCACGGAAAATATTCGCATTCCCGGTTCTGAAAGAATTTATAGTGCTCGCTCATGGTCTCCTCCCGACCGGGTCCCCGGTCTTTACCTTGCTTTCGATGCCGCGGGCCGACCATTTGGCGATATCCGCGGCGGGTTCGAACTTCCCATGCTCCAGCAGCAGGATGACGGTCGAGCCGCCGTATTCAAAATAACCCTTCTCCTGCAGGCGCGTGCAGGCGGCTTCGCCGGTCTCGTGGTTGCAGATGCGGCCGACGAGCATGGCTCCGACCTCCATCTGCACGATATCGCCGAAGTGCTCCGTGTGCAGCAGTGTGCGGGCGCGGGCATTGCGGCGGTAGACGCCGAGCGAGCCTGCGATGGGGTTGACGCTGTGCAGCACGCCGGGGATGCGGACCGTCGGCTCCTGTGTGCCGGTGTCCGGGTAGGCATAGCGGTGGTAATCATCCGGCGACAGGCGGAAGATCAGGCACCAGCCGCCGAGGAAGCGCTCCGCCAGCGCGTCGTCCGCCAGCAGCTCGCCGAGGCGGTAGGAGACATCCTTCACGGTAAAGACGCTGTCCTCGCCGATGGGCAGGGCCGTCAGCTTGGAGTCCGCAATGGCGGGCAGCTCGTCCGGCGCGGCGCGGTCGTCCGTATGCCTGCGCTGCCGGGTGAAGAAATCGTTGAAGCACCGGAACGTCTGCTGCGTGCAGTCCGAGACGTCGATGTCATACTGCGCCAGAAACCGGCGCACCTTCCCGCGGGAAAGCGGGCTTTTCTGCCATGCGGCATAGAGCTGCGAGACAAAGCGGCGGCAGAGAATGCCGCGGGCGAGCAGGCGGCCGAACGCCGTGCCGTAGACAAAGTGCATGGCGCCCGCGCCGACCTCCGGCTCCTGCGTCAGCGCGCCCTGCGCGCGGTTCCAGACCTCCCGCATGGCGCTCACAGCAGGGTGCGCAGCGCGTCGATGACGGAGGCTACGCTGCCTTCGGCACTCGGCGCGGCATCGCGGAAGTCATAGCGGCGCATGCCCGGGTCGCAGTCGCCTGTGCGGAAGCCGTAATCTGCGGCCTGCAGCATGGCGAGGTCGTTCGGTGCGTCGCCGACGCAGACGAGAATGCTGCGGCCGAGCGTGTCGGCCAGACGGCGGGCGGCAGTGCCCTTGTCGCAGCCGCCCGCGCTGATCTCCATATTGCGCGGCAGCGCGCGGGTGATAGCATAGCGATTTCCGACGAGCCCGGCCGTGTAGCACTGCAGCTCGTCAAAATAGGCGATCTCCTCCGGCGGGGTGTTGGCCGGGTCGTCATAGCCCACCTGCTTCGACGTGCCATAGACGGCCAGCTTGATCCATGGCTGCGGCGGCAGGACAGCTTCGTGCTGTACCGGCACGCCGTTGGCAGCCAGCGCGGCATCCCGGCGGGGATCGTCGCCGTAGGCATAGTGGCAGTCGAGCGTCTGCACCTCGGTACGCTCGTTCGGACAGTGGTCGCGCAGAGCCTGCAGCAGCTGCGGGGCGTCGTCCGCGAGCGGGAAGGCAAACAGCAGCTCGTCCGTGCGGTAATCGTAGCACGCGCCGCCGTTATAGAGAATGCACGGCGCATTCACCGGCACGAGTGCGGCCTTCTTGCGGAACATCGGAATGCTCCGGCCGCTGGCCACGGTGAAAATGCCGCCCTCGGCCTGAAAGGCGGCGATGGCCTCGAGATTGCGGGCGGGGATCTGCCCGGACATATCCGTCAGTGTATGGTCAAAGTCACTGGCAAGCAGGACGTTGGAAAATCTACCCATGCTGTTCCTCCGTAAACGATGTGATATAAATTCATTATACCATATCCTGATAGGTGCGGCAAGCCGCCATTTTTTGCGCGGAAGTTGCATTTTTCGCGGTTTTGTGTTATCGTTATGCAGATGAAAGAAAAAAGAATGGGGGAGATTGCCTTGCGGCGATTTTTTCTTGCCGTTTTCTGCGCGCTGGCGTTGAGCCTGAGTGCGCTGGCGGCGGACGCGGCGCTGCCGTCGCTCGAGGCGGCGGTCAACGTCCGGGAGGACGGCGTGTGCGAGGTCACGATGACGGCGGAGGTGGATTTTTCCGCCACGCAGGACAGCCTGCTCATCCCGCTCGGGACGGACGCGCGCGACATCACGCTGGCCGGGTGGAGCTATGAAACGGTCCTGCAGGATGGCGTGACCTGCCTGAAGCTGAGCAATCCTGCCGGCTTCAGCGGCAAGCAGCAGTTCACCTGCAGCTATACGCTGCCGTGCCGTGCGGCCGAGGCCGCGGACGGCCAGCAGTTCCGCCTGAGCCTGCCCGAGACGGGCTGGGACTATGCCATTGACAGCTATACCCTGACCATGACGTTTCCGGCACAGGTCACGAACGCGCCGGAGTGGACGAGCGGCTACTACGGCGACGTGGTGGATAACTATCTCGACATCCGCACGCAGGAAAATACCGTGACGGCGAAGTCCACGGCCGCCATGCGCGATCATGAGACGCTGACCGTTGCGGTGCAGTTCCCGGCGGATACGTTCAATCTGCGCGACCAGCCCGGCAAGACGGCCGGGTTCGACCGCATCGCCTTTCTGGTGCTGCTGGCGGCGGCCGTGGCGTTCTGGTTCCTGCGCCTGCGCAGCGGGCTGATCCTCCCGCGCGCGCAGCAGACCATCGGCATGGAGTCCACGGCGGGTGAGATCCCCTGCCAGCTCCTCGGCGAAGCGCCGGACGCTGCGGGCATGATCGTCCATTGGGGCAACCTCGGCTATCTGACCGTGCGGATGTCGCGCGGACGGGTGATCCTCTATAAGCGCATGGAGATGGGCAACGAGCGCAAGCCCTCGGAGCGGCGCTTCTTTGCCGCGCTGTTCCGCGCGGGCGCTTCGTGTGAGGCGGGCGGCCTGCGCTACCAGGCTGCCGTGCGCGAGATGCAGGCTCCGATCCTGACGGGCTGGCGGCGGCGGATGTTCACGGGCGGAAACCCGCTCGTGCTGCGCCTGCTCGGCGCAGCGGCAGGCCTGTTTGCCTCGCTTCTGACGTTTGACCGCCTTCTGCCTGCGACGGGCTCACGCTGGGTCTGGCTGCCGGTGCTGACGGCGCTGGGTACGGCGGCCTGCGTGCTCGTGCAGCGGGGCGTGGGTTCCCTGTTCCGCCGCCGCCGTGCGCTGGCCTTGGCGCTGGGCGGCCTCAGTGCGATCGCACTTGTGATCTCCGGCGTACTGGCGGGCTCTCTGCCGTATCAGCTCCTGAGCCTGCTGCTGCAGGTCTTCTGCGCGGGGACAACGCTGTTCGGCGGCCGCCGGACTTCCGCAGGCGAGGAGCGCCTGCGCCGCCTGCTCGGTCTGCGGCGCTATCTGTGCCGGGCAGACAGTGCCTCCCTGCAGCGCCTGACGCTGCAGGACCCGCAGTATTTCTACCGGATGCTCCCGTTCGCGGAGGAGATGGGCGTCGGCGGACGTTTTGTCCGCTGCGCGGCCGGTCTGGAGCTGGAGCCCTGCCTCTGGCTGGAGGGCGCGGCCCCGCGCCGCGCCGGGGACTTCTTCGCCCGGTATGCCGCCGTCTGCGCCCGTCTGCGCGGAGAGGACGGCAGAGCGTCTGCCGTTTCGCGCCGCCCGGCTCCGCGGCCCGCAGCCCGTACGGCCTCCCGTCCTGCGCCGCAGCGCCGCACGCCGCCGTTTGCCGCGCCGGAGCCGCAGCGGCCGCCGATGCGCCCGCACCGCAGAGAGGAGTATGATCCGGATGAAGTCTGAGGAATACCGCTTTTACGCGCTCGTATCCCGCATGCGCTATATCACGCGCTGGGGCCTGATGCGCAACACCTTTTCCGAAAACGTGCAGGAGCACAGCCACATGGTCGCCGTGCTGGCCCACGGGCTGGCGCTCATCCGGCGCGACATCCTCGGCCTTCCGGCCGATCCGGAGCGCTGCGCCACGGCGGCGCTGTTCCACGATGCCTCCGAAATTCTGACGGGCGACCTGCCGACGCCGGTGAAGTATTATAACCCCGATATCCGCGCGGCCTATAAGCAGGTGGAGCGCGTGAGTGCGGATAAGCTGCTCGAGCTGCTGCCCGAGGCCCTGCGCCCGAGCTATGCTCCGCTCGTGCGGGAGTCCGACCCCACGGTGCACGACATCGTCAAGGCGGCGGACAAGCTCTCGGCGCACATCAAGTGCATCGAGGAGCTGCGTGCGGGAAATCAGGAATTTGCCTCGGCAGCCGAGCAGACAAGGCAGGCCCTGACGGACATGCACCTGCCGGAGCTGGACTGGTTTCTGGAGCACTGTCTGGACAGCTTTGGAAAAAATCTCGATCAACTGGAATAATATTCACTGCACTTCTGAGGCTCCCTGCCGGGAAACTGGCGGGGAGCCTTTTTGAAAGCCCTTACATAGTAATTTTACAGAATATTCCTCTGTGATTTTGCACAAATTCGAAAAACAGAAATTGTGACCTTCGACAAAGTTATACAGAACCCCTTGACAATGGGGCAAAACAGCGGTATTCTAGCACCAGAAATTGAAGTAAGCGTTTACATTTTCAGTCAGGCACAGTGGATGCCTGACCGGCAGCGACCTCCCGGAAGCGGGACAGCGATGCGCTGCTTTTTTTGAGCGGATGTCTGTAAGCCCTTACAACTCCCAAAATTCCGGGAATTCCGGAGCTTGGGAGCGGAAAAGCGGCACAGGACGGTGAGGGGAATGGGAAAGCAGGAAGCCAATATCTACGAGATCGCCAGAGAGGCCGGTGTCTCCATCGCAACGGTCTCGCGCGTCATCAATCACAGCAACGCGGTCAGTGAGAAGAGCTACCGCCGCGTGATGGATGCCGTCCACAAGTTCAACTACGTCCCCAACAGCACGGCCCGTTCGCTCAGCACCTCGACCTCGACGTCCATCGGCGTCGTCATCCCGGATATCAACAACCCGTTCTTCTCCCTGCTGCTCGAGGGCATCACCCGGGTGGCCGATGAGCGGGGCTATCACGTTCTGCTGTTCAACACCGCAGAAAATACGGACCGCGAGCATCAGGTCCTGCAGACCATGCGCGAGCACCGCCTGCGCGGCATCATCATCACGCCGGTCTCCGAGCAGGACCCCGATACGATGAAGCGGCTCCACAATTTTGAGACACTCGGCATCCCCGTGGTCCTGCTCGACCGTGAGGTCGACAGCCAGTTCTTCGACCGTGTCGTCACGGACGACGAGCGCGGCGTGTATGCGGCCGTCAGTGAGCTGATCCGCGTCGGTCACCGCCGCATCGCCATCATCACCGGCCCCGAGGCCTCGCGCCCCGGCCGCGAGCGCCTGCGCGGCTACTACCGCGCGCTGCGGGAGCACGGCTTGCCCGTCACACCGGCTTATATCCGCAAGGGCGACTTCATGGTCGACTGTGCGTATGAGCAGACGCTGGCGCTGTGCGCCATGCAGGAGCCGCCCACGGCGGTGTTCTCTTCCAACAATATGACGACCTACGGGTGCCTCAAGGCGTTCAATGAGCTGGGGCTTCGTGTAGGGGCCGACATCGCTTTGGTTGGCTTTGATGATATCGACGCACTGTGCTGGCTGGATTACAACATTTCCGTCGTCAGCCGTGACGTGCCGGAAATGGGCAAGCAGGCCATGCGCCTGCTGCTGCAGCGGTTTGAAAGCGAGCGGGGTGAGCGCGCGGGCGCGCGCGAGTGCCTGCCGACGGAGCTGCTGCTGCGCGGCTCGGAGCTGCTGCCGGAGAGCAGCAGGGCACATTAATAATAATTTGTCAGGTTTGTGAGCCGGAGCTTTCCGGCGTGTTTGACTGGAGGTAACGAAATTGAAACAGAAGGTAACGGTATTTGGCAGCTTTGTCGTCGATCTCATGGCGCGCACCCCGCATCTGCCCGCTCCCGCCGAGACGGTCAAGGGCAGCTTCTTCAAGCAGGGCGCTGGCGGCAAGGGCTTCAATCAGGGCGTCGCGGCGCATAAGGCCGGCGGCGATGTGGCAATGATCACGAAGCTGGGCCGCGATTCCATGGCGAACGTGGCACTGGACGTCATGACCGAGCTGAACATGCCGAAGGATTTTCTCTTCTATAACGACGACGTCGCAACGGGCATCGCCCTCATCATGGTCGATGAGAATTCGAGCCAGAATGAGATCGTCATTGTTCCGGGCGCCTGCGGCACCATCACGGCCGAGGACATCAAGTCCGTTGAGCAGCGCATCTGCGATTCCGCCTATATTCTGCTGCAGCTCGAGGTCAATCAGGATGCCAACGAGGCCGTAGCAAAGCTTGCCAAGGAGCACGGCGTCCGCGTCATCCTGAATACCGCCCCGTATCAGCCCGTCACCGACGAGTTCCTGAAGGGCTGCTGGCTCGTCACTCCGAACGAGGTCGAGGCAGAGGAAATGACCGGCGTCGCCGTCACGGATCTCGAGAGCGCGAACCGCGCCGCGAAGATCTTCTTCGAAAAGGGTGTTGAGAACGTGCTCATCACGCTCGGCAGCCGCGGTGTTTACATCAACACCGGCGACCGCGCCGAGATCATCCCCGCCTTCCATGTCAAGGCCGTTGACACGACCGGCGCAGGCGATGCCTTCAATGGCGGCCTTCTGGCCGCTCTGGCCGAGGGCAAGGACATCTGGGAAGCTGCCCGCTTCGCAAGCGGCCTGGCTGCCCTGTCCGTGCAGCGCATCGGCACGACCCCGGCCATGCCGACCCGCGAAGAGATCGACGCGTTCCTCGCGGAGCACTGATTTGTTTCTGACGCACCGGATGTGCGTGAAAATCTGAAGGAGGATCATTCATCATGTTAAGAGGAGTTCCTGATATCATCGGTTCTGATCTGCTCAAGGCTCTGGCTGATACCGGCCACGGCGATCTCATTGTCATCGCGGACCACTTCTATCCGCCCGTCACGAAGTCTCCGAACGCCATCAGCATTCAGGCCAAGGGCAACACGGCCGCCGAGATGGTCGACGCCGTCCTGCAGCTCGTTCCGCTGGACGTCGAGTATGAAGCCCACCCCATCGAGTACATGGTCCCGGATGCGGATTCCGGCGTTGTCCTGACGGAGAACAAGGTCTGGGACGACACCATCGCCGCCGTCGTGAAGCACGGCTATGATGCCAAGTGCGTCGGCCAGATCGAGCGCACGAAATTCTATGAGAAGGCTGCGAAGGCCTACGTCACCATCTGCACGAGCGAGCGCCTGCCGTATGGCTGCATCATCCTGCAGAAGGGTGTTATGTGATCGGATGTAATTGCAGCGTGCAATTTCATTAAATAAATTAGGAGGAAAACAACAATGAAGAAACTCATCGCACTGCTTCTTGTGATCGCTATGGTCGGCTGCCTGTTTGCTGCCTGCGCAAGCGATGGCAACAACGACACCCAGCCCGCGACCGACGCTCCCACCGAGAGCAACGACAACAACAGCGACAACACCGACAACACCGATAATACCGACAACAACGAGTCCGGCAAGACCTACAAGATCATCTATGTCACTCCGTCTACGGCTTCCGATTTCTGGAGCCAGATCGAGACCGGCATCAAGCAGGCCATGAAGGACTACGAAGCGCAGCTCGGCGTTAAGATCGAGTACTCCATCACCGGCCCTGCCGAAGAGGCTGATGCAGAAGGCTATGTCTCCGCTCTGGAGAACGCGATCGCCAGCCAGCCTGACGCGATCCTGACCGCTACCCTGAACATCGACCCGACCGTCCCGAAGGCAAAGGAAGCCCATGACGCAGGTATCGTCCTGAACTTCGTCAACTGCGGCCTTGGCAACGGCGATGAGGGCGACGAGGGCACTCATGGCGAGTACTACAACGAGTTCTACTACTGCTCCAACACCACCATCGGCGAGATGGCCGCTCAGGCTTTCCTCGACGCCATGGCTGAAAAGGGCATCTCCACCGACAAGGGCACCATCGGCATGCAGATGAACATGGAGAACGCTGCTCTGGACTTCAGAATGCAGGGCTTCCGTGACTACATGGCTGAGAAGGCTCCCGGCCTGACCCTGACCGACACCGAGTACAACGACAACGACTCCGCGGATGCTCAGGCTGATGCCGAGAACACCATCAACGCTGTCGGTGCTGACCTCATCGGCATCTATGCCGGCAACAACGTCACCTGCGACGGCGTCTGCAACGCTCTGCGTGCGGCCAACATGAAGGAAGGCGTCGTTTCCATCGGCGTTGACTCCGACGATGTCGAGATCGCCGCTCTGCGCGACGGTTTCCTGTCCGCCATCATTGTTCAGGACGCTTTCACCCAGGGCTACAAGTGCATGGAGAACGCCATCCTGACGCTGGTCAACGGCCAGAACCCCGAGACCTCCAAGCAGGTCAACTGCCCGCCTGTCGTTGTCAACATGGAGAACATCGACAGCGAGAAGATCCAGTTCATGATGTCCCCGTACGTCAAGTAATTCCGGACTGAATATCGATCTCTGAACGAAACCGTGAGGGCCGCTGCGGCCTTGCAGACCGCAGCGGCCTTCTTTTCCAAAGGAATGAGGGTGCAACATTGCAAGAGAATACGATCTTAAAAATTGAACACGTCAGCAAGTTCTACCCCGGTGTTACGGCACTGAAAGACGTGAGCTTCACCTTGCAGAAAGGCGAGGTGCGTGCGCTGGTCGGTGAGAACGGCGCAGGCAAATCCACCCTGATCAAGTGCATCATGGGTGTCGAGAAGCCCGATGAGGGCAAGATCACCATGAATTATAATGGTGAGTGGGTCGTCAATGCCACCGCAGTCGATGCGCAGGCACACGGCGTCTTTGCAAACTACCAGCAAGTCAATATTGCTCCGGATCTCAGCATCGCGGAGAACTACTTCCTCGGCCGTCAGCCCAAGACGAAGCTCGGCCTCGTCGACTGGAAGAAGATGGCCCGGGACAGCAAGAAGATCATCGATAAATTTGAAATGGGCGTTGACCCTCTGGCGAAGATCCGCGAGCTCCCCATTGCCATGCAGGCGATGGTCACGATCAGCAAGATCTCCGTGAACGAGGATATCCGTCTTGTCATTTTCGACGAGCCGACGGCTCTGCTCGAGAATGAAAAGGTCGATATGCTCTTCCGCTTCATCGGAGAGCTGAAGAGCCAGGGCGTCAGCATCATCTATATCAGCCATCGTCTCGAAGAGATCATGCAGATCTGCGACAGCGTGACCATCCTGAAGGACGGCTCCTACGTCGATACGATGCCCATTGAGAACGTGACGAAGGATTCGCTGATCCAGATGATGGTCGGCCGCCCCGCCACGGATATCTACAACATCCGTCACTTTGACACTGACGAAGAGCTGCTGCGCGTGGAGAATTTCAGCGACAGCAAGCACTTCAAGAATATTAATTTCACCCTGCACAAGGGCGAGATCCTCGGCTTTGCCGGTCTGGTCGGCGCGGGACGCAGCGAAGTGATGCGCGCCCTGACGGCCGTGGAAAAGCGCCTGAGCGGCGATGTCTATCTGAAGGGCAAAAAGGTTCACCTTTCCAATCCGACCGACGCGCTGAAGCACGGCATCGGCTTCCTCACCGAGGACCGCCGCACCGACGGCTGCGCGCTGAAGCTGGATATCAAGACGAATGTCAACATGAGCTCCTACGATATGATCAGCAAGGCGGGCTGCCTGAACCTCCGCAAGGAGAAGAAGCGCGCGGAGGAATTCTCCAGAAGCGTGAATGTCAAAACGCCGTCTATTTCGCAGCTCGTCGGCAATCTCTCCGGCGGCAACCAGCAGAAGGTCGTTATCGCCAAGCTGCTTTGCCGCGATCCCGAAATCCTGATCTTTGACGAGCCGACTGTCGGCATCGATGTCGGCGCGAAGCAGGAGATTTTCAAGCTCATCGAGCGCCTGACCGAACGCGGCCGCGGCGTGATCCTGATCTCGTCCTATCTGCCGGAGGTCATGGGCCTTTCCGACCGTCTGATCGTCATGGCGCAGGGCAAGATCACCGCAGAATACGACAAAGAAGCTCTGAAGACCCTTACGGAAGCGGATGTTCTCCGTATGGCCTCCATTGAAGACTAAGAGGAGAGATAGTTATGTCCACGCTTACCAAAAATAAAAAGCCCAATGCGTTTGTGCGGCTGACCAAGCACTCTGAGTTCACCATCGGCCTGGTCGTTATCGCGCTGTTCCTGCTGGCCACGTTCCTGACCAAGAACTTCTTCGGCTCCTACAACCTGAAGAACCTGACGAAGCAGGGCGCCATCGTCGGCGTTCTGGCCGTCGCGCAGACCTTCATCATCATCACGAGCGGTATCGATATTTCCGGCGGCGCCATCGCCGGTCTCGGCTGCATGACAATGGCCATGATCATGAACGGCAAGGGCACGTCCATGCTCGGCATTGCCATCCTTGCCAACTTCGTCGTCTGCACCCTGTGCGGCTTCCTGAACGGCGTTATCATCTTCGACCTGAAGGTCCCCGCCATGATCGCCACCCTCGGCACGCAGACCATCTTCCGCGGCATCCTGAAGCTGCTGTGCAACGGCAACTCCATCTCGTTCTTTGAGCCGGACGGTGCAACGTTCGTCAAGCTCTTTGACACCATCGGCAACTATGACATCTTCGGCGTCCTGCCGGTCCTGGCCTGCATCTGGATCGTCGTGGCAGTCATTGCCTTCCTAGTCCTGCGCTACACCGTTTTCGGCCGTGACCTGTTCGTCATCGGCTCCGGCATCGAAGTTGCCCGCCTGAGCGGCATCAAGGTCCGCAAGACCTTCTACCTCGTTTACTCCCTCGCCGGCTTTGTCTATGGCATCGCTGCCATCATGTTTGCCGGCCGTATCCTCCGCGCCATGCCGAACACCGGCGACGGCTACGACATGGACGCCATCGCGGCGGCAGTTATCGGCGGCGCTTCGCTGGCCGGCGGCCGCGGCGCGATCACCGGCACGTTTGTCGGCACGCTCCTGATGGTCGTCATCAAGAACGCCGGCAAGGCCTTCCAGATCAACGACTACATCCTCGACGTCATCACCGGCGCTCTGATCATCTTTGCCGTTGCAATGGACATGGTCAAGAGCCGCAAGAAGGCGTAACCTCCTACCCTCATTCCTTTTCCGCCCTCCGGTTTCGGCCGGGGGGCGGAAAAAAGAAAAAATACAAGAAAACACTTGACAAACCGTGCAAAATCGGATATAATCATTTTGCTGTTTCGGCGGCGGGTCATATATGGCGGCATAGCTCAGTTGGTAGAGCATTCGGTTCATACCCGGAGTGTCATTGGTTCGAGTCCAATTGCCGCTACCAAAACGGCCCGTTGGTCAAGTGGTTAAGACACCGCCCTTTCACGGCGGTAACATGGGTTCGAGTCCCGTACGGGTCACCAGAAAACAACCTTTGTCCTGAGGACAAGGGTTTTTTCTCTGTCTATGGCACTTTTTGGCGGATACCATGGCGAAAAAATGTAAATTGAATGTAGTGTGACTAGTAAAAAAGAAATGGAAATTCCTGTGGATGCAAAATAGTAACAGACCTGATATCATCGGTCCAGTCCTCGCGAGACGAATCCACAGGAGGAGGTTTCCCATGTTCTGGATCCGTGATTTCGATTGCAGTGCGATCCGGACGAAGCGGTGCATTCTGTTTGGTGTGGGCTGCCGAGCGGCAGCCGCGGCGGCCGGGGGGATCCCCGGCCGCTTTATCGTTCGCCGCAATGTAGCGACTGCACCAGCCATTGTAGGGGAGCGGCGTGCCCCTCCCGGAGCAATACTGGCAGTTTGCACCGGGTATCGAAAAATGGTGTGCACCAATTGCGTCTGTAGCGGCGCTCACTGCGCAGCCGTTGGCGGCTCTGCCGCCTTACGGATGCGGCGTGCCCCTTGCGGGTATTGAGCGCCTTGTACGGGAGTATTCAACGGCAGGAGGGTGCTGGTGCACCGCCGCATTACCCTGATGTGTCATTGCGAGGAGCGGAGCGACGTGGCAATCTCAGGAAGGCGCTTACGTTTTCGCCGGAACTCCCCTGTTATCCGGCATTGTACTGCGAGATTGCCACGTCGGCCTTTGGCCTCCTCGCAATGACAAACCTTTGATTTTCACCATTTTAACGATAGCCTGTTTATTTCGCAGGTGCAGTGCCGGGCCCGGCTGTCCGCTCCCCTACAAGGCGTGTGCGTTCGGCGATGCCGCCCTATAACTTGCCAGTCTGCAAGGCGCTCAGTGAGCGCCGCTACATTCTTCTCTCGCCCGGCGGTCTTGCGCAGTGAGCGCCGCTACACTCCATACTTCGGTGCATACCGTTTATCGGCAGCCGGTACGGGACGGCAGTGCCTTCCCGAGATTGCCACGGGCGCAAAGCGCCCTCGCAATGACAATTCGGGGGCCGGCACCATTTTAACGCCGTCCCGTTCGTATCGCAAGTGCAGCGCCGGGCCCGGCTGTCCGCTTCCCGCAGGAAGGCGCGGTGCTGCACCTGAACGGTTTTTCCTGCAAAACACAAGATGGGGCTTGACATTTTGCCCGCTGCGGAGTAAACTTTAGTTAGAAACAACTAACCGAAAGAGGGAAAACGCATGGAGAAACAAAGCTTCTGGGACCGCTATGCGCGGCGGTATTCGCACTTCGTGCGCGCGGATCAGGAGGCCTATGCGCAGATGCTCGAGTGGATCCGTCCGGCCGTCCGTGACCGCACCGTGCTGGAGCTGGCAACAGGGACGGGCGTGATCGCGCACGGGATCGTGCACGAGGCGGCCTCTATCGAGGCGACGGATGCCTCTGCCGGGATGATCGACGTGGCACGAAGCCATTCCCATTCCCGCAAGCTGCACTTCTCTGTTCAGGACATGCGCTATCTGCCCTATGCCGACGGCAGCTTCGAGGTCGTCATCGCTGCCAATGTGCTCCACCTGCTGCCGGAGCCAGACAAGGCGCTCGATGAGGCTGCGCGCGTGCTCGCACCGGGCGGCCTGCTCATCGTGCCGACGTTTACGCATGCGGGGGAGGGCAGGCTTGCAAGGCTGCGCCTCTGGCTGATGCGCCGTGCCGGGTTCCCGCTGCGCTGGAAGTGGTCGCCTGCGGAGTTTCTGCAGTTCCTGCGCAGACACGGCTGGAAGGTCGTGCAGCACCATGTGCTGCAGGGCACGTTCCCGCTGACGTATGCCGCCTGCGTGCGCCGCTGTGCGGATGCGGAGCATGAAAAGCCTGTTACGGAACACGAAACGGCCTGAATTTGTAGTCATGTTATAAGATATCCATATCGGCCCGGACTGCGGAATTCTGCTGCAGACCGGGCCGATTTTTGTGAAGGTAGAGGGAGAAATATGACTTCTGCAGCAAGCTGATTCAGCAATTCGCACAAATCAATCGGTACGATTTTATGGAAAGCTCCAAAAATATTTTTGCGGATTTACAAGCGGATTCAAACGTGGTATAGTTCAAACATAGTTTGTTAAACGTTTAGCAGTGGGAAGTGTTTTCCGACTGCGGCGAAGTATCCTGCTAGATGTCATCAGCAACGAGGCTCTCTCGTCATTGCGTGCAGGGCAAGGAATGCCCGCGCCAAGGCTTCGCACACCGTTTGTCCGGCAGCTCGGCTTTATCAGGCGGTTTGTATGGTAATATCGTACAAAAATGCCTGCGGAAGGAGGGAAAGCGTGCGCTGACAAAGCTGTTACAAGCTGGAACGGGTCATTCCTGGATCGGAATCCACACAGGATACCAGCCTGCCCTGTTGGGCGATATTTTTTCACCGCAAATGTTAAACGTTTAGCATTTTCGACGGAACTCGAAAGGACTATAGAATCTGAAAGGAGAGAACATTTCATGCAAAGAGTGAACCACCTGCCCAGACGTGTGATCTCGATCGTGCTGACCATCGTCATGGTCGCGTCCCTGTTCTCCGGCATCCTGCCGGGCCTCGGCGTGACGGCGAAGGCTGCAGCGAACGAAATTGCAAATGACAGTCTGAAGATCTCTGTCGGTGATCTCGGACAGATTTCTACGCTCAACATCGTGAATAATCCCAGAAATCGAAGCAATCGTGAGATCAACTTCGTCCTCCCCAATGACACCCGTCCCCAGAACGGTGTGCAGCATCAGTGGATGGGCGAAATGATCTTCTCCGTCCGCTCCAGCGCGGACGGCAGCTTCCCCGCCGACAACACCGGCTTTGTCGAGGTCGACACGAACAAGACCCTCGCAGCCGGCGGCTCGACCACCGCATCCAACATCGCTTCCGATAACCCCTATATCGAGAAGACCGTTGTCAGCGACAAGAAGGTCGAGGTCAACTTCATCGGCCAGGACCTGAGCTCCACGACGGACCGTACCATGAAGGGCTTCGATGTGAAGTCCACCTATGATATGGATACCGAGGACGGCTCCCTGCTGTGGACCATCACCCTGAAGAACAAGAGTGGTGCGTATCTGGAATTCGGCGACGTCGGCCTGCCGATGCCGTGGAACAACAAGTACACGAACCAGAACAGCGTCTACTCCGAGCGCGTCACGGCCCATACCTTTGCAGGCGCGGACAGCGGCTATGCCTATGCGATCCGCTGCAGCGGCGAAGGCAACTACATCCTCTTCACGCCGGTCGCCACCTCCGGTGCCCGCATCGAGTATGTGGATAACTGGATCGGCAGCAACAACGGCGTCAGCGACAACCGTACCGGCAGCACGTTCTCCAACTGGACGGGCGACTCCGGCGAATGGCAGCCGGGCCTGAGCGTTTACTACATCCACTCCAAGGATATCCACAAGACCGGCCGCAGCTACTTTGAAGATGCGACCAGCCTCATCCTCGAGCCGGGTGAGAGCCAGACCTACCAGTTCAAGTTCTCTGCTGTCCGCGCGGGCGACAACACCCCGCAGGAAAGCGCCGAGAGCCCGAACAACGCCTCTGACTCCATCGAGCAGCGCGAGACGAACATGCGCTCTATCCTCTATCAGAACGGCCTCATCGACGCCATCGCGGTCCCGGGCTTCCAGACGGCTCTGAACATGGACACGCGCCTCGACCTGCACTATGATGACAGCCTCATCAAGGTCGACTCCGTCGACATCCAGTGCGTGCACGAGAACGATCCGTTCGACGAAGCGCATACGCCGGAGCACCGTTCCGGTATGGTCAACAACAGCCGTACCGGCCGCGGCCTGCATGACGGCAACGAGGGCTATGAGGAATCCGTGAGCTTCGTCGAGACGAAGACCGTCGACGGCGAGCAGCACCACATCTACGACCTGCACTTCGGCTGCATCGGCAACAACAGCGTTCGCGTCGAGTACAAGCTGAAGGTCGGTGACGAATGGGTCAGCAAGTTCACGCAGTTCGAGTTCAACGTTCTGACCGAGCTGGATCAGGCATCCGACACGCATGCCGACTTCATGGTCAATGAGACGCAGGACACGAATCCTGACAGCCCGACCTACGGCATCTACAGCGACTGGTACTTTGCCAGCGGCAGAGATTCCAACCAGCGCAACCACTGGGGCGATGACTGGAGCCATGACAACATCAACTTCATCGCCATGAAGAACTATCTGAACCCGGATGCCGAGCAGGTCAAGTCCATCGAGACCTACCTGATCGACTTCATGTGGAACACCTACATGAAGAACACCCAGGATAACTTCATCGTTGCGAACTACCTGTCCGCTTCCGGCGCTTACAGCACCTCCAGCGGCCCGTACACCCGTACGTTCTCCGAAGTAATGGAGGCCACCGGCTTCTTCAACATGTACCGCATCGTCAAGGCTTATCCGGACCTCATTGAGTACCGTAAGCCTGCAGCGTGGTATCTGGAGAAGGCATACGGCATCTACTCCAACCGCGTCGGCACCGGCGCCATCGGCTTCTACGGCGAGCAGCAGATCCCCGACATGATCGAGGCGCTCTATGCCGAGGGTATGGACGAGGAGGCCTTTAACCTGCAGGAGCGGTTTGCATGGAACAAGGCGAACAATTGCATCAACGCCACCTATCCGTACGGCTCCGAGTTTGCCTACGACAACACCGGTGAAGAGGGCGCCTTCGCCGCCATCCAGGCCCTGACGAAGTACTGGCCGGACAGCGACGCCGCCAAGAACGCCTACAGTGCCATGAGCATGGCCAACCACAAGACCCGCGCGATGCGCGGCATCCAGCCCACCTGGTACCAGTACGCCGACCCGGTCTTCATCGGCGGCGAGAGCTGGTGGAACTTCCAGTACACCGCCTCCCTTGCAGGCTCCATCATGGACGATTGGATGCGCTACGAGGAGCTCGAGGACGGCGATACCACCGCATGGGCTGCCCGCGTGAACTACGCGGCCAAGATCTCCAACTTCAACGCCATCAACATGGGCCAGATCTCCGACAAGTATGTCGGCAACGTTTCCTGGCGCTACAACATGTATAAGGGCGGCTACGGCGCGATGAACGTCAACGACGGCGGCACCCGCGTCATGAACAACGGCTGGCAGGACTTCTCCGGCGAAAGCGACGAGGGCCTGTACGGCTCCCTGCTGCGCATCAGCGCAGACGTCGTGAACGATCCGATCTTCGGCCTGTATGGCTACGGCGCGAACGTCACTGCCGACGAGACCTCCTACACGGTCGTCCCGACTGACGGCTTCGGCAAGCGCGTCAACATCCTCGACCAGAAGATCTACGTCGAAACGACGCAGGACACCATCACCAGCGCAAAGTTCGCTATGGACGGCAGCTCCATCGAGCTGAACGTCAAGGGCTACACTGCGGCAAGCCATGTTTCCCACATTGCTCTGAGCGGTGCCGGCCTGAAGGACGGCTTCTATGCCATCAACGTCAACGGCGAAAAGGTCAGCCAGGTCTATGTAAAGAACAACGAAGCCAACGCCACCATCACCATGCCCGCCGGTGAGACCAATGTCGTGACCATCACGGCCGATCCGAACGGCGAGAATGCCGCTCCGCAGGCCGCCATTAAGGTCTCCAGCGACGATCTGCAGGCCATCGTGACCTACACCCTGACGGCCGTTGCCTCCGACGACGGCTATCCCGGCAACAGCCTGACCTATCTGTGGGCCTTTGAGAGCCTCGCAGGCGAGGGCGCAAGCGCATTCCTGAGCAGCGACGCCGCTCCCACGACGCAGTTCAACGTCAGCGAGGCGGGCGAGTATGTCATCTCCCTGACCGTCAGCGACGGTGAGAAGTCCACGAAGGTCGAAAAGACTCTCGTTGTCGGCGAAGCGCCCGAGCGTCTGGCCCCGACGATCGATTCCGCGACCGGCACGCCCGTTGTCGGCAATCCGACCGTTGCCGATCTCAAGGCCGAAGCCACGGTCGACCCGCTGTATCAGGGCGTCCCGCGCTTCCACTGGGAGCTGGTCAGTCAGCCCGAGGGCGGCAATGCCATGATCGGCAATCCCAATGAGAAGGAAGCCAAGCTCCGCGTCGACAAGGGCGGCGAATATGTCGTTCGCCTGACTGTCACCGACGAGGACAAGACCTCCACCACCGACGTTACCGTCACCATGACGGATGCCGCCGACGGCATCCAGCGCGTGAAGACCGTCATCACGCAGGTCGGCGTCGCCCCGACGCTGCCGAACGGCGTGGTCGCTGTCCGTGACGACGGCACCTACTCCGGCGGCGCAGTCGATTGGGACGAGATCTCCGAAGACAAGTATGCACAGGCCGGTGAGTTCGAGGCCTACGGCACGCTCCGTACCCAGACGACCCGCGTGGCCGTCAAGGTCATCGTCGTGAAGGGCGACCGCAAGAATGTTGCTCTGTTCGCGACCCCGACCGCCATCATCAACACTCCGTCCGATCTCGGCGGCGTTGCCGGCCTGAACGACGGCTTCGACCCGAGCAGCTCCCGTGATACGAGCCACGGCGTCTGGCACAACTGGCAGGGCGCGCAGGGCGACGCTGCATGGGTCATGTACACCTGGGATGTGCCCGTCACCATCGACGGCGCGGATGCCTACTACTTCACCGACGGCAACTTCGCTCCGAAGGATGCCAAGCTCGAGTATCTGGCGGAAGACGGTCAGTGGCACGAGGTCCCGAACGTCAGCGGCCTTGGTGTTACGCTCAACCAGTACAACACCACGAGCTTTGATCCCATCACCACCACGAAGCTCCGCATGACCATGAACCCGAAGACGCTCGGTATCGGCGTCATCGAGTGGAAGGTCTACGGCTACGGTGAATTCGTCGATCGCTCCGCTCTGAAGAGCGCAATCGCGAATGCGAAGGGCATCAACACGAACCTCTTTGTCGAAGGCAGCAAGTATCTGCTGGATCTGGCCATTGCGAAGGCACAGGCCGTTCTGAGCGATACGGCCGCTACGCAGGAGCAGGTCGATGCCGCAGCGGCGGAGCTGAATGCGGTCATTGCCGGTCTCGAAAGCGCGGACGGCAACCTGGCCTATTCTGCAACGGCCAGCACGAGCTACTGCGCCAGCTGGGAATCCCTGGCTGCTGTCAACGACGGCATCGTCCGTTCCAATTCCTATGATCCTTCCAAGCCGCGCTACGGCACCTGGGGCAACCGCTCCTCCTATGAGACCGTGACCTACACCTGGGGCAGCGAGGTCATCATCGACTCCACCGACCTCTATCTGTGGTACGACGGCACCGAGGGCGAATACACCAGCGGCGGCATTCTGGTGCCGAAGTCCGTGGAATTCGAGTACCTCGATGCGGAAGGCAACTGGAAGTCCGTTCCCAACGCCGAGGGCCTCGGCCGCGAGATGGACAAGTTCAACAAGACCACGTTTGATTCCTTTACCACCACCGCCCTCCGTGTGAAGCTGAACAAGCAGTCCAACGACAGCAACGGTGTCGGCATCATGGAGTGGAAGGTCTATGGCAAGGTCGCCGGCGGCGACACCCTCCCGACTGCGGTGAAGGTCGTCATCGCCCGCATCGATGCCATCGGCGAAGTCACGCTCGACAGCAAGGACGCCATCGAGGCCGCCCGCGCTGCGTATGACAAGCTGACTGACGAGCAGAAGAAGCTCGTTCCGAACTATGAGACCCTGACCAAGGCCGAGGAGACCTACGCTGCGCTGGCTGACGCCGCCGCTGTGAAGGAAGTCGAGGATCTGATCGACGCGATCGGCGAAGTTGACGAGAACAGCAAGGACGCCATCGAGGCCGCGCGCGCTGCCTATGACGCGCTGCCCACGCGCCTGCAGCCCGAGGTCAGCAACTACGACAAGCTCGTCAAGGCCGAGAAGGATTACACCGATCTGCTGACGGCTGTCGAGGCTGCGCAGAAGGCCGCCGAGGATGCCCGCAAGGCATTCGAGAACGCCAAGGCTGCGCAGGAGAAGGCCGAGGCCGCGAAGGCTGCCGCCGAGGCTGCGCAGAAGGCCGCCGAGGAGGCCGCACAGGCTTCCGGCGAAAACAGCGAGGCTGCCAAGAAGGCGCAGGCTGCCGCCGAAGAGGCACAGGCCAAGGCTGAGGCTGCCCAGGCTGCTGCCGAAGAAGCACAGGCCGGTGCCGAGGCTGCCCAGAAGGCTGCCGAGGACGCTGCTGCCGCCGCTGCCGCGAACAACGCGCTGGCCGCCGAGGCTGCCGCAAAGGCCGCCGAGAAGGCTGCCAAGTCCGCTGAGGAGGCCGGAAAGGCCGCTGCTTCCGCCGAAGCGGCTGCGAAGTCTGCTGCCGACGCCGCCGAGGCCATGCTGAAGGCCCAGAAGGCGCAGAAGGCTGCCGAGGATGCCGAGAAGGCTGCCGAGGAAGCTGAGAAGAAGGCCGAAGAGGCCCAGAAGAAGGCTGAGGAGGCCGCCGCCTCCACCGCTGAGGACCGCGAAGCCGCCGAGAAGGCCGCTGAGGAAGCCAAGGCTGCCCAGAAGGCCGCCGAGGATGCCCGCAAGTCCGCCGAGGACGCCAAGTCCGCCGCGGAGCTGGCTATGCAGGCTGCCGAGCAGTCCAACAAGGAAGCCGCCGCATCCGCTGCGCAGGCTGCCGAGTATGCAAAGAAGATGGCTGAGGCCTATGAAGAGATCGTCCGCATCAAGGCCGAGCTCGTCGAGTACCTCGCCAAGGCACAGGCCGAGGCCGAGCGCGCCGAGGCTGAGCGCAAGGCCGCCGAAGAGGCCCAGAGAAAGGCCGAGGAGGCCGCTCTGGCCGCTGCCAAGTATGCCGCCGCTTACGAGCTGGCTCAGCTCCAGCAGAACGGCGAGGGCCTGACCGGCCACGCGAAGGAAGCGTATGACAAGGCTCTTGCCGACGCCGCTGCCGCCATCGAGGCCGCAAAGACGCCCGCTGAGGTCGACGCCGCTCTGGCTGCCGCCCGCGAGGCCCTGAACAACGCCGTCTGCCCGAGCGCAGCGTTCACGGATGTCGAGGAGAACGTCTGGTATCATGACGGCATCGACTTCATGGTGAGAAACGGCTACATGAACGGCGTTGCCGCCGACACGTTCGATGTCGAAGGCAGCCTGACGCGCGCCCAGCTCGTCACGATCCTCTACCGCATCGCCGGTGAGCCCGAGACCAGCGCCGCCATCCCGTTCGCGGATGTCGCCGACGGCCAGTGGTACACAAAGGCCATTGTCTGGGCCGCCGAGAACGGCATCGTTAAGGGCGTGAACGAAACGACGTTCGCCCCGAACGATCCGATCACCCGCGAGCAGATCGCCGTCATCCTCTACCGCTATGCGCACGAGGAGAACACCGAGGACGGCAAGCTCACGAGCTTCCCCGACGCAAAGGACATCTCCGGCTACGCGCTGGAGGCCATGAACTGGGCGGTCGCCAGAGGCCTCATCAACGGCTCTGACGGCAAGCTGCTCCCGCAGGACACCGCGACCCGTGCACAGATCGCCGTGATCCTTGCCCGGTACCTGAACGCCTGATCCTTCCCCCTGCTCCCCATGCGGCCGAAGCCGCATGGGGAGCCCCCCAGCATTTCCTGGCAATTGGACCCAGACAAACAATATGCTCGAAAATCGAACTTGGGAGGAACAATAAACCATGAAGCATGTGAAACAGCTGCTTTCTGCACTGCTTGTGCTGGCTGTTGTACTCTCGCTGCTCCCGGCTGGCGTTCTGAAGGCATCCGCCGCAGAGGCCCTCGCAGCGCTGGACATCGGCTACCCCACATTCAAGAACACAGAGCTTCTCGACGAGGTCTATGACCTGTCGAAGCTCGGTGTGTCCTATTCCGAAAAGGACATCATGATGGCGATCTATAAGCAGGATCTTGCCAATGGCGGCGACTCCTTCTATATGGACCGCATCCTCGCCCGTGAGGGCGTCTGCAACGGCAACGCCGGTTCGAACGGCAACGCCGACGGAAACACCTTCCTGACCCGCGGCCGCGCGCTGTATATGTACACGAGCAGCCCGTCCGTCATCGGCTTCGGCGGCAACACCGCCTATCATCAGCCGCTTGGCCGGGGCGATCTGGTCCGCGTTCTCTTCTCGAACGCCGACGGCAGCCTGACCACGAAGGAAGACACCAGCAAGCGCGTTAATGCGCCGAGTAACTGGTCCAGCACCTACTCTGTCGGCAGCAACCTGACGCTGGATGTCGTGAAGTTCATCCATCAGGAGAACGTCGCCGTCACGACGATGACGCTGACCAACAAATCCGCAGAGGATCAGGCAATTACGGTGGCAGCGGACTCCATCTTTGCGACGGAGCCCGGCAAGGTCACGGTCAATGGTGCAGAGCAGACAGAGCTGACCGGCACCTGCTCTTCCCCTGCAGGCCTTACTACCATCTATGCCCGCATGACCGGCGACGGTTTCGAGGCCGCTTCGTCCGACGACTATTGCTGGCTGTCCCGCGACGTCACCGTCCCCGCGGGCGGCAGTGTGGAGCTGAAGGTCGTCATCGCCTTTACGACGGAAGAGATCCCGGAGTCCACCGAGCAGTACCTCCGCTTCGCAGGCCTCGGAAACCTTGAGGCTGTCCGTGCGCAGAAGGCGGAATACAACCTCTACTGGGCGGAGAACCTGCCCTACATCGACGTGCCGAAGAAGGCCGTCCAGAAGGCGATCGATTATCGCTGGTGGCTGGAGCGCTTCAACTCGCTCGATGCCAACATCCCCGGCTATGACTATCAGTACCCCGTCACCATCGAGGGCGTCCTCGGCTACAACAACGCGATTATCCTGACGCAGCCGATGCACCTGCAGGATACGAAGTGGCTCCGCTCTCCGTATCTGGCCTATGGCCAGCTGCTGTCTGCGGGCAACTCCTCGCAGAGCAGCGCCTTCCTTGATAACCCCGGCAACCGCAACAACTGGAACAACCACTATGGTCAGTATCTGGCTGAGGCCGGCTATGAGGCGTTCAACGTCATCGGCGGCGGCGCGGAGGTCGCGGAGAACTTCGCGTACTACTTCGGCCACGATGCTACCGGCCAGCTGGAGCACTACGGCAACCACATTGAGGGCCGCGACCTCATCGCTTACCGCAACAACTACATGACCGGCAACGACGCCGATACCATCTCCATGCATGCTCCCGGCACCGGCACCTGGAAGGCACACGGCGAAAACGCCTACGTCTGGGCCGCTGCCGACGCCGCCGCGAAGCTCTATGAGCAGCTGGGCAACACCGAGCAGGCCAAGTATTACCGCGATCTGGCCGACAAGATCAAGGCCGACGTCCTCGAGCTCATGTGGTGCGAGGAGTGCCAGAAGTTCGAGACCTATGCCGTCCGTCCGACCGGCACACAGCATAACGCTAACCAGCCCAACCTCGTCAAGTACACCGAGTCCAACAACTACAACTACTTTGCCGTGGGCCTCGTCCCCGACGACGCCGCTTCCGTCACGAAGTACAAGGAAGCCCTCAAGGCCTTCTCCAACGGCAAGGAGTTCCCGATCTTCCCGTTCTACACCGCCAACCAGGTCCACAACCAGGAGGTCAGCGGTTCGAACAACTTCTCGAACATCAACTTCACCGTGCAGCTCCGTCTGTATGAGTCCGCTCTGCGTACCTATGACAAGGAGCAGACCTACATCACCGACGACATGCTCGCCATGATGGCCGAGTGGATGGCATGGAACGTCTACCCCGATGCAGGCGACGTCCGCTATCCGAACAACAACGAGTTCCACAACATCGACGGCAGAACCTATGAGAACTACTATCGTTCCTGGATCTACCACAACATCCTCGGCAACTACACCTACCTCTTCATCGAGGACATGGCCGGTATCCAGCCGCGTTCCGATGAGAAGATCGAGCTGAGCCCGATCGACTTCTCCTATGACCACTTCATGGTCAACAACGTCCGCTATCACGGTCATGACCTGACGGTCGTGTGGGATAAGCCGGACGACGGCAAGACCTGGTACAACGAGTGCCCCGAGGGCTACTCCCTGTACATCGACGGCACGCTGGCCTTCACCCTGAAGGATCTGGCCCATGTCGTCTATGACTCCGCCACGAAGGAAATCTCCTTCCCCGACGGCGCTGTCGAGATCGTCACCAATAACGGCGGCGCTGCCATCCCCACCGCGATGAACACCGCCATCACCGAGGAGAAGGTCCTCAACATGCTGGAGAAGTCCGGCGTGCACGGCATGACGAACCTCGCCGAGGGCGCGGAGGTCACCGCCACCTTCACCCCGGACAAGGCCCGCGCCGCGTCCTGGGCAGAAAAGCACCGCGCTGACGGCAGCGACTCCACGTCCAAGGCCGTCAATGAGACAGCTCCCGATCCGCAGGCAGTTGTGGACGGCACGACCGTCGATATGCCGTTCTGGGGCAACTACGGCAGCGTGAACGAGCGCGACAGCCTGACGCTGAAGCTCTCCTCCAAGCAGACCGTGGACATGGCGACGCTGTACTTCTACAACGACCGCCAGACGAACGGCTACTCCGAGCCCTCCAAGTTCGCAGTCGAGTACTGGGACGGCGAGGCCTGGCAGGCCGTCCGGCAGCAGACCCGTACCCCGTCCGCTCCGCGCGCGAACTACAACGCCGTGTACTTCGCACCGGTTGAGACCGACCAGTTCCGCTTCACCTTCACCAACAAGGACAAGGGCTTCACTGCCGTGACCGAGATCCAGCTCTTCAACGAGGGCGGCGACCGCGATCATCCCGCGCAGAACACGGCTCCGTCCGTCAAGCTCGCGGAAGACACCTCCATGACCGGCAACCTCTACACTACCCTGAAGGCGACCTGCACCGACGACGGCCTGCCCTATGACAAGGACATGAGCTACGCCTGGGAGCTTGTCTCCGCTCCGGAGGGCGCCGAGGTTATCCTGAGCAGCGCCAACAAGCCCACCACGACCATCTCCGGCTCCGTGGAAGGCGAGTACACCGTTCGCTTCACCGTCAGTGACGGCGAGCTGAGCGCGACTGCCGAGCTGACCGTCACCCTGAAGCAGGGCGCAGCGGGCGGCCTCGGCGAGGACGTCGCTCCGGACGCCGCTTCCGTCGAAAGTGACTACACCTCCAGCTGGGAGAACCTGAACGGCATCAACAACCCGAGCTTCGAGCCGACCAGCTCCAACGTGGGCACCGGCAAGGGCTGGGGCAACTGGCGTCAGAGCGCCGGCTCCGAGCACTATGTCGGCTATACCTGGGATGAGGCCGTTACCATCGGCGGCGCCGATATCTACTGGTATGACGACGGCGGCGGAACGCGAATTCCGTCCAAGCTGCGCATGCAGTACCTCGATGCCAGCGGTACCTGGCAGGATGTCAACATCACGACCCCGTTCGAGAGCAGCATTGCAAAGAACAAGTACAACCGCATTGAATTCGACCGCGTTACCACCACCCGCCTGCGCCTGTATGTGACCGTCCGTTCCGGCGCGGAAGCAAACGGCATCTACCGTTTCAAGGTCTATTCCTCCGTTGACGTCGCTTCCCTGAACGAGGTCTTCCTCGCCACGAAGCCCGGCGTCATGCCCACGCTGCCCTCCAACGTCACGGCAGTTACCTCCGACGGCGCGCTCATCAGCGTCCCCGTTACCTGGGAGACCCTGACGGCTGACATGATCGCCACCGACGGCGAGGTCAAGCTCCGCGGCGTGAACAACTCCACCGGCAAGATGACCACCTGCACGATCTATGTCCGCAGCGACATGGACAAGGCCACCATCACGAGCGTCGAGCCCGTTGAGGTCACGACGATGCAGGGTATCGTCCCGGCGCTGCCGAAGACCGTGAAGGTCGGCTACAACAACGGCGCATTTGACAACCAGACCGTCAAGGTCACCTGGCCCGCCATCACGGCTGCCGAGCTGGCCAATGTCGGCGACGTGAACTTCGAGGGCGAGGTCGAAGGCACCGCCACGAAGGCCATGCTGACGATCCACGTGCTCAAGGCCCCGGACGATCCCGCTGTCGCTGCGGTCAAGGAGCTCATCGACGCCATCGGCGAGGTAACGCTCGAGAGCGGCGACGCCATCGACGCTGCCCGCACCGCCTATGACAAGCTGCCCGAGGCCAAGAAGGCGCTTGTCGACAACTATGAGAAGCTGACTGCGGCAGAGGAAGCTTACACCGCCCTGGTCGACGCCGCTGCCGCAAAGGCTGTGGACGACCTGATCGACGCCATCGGCGAAGTTACTGCCGACAGCGGCGACGCGATCAAGGCTGCCCGCGCCGCCTATGACGCCCTGACCGACACGCAGAAGGAACTGGTCAAGAACTATGAGAAGCTGACTGCGGCAGAGGAAGCTTACACCGCCCTGGTCGACGCCGCTGCCGCAAAGGCTGTGGACGACCTGATCGACGCCATCGGCGAAGTTACTGCCGACAGCGGCGACGCGATCAAGGCTGCCCGCGCCGCCTATGACGCCCTGACCGACACGCAGAAGGAACTGGTCAAGAACTATGAAAAGCTGCTCGCTGCCGAGGAGCTGTATGAGGAACTGACGGCATCGGCTGCGGCAATCGCCCAGAAGGCCGCTGAGGAAGCCAGGAAGGCACAGGAAGAGGCCGAAGCCGCGCAGAAGGCTGCCGAGGAAGCCGTTGAGGCCGCCAAGGCCGCGCAGGAGGCCGCTGAGGCCGCCGCTGCCAAGGCCGGTGAGAACAACGCCGCTGCCGAGGAAGCCCGCAAGGCTGCTGAGACCGCGCAGGCCGCTGCCGAAGCCGCACAGGCCAAGGCCGAAGAAGCTCAGAAGAAGGCTGAAGAGGCCAAGGCAGGCGCTGACGCTGCCCAGAAGGCTGCCGAGGAGAACAACGCCGCCGCTGCTGCCGAGGCTGCCAAGGCTGTCTCCGAGGCACTGAAGGCTGCCGAAGAGGCTGGCCGCTCCGCGCAGAGCGCCACGCAGGCTGCTCAGAGCGCTGCGCAGGCTGCCGACAGCATGCTGAAGGCACAGGAAGCCCAGGCTGCCGCCGAGGCTGCGCAGGCTGCTGCCGAAGCCGCCAAGGCAAGAGCCGAAGAGGCTCAGAAGAAGGCCGAGGAGGCCGCTGCTTCCAGCGCCGAGGACAAGGAAGCTGCCGAGCGCGCCAAGGTTGAGGCCGAGGCCGCGAAGAAGGCTGCCGAGGATGCCCAGAAGGCCGCAGAGGAAGCAAAGGCCGCTGCCGAGCTGGCGCTCGAGGCTGCGAAGAAGTCCGAGGTCGAGGCTGCTGCCTCTGCCGCCGAGGCTGCCGAGTATGCCCGCCAGATGGCCGAGACCTATCAGAAGGTCGTTGAGATCAAGGCTGAGCTCATCGATTATCTGGCCGAGGCCCAGGCTGCTGCCGAAAAGGCAGAGGCCGAGCGCAAGGCCGCCGAGGAAGCCCGCAAGGCTGCCGAGGAAGCTGCGCTTGCCGCTTCCAAGTATGCCGCCTCCTTCGAGCTGGCACAGCTCCTGCATGAGAGCGAGACCCTGACCGGCCACGCCCGTGAGGATTATGCCAGGGTCATCGAGGACGCCAAGGCTGCCATCGAAGCCGCCAAGACGCCCGAGGAGGTTACCGCAGTTCTGAACGCTGCCCGCGAGGCTCTCAAGACCGCAGGCTGCCCGAGCACGAACTTCACCGACGTGGAGGAGAACGGCTGGTATCACACCGGCGTCGACTTCATGGTGAGAAACGGCTTCATGAACGGCGTCGCGGACGATGCGTTCGACGTCGACGGCAACCTGACCCGCGCCCAGCTCGTGACGATCCTCTATCGCATCGCGGGCGAGCCGGAGAGCACGGCCACGAACCCGTTTGCCGACGTGGCGGACGGTCAGTGGTACACGAACGCTGTCATCTGGGCAGCGGAGAACGGCATCGTCAAGGGCGTGAACACCACGACGTTCGCCCCGAACGACCAGATCACCCGTGAGCAGATCGCGACGATCCTCTTCCGCTATGCCAAGGCGGAGAAGGTCGAGGGCAAGCTCGCCGGCTTCCCGGATGCTGAGAAGGTCTCCGATTACGCCGCCGACGCCATGGCGTGGGCAGTGGAGCAGGGCCTCATCAACGGTATCTCCGAGAGCGACGGCAAGACCTACCTCGCCCCGCAGGAGACCGCGACCCGCGCCCAGATCGCCGTCATTCTGATGCGCTATCTGACTGCGGAGAACTGATCCAAAAAAATCCCTGTCCGCTGATGCGGGCAGGGGAGGAGCCGCCCACCCGGGCGGCTCCTTTTTGACTTTTGCGGCGCGCTGTCGATCGTACCCTTATTGTAGGGGAGCGGCATGCCGCTCCCGGCGCTGCACTGACGATTTGCACAGGCTATCGCTAAAACGGCGATGGCTCCCGATTTGTCATTGCGAGGGCGCTTTGCGCCTGTGGCAATCTCGGGGAGGCAGCTGCAATTTCGCCGGGAGTACCCTGTTATCCGGCCGGGTCCTGCGAGATTGGCACGTCGCTTCGCTCCTCGCAATGACACATCAGGAAGCATGGCGCAGGAAACGGTACACTGCACCGAATTGGTGCTGCTTTTGCCGCTTCGCGCACGGGCGGGGCATGCCCCACCCCTACCATGAATGACCCAGAATGACCCAATACAGACGCAAAAAACCGGCGCAGGGGGGCCTGCGCCGGTAGGGGATATCTTCGGGATCAGGCAAGGCGGAAGCGGAGCATATTCCACGAGGCGGCAGGGAGCTCCGGGGCTTCTGCGCCGACGGCGAGCTCCCGCGGCAGAGCGGGCTGGGCGTCTGCGGTGTTCTCGGAGTCCAGCGAGGGAGCGGTCAGCGTGACATGCTGCTCCAGTACGGCGTTCAGGCCGTCAAGCTCCAGCGTCATGGCCTCGTCGAGGCTTTTGTTCACGGCAAAGACCGTCACATGCGCGCCATCCTCGGAGAGCACGGCGGAGCTGGAAAGGTACGGGGCCTTCGGGCTGACACCGCAGGCATAGGTCGGAACCTCGACCTCCTGCTGCAGGGCCGTGCCGCGGCCGAACTGAGAGCCGTAGAGGAACGGCCAGTACGTCGTCTGCGCCCAGGCGCGGCCGCCCGGCTCGGTCATAATGGGGGCCAGCGCGTTGACGAGCTGGGCCAGGCAGGCGACCTTCACGACGTCGGCGTGGTTGAGCAGGGTGTTGAGCATGCTGCCGACGAGCAGAGCGTCTGCAAAGTCGTAATTCTCCTCTTCAATGGGGCGGGCGACCGTCCACTTCTCCGGCACCTTGCCGTTCTTGGCATAGTGATACCAGACGTTCCACTCGTCGAACGACAGACCGATATGCTTGTCACTGCCGACCTCAAGGCGGATCTTTTCGCAGATGGCGGCGACCTCCTGAATGAACTCGCCCATCTCCTCGCTGCGTGCAAGGAAATTCATGACGTCGCCCTCATGGTTCGTATAATACTGATGGAGCGACAGATAGTCGACGTAGGGATAGCTCTGGCGGAGGACCTCCTCTTCCCAGGTGCCGAACGTCGGCATCGTGCGGTAGGAGCTGCCGCAGGCGACGGTCTCAATGGTCGGGTCGAACATCTTCATGAGCTTGGCCGTCTCGCAGGCGATGCGGCCGTATTCCGTGGCCGTCTTCGAGCAGATCTGCCAGGGGCCGTCCATCTCGTTGCCGAGGCACCAGAGCTTGACGTTGTAGGGGGCTTCGCGGCCGTTTTCGCGGCGCTTGTCCGCCCAGTAGGTGTGCATGTCGCCGTTGCAGTATTCCAGCAGTTCCACGGCGTCCTTCGGGGTGCCGGTGCCGAGGTTCACGGCCATCATCGGCTGCGCGCCGATGCGCTCGCACCACTGCAGGAATTCATCCGTGCCGACCTGATTCGGCTCAATGGCGCTCCAAGCCATGTCGGGGCGGATGGGACGCTTGTCCTTCGGACCGATGCCGTCGCGCCAGTCGTAGCCGGACAGGAAGTTGCCGCCCGGATAGCGGATCTGCGTGACATGCAGCGGACGGATGAGCTCTTCCACGTCGCCGCGGAAGCCGAAGGCGTCGGCAGTCGGGTGGCCCGGCTCATAGATGCCGGTATAGACGGCGCGGCCGAGATGCTCGATGAACGAGCCAAACACGCGGGGATCGATGGGGGAGATGATGCAGTCCTTCTGCAGTCGGATGCGAGCTTTCATGAATTAACCTCCTGTGGATTCTCGTTTGATGATCGTACATTCCAGCATGATGTCCTTCTGCGCCGGATGCTTGCCGGAGAGCATGTCCAGCAGGGTGTGGCCCGCGCTCTGGCCCATCTGGAACAGCGGCAGGGCGACGGTGGAGAGCGACGGGCGGCAGACGGAGCTGATCTCACGGTTATCGTAGCCGATGAGGAAGATGTCCCTGCCGACCTCGATGCCGTTCTGGTTGCACCAGTCGATCACGCCGGTGCCGACAAGGTCATTCTGGGCGAAAATGGCCTTTGCGCCCGCGCGGATGAGCTCGCCGCCGAGACGGTAGCCGGAGTCACGGTCCCAGTCACTTGCGCGGACGAGGGAAGAGTCATAGGCTACGCCGTGGTCGTGCAGGGCCTGCAGGAAGCCGTTGGCGCGGCGCAGGGTGTGCACGGAGTGGATGGGACCTGTGATCATGCCGATGTGCTCCGACGTGTGCTCCAGCAGAGTGCCCGTGGCCTCATAGGCGGCAAGACGGTCATCATAGCCGACGCAGGGCACGTCCTGATCCTCGCAGGTGCAGTAAACGCACACGAACGGGATATGGGCATGCGCCTTCAGCGATGCGACAAGGTGGCTGTGACAGCCGATATAGATGATGCCCGCGACCTGCTTGGACAGCAGATCGTTCACGGCGGAGCGAACGAGCACGTTGCTCTCGGGATAGTCCCAGGGATTGTCGTGGTAGCGCTTGTTGAAACGCAGATTGCTCAGAATATAATGATAGTTCAGCGTTTCGCATACGGAGGCGACGCCGTCGACGATCTCCGGCGTGTTGAAGACGGTCAGGTCCTCCGTGATGATGCCGATGGTGCGCGCGTCGCCGAGCTTCAGCGAGCGGGCGTTGAGATTCGGACGATAATTGAGCTGGTCCGCGATCTGCAGAATTCGGTCGGCCGTCTCCTGCTTGACGCCGGATTTGTTGTTCAGGACCTTGGAGACCGTTGCGATGGATACACCGGCTCGGTCCGAGATCTCGCGAATGGTTGCCATGAAATGGTTCACCTTCTCTGGTAATTTACAATGCGAAGCGTTGATATAATCATATCATACCGTACGAAAAACAGCAAGAGCTAAACGTTTTATTTCGGGGAAAATGCTAAATTTGACGCAAATTACAGGGAAATCCCGCGTGCTGCACATTTTGGGGCTTACATGCAGGCCGGAACGGCTGCAGACCGGCAGATGCGCAGCTTGATCGTTGTGGATTCTGCACAAAAAATAGTCGGGAAAGTTGTATAAACTCACGATTCTGTAATTCTGCCTTTACAAATCCGAAAATTATGATATAATCAGGTCAGAAAAAGTTAAACGTTTAAATCACCGGACGCCAATTGCGGCTTCGGCACGCGGCGACCGACGACGGGATTCCGCGTTTTCTTTTCTGATTTCTTCTTAAACGTTTAACCACCAATGGAGGTTCCACATTATGGCAAGCAAGATCACGATCCCCGATTTGAAAAAAATTAGAGTAACGGATCCGCTGTTCAGCCATTACGCGGGCATGGTCGCAAAGAAAATGATCCCCGTGCAGTGGGAGATCCTCAACGGCAAGCAGGGCCAGAGCCGCTGCTTCTGCATTGATAATTTCCGCATCGCCGGCGGCACGCTCCAGGGCGAGCACCGCGGCGTTGTCTTCGGCGATACGGATGCCTATAAATGGCTCGAGGCAGTCGCTTATTGCGCAAATAACGGCGAAACGGAGTACATCCCCCAGGCGGATGAGCTCATCGAGATCATCGGGCAGGCCCAGCAGCCGGACGGCTACCTGAACACCTATTTCACGGTCTGCCATCCCGAGCTCCGCTGGAAGAACCTCACCGAGGGCCACGAGCTCTACAGCGCGGGCCACCTCATCGAGGCCGCCGTCGCCTACTATAACGCCACCGGCAAGCGCCGCCTGCTCGACATTGCCGCGAAGTTTGCAGACCTTATCTGCAAGACCTTCGGCGACGGCGAGGGGCAGCTTCCGGGCTATCCCGGCCATCAGGAGATCGAGCTTGCGCTCGTGAAGCTCTGGCGCGTGACGGGCGAGGAGCGCTACCTGAAGACGGCGCGCTTCTTCATTGACTGCCGCGGCCGCACGCCGAACTACCTGCTGCGCGAGATGAATGACCCGAACCACAAGGTCATTTTCCCCGAACTGCGCAACTACGATCCCTCCTACTCCCAGTCGCATGTGCGTCCCGTGGAGCAGAAGACAATGGAGGGTCACGCGGTCCGCGCCATGTACCAGTGCAGCGCAATGGCTGATCTGGCCGATATCCAGCAGGACGAGGCGCTGCGCAGCGCCTGCCAGACGCTCTGGGACAATGTGACGAAGCGCCGCATGTATATCACCGGCGGCATCGGCTCGTCCGGCCTGCTCGAGCGCTTTACCGTGGATTACGACCTGCCGAACGACCGCATGTACTGCGAAAGCTGCGCGTCCATCGGTCTGATGATGTTCGGCCAGCGCATGGCGGCCATGCTCCACGATGCCTCGTACTACGAGACCGTGGAGCGCGCCCTGTGCAACACGGTGCTCGGCGGCGTCAGCGCTGCGGGCGACCGCTACTTCTACGTCAATCCGCTGGAGGTCTGGCCTGCAAACTGCAAGGACCATACATCTATCGAGTATCTCAAGCCCGTCCGCCAGCCGTGGTTCGAGGTTGCCTGCTGCCCTGCGAATATCGCCCGCACGCTTGCCTCCCTCGGGCAGTACATCTATGCGGTCGATGAGCGCAGCATTTATGTCAACCTGCTGATCGGCTCGACCATCGAGACGACCCTGCGCGATACCGACGTCCGCATCGAGCAGCGCAGCGGCCTGATGCATGGCGGCGCACTGGAGCTGGATGTCCGCTCGAGTGGCACGCATCCCATCGTTGTGCGCCTGCGTCTGCCGAAGTGGATCGAGGCTCCCGTCTTCCGCCTGAACGGCGAGGAAATCCAGCCTGCGGTCGAGAACGGCTATGCCGTGCTTGCCGTGAACTGCGCAGGAGAGCATCACTTCACGCTCAGCGGCTCGGTGCCGGTGCACCGCTGTGCCGCGAACCTGTGTGTTCGCGCCGATGTCGGCCGCGTCGCGCTGCAGAAGGGCCCGTTCGTCTACTGCTTCGAGCAGCAGGACAACGGCGAAAACCTTGCAGCCCTGCGCATGGCGCCGGATGCCGCCGTTGAAGAGAAGGTGCCCGCCGAGGGCCTGCCCGGCAACCTGCCGGAGCTGGACGTGAACGGCTGCCGGATCGTGTCGACCGGCGTGGACGACGCTGAGCTCTATGCCGACTGCGCCCTGCGCACCGAGCCGTGCACGCTGCACGCCGTTCCCTATGGCCTGTGGGGCAACCGCACGCCCGGCGAGATGCGCGTCTGGGTCGATACCACCATTTCGTAATTATACGCAGCAGGAAGCTGCTATAATAAAAAACTTGAAATGAAGAAAGGAACCTGAACCATGAAGAAGATCATCGCGCTCCTGCTGTGCCTCCTGATGATCGTTGGTATGGTCGCCTGCGCAACCAACACCGACAACAACGATCAGACCGACGGCTCTCAGGACACCACCCCCGCCACGGAGAACTCCGATTCCTCCGATGACACCAACGGCAATGACGGCGACGTCGTCACCATCACCTACTCCTACTGGGGCACCCCGGACGAGGCTGCCAGCGTGCAGGCCGTCGCCGACAAGTTCCATGAAGAGTATCCGAACATCAAGGTTGAGGTCATGGCAATCCCCAACGAAGAGTATGTCACGAAGCTGAACACCATGGCTACCGCGGGTGAGCTTCCCGACTGCGGCATCATGAACGAGTCCGGCGTTCTGGACTTCGCTTCCGACGGCCTGCTGTACGACATCTCCGCCATGTACGAGGGCGCCGACTCCATGCCCCTTGATTCCATCACCTTCAAGAGCGAAGGCAAGCCCGTTGCTTACTCCGCTGCGAACGAAGTCCTGTCCCTGTACTACAACAAGGACATGTTCGATGCCGCCGGCCTGGACTATCCGTCCGCTACCGAGGCTATGACCTGGGACGAGTTCGTCACCCTGGCCAAGACCCTGACCCTCGACGCCAACGGCAACAACGCCCTGAGCCCGGATTTCGACAAGGAAAACATCAAGCAGTACGGCTGCGTCGTTGACAACTGGACCTGGCAGCTTGAGGTTTGGGCACTGTCCAACGGCGGCCGCTGGTTCACCGAGGACGGCTCCGCCTGCACCATCAATGACCCGAAGGTCATCGAGTCCATCCAGAAGGTCGCTGACCTGACCCTCGTTGAGAACTGCATGCCTTACAATGCAGGCCTCGAGGACAACGGCATGCAGCGCTCCCTGCTGACCGGCACCGTCGCCATGGCGACCGCTGGCGCATGGAACGTCGGCACCTGCCTTGCCACCGCCCGTGACGAAGGCCTGAACTATGGCGTCGCCCGTCTGCCGAAGATGGTCAACGAGGTCACCATCTGCACCGGCGGCCCGCAGGTCGTCTTCTCCCAGACCAAGCATCCGGAAGAGGCCATGACCTTCATCAAGTGGTACATGAAGGAAGAGAACAGCTGGGACAGCCTGATCGCCACCGGCATCTGGATGCCCATCCTCGAAGAGTACTACACCGATGAGACCCTCACCAACAAGTGGATCGACAACCCCAACTTCCCGGATCATGACGAGTACAAGGGTGCTGTCGTTGACTACGCAAGAGATTGCGCTGAGTCTACCTGCTGGTACTACATCCCGCACACCACCGAGTTCATCGAGCTCCTCCGCACGGTCCTCGGCCCGGTCTGGACCGGCGAGCAGACCGCTGAGCAGGCGATCACCGAGAACTACGACGCACTGAACGCAGTGTTCATGGGCGAGTAAGCAGAACCCTCTGACTGATATCTGAAACCCCGGTTTTGGCCGGCCGCCCGGAGCGGCGGCCGGCCAAAATGTCTTTTTCAACTCCTAACTCAAAGAAAGGGTGAGCAAGTTGCCCAAACGCACTAAGAAACCCAAGAGCAAGCTGCTCCGCAAGGAAGCGCGCGCTGCGTATCTCTACCTCATCCCCGCATTTATCGGCCTGATCGTGCTGACCTATATTCCGCTGATCGCGGTGTTCGGCCTGAGCTTTTTCAAGTGGGGCGGAACCGGCGCACCGGAATGGAACGGCATCAATAACTATATCAAGCTCTTCACCACGGATCCGTACTTCAAGGAATCCATCAAAGTCACCGTCTATTTCTCCCTGCTTGCTGTCGTCGGCAGCATGGTCTATTCCCTGATTGTCGCAATGCTGCTCAACCGCAAGATCCCCGCCCGCGGCTTCTTCCGCGCGGTTTTCTACCTGCCCTATGTGCTGCCCGCAGCCGCCGTCTACATCGGCTGGAGCTGGCTGTACAACACGGAGTGGGGCCTGTTCAACTACATCCTCTCCAAGCTCGGCATCGAACGCCTGATGTTCGTCAGCTCGTCCTCGCAGGTCGTTCCGTCGCTGGCACTGATCGCCGTGTGGCTCTCCGGCAACCTGATCGTGATTTTCCTGGCGGGCCTGCAGAATGTGCCCCGCGTGTACCATGAGGCCGCCGAGATCGACGGCGCAAATGCATGGCAGCGCTTCTGGCATGTGACCTTCCCCAGCATGACCCCCATTATCTTCTATAATATGCTGATGTCCCTGATCACCAACATGCAGGTCGTCACGCCTGCCCTCGCTCTGACGAAGGGCGGCCCCGGTAAATCCTCTTACTTTATGTCCTACATGCTCTACAACTACGCGTTCAAGCAGCGCGGCAAGATCGGTCTCGCCTGCGCGATCGCCTTCGTGCTGTTCCTGCTGATCGGCGCCTTTACGCTGCTGCTGTTTGCCACCAGTAAGAGCTGGATCTTCTATGAAGGAGGCGACGACAAATGAGCAGCCTGAAAAGCCGCAAGCGCACCGAGCGCATCACGAATGCGCTGTGCTTCATCGCGCTGATCTTCCTGACCTGTCTGTGCATGCTGCCCATCTGGTGGATCTTCCGCTCCAGCCTGATGTCGAACGCCGAGCTGTTCAAGTGGCCGCCTGCCTTCTTCCCGCCGCGCTGGCTGTTCTCGAACTACGCCAACACGCTGGAATACTTCAAGTTCTGGACCTACCTGAAGAACACGATGATCATCATCGTCCCGTCTGTCATCTTCGGCACCATCACGGCCACGATGTGCGGCTACGCCTTCGCGCGCCTGCGCTTCCGCCTGCGGAACTTCCTGTTCACGCTGTGCGTCGGCTCCATGCTGCTGCCGACCATGGTCACGCTCATCCCGCTGTACATCATGTGGACGAAGTTCTTCAACATGTCCAACACGTTCTGGCCGCTCATCCTGCCGTATCTCTGCGGCGGCGGCGCGTTCAACATCTTCCTCATCCGCCAGTTCGTCCGCTCCATCCCGCGTGAGCTCGACGAAGCTGCAACGATCGACGGCGCAGGCTACTTCCGTATCCTCCTCAACGTCATCGTTCCTTCCATCAAATCGGCGATGATCGTCGTCGCCATGTTCCTCTTCATCCAGATCTGGAACGATCTGCTCCAGCAGATGATCTATATCAATACGGATGATAAGTTCACGATCTCCATGGGCCTGAGCCAGCTCAAGGGCTCCCTGAAGACGGACTGGTCCGCCATCATGTGCGGCACCTGCATGTCCTTCGTGCCCGGCGTCGTGTTCTATCTCCTCGGTCAGCGGTACTTCGTCGAAGGCATCGTGATGACCGGTATGAAAAACTGATGCAGCGCGGAATGCGTCGGGAAGGCCGCGGCCTTCCCGCGCCCCGCGAGGGTGCGCGTCGGTTTTTCTATCTGTTTTGGAACCATGCATGGAAGCTCATCCGTCTGAACCTGCTGTTTCTGGCCTGCTGCATCCCGGTCGTGACGATGCCGGCTGCGCTGTGCGCCATGGACCGCGCTCTCATTGTGCTCGTGCGCGAGGGCAATGTGCTTTTGTGGGAGGAGTTCCGGGACGAATTTAAAAAGGATTTTTGGCGCAGTCTTCCGCTCGGGCTGCTGTTCGGCGGACTGCTGTTTCTGGGATATTTCCTGCTCAGCCTTGGCATGGGCAACTTCGGTACCTTCCTCGGCCCGATGTTCTTCGCCTTCGGCCTGTTTACCATCGGCTTCGCGCTCGGCCGCGGGAGCTATGCCTTCCTCATGCGTGCTATGTTCGATCTGCCCAACGGCCGGATCCTGAAGAATGCCAACGGCATGTCCGCCCTGCGCGGCGGCCGCGGCTGGCTGCCGATCGTGGTGCATGGCGTCGGCTTCCTGTTCGGCTTCAGCTTTTTCCCGTACACGCTGATCGTGATCGCACTGTTCGGCATCAGCCTGCCGCAATATCTGATCTGCTATCTGCTCAACGACCCCATCCAGAAAAACATCATTTCTCCGTGGGAGAGGATGCAGGCTCAAAAGGAGACATAATATGACTCATACGCTTGGTATCGAATTTGGCTCGACCCGTATCAAGGCCGTCCTGATCGACGAGGCCTTCCGCCCGGTCGCCTCCGGCGACTACACCTGGAAGAGCGACCTCCGCGACGGCGTCTGGACCTATGACCTCGAGGAGGCCTGGAACGGCCTGCGCACGGCGCTGCGCGCCCTCGGCGAGGTCTCCGTGGATGCCATGGGCATCTCGGCCATGATGCACGGCTATCTGGCCTTTGACAAGGACTGGAACCTGCTCACGCCCTTCCGCACCTGGCAGAACACTATGACGGGCGAAGAGGCGGCGGAGCTGACGGAGCTGTTCGGCTTCAACATCCCGCAGCGCTGGTCGATCGCGCACCTCTGGCATGCTATCCGCACCGGCGAGGCGCATGTCGGTAAGCTTGCGCACATCACGACGCTGGCGGGATATTTCCACTATATGCTCACCGGCGTGAACGCCGTCGGCATCGGCGAGGCCTCCGGCATGTTCCCCATCGACAGCGAAACGCTGGACTATGACCGCGGCATGATGGAAAAGTTCGACCGCCTTATCGCGGATCAGCCCTTCACGCTGCGCGATCTGCTGCCGCAGGTCCTGCCCGCCGGTGTCCCGGCAGGCAAGCTGACCGCCGCCGGTGCGGCCCGCCTCGACGGTCTGCTGTCCGAGGGCATCGTGTTTGCCCCGGCCGAGGGCGACGCCGGCACCGGCATGACGGCCACGAACGCCGTCGGCCCGCGCACGGGCAACGTCTCCGCCGGTACGTCCATCTTCTCCATGGTCGTTCTGGAGCATCCGCTGCAGAAGGTCTATCCGGAAATCGATCTTGTCACCACGCCGACGGGCCGCCCCGTCGCCATGGTGCACTGCAACAACTGTACGAACGACATGAACGCCTGGGCAGGCGTCCTGCGCGAGACGGCTGAGCTGTTCGGCAGCTCCGTCGGCACGGGCGAGCTGTTCACGAAGCTCTACCGCAAGAGCCTTGAGGGCGAGGCCGACTGCGGCGGCGTCATGGTCGTGAACTATCTGGCAGGCGAGGGCGTGACCCATCTCGATGAGGGCCGCCCGCTGGTCCTGCGCCGCCCGGACAGCCGCTTCACGCTGGCAAACTTCCTGCGCGCACAGCTCTATTCCACCATGGCTACGCTGAAGATCGGCATGGATCTGCTCGCCTCCGAGCAGGTGTCCATCGATTCGCTCACCGGCCACGGCGGCTTGTTTAAGACGCCGGGCGTCGGCCAGAAATACATGGCCGCGGCCTGCGGTGCGCCCGTGACCGTCATGGAGAGCGCCGGAGAAGGCGGCCCCTACGGCATGGCGCTTCTGGCGGCCTTCGTCCTGCAGGGCGGCGGCGAGACGCTTGAGAACTTCCTCGCAAGGCACGTCTTTGCCGATGCCGTCCGCACGACGCTCCAGCCGGACCCGGCGGACGTTGAAGGCTTCCGCACGTTCCTCGATCAGTATAAGGCCTGCCTCCGCGTGGAGCAGGCTGCCACAGAAAATCTGTAAGGAGTGTACAAAGATGAAAAACTATGAATTCTGGTTTGTCGTTGGCTCGCAGACGCTGTACGGCGAAGAGGTGCTCCGCACCGTCGCTGCCCGCGCCGAGGAAATGGCGCAGAAGCTCTCTGCCGTTCTGCCCTATCCCCTGAAGTACAAGGTCACCGCCAAGAGCAACGCTGAGATCCTCGACGTTGTGAAGGAAGCCAACTATAACGACGCCTGCGCCGGTATCGTGACGTGGTGCCATACGTTCTCTCCGTCCAAGATGTGGATCAACGGTCTGGAGCTGCTCCAGAAGCCGTGGTGCCACTTCGCCACGCAGTATAACCGTGAGATCCCGAACGAAGAGATCGACATGGACTTCATGAACCTGAATCAGGCCGCCCACGGCGACCGCGAGCACGGCTTCATCGGCGCCCGCCTGCGTGCTCCGCGCAAGATCATTGCCGGTTACTGGCAGGACGGCGATGTACAGGAGCGTCTGGCCAGCTGGATGAAGGTCGCCGTCGGCGTCGCCTTCTCCCGCAGCCTGAAGGTCATGCGCTTCGGCGACAACATGCGCGAAGTCGCCGTCACCGAGGGCGATAAGGTCGAGGTGCAGCGCAAGCTCGGCTGGCAGGTCAACACCTGGGCCGTCGGCGATCTCGTCAAGGAGATGAACGCCGTCACGGAGGCCGAGGTCGACGCACTCATGGACGTCTACCGCGAGAAGTATGACTTTGCAACGGACAATGTCGACGCCATTCGCTATCAGGCGCGCGAAGAGATCGCCATGAAGAAGATGATGGACCGTGAGGGCTGCAAGGCCTTTGCCAACACGTTCCAGGACCTCTACGGCATGGAGCAGCTGCCCGGTCTGGCCTCTCAGCACCTGATGGCGCAGGGCTATGGCTACGGCGGCGAGGGCGACTGGAAGGTCTCCGCCATGACCGCCATCCTGAAGGCTATGGGCGAGGGCGGCAACGGCGCGTCCGGCTTCATGGAGGACTATACCTACCATCTCGTCAAGGGGCAGGAATACAGCCTCGGCGCACACATGCTCGAGGTCTGCCCGAGTCTTGCCAGTGCCCGTCCGCGCATCGAGACCCATCCGCTTGGCATCGGCATGAACGAGAAGGATCCCGCCCGTCTGGTCTTCGAGGGCAAGGCCGGTAAGGCCATCGTCGTCAGCCTGATCGACATGGGCGGCCGTCTGCGCCTCATCGTGCAGGACATCGAGGCCGTGAAGCCCATCATGCCCATGCCGAACCTGCCCGTTGCCCGTGTTATGTGGAAGGCCATGCCGAACCTCACGACCGGCGTCGAGTGCTGGATCACTGCCGGCGGCGCACACCACACCGTCCTGTCCTACGACGTCACGGCCGAGCAGATGCGCGACTGGGCACGGATCATGGACATCGAGTATGTCCACATCGGTGCGGATACCACGGTGGAGTCTCTGGAGCACGACCTGTTCCTGAGCGACCTTGCGTGGAAGCTGAAGTAAGGAGCGCGCTATGCTGGAGGAACTGAAGCGTCAGGTGCTGGAGGCCAACCTCCTGCTGCCGAAGCACGGTCTTATCACCTTTACCTGGGGCAATGTCTCCGGGATCGACCGCGCCAGCGGTCTGGTCGTCATCAAGCCGTCCGGCGTCAGCTATGACGGCATGACGGTCGGGGACATGGTCGTCGTGGATCTGGACGGCAAGGTCGTCGAGGGCAAATGGAAGCCATCGAGCGACACGCCGACGCACGTGGAGCTGTACCGTGCCTTCCCCGGCATCGGCGGCATCGTCCACACGCATTCCCGCTGGGCAACGAGCTTTGCGCAGGCGGGCGTCGGCATCATCCCCATGGGCACGACGCAGGGCGACTACTTCTATGGCGAGATTCCCTGCACCCGTCCGATGACGCCGGAGGAGATCGCGGGCGAATATGAGAAGGAGACCGGCAAGGTCATCATCGAGACGTTCGCGGGTAAGGACCCCGAGGCTATCCCCGCTGTGCTGGTCAACAGCCACGGCCCGTTTGCCTGGGGCACCGATGCCGAAAACGCCGTGCACAATGCGGTCGTTCTGGAGGAGGTCGCCTTCATGAACTTCCATGCGCTGCAGCTCAGCCCGAACCGCGGCGCGATGCAGCAGGAGCTGCTCGATAAGCACTACCTGCGCAAGCACGGGAAAAATGCCTACTACGGACAGGGCTGACCTGCCTTACAGATAGGGAGAAGAGAGGAAATGGAGCTGCCGGTAACGGCGGCTCCATTTTCCGCGTCCAAAGGCAGCCGGCCGAAGATTTCGGAGGGAAGAAAAGTGGGAAAGGAAACCGTCAGGGTGTCCTTTCCCGTTTCATAACCCGCCGCAGCGGCCAAAATTGCATTTTGCAATTTTGAAAGCAGCTTGTCAAAAAAGGCCCAGAGGACTTTATTGACAAGCTGGGAATGGAGCTGCTCCGTCGGAGCGGCTCCATTTTCCGATTTTCGGGGCTTGACAACAGTTCCAACTCGTGCTAGTATAATGCCTAGAAATACCGTAGGTAATATAGGAATTCGAAAGGAGCCTGTTTTATGAAAGTCTATTCCAGCATTTCCGAGCTTGTCGGCCACACGCCGCTCGTGCAGCTGCAGCGCTTCGCCGCAGTGCGCGGCCTGAAGGCAAACCTGCTGGCCAAGGTCGAATATTTTAACCCCGCGGGCAGCGTAAAGGACCGCATCGCCTGCGCCATGCTGGACGATGCCGAGCAGCGCGGCCTGCTGAAGCCGGGCGCGGTCATCGTCGAGCCGACGAGCGGCAACACCGGCATCGGCCTTGCCGCCATGGCAGCCGCGCGCGGCTACCGCGTCATCCTGACCATGCCGGAGACCATGAGTGTCGAGCGCCGCAACCTGCTCAAGGCTTATGGCGCGCAGCTCGTCCTGACGGACGGTGCGCAGGGCATGAAGGGTGCCATTGCCAAGGCGGAGGAGATCGCCGCACAGACGCCCGGCAGCTTCCTGCCCGGCCAGTTCACGAATCCGGCCAACCCCGCCATCCACCGCGCCACGACCGGCCCGGAGATCTGGAAGGATACGGACGGGACCGTCGATATTTTCGTTGCAGGCGTCGGCACCGGCGGCACCATCACGGGAACGGGTGAATATCTGAAGTCGCAGAACCCGAACGTGCGCGTCGTCGCGGTCGAACCGGCCGGTTCGCCCGTCCTGTCCAAGGGCACGCCCGGCCCGCACAAGATCCAGGGCATCGGTGCGGGCTTCGTACCGAAGACGCTCAACACCTCCGTCTATGACGAGGTCTTCCCCGTGGAAAATGAGGACGCCTTTGCCACCGGCCGCGCGCTGGCGCGGGAGGAGGGCCTGCTCGTCGGCATTTCGTCCGGCGCGGCGGTCTTTGCGGCGGCGGAGCTGGCCAAGCGACCGGAAAATGCAGGCAAGACCATCGTCGCCCTGCTCCCCGACACCGGCGAGCGCTACCTCTCCACTGCCATGTTCACGGAGTAAAATCCGCACAGGCCTCCAGATTTGTCATTGCGAGGGCGCTTTGCGCCCGTGGTAATCTCGTGCAGGCATTCGCAGGTCGTACAGCGTAACGTTAAAACGGTGTGCACCGATTGCGTCTGTAGCGGCGCTCACTGAGCACCTTGCGCACCCATGAGTTTTCCAGCACAAATTCATTGGCGCAATGCTCCCAAGTTTGTCATTGCGAGGAGGCCGAGGGCCGGCGTGGCGATCTCGCAGTGCCCAGTAGGATCGCGGGGAAGCTATCGGCAAAATCGTAACTGCCTTCCCGAGATTCCCACGTCGCTTCGCTCCTCGGAATGACAAATCGGGGGAGCGCGGTGGTGCACCAGCGCCCCTGCGCGTTTGAATTGTCCTGTACAGACCCAAAACAAAAATAGCGCACCCGCTGCGGGTCTCCGCAGCGGGTGATTTTATGTTGCCCTATTGCAAAAACAGAAAGATCGCCAGCGTCATCAGCACGGAGCCGGAGTCCTCGTTGCCCTCCGACAGGAGCAGCAGCAAAATGAGCACGACCAGCACATCACCGCTGTCCATGCCGGGGATCAGCCCCTCCAGAAACGGCAGCCGCAGCGGTGGGCGCGGCGGACCGGGCGGCGGGGGAGAACACGGCGGCGGTCCCGGCGGCTGCGGCGCAGGCGGCGGACCGGGGGAACACGGCTGCCCCGGCGGTGGGCCGGGCGGACGCTTCAGCTCCGGGACGGGCTTGCGTTGGTATTGCCCGCCGGGCGTTGGGGTATAACGGTTATACATCGTTCGGCCCTCCCAGCAGGCCGCCGTGCTGCTTCAGCGCGCCGCCTGCGATCTGCGAGATGCGCGCGATGCGCATCGCCCGGTCAAGCTTTTCCCGCCGCTCCGGGCGCAGATAGGGCTTGAGCGCCGCCAGCAGTGCCTCCTGCGGCCCGTCCTTCTGATTCGCCTGCCGGACGAGCTGCAGGATGCCGCGCACGAAGGCGTCGTCGCCGGGCGGCGGGCCGGGTGACGGCCCGGGCGGCGGACCGGGGGGCGGGGGCGCATCGGGCGGCCGCATGCCGAGCGACTGCGCGAATGACATCAGCTGCGCCATGGAATTCGGGTCGTTCAGGACCTGACTGAGCTTTTCCTCCAGATTTTCCGTGCCGATCACCTGCCCTGCTTCAGCTTTTCCAGCAGAGCGGCCGCCTGCGGGTCGTCCAGCAGCGGCTTCAGCATGGACTGCGCCCCCGCCATGTCGCCGCGCTGCGCCGCTGCCGCCGCCTGCTGCAGCGTCTGCCCGCCGCCGCGGGAGAGCAGCGCAAGGAGCTGCTGTGCCTCCGGGGCGTGAAGGATCCGCTGCGCCTCTTTTTTTGCATCTTCCTGCTTCATAAATGATTGCCTCCCGCTCTGTGGCCTGCTATAATATATGCACCAAACGCGAAGGAGGTGACGCCATGAAGCTTCTGATCCTTTCGGATTCTCATGGCGAGCAGGAATTCATGCAGCTTGCCGTGCGGCGGGAGCGGCCGGATGCCGTGATCCATCTCGGCGACCACTGCGCCGATGCTGACCGTCTTGCGGAGGAATTCTGCGGCCTGCCGGTCCTGAGCGTCCGCGGCAACTGCGACCTGTGGGGCCCGCCGCGCGCGGAGACGCTGCTCCGGACCTTTGAGGGCGTGCGCATTTTCGGCACACACGGGCACCGCTACGGCGTCAAGCAGGGGCTGCTCCGCTTTTCTCTTGCGGCGCAGGAGCAGCAGGCGCAGGTCGCGCTGTTCGGCCATACCCACATTCCCTATTGCAGGCAGGAGGGCGGCCTCTGGCTGCTGAATCCCGGCGCCTGCGGCGGCCGCGCTCCGAGCTGCGGCATCGTGACTGTGGACGGCGGCAAAGCGGTCTGCTGCGTGAAAGATCTGTTACTGGAGGAAACCTTATGATCCTTGCAATTGATATCGGCAATACCAACGTCGTCCTCGGCGGCATCGAGGGGAACGACATCCTGTTTGAGGCGCGCATGGCAACGGACTCCATCAAGACGTCCGATCAGTACTGTGCGGAGCTCAAGAACATTTTGGCGCTGTTCGACGTCGTTCCGTCCATGATCGACGGCACGATCGTCGCCTCCGTCGTGCCGCCGGTGCTCAATTCGTTCCGCACCGCCATCCGCAAGCTGACGGGGAAGAGCTGCCTCGTCGTCGGCCCCGGCATCCGCACGGGCCTGAACATCCGCATGGACAATCCTGCGGAGATCGGCAGCGACCTCATCGTCGCTTCCGTTGCGGCCATCCATGACTATGGCGCGCCGCTGCTCATCGTAGATATGGGTACGGCGACGACCATCACGGCCATCGACAAGGACGGCGTCTATAGCGGCGGCTGCATCTGCCCCGGCCTGAAGATCTCGCTCGAGGCGCTGACCGGCCGCACGGCCCAGCTCCCCGGCATCAGTCTGGACAAGCCGCAGCGTGCCATCGGCAAAAATACGCGCGACGCCATGCGCAGCGGCATCATGTTCGGTGCGGCAGCCATGCTCGACGGCCTGCTCGACCGCATGGAGCAGGAGCTTGGGACCCCGGCAACGGTCGTGGCGACGGGCGGCATCTCCAAATTCGTTGTGCCGCTGTGCCGCAGAAAGCTCATCTACGACCGCACCCTGATGCTCAAGGGCCTGAACCTGCTTTATCAGCGCAATGTCCGCGCCTGAGCGGCGCGATCCGCAGGACGCCGTCTTTGCGCCGGAGGAGCTGCTCCGCGCGCTTCCGACGCCCTGCTATGTCTATGATGAGGCGCAGCTCCGCACCCGCGCGGCCCGGCTGCGCAGCGCCTTTTCGTGGAGTGTCGGGTTCCGGGCCTGGTTCCCGGTGCGGGCGCTGCCAAACCCGACCGTCCTGCGCATCCTGCGCGAGGAGGGGCAGGGCGCGCTGTGCGTCACGGCGGGGGAGTACCGGTTGGCGCTGGCCAGCGGCTTTTCCCCGGAGTCCATCCGCTTTGCGCCCGAGTTTCCAACGGACGCCGAGCTGGCCGTTCCGGCTGCGGACCTCGTGCTGGACGACGGCGGGCTGCTGCTCCGGCTGGAGCGGGAGCGTCCGCTGCCTGCGCGGCTCGGCCTGCGGCTTCGGCCGGAGCCGGACCGCAGCTTCCACAAGGCGGAGGCCACGCGCTTCGGGATGCGCACGGGCGAGCTGCTGGACACGGCGCAGGAGCTGCGGCTCAAGGGCGTGCGCGAGGTCGGCCTGAGCGCCATGCTCGGCCTTGGCCTGCGCGATCCTGAGGCCTTTTCCGCGCTGGCCCGCGCCCTGTTCACCTGCGCGGCGGCTCTGCATGACAGCTTCGGCCTGCAGGTGTCCTATTGCTGCCTCGGCGGCGGTCTCCCGGTGGCCCATCGCCGCACGGAGCGCGACGCCGACATCGCGGCCGTCTCCCGTGGGGTGCAGGCGGAATTTTCCCGGATCATGGAGCCTGCCGGTTTGGGCGGCGTGCCCGTGGAGACGGGTCTTGGCCGCTGGCTCACGGCCCATGCGGGCATTCTGCTTACAACGGTGACAGGCGTCAAGCGCGGCGCGCAGGATTGGCTCGGTGTGGATGTCAGCCGCGCTGATCTGCTCCGGCCGGAGCTCTACGGGACGTATCATCATATCTCCGTCCTCGGCGACGACCGCGTGGACGGACGGCGGCGCTATGCCATCGGCGACCGCATCCCGGAGCCGCGCGAACCGTTCGGCCAGCGCCTTCTGCCGGAATGCCGCAGAGGCGCGCGTCTTGTCATCCATGACGTCGGGGCCTACGGCGCGTCCATGGGCTATTCCTATGGTCTGACGCCGCACTGCGCGGAATATCTCTATCAGGCGGACGGCACGCTTCGCTGCATCCGCCGCGCGCAGCGGGAGGACGAGCTATTCTCCACGCTCGACGAAAACCCGGACTTTACAGCGCCAGCAGAAACGCCGTCAGGGCAAGCAGAAAGCCAACGCCCATCAGAAGGGTGACGGCAGTCTCCACCGCGGCGGCAATGCTGCCGAATTTTCGCTTGCGGCGGCGCGGCGCGGGCTGCTCGGGCAGATAGGCGGTCAGATCGATCACGGAATTCATGAACATGCACTTCTTTCCTGTTATTTTTGCCGGGCAGCTCTGTTTCTGCGGCCCGAACGCTTAGCATGCTCCTATCATACAGGACGAGGTGTCCAATAAATCGGACTTTGGAGGATTTCTATGCTGGAATTTGAATTTTCTTCGCACGGAGCCGGAATGATCCACGCCTATCGCTGGGAGCCGGAGGGCCAGCCGCGCGGCGTGGTGCAGATCATCCACGGCATCGCGGAGTATGTGCCGCGCTATGCCGGGTTTGCGGCCTTCCTCAATGCCCACGGCTTGCTCGTCACGGGCGAGGACCACATGGGCCACGGCAAGTCTCACGGCACGGAGCCCTGCCATTTTTCCGGCGGCTGGTGCGCCGCCGTGGACGACAGCATGGAGCTGCTGCGCCGCACGCAGCGGGACTATCCCGGCGTGCCGTATTTCGTGCTGGGCCACTCCATGGGCTCATTTTTGACGCGCACGCTGCTGTTTCGCTATCCGGACGCCGGGCTGCGCGCCGCCGTCATCTGCGGCACGGGCTGGCAGCCTGCCCCGGTGCTTGCGGCGGGCCTTGCCCTGTGCGGGCTGGAAAAGCTGCGCCTTGGCGAGACCGGCCGCAGCAAGCTGCTGGCAAATCTGATGTTCGGCGCGTATAACCGGAAATTCCCGGACGCCCGCACGCCGAACGACTGGATCTGCAGTGATCCCGAGGTCGTTGCAAAATACACGGCCGACCCGCTGTGCGGGCAGGACGCGACCATCGGCCTGACGCGCGAGATGCTGCGCGGCATCCGCATGATCCAGAGGCCCGCCAATCTGCAGCGCATGGACAAGGCCCTCCCGGTATTTTTCATCGCCGGAAGGAGCGACCCCGTGGGCAATATGGGCCGCGGAGTGGAAAAGGCGGCGGCTGCCTTCCGTGCGGCCGGGATGCAGGATGTGGCCTGCAAGCTCTATGACGGGCGGCACGAGATCCTCAACGAGAAGGACTGCCAGCTCGTCTATGATGACGTTCTTGCGTTTTATGAGCGGCATCTGGACTGATCTGACGAAAATTGTTACCTTTTTGTAATGTTTTTCGGCCGCAGAACTTGTTAAAAGACCTCTGAATCTTGACGAACGGGAACGGTTTTGTTAAAATGGGGTAGAATCCCGAAAGAAGGAGTTACCCTATGAAGCGAATTCTGTGCGGCGCGCTCTCCGCGCTGCTGATCTTTTCCGGCATACAGCTGCCCGTGCGGGCAGAGACGGCCGGGACCGAGGAAACGGCTGCCGTGCAGCCGGAGGAGACCGCTGCGACGGAGCCGGTGGAGTCCGTTCCGGTGGAAACGCAGGCTCCCGAGACGATCGGGCCGGATGCGAACGAGCGCGCCCCGCAGGCCATGACGGTCAGCGGCAGCGGCATCGCTATGCTCGAGGAGCTGGAGGGCCGCAGCGTCTCCAGCTTCCGCACGGCCCTGACGCAGGTGGAGAATAGCGTGAACAGCTTCCTCTCTGCAAACGGCCTGACCCTGACGCAGCAGCAGTTCGACGCGCTGGCCTCCCTGCAGTTCAACTGCTCCGCCGTGCTCTCGGGCTGCCGCGTGACCCGACTGCTGACGGGCGGGGACTATACCGAGGTCAGCATGGCCAATGCGTGGTGCTCGTGGGTCAGCGTGGGCGGCAGCTATTCTTCCAAAATGCTCGAGCGGCGTATCCGCGAGCTGCAGGTCTATTTCTATGGCGACTATACCGGAAACGAGAGTGACCCCGGCTTCCGCTACCTTGTCCATATGCCGAACGGCGGCTCGCTGGAGGACAACCGTGTCCTGTGCTATCCGCGCGGCGAGACCTATGCCGCACTGCAGACGGCCACGCGCTCCGGCATGTATTTTGCCGGGTGGTACACGGCGGCCTCCGGCGGCGCGCACATTACCAATTCCACACCTGCGGCGGAGAATCTCATCGTCTACGCCCACTGGTCTTCGACCCCGGTCGAAAACCCGAACGAGGACAACGGCGGCAGCGGCGAGGATCCCGTCACGCTGAAGACAAGCGAGGCCTGTATCCAGTTTATCAAGGATCACGAGGGCTTCAGCAAGTTCGCCTACTGGGACTACGGCCAGTGGACGATCGGCTATGGCACGCGCTGTGAAGAAAATGAATTCCCCGACGGCATCACGGAGGAGGAGGCCGACCAGCGCCTGCGCCTGATGCTGGTGGACTTTGAAAAAATGGTGGACGACGTGCTCGACGCCTCGCCGCTGGTCCACACGCAGTCGCAGTACGACGCGATGATCAGCTTCACGTTCAACCTCGGCCCGCAGTGGATCAATCCCAAGTACAATATCTATCAGTATTTCGTCTATGGCGGCTATACGGAGATGGAGTTCGTCAATACCATGGGCCGCTGGCTCAGCTCGAGCAGCGAGGTCGTTGACGGGCTGGCCAAGCGCCGCATCGACGAGGCGGATATGTATCTGAACGGCGTCTACCGTCTGGGCAGCACGGCCTATGTCCGCGTTGTGTTCAATGCCATGGGCGGCGAGGCCGAGGAGGACTATGTTTATTATAAGACGGGCAGATCGCTTGGCACGCTGCCGAATGCTTATCGCTCCGGCCACTATTTTGTGGGCTGGTATGACCGCGCCCTCTCGGGCGGCACGCGCTACACGGCGGAGACGGCGGCTCCTGCCCGCGGCAACATCACGCTCTACGCCCGCTGGGAGGCCACCGGCCTGCCGTATCAGGATATTTCCCGCGATGCGTGGTATTTTGAGGCCGTGTCCGAGGCAACGGACCGCGGCCTGTTCCAAGGCACGAGCGAGACGACCTTCGAGCCGGAGAGCACGATGAACCGCGCTATGCTGGCAACGGTAATCTACCGCATGGCGGGTTCGCCCGCGGGCGCGGCAAAGGCGCCCTTCACGGACGTCGCGGCGGCGGACTGGTTTGCCGATGCCGTTGCATGGGCCTATGAAAACGGCGTGGTCAAGGGCATGTCGGCGACGTCCTTTGCGCCGCTGCAGGAGATCACGCGCGAGCAGCTTGCTGTGATGCTGCTGCGCTATGCCGACCTGTGCGGTTATGACACATCGGCCCGCGCTTCGCTGAAGGACTTTGCCGATGCGGCGAAGGTCTCGGACTATGCAGCCGACGCCATGCAGTGGGCCGTGGCCAACGGCATCCTGAACGGCACGGACGGCAAGCGCCTCGACCCTGCCGGCAGCGCCACGCGCGCGCAGTGCGCCGCAATGCTCGTTCGTTTCCTGGATAAGTTCGAGGCCCCGGCGGCGTAATTTTTCCGAAACAGCGAAAATTTGTCCTTCCGAGTCCGATTTATTGGACAGTAAACCTGCTATACTCTCTCTCAGAAACAACAGGAGGGATCGATATGCAGGTTCAGATTCGAAATGTTCGGGGACACTATGAGGTCTATGCTGCGGACGGGAGCTTCCTCTTCTCCGCGGACACGCACCGCGAGGTGATGGAGGAGCTTTGCAGAATTACCGACTGACGCTTGCCTATGACGGCACGCGCTATCGCGGCTGGCAGCGTCTGCCGCCGCCCGCCAAAACCGTGCAGGCCAGCGTGGAAACGGCCCTTGGCGATATCTTCGGCCAGCCGCTCGAGATCAGCGGCAGCGGCCGCACGGATGCCGGGGTGCATGCGGCCTGTCAGGTCGCGTCGTTCCATGCGCCGAAGCGGCCAACGGACGAGGTGCTGGGGCAGCTGCGCCGCCTTCTGCCGGAGGATATCGGTGCGCTGACGCTCGACTATGCGCCGGAGCGCTTCCACGCCCGCCTTTCGGCCGTCGAGAAGACCTATGTCTACCGCCTCTGGAACAGCGACCGGCCGGACGTGTTCGCCCGGCGCTACCGCGCCTGGGAACCGCGCCAGCTGGACTGCGGCGCCATGCGCGCCGGGGCGGCCGGGCTGGTGGGAACGCATGACTTTTTTACGTTCTGCGCCAACCGGCAGATGAAAAAGTCCACGGTGCGCACGCTGCGCCGCCTTGACATCACGCAGGAGGACGCCGAGCTGCGCTTCACGCTGACTGCGGACGGCTTTTTGTATCACATGGCGCGCATCCTCGTTGGCACGCTGCTGGAGGTCGGCCTCGGCAGGCGCCCGGCAGAGAGCCTGCCCGCACTGTTCGACGCCCGCTGCCGTGCGCTGGCAGGGGAGACGGCCCCGGCAAAGGGCCTGTGGCTCATGGAGGTGCGATATTGAACATTCAGATCTTCGGCCGCTCGAAGTGCTTTGACACGAAGAAGGCCGAGCGATATTTCAAGGAGCGCCGCATCCGCGTGCAGCAGATCGACCTGCTGCGCTACGGCATGTCCGGCGGAGAATTTGACAGCGTGCTGCGCGCCGTCGGCGGTGTGGATAAGCTCATCGACTGGTCACGCCGCGACCCGGACATCGATCTGCTGCGCTATATGGATGACGCGCGCGCCAAGGAGGACAAGCTGTTTGAACGGCCGGAGCTCATGCGCACGCCGGTCGTCCGCAACGGCAGGAAGGCGACCGTGGGCTATTGCCCGGACGTCTGGAAGCAATGGGAGGAGAGCGAAAAATGAAGCTGCAGCTTGCAAGACTCATCAAGAATATCTGCTATGCCGCAGGCTGTGCGGCCGCTGTGCTCAGCCTCGCGCTGAAGAGTGCCCCGCAGACGGCGCAGCGCTGGCTGCTGTTCGGCGGCATCGCCCTGCTGGTGCTGGGCTTCCTTGTCAGCGTGACGTTCTACCGCTGCCCGCACTGCCACCGGGTGCTGCCTGCCAACCGCGGGAAGATGGACGACTGCCCGTATTGCAAGCTCCCTCTGCGGGATACGAAATGACGGCCCGCATCACGATCCCGCCGCAGGTTCAGGCACTGCTCCGGCAGCTGAACGCGGCGGGTTTTTCTGCCTATGCGGTCGGTGGCTGCGTGCGCGACAGCCTGCTCGGCTGCGCGCCGCAGGACTGGGATATCTGCACGAGCGCCGCGCCGGAGCAGACGGAGGCCTGCTTTGCCGCGGACCGCACCATCCTGACGGGCGCGCGCTACGGCACGGTCACGGTCGTGCGCGGGGGCGTGCCCTACGAGATCACAACGTTCCGCGCTGAGGCCGGCTATGCCGACAGCCGCCATCCGGACCGGGTCGACTTTCTGCGCGAGCTGACACCTGATCTGGCGCGCCGCGATTTTACGGTCAACGCCATGGCGGCCGACGCAGCGGGCGCCGTGACGGACCTCTTCGGCGGGCAGGACGACCTGCGCCGCGGCGTGATCCGCTGCGTCGGCGATCCGGCGGAGCGCTTTGCGGAAGACGCCCTGCGGATGCTGCGCGCACTGCGTTTTGCGGCGCGGCTGTCCTTCCGCATCGACGGAGAGACGGCTGCCGCCATCCATGCGGCCCGGATCCGGCTGCGCGCCGTTGCGCCGGAGCGCCTGCACAAGGAGCTTAGCGGTATTCTGTGCGGCAGGCAGGCTGCTGCGCTGCTGGAGGAATTCTCCGATGTGCTGTTCGAGCTCATCCCGGAGCTTGCCCCCTGTCAGGGCTTCCGGCAGTATAATCCGCATCATACGCGCGATGTCTGGACACACACGCTGGCCGTTGTGGACGGCGTTCCACCCGAGGAGCCGCTCCGGCTGGCGGCACTGCTGCACGATGCCGGAAAGCCAGCGACATTTTTCTTCGACAAAAATCTCGTCGGCCATTTCTACGGCCACCCGGCCGCCGGGGCCGCCGTCACGGAGGAGGTCCTGCGCCGCCTGCGCTATGACCGCGCGACGACGGAATTCGTCACGCAGCTCGTCGCGGTGCACGGCCGGCCTATTCCGGATGACCTGCGCGGCATGCGGCGCATGCTGGCCCGCCTCGGTGCGCCGGTCTGCCGCGCATTGATCCAACTGCGCTGCGCCGATGCCATCGGTACCGGCACGGCGGATGCTGCGGAGCAGACCGCCCGGTGTGAGGCCGCGTTGGCCCTGCTCGGGCAGGCGGAGAAGGGCTGCAGCAGCGTTTCCACTCTTGCGGTCTCCGGCCGCGACCTGCTGGCCCTCGGCATGACACAGGGCCCGGCCGTCGGGGCCGTGCTGAAGCGCCTGCTGGACGCCGTTCTGGACGGCTCCGCGCCGAACGACCGTGCATCCCTGCTGAAGCTTGCTTCCGAGATTGGGAATAATGCCTAAAAATGAGGAGAAATATTTGGCTGCAATTGACAATGTGATAAAATAGTGCTATTATAATATAACATTTTGAACGAGAGGGGCGATCGCATGGGATCTTTTGTGCTGCACGGCAACATTATCGACAGTGAATCTCCGGAGCGGCTCCGCGTTGCGGCAGATTCCTATCTGGTTTGCGAGGAGGGACGCTGCACCGGTGTCTTTTCGGCGCTGCCGGAGCGATTTTCCGGCCTGCCGCTGACGGATTTCGGCGACCGCCTCATCCTGCCGGGCATGACGGACCTCCATCTGCATGCGCCGCAGTTTGCCTTCCGTGGGCTGGGCATGGATCTGGAGCTGCTGGACTGGCTAAACGCCCACACGTTCCCGGAGGAGGCCAAATACGCGGATCTCAGCTATGCCGCGCTGGCGTACGGCCAGTTCGTGGACTGCCTGCGCCGCAGCGCCACGACGCGCGCCGTCGTGTTCGGCACGGTGCACCCCGCCGCCACGACCCTTCTGATGGAGCTGCTGGAGGCCAGCGGCCTTGTCAGCTATGTCGGCAAGGTGAACATGGACCGCGACTGTCCCGAGGCCCTGCGCGAGGCGGATGCGGCGGCCTCGCTGGCCGCAACGGAGCAATGGCTGGCCAGCGCGCGCTTCGCCCATACAAAGCCGATCCTGACGCCGCGCTTCGTCCCATCGTGCAGCGACGCTCTGCTGCAGGGGCTTGGCGAGCTGGCGGCCCGGCGCGGCCTGCCGGTGCAGAGTCATCTTTCTGAAAATCTCGGTGAGATCGCCCTTGTGCAGTCCCTGTGCCCGCAGACGGACTTCTATGCCGAGGCCTATGACCGCTGCGGCCTGCTTTCGCAGCCGTGCATCATGGCCCACTGCGTGCACTGCCCGCCGGAGGAGCAGGACCTGCTGCAGGCGCGCGGCGTGTTCATCGCGCATTCGCCGCTCTCCAATTCCAACCTCAGCTCCGGCATTGCACCGGTCTCCGCTTATCTGGCGCGCGGCCTGCGCGTTGGCCTCGGCTCGGACCTTGCCGCCGGAGAGACGGAGAATCTGTTCCGCGTCATGGCGGAGGCCATCCGCGTCTCGAAGCTCCGCTGGCGTCTGGCCGACGACTCCGCCTCGCCCCTGACGGTCGCGCAGGCGTTCTATCTGGCGACGCGCGGCGGCGGTGCGTTCTTCGGAGAGGTAGGCTGCTTTGAGCCGGGCTTTGCGCTGGATGCCGTCGTGCTGGACGACAGCGCCCTGGTCCATCCGCAGGAGCTGACCCCGATCGAGCGCCTCGAGCGCTGCATCTATCTGGCAGACGAGCGCCATATCGCGGCAAAATATGTCGCGGGAACGCGGCTGTTCTGATAGAAATAACCGGCGCTCCCGGTGCATCCGTGCCGGCAGACTATTTTGACCGAAAGAGGAATCAAGACCCATGGTTTTCAACAGCGCCATATTTCTGATCTGTTTTCTGCCGCTCTTTTTCCTGTGCTATTATCTGCTACCCGCGCGGTTCCGCAATGCGTTCCTCCTCGTGGGGAGCCTTGGGTTCTATGCATGGGGCGATCCGGGCAATATCCTGCTTCTGCTGGCTGCCTCGGCGGCGACCTACGGCTTCGGGCGCGCCATGGCTCCATCAGCCCCGAAGGTCCGCCGCCTCGGCTGATCTTGCCGCAGCCATGCAGGAAAACGGCCTGCTGGACGGTGTGGTGCTGCCCGCGGCGGAGGACTTTGCCTGGCAGGACCTTGACTGTCCCTATCGCGGTGATCTGAACCGGCGCTTCTCCTATCTGTTTTCCATGCAGGAGGAGATCCCGTATTATTCCATCCGCGAGACGTCCGAGCTGCAGTATTATGATGCCAAAGACGTCGAAGTTCCTCGTGAGTCTATTTGGGCCAGAGGGCTGCAGAGCGGAGAGGAGATGCAGTATAACCTGCTCTCGACGGAAAACCTCGGGTTTTACCGCATCTGTAATCCCAATGCGCGCTCTGCGCGGCGTGTTCTGATTCTGAAGGATTCCATGGAGGACCCGATGACGGACTATTGGGCGGAGCTGTTTTCGGAGATCATCGTGATCGACCCGCGCAGCTACCTGCGCGAGGAATCCCTGCCGGAGCTGGTGGCGGAGTATGACATCGATATGGCGCTGTTCCTGTATCACCAGAACAATCTCAGCGAGGAACTCATCGATTTTCTGAATCGCGGCGAATAAGTGTATAAAATCAGTCTGTCGAAAAACCTGCTCAGCCGGAGGTTTCGGAGGGAAGAAAAGTGTGAAAGGAAACCGTCAGGGTTTCCTTTCGCGTCAAATAACCCGCCGCAGCGGCAGAATTGCAAAATAATACTACAAAATTTCATTTTGCAATTCTGAAAGCAGCTTGGCGAAAAATCCCGAAGGGACTTTTTTGACAAGCTGGTATAAAATGACCCTCCCGGCGCACGATAGCGTCGGGAGGGATTTTTTATGTGGTTACAGACCGGAAAACCGTTCGGCCAGCAGATCGAAAACGACCCGGAGGCGTATTTTCTGCTCGGCACGCTCTCGCCGGAGGAGCGCAGGCTGCTTGACCCGAGCGATCTGCGCAATGCGGCGGCGCTGCGGGCGTTCGTAACACGCCTGCGGAAGCGCGAGAATTAAGGCCGAAGCTGCAGGGATGCAGTGCTGCCTTATGCTCGGCCGCTGCCGAAGAAGAACAGGCCCAGCATGCCGGGGCCGACATGCGCGCCCGTGAACGGCTCGTGCGGGCAGACGATCAGCTCCTTCGGCTCGGCGATGGCACGGATGCGCTCGGCCAGCGCCTGTGCGTCCTCGGGGCAGTCACCGTGCGTGATGGCAACGCGCTGCAGCTCCGGGTGGACGGCACGCGTTTCATAGCGCGCGGCCAGATTCGCAATGGCGCGGGCGCGGCCGCGCACCTTTTCGCAGGTGACGATGTGGCCCTCCTCATCGCCGCGGAGGATGGGCTTGAGGTTCAGCACCGTGCCGACCAGTGCGGCGGCTGCCTGCACACGGCCCGTGCGGTGCAGGAACATCAGGTCGCTGACCGTGAAAAATTCGCAGAGGTTCTGGACCTCCTGCTCCAGCACGGCAGTGGCTTCTGCGGCACTGCGGCCCTCGTCCCGCAGCTCAGCTGCGCGGCAGGCCAGCAGGCCGGTGCCGAAGCCCGCACCCATGGAGTCCACGGGGCAGACGGTCCGCTCCGGGAATTCGTCGCGCAGCTCCGCGGCCGCGATGCAAGCGGCCTGATAGGTGCCGCTGATCCCGGCAGACAGGCCGACATACACAACATCCAGCCCCTGCTCCAGCGCGGGGCGGAAATGATCGAGGAAGACCTGCGTGTTGAGCAGGGAGGTTGTGACGCGCTTGCCCTGCCGCAGCAGTTCATAGTAGGTGTGGGCATCAAAGGCCTCGATGTCGCCGCCATAGATGATCTGCTTTCCGTCCACCGTATAGCTGCAGGGGAGCACCCGGATCCCAAAGTGCTGCAGCAGGCTGCCCGGCAGATTGGAGCAGCTGTCCGTAAATACCGCAAAAGACATAAAAGTCCCTCCGTTTCGGCTCTGCTGACGGCAGGGCCTTTTCTGTTAGACAGTATAACAGATTTTACAAAGAAAAGCAATCACCGCGGCGGGAAATTTACAAACCGTTTCCGAAATTCCGGGCTTGACAAACAGTCCTATCTATGCTATACTCCAAACAGATACAAAAGTATCGATATAAACATATCAAATAAAGCGGAAGGAAGTGGTCTTTTATGAAGGGTTACGCAATGCTTGGGATCGGAAAAACGGGTTGGATCGAAAAGGAACGCCCGCTGTGCGGACCGCTGGACGCCATTGTGCGCCCCATCGCCGTCTCGCCCTGCACTTCTGACGTCCATACCGTGTGGGAGGGCGCCATCGGCGACCGCCACAACATGATCCTCGGTCACGAGGCCGTGGGTGAGGTCGTTGAGGTCGGCGCGCTCGTGCGCGACTTCAAGTGCGGCGACCGCGTCATCATCCCTGCCATCACGCCCGACTGGGGTGCGCTCGAATCGCAGGCGGGCTATTCCATGCACTCCGGCGGCATGCTGGCAGGCTGGAAATTCTCGAACTTCAAGGACGGCGTCTTTGCCGAATTCTTCCACGTCAACGAGGCCGATGCCAACATGGCTCACCTGCCTGCGGATGTCGATCCGGTCGCAGCCGTCATGCTGGCGGACATGGTCCCGACGGGCTTCCATGGCGTGGAGCTGGCCGATGTGCAGTTCGGCGATGATGTCTGCGTCGTCGGCATCGGCCCGGTCGGCCTGATGTCCGTTGCGGGCGCGGCCCTGCACGGTGCGGCACAGCTGTTTGCAGTTGGCTCGCGTCCGGTCTGCGCGGAGGCGGCGCGGCGCTACGGCGCAACGGAGATCCTGAACTACCGCGAGGGCGATATCGTTGCGCAGGTCATGGAGAAGACGAACGGCCGCGGCGTGGACCGCGTGATCATCGCGGGCGGCGATGCCGAGTGCACGTTCGGCGAGGCCGTGAAGATGCTCAAGCCGGGTGGCCGCATCGGCAATGTCAACTATCTCGGCAGCGGCGAGAATGTCCTCATCCCGCGCGCGGAATGGGGCTGCGGCATGGGCCACAAGACCATCGCGGGCGGCCTGATGCCCGGCGGCCGTCTGCGCATGGAGAAGCTGGCCGCGCTGCTGCAGACCGGCCGCCTCGATACCCTGCCGCTCATCACGCATCGCTTCCACGGCTTTGAGCACATGGAGGAGGCCCTGCTGCTGATGAAGAACAAACCCCGCGACCTCATCAAGCCGGTCGTGATCCTCGATTGAGCGATTTGAAGGGCCTGAAAAAATGAATAGAAGCAGCACGAGGACCGCAAAGGGGAGTGACCGTTTCCGGCTCTCTTGCCAATGCCACAAGTGCTGCTTCCAAAGCCATGATAACATGCGTGGACGATCATGTAAACCCCCATATCGTCACGCATTTCGGGCCGGGCACATCATACGCCCGGCCCACTTGCGTACCCGCTGCTCACGCAAACTATCGTTAAAATGCTGATGGCTTCCGATTTGTCATTGCGAGGGCGCTTTGCGCCCGTGGCGCCCTGAGCGCGAAGCGCGAGGAAGTGCCCTTGGGGTGCAATCTCGGGAAGGCACTTGCAGTTCGTACAGGGCGTCGATAAAATGCACGGACCAATTGCGTCTGTAGCGGCGCTCACTGCGCAGCCGTTGGCGGCTTTGCCGCCTTACGGATGCGGCGTGCCCTTTACGGGCGGTGAGCGCCATGTAGGCTGGCATTATTTGAGGCACAAATTCATTGGCGCAAGGCCCCCAAATTTGTCATTCCGAGGAGCGAAGCGACGTGGGAATCTCCTGCAGTCGGTTACGTTTTCGCCGAGGCCTACCTGCTATTCAACATGGTACTGCGAGATTGCCACGTCGGCTGCGCCTCCTCGCAATGACACATCAGGCAGTGCAGAGGTGCACCAGAGCACTTCTGCGGTTAAATTTTCCCCGTACAGGGCGCTCGCTGAGCGCCGCTACAGACGCAATTGGTTTGTACGTTTTATCGTTCTCTGTACGAACTGACAGTGCCTTCCCGAGATTGCCACGTCGGCCTGCGGCCTCCTCGCAATGACAAATCCGGGAGCTTCCGCATTCCATTCCAAATTTCTGTATACTACGTCCTCCGTGCGGTATACTAGCATAAAACACGCGGAGGGATGCACATGACAAACGAGGAATACGGCCGCTATGTGGACGCGCTGGCGCCCCGGTCGAAAACGGGGAAAAATCTGCTGAATGCCTTCTGGGTCGGCGGGCTGATCTGCGCGATCGGGCAGGCGCTCCTGAACGGCTATCAGGCGCTCGGGCTGGACGAAACGACGGCGGGCGCGGCCGTGAGCATCTCGCTCGTGCTGCTCTCCGCCATCCTGACGGGCTTTGCGGTCTATGACGACATCGCAAAATTTGCCGGAGCGGGCACGCTCGTGCCCATCACGGGCTTCGCCAACGCCGTCGTGGCCCCGGCCATCGAGTTCCAGACGGAGGGCTTCGTACTGGGAACGGCGGCGAAGATGTTCACCATCGCCGGGCCGGTCATCGTCTATGGCCTGTCGGCAAGCGTGCTCTACGGCGTGATCTATTGGATTTGCTCTGTAATATAAGGAGAAAAGCTTCCTGAATGGGAAGCTTTTCTTATATTCTCAACATATTTCGACGATTTTTTTCGCACGCAAAGTGTAGAATAAAATGGACAAAACAAGTAAAGAGGTGTATATTATGACAGAGCAAAACTATCAATATAGGACAAGCCAAAATTTATTGCGCAATCAGTTTGATGGAGACGGCCCATTCCAAATTCCGATTATCCCAAAAGCATCGTTTTCAGAGAAGGAATTCCAGGAGTTAATGCTAATCGGCTTTGACAAAGCTAGAGCTGACGATGAAAAGAATAGAGATCGCATGGTGCATTTTTTTCTGTATGACTATAAGTTTGAGCGAGTATGGAAAGATGCTGCACGAGATTTAGAAAGGCTGAAAAACTACCGGGCGGTTTTGTCCCCAGATTTCAGTATGTATATTGAAATGAACCCAACCATACAGTTATATAATACATTTCGAAATCGCTGGTGTGGTGCATATTGGTCTAATGAGGGGTTGCGAGTTGTACCGACTATAAGTTGGGGAAACGAGAAAACTTTTGAATTCTGTTTCTTGGGTGTTCCTAAAGGAAGCACGGTCGCAGTTTCAACCTATATGGTATCAGAACATGATAACCACAACGATCAAAAGGATTTTTTTATGGCGGGTTACCGTGAAATGCTAAGACAAATTGAACCAGAACGTATCATATGTTATAATACACCATTTCCTGAAATGGAAGGGAATATTGTATTTGTTGACTACGAACTCTCCTCTTGGAAGTACCAAGGGAAGGAATATAAATTATCACCATATGTTAAGTATATTAGCGGTGAATTGCCGCTGCCTGAAAACACTGGGATTGTTTTAAAACAGGGTTATGTAGTGTCGGAAGAAAAAGGGATGGGTAGTGTCTACGGAGGAACTTGGAGACCAAATCCCAATAAGCCAACGGATCAAAGATTTTTGGGAAAGCCAGGTGAAATCAAAACGACAATTACCACAAAGGGAGATACCTACAGAACTAAAATAGGTAGTGATGGACGTGCTGAACGGGAAAGACATGAGACAGTTCATAATAGAGGCGACAAACATACCAACCCACACGACCATGAGATTAACTGGGATAATCCGGGTGGACATCCAGTTCTAGGCCCCCCGATTAATTATCCTGATGGCGCACCAGAATTTAAAGAATATAGGAGCTTATTAGCAATGGATGATAGTAACATTATCTTTGCGGGGAACGACAATTTTGTGTCGATCGGCGATTTCGAGCGCAGCCTGAGCTGGGGCGCGGAGATCGAATTTGAATGGAAGGGCGTGCTGTATGGTGTGATCCGATATGGAACGGATCACAAGATCACGATCTACCAGTGCGGCCACCCCGAAACGGAAAAAGTGTGCGAAACGGCGGAAGAAGCACTGGAATACATGGTCGGCGAGGACCGTCTGCGCGATGTGATCACGCAGGTGCGCGTTGTGGAGCGCACGATCTGATCCGACAGGCTATTTGCAGCATCCTTTGCGGCGGACGGCAGCGTCCGCCGCATTTTTCTGGCGTTTCGCCTGTCCCCCATGCATATAGTGTTCTGAACGCACAGCGAAGGGGGTCAGGCACATGAGGGAGAACATTGAGCAGAGAGCCTGTGAGTTGGCTGTGTACATCATCGAGACCCACGCCACCGTCCGCGCCGCGGCGAGGCATTTCGGTGTCAGCAAATCGACGGTCCACAAGGACCTCTCCGAGCGGCTGCCGCACTGGAACCGCGCGCTCTATCTGCAGGTCAAGGCGGTGATGGAGCAGAACAAGGCGGAGCGCCACATCCGCGGCGGCATGGCCACGCGCCGAAAATATCGCGGGGACTGAGGCGCTTCCTTGCAAAGCGGGCATATTTATGGTATGATGATACAAAAAAGAATAAGCCGCAGCGCGGCTGCGGAGAAGGAGCGGCCCGGTGAAGATCTCTACAAAGGGGCGCTATGCGCTGAGAATGATGGTCGATCTGGCGGAGCACCAGAACGGCGAATATATTTCGCTCAAGGATATTGCCCTGCGGCAGGAGGTCTCCAAGAAATATCTGGAGCAGATCGTGCCGATCCTGAACAAATCCGGCTTTCTGAAGACAAATCGCGGCTATCAGGGCGGCTATATGCTGGCGAAGCCGCCCCGGCAGTACACCGTCGGCGACATCCTGCGCCTGACGGAGGGGGACCTTGCGCCCGTTCCGTGCGCGGCGCAGGACCCGGCCGACTGCCCCCGCAGCGAGGACTGCGCCACGCTGCCGGTCTGGCGCGGGCTGAACCGCGTCATCAACGAATACCTCGATGGTATCACGCTGCAGGACCTGCTCGACCAGCAGCGGGCGCACTATGCCAATGATTACATGATCTGAGGGAGCGCCGTGCGGCAGCTGCGCAGAAATTGAATATTTTTACAGGAAATTCCTTGACAAATGGAATCCTGCCTGTTAATATGGAACTATGATCCGACTGCGGAGGAAGAGAGACGGACGCGATGTTTGACGATCAGGAGACCCATTATCCCGTTCCGGGCGAAACGCCGTGGGAGCGGCTGCGCTATCTGGCCACCAGCACGGAGACGATCTACCCGGTCCCGCCCTATGTCTGCATGAAGTGCCGCCGCGTCATCGTCCCGCGGAAATGGGCGCTCATTCTGCACGATCTGGCGGAATTCCTCGGCTATTTCTGGCTGTTTGGCATCTGGTTCTGGCCGTCCGTCGGGGTCGCCCCGGCGAAATCGATCGCGTTGCCGTCCATTGCGCTGTTCCTGCTGTGCATGCGCGGGGCAGCGCCGCTGGCCTATGCCGCCATTCCGTGGGTGCTGGATATACCGGACGATCTGGACGCGCAGTTCTATGCCTGGGCGACGCAGAAGAGCGTGGCCTATCTGCGCTTTTTCCTGCGTATGCTTCCCGTGATCGCGATCTTTATTCTGCCATAATGCTGCCGCCGTGCCCCTCGCTGGACACGGCGATTTTTGCATTGGAGAGGGGCGGAAAAACCGGAAATGAAGAAGAATGATAAGAAATATACGATCGCGAATGCTGCCGGATTTATTTTTCCTGTAACGACAGTTTATATGGCGACATACGTTATTGATAGCTTTCAGGCAAAAGAGTACGATTTAGTGGTCTGCACGTTGTTCCTTGTCAGTTGCAGTGTTGCCTTAACAATTGTGACCGGAAAGTCTTATACCCTGACGGAACAGGGAATCCGGCATAAATTCTGGGGGATATGTTACCGCGTTACGCCGTGGAGCGATGTGAAAGATGTCATGAATGTTTATGTGCAGACAGGAGCGCGCGGCGATCCGCCCTCGTTGGTATTTACGACCATGCGCGGGAACATATACCGCCCGGATGAAAGCGGATATATCCCCAAAGCGCAGAGGAAAATCTTCTATACAGAATGGTTATGCGGAAGAATATTCTCGATCGGTTATCCGGAAAAGCACGCGGAGCGGTTTTTGGGGTTTGTGGAGAAATATTATGGCCCGCTGGACTACGATTTTATTGCCGACTATAAGAAAGCCCACCCCAAGCCGAAGGAATGGTGGAAGAAATGAGAAACCAAAGGAGAGAGAAAGATGAAATTCTGGAAAAGAATTTTGTGGGCACTTTTCGGTGGCCTGTTATTTGGCGGGATCGGTTTGCTGCTGTTTACCGCATGTAGGTATTATCAGGATTATCAGGAGTTTCGCGAGTACACGAACTATAAGTTTGCTTCGGTGGCGGATTTCTTCTATCAGCTCAATGCGGAGTACTGGCTCGATTTCCAGTTCGTTGATCAGAATGTTTCCGAAGTCACGCTGGGGGACCGGCAGGTGCGGACAATGGAAGTCGATGTTGAACTGCTCGGCCATAAGTACATTCAGGCTGTGGAAGAAAAGTCACTTTTCGGAACATATTATCGATTCTTCGATATTAACCATGACATGGCCTATGCCAATTTTGAGGCCGATATGGAGCTGAACGTTCATTATACGCAGCTTCAGGGGCTGAAGCTCAAAGACGGCTTCGCCATTCAGCTGATCTCCTCAGATCGTTATCAGGACAACTATGGTCCTCCGTCGCAGACCATAGAGGGCGGCAGTACATATTTTTCCAACTTCTCCGAGGACGGAAACGAGCTAGTGCAGCTGTTCTGGGTAGAAGGGGACGAGCTGCCGGAAGGATACCGCCTGTTCTGCAGAAGGGAATCCCTCACGATCGGTTATGATACGCTTGCTGGGCTGTATCATGACAACGAAAAGCGGAAGTGATTGCAAAATCTCACACCGAAGAAGTGGTGGTAGCAAGGGGGAAGCTGTGGAGTACATTCTTGACATCAGCGCGCAGGGGCAGGCGGCAGAGCGCTGTTCCGGGCCTGCGTATCATCTGTTCCTTGATTATGCATTTACACAGGCAGATTTCTTCATGCTTGCCTTTGTGAATTATTACGGGAAAGGCCTCCCGGCCCGCGCCAGACAGGCCAGGGCGCAGCTCGCGCCGTTTCGGGTCAGAAGCCGCACGAATCCATCGTGGCCGGGAACGCCGGAGACCTGCTGCCCAAATACGACTTACAAAATCAACGTTTACCGCTGCTGCGATGCGGCAAAGCAGGTCCTGCAGGCGGCGGACAGGTTGAGCGACTGGTCCAGACCGAAGAATGCGGAGGATCTGGCCTTTTTCAAGGGAGGCCAATGCTGGTTTTACTCGGTCGGGCACGAACGGATCGCGGCCTTTCTGCACGCGACGGAGGAAGACCTGCGGTTTGTGCGCGAAAATGGCTTGGCGGAGCATCCCTCTCTGCAGCCGTATTCCGCATATTATGATGCCTACGATGAAGCGCTTTTAACGGCCGCCAATTAGCCCTACCCACATAAAAACAGTTCCCGCAGCAGGGTTTTGCCCCTGCTGCGGGAATTTTATGTTTGGCTTACTTTACGATATTCTGCGCATAGCGGGAGAGGATGGCGGCGACCTGCGCGCGGGTGGCGCTGCCCTGCGGGTCAAGGTAGATCGTGGAGCCTTCCTTCGTGCCCTTGACGAGCTCCGCGGCGACGGCCCAGGAGAGGGCGTCGCGCGCATAGGCGCTGGTCTTCTCTGCGTCCGGGAAGGCCGTGAGATCGGCGCGCGCGGCCGTGTCGACGCCCTTGAACGCCGCATAGCGGAAGAGGATGGCGGCGATCTGCTCGCGGGTCACATTGCCCTCCGGGTCGAACTTGTTGCCGCCAATGCCGTTGACAACGCCGGACTCTGCGGCCCATGCGACTGCGTCGGCATAGTAGGCGTTGGCGTCCACATCGGTGAAGGTGGTCGCGGTCTTCGGGGCCGTCTCGCCGTCAAGACGCCACAGGACCGTGACGAGCATGCCGCGGGTCATGGGCTCCTCCGGAGCGAACAGGTCCTTCTCCACGCCGTTGAAGAGACCGTTCTGATTTGCAAAGCGGACATCGTCATAGAACCAGTCGGACTCCGTGACATCGCGGAACGGGTTGACCCACGGCTCCTCGGCCTTCGTGCCGTGCACGACGGTGATCGTGGCGATATTGGAGGCGAGGCGCTTGCCCTGCGCGGACTGATCGGCGTACTGCTGCTCGCTGATGCCGTAGCAGAAGCGGAGGCTGCCGGTGTTCTTCGCGGCGGCGGCGACCTCTTCCAGCGTGCCGGAGCCGGAGGCCCACGTCAGCGCGAGGATCGCGGGGACCTCGGTCTTGCCGTCTTCGGTGATGTAGTAGCGGAAGGCCTCGTTGTCGGCGTGGGTCAGCGTGGAGCTGAAGCCGTCAGCAGCGGCGGCAGTCACGGTGTCGAGATCGGCGAACGTGATCCCGGCGTCGGTCAGCAGGTCGTTCACGGTGACATATTCCGTCGCGGCAACAAGCTGGGCGTTGGTACCCTTCCAGAACTGATAACCGGCGACGCCTTCCGTGGCCAGCGTGGCCAGCTCGGACGGCTTGTAGGACTTGACTTCCCTTGCCTCGCCGCCCTCGTCCTGCTCATAGACGGTCAGAACGACGCGCTCGGGATGGGTGACGGTCAGCGTGACCACGTTGGAGGCGAGGCGCTTGCCCTGCGCGGACTGATCGGCGTACTGCTGCTCGGTGATGCCGTAGGCAAAGCGGAGGCTGCCGGAGATATAGGCGGTCTTCGCAATGTCCTCGGGCGTGCCGGAACCGGTGTTCCACGAGATCAGGATGGCAGCGGGAACCTCGGTCGCACCTTCTTCGTTGACATAATATTTATAGACGCCGCTGTCCTCATAGGTGAGCGTCGAGGTGAAGTCCGTGGGGTCGGCCGCCGTGACGGCATCGCCCGCGCCGAACTCGACCCCGGCGTCTGTCAGCAGGCTGCTGACGGTCGCATAGAGATTCGAAGCGATGACCTTTTCACTGCCGTTCTTCCAGTGCTGATAGCCGACGACCTCGGTCTGAGCCAGCGCCTTCAGCTCGGAGAGGGTATAGGTCTTTGCTGCAACGGCGGATTCGCCCTCGTAGCGCTCAAAGACGGTCAGAACGACAGGCTCGGTGGGCTTTTCGCTGCCGAAGCGGAATTCCGGCGTCGCACCGGCGTAAATCGGGGCGACGACATAGCCGTCCTCGGTCTCACCGGAGCCGCCGCCGCAACCGCCGCTCACGCCGTCATCCGTCAGCCAGACCTTATAGATCGGGTCGTGGTTTTCGTCCTGATTGTCGGTGCAGACCAGGTTGTGGGCAGGCGTTTCCGTCGCGGGGTCAGTGGTCGCTGCAAAGGCCGGGATCAGCATGCCGGTCAGCATGGAGAGGCACAGCAGCAGAACTGCCGCACGCCGCGCGGCCTGATGGAAGAATCTCATATTATCTCGCTCCTTTTCCTGAAAACGTTATCTTTTCGTGAGAATAACCGTATTCATTCTAGCACGCGAAGCTCAAAATGTCTAATACTTTGTTTGAAAAACTAAAAAATTTTGTCGATTTGAATAGAGAAGAAAAATCGCGCCCGGGGAGCGCAATTTGACGCGACATCCTATTGCAGCAGCGGTCAGTGACCGCCTTGTTAGGGTAATTCAACCGCGCAAGAGCACTGATGCACCGCAGCACCACCCTGATGTGTCATTGCGAGGAGCGAAGCAACGTGGCAATCTTGCAGGACCCGGTCCGATAACAGGGCAGCCTCAGCGAATCCGTAGGCTGTTGCGTGAGATTGCCACGTCGGCCTACGGCCTCCTCGCAATGACAAATCTGGGAGCATTGCACGGTCGGCGATGGTGCACGGAAATTTGCGGGTCCGCATGGCGCTCACGCATATCAATGCCTCTGCGGGAGCGGGCGGAAGTCCGGCTTGCGCGGCATGAGGCCGGGTGCGCTGCGGTCGGGGCGCGGCGGCACCGGGAACAGCTCGGGGTATTCCTCGCTGTAGTATTTCCGGTTGTTTTCGACCAGCTCGTCGAGCGAAACAGGGCGGTAAAAGTTGATGTCTACGCCCGCGTTCAGAACGCACGGCAGGGTCTTCAGAATTTCATAGGCATGGTTGCGCTGATTGTGGATGTGGCCGTGGATCATATAGCCGCCCTTTTCGTGGAGGATCGGGTAATGGCACAGGAGGATGTGCGTGCCGCCGTCGTCGATCTCCAGAAAGTCTGTCACGCTGTCGCAGTAGTCCAGCAGACGCTCGGCGTGGTTCAGGCCGGTGTCGTGGTTGCCGCGGATGAGATGCAGGTGGCCATTCAGGCGGGAGAGATACTGCGTCGGGGCCTCGCCGCCGTTGTAGGAGAAGTCGCCGACGATGTATACGCTGTCATCCGCACCGACGCGGGCGTTCCAGTTGGAAATGAGGGCCTCGTCCATCTCCGGCACGCCGGAAAACGGCCGCGCCGTGTCGTGCAGGATGGGGAAATAGCCGAGATGCAGGTCAGCGGTGTAGAAGATCATGGAGATCGCTCCTTTCGGCGGATGCTATTACAACCATAACAGGAGCGTCCGGAAAATGCAAGCGGAAAATTACCGGATTGGATGCGTGGGCCGCACCGGCCAATGTAGGGGAGCGGCATGCCGCTCCCGGCGCAACGCTTGCGATTCGTATCGGGTATCGATAAAATGGTGCGCACCGATTGCATCTGTAGCGGCGCTCAGTGAGCGCCTTGTACAGAGCGATTCAACCGCGTAAGAGCACTGATGCACCGCCGCACCGCCTTGACGTGTCATTCCGAGGAGCGAAGCGACGTGGGAATCTCGCAGTACCCGGCCGGATAATTGGGTACTTCCGGCAAAAACGTAACTGCCTTCCCGAGATTGCCACGGGCGCAGCGCGCCCTCGCAATGACAAACCTTTGGTTTTCACCGTTTTAACGCCAGCCCGCACCAGTCGGCAGCACCGCGCCGGGAGCGGCATGCCGCTCCCCTACAATGGCGTGTGCGGTCAGCGGGAGTGCCACCAAACCTACAGCCTGCAAGGCGCTCAATGAGCGCCGCTACAGACGCAATTGGTGCATGCCATTCTAACGGCAGCTGGCAGTGGACGAACGCCCGCCTCCCATACAATGCGCGGCCGGAAGCCTTGTGCCCCGGAATCTGCCCGCGTTCGCCTTTGTCGAACCTGCAAAATATCGCTTGCAATTTCCCGGCGCACATTGTATCATAATACCCAAAGAAGCGATTTCCGGAAAGGCACGATCTTCTGCATGGTCAAAAGGAAGTCTGTGATATGGTGTATTCACGGATGACTTGCCTGCAAGTGATCCGCTTTTTTGTCCTTTTGGTAATTCTCGGAAAAGTATCACGGGGAGGTCCCAATGAAAAAGATCCTGACGCTGACGCTCTGCCTCGCCCTGCTGCTGGGCCTGTTCTCCGGCTGCGGCGGGAAGCGGTATGACCCGCTGGCGGGCGTGGAGACGACGGTGTTCACCGACGATGCCGGGCGCGATGTGACGGTCCCGGCCGGCATTACGCGCATCGCGGCCAGCGGCTCGACGGCACAGATGATCCTGATGACGCTCGTGCCGGAGCTGCTTGTCGGCCTTGCCAGCTCGCCCAGCACGGCGCAGCGGCCGTATTTTCCGGAGGAGATGTGGACGCTGCCGACGTTCGGCCAGTTCTACGGCAGCAAGGCCAACCTCAACATGGAGGCACTGATCGACGCCGAGCCGCAGCTCATCGTCGACCTTGGCGATGCCAAGGAGAACGTCCGCAGCGATATGGACGGCATCCAGAAGCAGACCGGTATCCCGACGGTCTTCCTCGAAGCGACGCTCGAAGAAATGCCGCAGGCCTACCGCAAGCTCGGCCGGCTTCTTCACCGGGAGGCTGAGGCCGAGGTGCTGGCGGTCTATCTGGAGCAGACGCTTGCCATGGCGGCGGAGAATTCGGCAAAGCTGCCGCAGGACGCGCGCAAGACCGTGCTGTTCGGCACGGGTGCGACGGGCCTTGCCTGCAATGCCGAGGGCTCGGTGCAGGCGGATGTGCTGTCGCTCGTCGGAGCCAGAAACGCCATCCATTCCGAGGAGATCAGCAACCGCAACGGCGGCACGACCGTGAACCTCGAGGAGGTCTACGCCTGCGATCCGGATGTGATCCTTCTGGCGGCGGGCGGGCCGTATGACACGCTGGCGGAGAGCGAATGGTCCGGCCTGACGGCCGTGAAAAACGGGACATATTATGAAATTCCGAACCTGCCGTATGACTGGATGTCCTCCCCGCCGTCCATCAACCGCGTGCTGGGTATCTACTGGCTGGGGAATTTGCTGTACCCCGAGCTTTATGACTATGACATGGTCGAAAAGGCGCAGGAGTTCTATCGCCTGTTCTGGCACTACGAGCTTTCTGCGGAGGAGGCGGAGCAGCTGCTCGCGCGCTCCACGCGCAAGACTAGGAGGGAGGGCCTATGAAGCGAAAAATGTCCTTCCTGGTCGCGGGTCTTTTGTGCCTGTCCCTTTGCCTCGGGGCCGAGGCGGCCGGGACCGTGACGGATACGCTGACGGTCAGAGTCGGCTACTACGGCATGGAGCAGGACCGCTATGTGGAGGTCGCGACCTACCACTGGAGCGAGCTCTATGACGCCCTGCCGCTGCACTACGAGGCCTATTCCTTCTTCCGCAGCACGGACGATGGGACCTACAACACGGTCATCGACTCGGCCTATGGCTTTTATCTTGCGGACCTTCTGGACTACGCCGGGATCTACAGCGGCGATATCTCGGTCGTCGCGTTCTACACCCGCGACCAGAGCGTCGGCTTTTTCACCTCGTTCACCTATGCCGACCTGTTCGGCACGCAGCGATACTATTATAATGATCTCTCTGCGCACATCAGCCCGGTCTATGACGAAAACGGCACGCTGACCGGCTATGACGGCGACGAGGCATGGAACGACTGCTGGACGGTCCAGCCGATGCTGGCGCTGGAGGACAGCTGGGTGAGCTATGAGATTGGTACGGAGCACACCGCGCCAAACTACTCCTCGCTCGGAACGGGCAACCGCTTCCGCCTGCTGTTCGGCCAGTCCTATCCGCTCGAGTGCCGCACGAACCAGAGTGCAAAATATACGCACACGCTGTTCATCACCCTGCAGGGCGCGCCGAAGATCACGGAGGAGCCGCCGGAGCTGGACGGCACGCTCGGCTCGCATTCGGCGACATTTCAGATTTCCGTCGGCCAGCGGGCCCTGCGCGATGCGCTGGCGCAGTATCTGGACATCGCCTCGTCCGACAGCTCCGTTCTGGAGATCACCGGCATCACCGTCACGCCGGACGCGCAGTATTCCGACCTTGCGACCGTGACGGTGCACTACACCGTGCACGCCGAGGGAGAGGTTGAGCTGTCGTTCGGCTTCGGCGGGACGTCCATCGCCGAAAACCGGCAGGTCACGACAAAGCAGCCCGAGGAAAAGCCGACGGAACCGACGAAGCCGGCGGAGACAACGCCGTCCACGGAGCCGTCCGAGGGACCGGGCGGCGGGCCCTCCGCCCCGACCGGCGGAGCCGAACCGCGGGAGACGACGCCGTCCGCGTCCATGCCATCCGAGGCAGCACCGTCCGAACCGGTCGAGCCGACGGCGGCCGTGGACCCGGAGACCATCCGCATGTACGCCCTGCCCGATGCGCTGGCTTTGCAGCTGCAGGGCGGCGGGCAGGCGGAAGCGCCGGGCGCGGCCGATCCCATTCCTGTCACCGTCGTCACGGTGCAGCCGGAGGATGACCGGAAGCTCCTGCTGCTGACGGGCGCGGGAGCACTTGCACTTGCCGTGCTCGGCGCGCTGTGCGCGCTGCGCTACTATACCAGAGGGAGGAGATCATCATGACTTCTGTATTCCACAAAATTCTGCGCGCCGTCGCCGGTGCGATGGAAATTCCGGACGTTGTGTTTCTTGTGCTGGCGCTCGGCTTTGCCGTGTTTTCCGTTGGCTGGCTGATCTGCGAGTATTTTACGGAGCACCGCCACATGCGCGAGGACCTGCCGCGCCTGCTCGACGCGCTGCGGGAGCAGGGGGCCGACACGGCCACGCTTATCCGGAAAAGCCAACTCAACCGGCGGCAAAAGGCTGCGCTGCTCGAGCTGACGGAGCACCCTGATTTCAGCGGCGGGCTGCGCGAAAGTCTGGCCGCGAACCTGCTCGAGCGGGAGCAGAGCCATTATGACCATATTTTGAAATGCACGGAGCTTGTCAGCAAGCTGGCTCCGATGCTCGGCCTGCTTGGCACACTCATCCCGCTCGGCCCCGGCATCATCGCGCTGGGGCAGGGCGACACGCAGACGCTGTCCACGTCCCTGCTGACGGCGTTCGACACGACGATCGCGGGCCTGTGCGCTGCGGCCGTGTGCCTTGTTGTGACCACGCTGCGCAAGCGCTGGTACGGCGGCTACATGGCCGATCTTGAGACGCTGATGGACTGCGTGTGCGAAGAGGAAGCAGCATGAAGAGAAGAAGACGCCGCGGGGATCGCTTCTCGGAGGAGAGCGTCGACCCGATGAACTATGTTTCGAACCTGTCCGACGCGATGCTCGTCCTCGCCGTCGGCATGATGCTGGCCCTCATCGTCCACTGGAACGTGGACATTTCCACCGGCGGCAGAAGCTCCGAGAACGTCGGCGAAACCGTCGCGGCCGAGGGGCAGGGCGGCCAGAGCGCCATTGACCGCGACGACGCCCTGTCGTTCACGCCGGAGGAGCTGGAGCAAATGGACTCTACCGAGGGCGAGACCGACGAGGGCATGGAAAAGCTCGGCGAGGTCTACTACGACGCCGGGACGGGAAAATACTACATTATAGAAAACGGAAAGTAAGCCCATGAAACTGCAGAACCACGCCTATCCCCGCCGCTTTGCCGTGCTGGGGGCCGTCTTTGCGGCGGCACTGTTCGGCTCCGTGCTGCTCGGGCGCTTTTCCGTCACGCCGAAGGAGCTGTTCCGCCTGCTGCTCTCCCGCTTGACCGAGACGGAGCCGGGCTGGCGGGACGGCGCGGAGAACGTTGTGTTCCAGATCCGCCTCCCGCGCGTTGCGGCGGCGGCCCTCATCGGCGCGGCGCTGGCAGTCGCGGGCGTGTCCTATCAGGGCATGTTCCGGAACCCCATGGTCTCGCCGGACATTCTCGGCGCGTCGACCGGCGCGGGCTTCGGCGCGGCGCTGGCTATCCTGCTCGGCGCTGGCTATTTCGGCATTTCGATGTCGGCCTTCGTGTTCGGCCTTCTGGCAGTTGCGGCGGCCTATCTTGTCAGCTGCATGAGCCGCACGAACCAGACCATTGCCCTCATCTTGGCCGGCATGATGGTCTCGTCGCTCTTTTCGGCGGGCACGTCCTATCTCAAGCTCGTCGCCGACACGCAGCAGCAGCTCCCGGCCATTACCTACTGGCTGATGGGCAGCCTTTCCTCCATCAAGCCGCGGGATGTGCTGTTTCTTGTGATCCCGGTCACGCTCGGGCTCGTGCCGCTGCTGATCCTGAGCTGGCGCATGAACCTGCTGACGCTCGGCGAGGAGGAGGCGCGCTCTATGGGCGTGAATACCCGCCTGCTGCGATTCACCGTCATCCTCTGCGCAACGCTGCTGACGGCGGCGTCCGTCGCGGTCTCCGGCATGATCGGCTGGGTCGGCCTTGTCATCCCGCATTTCTGCCGGATGCTGTTCGGCTATGACTACCGGCGGCTGATCCCGGCTGCGGCCCTGTTCGGTGCCTCGTTCCTGATCGTCGTGGACGACATTGCGCGGCTCGCCACGGCCGGAGAAATTCCGCTCGGCATTCTGACGGCCTTCGTCGGTGCGCCGATCTTCCTCTATCTGATCCTGACGGGAGGTGCGCGGCGTGGAAATTGAGGTCCAGAACCTGACGTTTTCCTACGGAAAGCAGCCCGCTTTGCGGGAAGTGAGCTTTTCCGTGCAGAAGGGCACGCTCACGGCGGTGCTCGGTGCAAACGGCGCTGGGAAAAGCACGCTGTTTCGCTGCCTGCTGGGCTTTCTGACACCGCAGGCGGGGGAGATCCGACTCTCCGGCAGACCGCTTTCCGCCTATTCCCGGCGGGAGACTGCGGAGAAGATCGCCTATATCCCGCAGTCGTCGGAGCCGATCTTCAACTATACCGTGCTCGACACTGTGCTCATGGGCACGACCGGCACGATGAATGTCCTGCAGCGCCCCGGCCGGCGGCAGCAGGAGGCAGCCATGCAGGCCCTGCAGCGGCTTGGCATCGAGGCGCTTGCGCAGCGGGGCATCGGCACCATTTCCGGCGGTGAGCGGCAGCTGGCGCTCATTGCCCGTGCACTCGTACAGAATGCGGAAATTCTCATCATGGACGAGCCGACGGCCAATCTGGATTTTGGCAATCAGCAGCGCGTGCTGGCGCAGATCCGGGCGCTGGCTGCGCGCGGCTACACCGTCCTGCTCTCCACGCACAATCCGGAGCATGCCCTGCACTATGCCCACCGGATCCTTGCGCTGCAGGGCGGTCATATTGCGGCGGACGGTCCGACGGAGACGGCCCTGACGCCGCAGCTTCTGCAGACGCTTTACGGAATTCAAGCCATTCTTGCGGAGGTGCCGACGGATCGCGGCACGGTCCGCAGCCTGATTGTAACGGAGGACATGGAATGAAACGACTTCTCTGCTGGATCCTTTCCCTTTGTCTGCTGCTGTGCCTCGTGCCCGGCGCAGCTGCCGCGGAGCGGGTGACCGGAACGCTGGAGCGCCGCGCGGGCTATGACCTTGCGTCGGTGCGCTGTGAGTTGGCCGACGGGAGCTACTTCTTTGCTTCGATCGAGGAGACGGCGGCCGGCTATGCCTATGCCTTTGACTGTCCCGCCGGGACCTGCACCGTAAAGCCGGAATATTTTTCTACCACGGTCTGGGACGGCGCGGTCGATATCTCATGGTATGACGCATCGCAGACGGCGTTTTATCTCGACACGCCTGCAAAGCTCGCGGGCCTTGCGGCCCTCGTCAACGGACAGGTCGACGCGGGCACGCCGGACTACCGCATCAAGGGCGACCGCAGCGAGCTTGTCTCCACGCGGATCGACGACTACCTGCTCGTCGGCGCGGGCGGCGACAATCAGTATGGCACGGTCCATGTCGGCGATGCCGCACATGATTTCTCGGACAAGACCGTCTGCCTGACGGCCGACCTCGACATGGGCGGCTCGAGTAACTGGACGCCGATCGGCGGCCTGTATCCGATGGACCGTGACAACACGGAGCGTGTGATCGCGGCATATTTCAACGGCACGCTCGACGGGCAGGGCCACCGCATCACGAACCTGTTCTGCGACCGCTATGCCGAAAAGGGCTATGCCTATTCGCAGGGCGTCGGCCTCATCGGCCACATGGGCGACCTCTATGACGGCGAGGCCGCGCCGGAAACGGCCCCGGCCGTGCGGAACCTCTCCGTCAGCGGCAGCATCTACGGCCGCCGCATGGTCGGCGGCATCGTCGGCCGCACCGGCAGCATCCCCACGGGCATCTATCTGGAGAACTGCGCGAATCACGCCTCCGTCAAAAATACGGACTCCAAGGGCGTCGGCGGCATCGTCGGCGCGGGCTGGAGCAAGGGCGCAATCGTCAACTGCTACAACACCGGCTCGGTCACGACGGTCTATGCCTGTCCGGCGGGCGGCATCTGCGGCAGCAACGGCGGGCTGGACATTTATAACTGTTATAACGCCGGCGTGATCGATTCGAACGGCAGCCAGCGCGGCCGCGCCATCGGCGGCCACAACAACGGCAGCTACACCGTCTCGGACTGCTATTATCTCGAGGGCTGCGACGACGATCCGGCCTCGAACGGCTGGTATACCGGAACGGCGCTCTCGTGCGCCGTCTCCGTCACGGCCATGCCGAAGGCGGATATGCGCGCTCAGAAGCTCGTTGACGCGCTGAACTGCAACGGCGCAGCCTATGCCGCCGTGCAGGGGAGCTATCCCGTTCTGGCGTGGGAGGCCGAGCGCAGCCCGGCGGCCCACACCGTTCGCATCACGCAGCCGGAGGGCGGTACGATCGCCGCCGATGCAGGCGAGACTGTGGCCTTCGGCACGGTGCTCCATCTTTCCAATACGCCGGATATCGGCTGGGCCTTCCGAACCTATACGCTGAACGGCGAGACCCTGACCGGTCCCTATGCGACCGTGACGGCGGACGCGGCCGTCAGCGGCGTGTTCTCCCGCATGACGGCGGGCGCGCTGTACATCGAGAACGCCCCGGCCTTCTCCATCACGGTAAAGAAGGACGGCACGGTGATGGAAAACGGGACCGCGCGGCGCGTGACGGACTATCCCGTGGCGGACGGCGACCCGCTCTATGAGGGCGACGTGCTGACGGCTACGGCCACGCTGGCGGAAGGCGCAGAGCCGGAGGATCTGAGCTATGTCTACAACGGGAAATTCCGTTACTATTTCACCTTCCAGGATGCGGCCCAGACGGAGAAAAGCACGGACACCGGGAAATTCACCGTCACGAGCCGGATCACGAGCGCCTCACTGCGCCTGCGCGCCACGGCCTACACGACGCACAAGGTCTGGACGCAGCTGGCCGAGACGGACTGGTATACGCCGTCTGCCGACCGCTTCACCCTGACGTCCGCGCGGCAGCTGGCGGGCCTGGCCCATCTGGTCAAGCAGGGCAATTCCTTTGCGGGCAAGACCGTCCTGCTCGGCGCGGATATCTCGCTGGCAAACGATGACAAGACCTTCAACCGCGGTGTCCGCTGGTTCGACGGCATCGGCAGCACGCAGGCCCCGTTTGCGGGTACATTTGATGGCAACGGCTACCGCATCACGGAGATGACGGCGGAGACGACCGGCAGCGGCGCTGCCCTGTTCCTTGCGGCGGACGGTGCGGTGCTCAAAAACATCCGCGTCTCCGGCACGGCGAAGGCCAACGGCAGCGCGGCCGGGATCGCGGCGCAGGCGAAGAACACGCAGTTCCTTGGCTGCGTGAATGAAGCGGCCGTGACTTCGACCGGCGAAAAGGCGGGCGGCATCGCCGCACTCCTCGACGGGGCAACCAGCCTGACGGGCTGCACCAACCTCGGGGCCGTCACGGGCACGGACGGCGTCGGCGGCCTCGCCGGTGTGGTCAACGACAAGGAAAGCACACTGACCGGCTGCGTGAACCGCGGCGCCGTGACCGGAAACGGTGCGGCCACGGGCATCGGCGGCGTGGCCGGGCGCATCGGCGGAAGCCTGCTCCGCTGCGCGAATTACGGAGCCGTCACCGGCAGCGGATGGTATCTGGGCGGCGTGGCCGGTGCGTGCATGACGGAGGGCGCGTCGTCACTCACCGACTGCTACAGCGTCGGCGAGGTGCGCAATGCCCATACCTATGCCTCCTCCGGCACGGGCGGCCTGATCGGCTACGGAAACGATTACCGCGCAGAAAATTGCTTCAGCTACGGCGCGGTCAGCGCGGCGGCCGGAACGGCGGGCGGCCTGATCGGCCGGGACAGCAGCCGTTCGACAAATGTGCGCGAAAATCTCTATTACCGCGCGGATTCCTGCGGTACCGCCGTCGGCGGCAAGGCGGAGGCATCCGGCACGGCGGCGCGCACGGCGGCAGAATTCGCCGGGTTGTCCTTCCTGCGGCAGCTGGACAAAAACGACTGCTTCATGCTGGAAAACGGAGCCTATCCGGAGCTTTCCGCCTCTGCGCGCTGCGCCCATCTGGAGACGGAGCTGCGCGACGCCCGCGCGGCCACCTGCACGGAGGCGGGTTACACCGGCGACACGGTCTGTAAGGCCTGCGGCACGGAGATCACGCACGGCGAGGTCATCCCGGCTGCGGGACATCAGTACCGCAACGGCGCGTGCACAGTGTGCGGCGCGAAGGACCCGCGCTGGTCCGGGCCGGAACTGCCGTGGAACGACCCGTTCCGCGACGTCCGCGCGAGCGACTGGTTCTATTCCGGTGTGAAATTCGCCTATCAGCACGGCCTGTTCCAGGGCACGGCGGCCGATATGTTCAGCCCGGATGCGCCGATGACGCGGGCCATGCTCGTCACGGTGCTTTGGCGCATGGACGGTAAGCCCGACACGGCGGGCGGCAGTAGTTTTACGGATGTGCCGCGCGGCCAGTGGTATACGGAGGCCGTCGCGTGGGCGGCCGAAAACGGCGTTGTCAACGGCGTCGGCGGCGGAAGGTTCGAACCGGACGGCAATGTCACGCGTGAGCAGATCGCCACGATCCTGTATCGCTATGCAGGCCTGCGCGGCGTTCCGACCGGCGGGCGCGCGGACCTCGGCAGCTTCCCGGACGGCGGAGCCGTCAGCGGCTGGGCCTATGACGCCCTGTCGTGGGCCAACGCGGCGGGACTGATCGCCGGAACGCGCGAGGGCGGGGTGGACTACCTTGCGCCGCAGCAGAACGCCACGCGCGCGCAGGTCGCCGTCATCCTGATGCGCTACCTCGGCGCGGCATAAGCAGAAAAACGCCGGGCGGCGGACCGAAAAAGTCTGCCGCCCGGCTGATTTGCAGAGATAGACAAAAAGAACCCCGCTGACTGCTGCCAGCGGGATTTGTATGGTGGACGATATAGGACTCGAACCTATGACCTTCCGCACGTCAAGCGGATGCTCTAGCCAGCTGAGCTAATCGTCCGTCAGCAAGGCATAGTATACCAGAAGGCTGCCCTTTTGTCAAGCACTTTTTTCTTTTTTCGAAAAAAAGACGCGGACCGCAAGGATACGACATGGGCCTTGCGTATCGGCGGGAATTATGCTAGAATATATAGAATCAAGTGCCCTGGGCACAACTCTGTTTTCTGAGAAAGAGGCGTGATCTTATGACAGAACAGACTACGGAAAGAACTGCGCCGCGCAAGCGTATGCTCTCCGGCATCAAGCCGTCGGGCGACCTGACGCTCGGCTCTTACCTCGGCGCGATCCGGAACTGGCGCGACCGTGCAGAGGAATTCGATTGCTATTACTTTATGGCGGACCTTCACGCCATTACCGTCCGGCAGAACCCGGCAGACCTGCGCCGCCGCACAATGGAGCAGCTGGCGCAGTATATCGCCTGCGGTCTGGACCCGGAGAAGAACGTGCTGTTCATCCAGAGCCATGTGCATCAGCACGCGGAGCTCGGCTGGGTGCTCAACTGCTATTCCATGTTCGGCGAGCTGAGCCGCATGACGCAGTTCAAGGATAAAAGTGCAAAAAATGCCGACAATATCAACGGCGGCCTGTTTACCTATCCCGCGCTGATGGCGGCGGATATCCTGCTGTATCAGGCGGATCTTGTTCCGGTGGGCGAGGATCAGAAGCAGCACGTCGAGCTGACGCGCAACATCGCCAAGCGCTTCAACGGCATCTACGGCGATGTGTTCAAGCTGCCGGAGCCGTATATCCCCAAGGTCGGCGCGCGCATCATGAGCCTTGCCAACCCCGAGGCCAAAATGTCGAAGTCCGAGAACGACGATCCCGGCCGCGTCTGCCTGATGGATAAGCCGGAGGATATCATGCGCCTGTTCAAGCGCGCCATCACGGACTGCGACTCCGAGGTGCGCTATGACCCCGAGCACAAGAAGGGCGTTTCGAACCTGATGACCATCTACTCCGCTGCGACCGGGCGGACGTTCGCCGAGATCGAGGCGGAATTTGCAGGGCGCGGCTACGGCGACTTCAAGAAGACGGTCGGCGAGGCCGTCGTGGAGCTGCTGCGGCCCATCCGCGAGGAGAGCCAGCGCCTGCTGGCCGACAAGGCCTATCTGCAGAGCGTCTGCGAGAGCGGCGCGCAGAAGGCGGCCTATGTTGCGGAAAAAACGCTGCGCAAGGTTTATAAAAAGGTCGGCTTCGTGGCGCGCTGACCGGGGAGCAGAACATGATTATGGATCCGAATTTCATTGTCAAGGTCCTGCTGTCGCTCATTGTGGCGGCGGCGCTGGCCTTTGCGGTCACGCCGCTCGTCAAGCGGCTGGCGCAGCGCGTCGGCGCGATGGATGTGCCGAAGGACGAGCGCCGCATGCACAAGATCCCCATCCCGCGCATGGGCGGCCTCGCCATCTTCTTCGCGTTCCTTATCGCGGTGCTGTGCTTTGCCGGGATCGACCGTGAGCTGCGCGGCATTTTGCTCGGCGCGACGATCATCGTCGTGCTCGGCATCCTGGATGATATCCTGACGCTCAAGGCCCTGCCGAAATTTGCCGTGCAGATTGTTGCGGCCGTTATCGCCGTGCTGCACGGCTGCCGGATCGAGCATTTTATGGGCTTCCGTCTGGCAACGTGGCTTTCCTATCCCGTCAGCGTGATCTGGATCGTGGCTATCACGAACGCCGTGAACTTCATCGACGGTCTCGACGGCCTTGCTGCCGGCGTGTCTGCGATCTCGGCCGGCTCCATGCTCGTCGTGGCGCTGCTCGTGCCGGATTACAACTCCGCCATCCTGCTTGCGGCCATCGTCGGCGCGTGCGCGGGCTTCATCCCGTATAATTTCAACCCGGCAAAGATCTTCATGGGCGACACCGGCTCGACATTCCTCGGCTTTATGCTCTCGTCCATCTCCATCTACGGCCTGTTCAAGATGTATGCGATCATCTCGTTTGCCGTGCCGTTCCTTGTGCTCGGTCTGCCGATCTTCGATATCTGCTTCGCGGTCATCCGCCGCGTCTCCAAGGGCCAGAGCCCGATGCATGCCGACCGCGGCCATGTGCACCATCGCCTGATCGACATGGGCTTCAGCCAGAAGCAGGCCGTCGCCATCGCCTATATGCTCTCGGCCATTCTCGGCATGGCGGCCGTCGTGCTGACGAATGACGGCGAGATGAAGGCTCTGATTTTTATCGGCGCCGTGATCGTGGTGGGCGCGATCGGTGTGCTGGTCATTTTCCACCGTCACCCGGATAAGACGGAAGAAAATGCGAAAAAGCCGGAGGAGGAACCGCATGAAGAAAATTAAGGTGATGTCCGTCTTCGGCACGCGGCCGGAGGCGATCAAAATGGCCCCGCTGGTGCAGACGCTGGCGCAGCGGCCGGAATTTGAGAGCATCTGCTGCCTGACCGGCCAGCACCGCGAGATGCTGGACTCCGTCATGCAGATCTTCCGCCTGACGGCGCAGTATGACCTGAACATCATGCAGAAGCAGCAGACGCTGTCGTCCATCACAACGCGCGCCCTGCTCGGCATGGAGCAGGCCCTGCAGGAGGCGCAGCCGGACCTCGTTCTGGTGCACGGCGACACGTCCACGACGTTTGCCGGGGCGCTGGCGGCCTTTTATCAAAAGGTCCCGGTCGGCCATGTCGAGGCGGGCCTGCGGACCTATGACAGGTATTCCCCCTTCCCGGAGGAGATGAACCGCACGCTCGTCAGCGATATTGCGGCGCTGCACTTCGCGCCAACGTCGGCCAATGTGGATAATCTGCGCCGTGAGTCCGTACAGGGTGAGATCTTCCGCACGGGCAACACCGTCATCGACGCCATGCGCACGACGGTGCGCCCGGATTACCGTTTTGCCACGGCGGAGCTCAACGAGCTGGATTTCAAAAAACGCCGCGTCATCGTCCTGACGTGCCACCGCCGCGAGAACTACGGTCAGCCCATGCATGACATTCTGCGGGCCGTGCGCGACGTCGCGGAGCGGTATGAGGACGTCGAGATCGTCTATCCCGTCCACCTCAGCCCGGCCGTGCGCGCCTGCGCGCAGGAGGAGCTGGGCGGTGTACCGCATGTGCACCTCATCGACCCGGTCGATGTGGAGGAGATGCATAATCTCATGGCGCGCTGCTGCTTCGTTATGACGGACTCCGGCGGTCTGCAGGAGGAAGCGCCTGCGCTTGGCAAGCCGGTGCTGGTGCTCCGCCGCGAGACGGAGCGCCCCGAGGCCGTCGCTGCCGGAACGGTCCGCCTGGCGGGCGTTGCGCATGACGACGTGCTCCGCGAGGCCTGCACGCTGCTCGACGATCCTGCTGCCTACCATCGCATGGCGCACGCCGTGAATCCCTACGGAGACGGCCATGCCTGCGAGCGCATTGCCGACGCGATCGCCTGGCACTTCGGCCTGCGCGCCGAGCGCCCGGCGGATTTCAACCCTGCTGGCTGACACAATAATAATATATCGGGCAGCGCTGCTGCCTGAAGAACGAAAAAAACGCGCCGCATCCCGGCTTTGGGATGCGGCGCAGGTTGGTTTTGGGAGACTCAGCGCTCCTCGCGGAAGTAGGGGACGCCCAGCGCGGCGGGCGGCTGCTTTTCGCGATTGTTGCGCAGACTGCTGAAGATGAGCACAACCACCGTGACGATGTACGGCAGAATCTTGTAGATCTGCGAAGGGATGAACGGAATGCTCAGGCGCAGGTACAGGTTCTGCAGGCAGCCGAACAGGATGCTGCCCCAGATGGCTGCGGACGGCTTCCACAGGCAGAAGATGACGAGCGCGACAGCCAGCCAGCCGACGCCGGACAGACCCTCGTGATTCCACACGCAGCCCGCGATGCCGGTGATATAGGCGACGCCGCCGATGGCGGAGATGCCGCCGCCCAGCACGGTGGCCAGATATTTGTAGCGGGTGACGTTGATACCGGCAGCGTCCGCCGTTGCGGGGGATTCGCCGACGGCGCGCAGGTACAGGCCCTTGCGGGTCTTGTTCAGGAACCACGCGAGGAAGACGGCGAGCGCAAGGGCAAAATACGTCAGGATGTTATGCTGGAACAGCAGCGGGCCGAGCACGGGAATGTTGCGCAGGAAGGCGGGGAAGGGGGAGTTCACGAAGATCGCCTTGAGGTTGTTGCTCAGGGAGACGTAGGAGCCCTCCTGCACGCGCATGTATTCGCCAAGGAACTGACCTGCGCCGGTGCCGAAGATCGTCAGGGCAAGGCCGGTGACGTTCTGGTTGGCACGCAGGGTGATGGTGATGAAGCTGAACAGCAGCGAGGCCAGCGCGCCCGCCAGGAAGGCGAAGAACACGGCCAGCAGCAGCGCCACGAACGGCGAGGCATTCGCGCCTGCGAGCTTTTCATAGTAGAACGCGCCGCCGAGGCCGGCCGCGCCGCCCATGAACAGGATGCCCTCGACGCCGAGGTTCATATTGCCGGATTTTTCGGTCAGGATCTCACCGAGCGTGCCGTAGAGCAGCGGCGTGCCGTTGACGACCGAGAAAACGAACAGCGTGGAAAGAAATGTCAGAACAGCGCCCATACCTCAGTCCTCCTTTTCCCGACGGATGGAAATCTTGTAGTTGATGAAGAACTCGCAGCCCAGCATGCACAGCAGAATGAAGCCGGTCAGGATGTCCGCGATGGTCGAGGGCACCTGCATGCGGGTGTTGAGCGTCTGAGAGCCCTTCGTCAGCACGGCGAGCATCGAGGCAATGATGATCATCGCGAACGGATTGAGCTGAGCCAGCCATGCCACGGAGATGGCGGTGAAGCCGACGCCGCCTGCCACGCCGTCATAAAGCGTGTGGTTTGCACCGGAGACAATGATGAAGCCGACAAGGCCGGAGATGGAGCCGGACAGGAACATCGTGCGCATCATGATGCGGCCGACGTTCATACCGGCATAGCGCGCGGTGTTGCTGGAGTCGCCGATGACGGCGATCTCATAGCCGTGCTTTGTGTAGCGCATGTAGATGAACATCAGGACCGTCAGCACGAGTACAATGATCCAGCCGCAGTGCACGCCGAGCACGGACGGCAGCTTGGCGTTGTCCGCGAACTGCGCGATCATCTGGCTGCCGGAGGGAGGAGCCTCCCACGGGCCGCCCTGCAGCCACTTGACGACACCGATGATGATGTAGTTCATCATCAGGGTGAACAGCGTTTCGTTCGTGTTCCACTTCGCCTTGAAGAAGGCGGGGATGAGGGCCCACAGGCCGCCGCACAGGATCGCGGCTACGGCCATGATGAGCAGCAGCGGAAGCTGCGGCATCGTCTTGCCGAACTTCAGCGCAAAGAACGTTGCGCCGATGGCGCCTGCGGTGATCTGGCCCTCTGCGCCGATGTTCCAGAAGTGCATCTTGAAGCACGGGGCGATGGCCAGCGCGCAGCCGAGCAGCGGAATGGCGATCTTGATGGTCTGGCGGACGAACGTCTTCGACCCGAGCGAGCCGTCGATGATCGTGCCATAGGCCTTCAGCGGGGAATAGCCGAGGGCGAGCAGCAGAAGGCCGCCGACGATCAGGGCGAACACGATGGACGCGACGCGGATGGACCACGCTGCGGCGGGATGTATCCCGTCGATCCGGCGGGAGAGCTGGAGCTTGCGTGCTGATTTTTCGTTCATGTTGATTCCCTCCCGTCAGACCTTGGTCATGAGCAGACCGATCTCTTCCTTTGTCGCGGTGCGGGCATCCACGATGCCGCTGACCTTGCCGCCGCACAGGACCAGAATGCGGTCGCACAGCTCCAGCAGCACGTCGAGGTCCTCACCGACGAACACGACGGCTGAGCCCTTCATCTTCTGCTGCGTCAGCAGATTATAAATGGTATAGGACGTGTTGATATCCAGGCCGCGCACGGCGTAAGCCGTCAGCAGGACGGAGGGAGACATCGCGATTTCGCGGCCGACGAGCACCTTCTGCACGTTGCCGCCGGAGAGACGGCGCACCGGCGTCGAGATGCTGGGCGTGACGACCTCCAGCTCCTCCATGACCTCCATGGCGAGCTTGTTCGGGTCGCGGCGGTTGACAAAGGCGCCCTTGCCCTTGCGCCAGCTGCGCAGCATCATGTTGCTGCCCATGCCCATGCTGCCGACCAGACCCATGCCGAGGCGATCCTCCGGCACGAAGGCCATGGCGACGCCTGCCTTGCGGATCTGATTCGGCGTCTTGCCGATGAGCTGCTGGGCGGGCTTGCCCTCCGGCAGGAACGTGACCGTGCCGTGCTCCACGGGGTACAGGCCTGTGATGCACTCGAGCAGCTCGCGCTGGCCGCTGCCTGCAATGCCCGCGATGCCGAGGATCTCGCCGCTCATGGCGGTGAACGTGACGTTGTCAAGGCGCTTGACACCGAGATTGTCGACGCAGGTCAGGCCCTCGATTTTCAGCCGCGGCTTCGGGTCGACGGGGTCCGGGCGGTCGATGTTCAGGCTGACGGCGCGGCCGACCATCATGTCGGTCAGAGACTGCGCTGTGGCCTCGCTCGTCTTGACGGTGCCGATGTACTTGCCCTTGCGCAGCACGGCGACCTCGTCCGAAACGGACAGCACCTCGTGCAGCTTGTGGGTGATGAGGACGATGGCCTTGCCGTCGGCGCGCATGTTGCGCACGACCTGGAACAGGCGGTCCGTCTCCTGCGGGGTCAGAACGGCGGTCGGCTCGTCGAGGATCAGGATCTCCGCTCCGCGGAACAGCACCTTGACGATCTCGACGGTCTGCTTCTGCGAAACGGAAAGATCGTAGATCTTTGCCATCGGATCGAGGTCGAAACCGTATTTTTTGCAGATGTCGTCAATCTTCTGCGCTGCGGCGCGAATGTTGAGCTTGCCCTTTTCGTTCAGACCGAGAATGATATTCTCCGTGACCGTCAGGACATCGACCAGCTTGAAATGCTGATGGATCATGCCGATGCCGTTGGCAAAGGCATCCTTGGGGGAGCGGATCTGGATCTCCACGCCGTTTTTCAGAATGTGCCCCTGCTCCGGCATATAGATACCGGACAGCACGTTCATCAGCGTGGTCTTGCCGCTCCCGTTTTCTCCGAGGAGGCACAGGACCTTGCCGCCCTCGATGGTCAGGTTCACGCTGTCGTTGGCAATGACCTTGCCAAAGCGCTTTGTGACGTTGACCAGTTCAATTTTGCAGTTCGACTCCAAAGCGGTCATCCTTTCTTGCATGGATTTGCTGGGAAACTTGCATAACTTTCAAAGTAAGTTTAGCACACAGAACGTCAAAAGTAAACAAAAATTTTGCTTTCCTAACAATTTTTTTGAAAATCCGTCACTGAAACGACAGAAGCCGGGTCTCCCCGGCTTCTGCGCGATGCGATATGCTGTTTCGGATCAGTTTTCGGAGGTGATGCCCTCGATGATCCAGTAGAAGTACGGAGCGGAGGTCTGACCGCCCTCGATATCGGATTCCTTGAACCAGTCGTCGGCGGGCATTTCCTTCGTGTCGGGAGCGTCGGCGCCGTAAGCGGTGCCCTCGCCCTTCCACGGGCCCTGGAAGACATGGATGCTGCCGTCGGCCAGACCGGCCTCGACTTCCGCGATCTTCTCGGCGGTGCCTTCGGCGGCGATGGCTTCGTTCAGCTCAGTGACGACAACGGCGCCGTCCTTCATGCCGGCGGTCCAGTCCTTCGCGATGGTCTCACCGTTCACGAGGCAGTCAAACACATACTCGAAGTAGACGGACCAGTCGATGCGGCTGGAGATGAGGGAAGCCTCGGGAGCGATGCCGGTCATGTCGTTGTTGTAGCCGACGTGGAACACGCCGTTCTGCTGCGCGACCGTGGCCGGGGTGGTGTTATCGGAGTGCTGGGAGATGAGCACGCAGCCTTCGTCGCACAGAGCCTGCGCGGCGTTGCCCTCAGCCGTAGCGTCGGACCAGGAGGAGACGTACTTGACCGTCATCGTGACCTCAGGAACGATGGAGCGGGCGCCCAGATAGAAAGCGGTGAAGCCGGAGATGACCTCGGCGAACGGGTACGCGCCGACATAGCCGATCTTGGCCTGATCCGCGGTGATCTTGCCGGAGTCGATGAGCTCCTTGATCTTCATACCGGCGACGACACCGGCGACATAACGGCCTTCATAGATGTTGGCGAAGGCGTTGTGGCAGTTGTCGAGACCGGCAAACTGAGAGTTCAGGTTCGTGCAGCCGATGAACTGCACATTGGGGTAGTCGGGAGCAGCCTTGAGCATGTACGGCTCGTGGCCATAGGAGTTGCAGATGACGACATCGCAGCCGGCCTCGGCCAGCTCGACGCAGGCGTCGGTGCAGCCGTCGTCTTCGCCGATGTTCGTGATGATGTTCCAGTCAAGGGTAACGCCCTTGGCGGCCATCTTCTCCGTGACGGAGTCCTTCGCGCGATAGAAGTTGTAGGTGTAGCCCTGATCGTTCTCGTCGCCGATGCAGATCATGCCGACCTTCAGGGTCTTGCCTTCGGTGTTGTTGCCGTTTTCTTCGGACGGCTTCGTCTCGTCGTTGCCGCCTTCCGTCGTGGCGTTGTTCGCGGTGTCCTTCGTTTCCTCATTGTTCCCGCTGTCCGTACCGCAGGCGGCGAACATGCCGATCGCGAGCACGAGAACGAGAAGCAGCGCAAGTACCTTCTTCAATCCTTTTTCCTCCTTGATATTGTTGGGTCACCCCAATGTGCATTCGCCGCGGTTCGTCCATGACGAATGTTTGAATCTATCATACAAGATTTTTTTGCAGGACACAATAGGCATTTTGCAAAATCTTGAAA
>OJQT01000061.1_pt1 | contig 71693 bp, 58 predicted proteins | sample 1598771 | NCBI WGS metagenome assembly OJQT01 (sample SAMN03922517, study PRJEB24848) | human gut metagenome | isolation source: stool sample | host: Homo sapiens | place: Germany | collected 2010-02
GTTTACGTTTAATCTTCTTCTGTCTGCTTTTCCTTGCGTAGCCTATCACTTTCCATGTTGCAAGACATACCCACGCTACCATGATGTTAACATTAGGTGCAGATTTATACACAGTTAGCAAGTTATTGGGGCATAAGAACATTGCTACAACTCAAATTTATGCCAAGATTGTAGATAAAAAGAAAGAAGAAGCGATAAGTTTGATACCAAACTTAACGGATTAATTTAAAAAGAAAGAAAGTACGGAACGCTGATAGCCGCACTTTCTTTCTTTTTTTGCCTATGTTTTACTGGAAAAATATATCTTTGCCGCTACTAACTGAAACAGAGCATATTATGACAGAAGAAGAACTGAAAGTAAAATTCGATTATATACAAGGCATATTCAACCGTTGCATAAACTATGCCTGCCAAATTTTGATAGACAGTATCATCGTCAAGGTTCGATACTTGAATGGAGAACAGGCTGATGAACTGGAACGTCAGGAATATATACATGCTGTTAATGAATTAGCGCAACTATATATCCGTTATTCAGCACTGAATGACATCCAAAATTTCTACTCTGTACCCGATTTCTTTTGGGAAAGCGGTTTTTATGAAGCCTTGAAGCCTGATGAAAAAAGAAAATATCTTTCATTCTCTCCTCTTTCGTTCAATTATTCCCAATATGCGCAGGATAATACAGTTTACGATGAAGAACTACCTTATTTCTCCATGACAGTAAAAGCTGTTGTGTTGGAAAGATATTCGGCATACTTGCGAAAAAAGAAAGAGGATAGAGCGCAGGTAGAAACACAGCCGCAACAGGAACAGGTAGAACTGAATCCGGAGCCAACTATCGTTTCTCCAGTAATAGCCGTACCTCCCGTCGCTGAAACGGAAAATCAGTTTGAATCAATTCTTAATGACGGTCAGATAGAATTGATTGCGGAATGTATGAATGAGGTTAAGATGTTCAATGCCCCCGTAACTTCTGACGACCTGAAAGCGATACTCTCTTGCAAGCCCAAAGTCATATTCAGGTCTAATAATAACAGGTATCTCGCTTTTCTTTTTTCAGAGTTGAGCTATCGCAACCTGATTACCCCCAATTGGCAATCGGTTATTGCCAACCATAAACTCTTTCTTTCCAAAGACAAAAGTAGGGATAAATACCTCAATCAAGGTGATTTAGCCACAGCTACGAATTATGTGAAAGACATAGACCATGTGAAAGGATATGCAATCATAGACAAGTATATCAAACAACTGAAAAAACTTTAAGAACAGGTTAAGACCTCAAACATAACTTAATCCGCTATCAAGCTATTACTCAATACTTTTGCCCCCGTAATCGATTACAAGTAAACGGAGGGCATGCACTCCATATTGTTTCACGCAAATACTTATATAGTATGAGTAAGAGTATTGAGATGCGAGTTGAAGAACTCGAAAATTTAGTGTTCCTTTCAAAAAACGTGCTTAGTTTCGAGGAAGCAAGCAAGTTTTTAAACCTTTCCAAAAGTTACCTGTATAAACTGACTTCGGGTAACCTGATACCGCACTACAAACCGCAGGGCAAGATGCTTTATTTTGAGAAAGCAGAGTTGGAAGCGTGGCTACGTCAAAATCCTGTAAAGACACAAGCGCAGATAGAACAGGAAGCGCAGAAGTATGTTCTTAACCGTCCCTTAAAAAAGTAAGTCTATGGAAAACAAGAAAGGAACGGAAACGCAAAAGATGACGAGGGAAGATTTTGCTGTCCTTTGGAAAACCATTCATCTAAAGATAACCGACACTTACGATGTACCGCCCGAAATACTTTGGGTAAATGGCTCTACTATCGGCACATTGGGAAATTTCAGTGCATCTACAGGTAAGGCAAAGAGTAAAAAGACATTCAACGTTTCCGCCATTGTGGCGGCAGCGTTGAAGAATGACGAAGTTCTGCAATATTCGGCTTTCCTACCGGAAAATAAACGTAAAATTCTTTATGTAGATACCGAACAGAGTAAATACCACTGTCACAAGGTAATGGAACGTATTATGCGTTTGGCAGGTCTTCCCACCGATAAAGACAGGGATGATTTTATTTTTGTCGTCTTGCGGGAATGTACACCGGATAAGCGTAAGCAGATAATCGACTATATGCTTGCCAATATGGAAGATATAGGACTTGTTATCATAGATGGCATACGTGACTTGATGTATGACATCAATAGTCCGAGCGAATCATCCGAACTGATAAATCTCTTGATGAAGTGGTCGAGTGAATACAATCTACATATTCACACTGTCTTGCATCTGAACAAAGGGGATGACAATACGCGAGGGCATATTGGTACGGAGCTTAACAATAAGGCTGAAACGGTCTTGCAGGTTACTAAAAGCACTCAAGACGTAAATATCAGTGAAGTAAAAGCGATGCATATCCGTGATAAAGATTTCGAGCCGTTTGCATTTCGTATTAATGATAGTGCGCTTCCTGAAATAGCGGAAGATTACATTTTTGAACAGCCCAAGCAAGACCGTAGTTTTCCGCTTACAGAGTTGACCGAGCTACAACACCGTGAAGCATTGACTAACGGCTTTGGTAAACAAGTGATACAAGGTTATCCTAAAGTGATAGCTGCCTTAAAGGAGGGTTACGCAAGTATCGGTTTTGAACGTGGGCGCAATGTGCTTGTGAAGCTGAATAAGTTTCTTGTAAACAAGCGAATGCTTGTAAAAGAGGGTAAAGGTTATAAGTATAACCCTGATTTCCACTACTAACAATAGGTTTGGTTTAGTCCGTGTGTATATATAAGAGGAATGAACTTCTTTTGATACTGTAAGTACAAAGTAAGTTTAGTACAGTTCAGGCGTATATATAGCGGACTAAACGGAATTTGTTTCAATTATTCAATCATCAATACATTTAGATTATGACAATCGAAGAATCCAAAAATATAAAGTTGGCAGACTATTTGCACAGTTTGGGATATAATCCCGTGAAACAACAAGGCAGCAGTCTTTGGTATAAATCACCATTCAGGGAAGAGAAAGAACCCTCTTTCAAAGTGAATCCTGACCGCAATTTGTGGTATGATTTCGGATTAGGCAAAGGTGGCAACATCATTGCATTGGCGCAAGAACTCTACGCATCCGACAGTGTGCCGTACCTTTTAGATAAGATTGCGCAGCAGGCATTACACGTCCGTCCTGTTTCTTTCTCTTTTCGGCAGCAATCTTCTACACAGCCGAGTTTTCAGTAGTTGGAAGTTGTGCCGCTTTCTTCTCCTGCCTTGTATTCTTACTTGCAGGAGAGGGGGATAAATACGGAACTGGCAAAAAGAGAATGTAAGGAAGTCCGTTTTGTGAATAATGGCAAACAGTTCTTTGCTGTTGGTTTTCCGAATGCTTCGGGTGGGTACGAGGTACGCAACAAGTATTTTAAAGGTTGTATCGCACCCAAAGACATCACTTATATACGACAGAAGGGAGAGCCGAGAGAAACCTGCTACATGTTCGAGGGATTTATGGATTATCTTTCTTTTCTGACCCTACGGCAGAAATCCTGTCTTACCTATCCCGACCTTGACAAGCAAGACTACATCATTTTGAACTCCGTTTCCAATCTCTCTAAAGCGTTGTACCCGTTAGGGAATTATGAACATATACATTGCTTTTTCGATAACGATGCGGCAGGAATGAAAGCCGTGCAGGAATTGCATCGGGAATACGGCTGGCGTGTCCGAGATTCTTCTCGTATCTACAGTAACTATAAAGATTTGAACGACTATCTTACGGGTAAGAAATTGTCGCAGTCGTTAGAGTTCCCACAACCGACAAAACAGACCGAAAGGCAGGTGCAGCAACCAACCAAGAAGAAAGGCAAAGGTTTTAGGATGTAACCGCCGCACGCACCCACAGGCTTTTAAGTAAAGAAAAGCCATAGCTCAATAGGGCGTTTTCTTAACGCAGTGCAAGCACCGCTAAAAACACCCTATCGAGCAAAGGGGCGATGCCCCTTTTGAAACCCCGTGAGCCATGCGGCACGTATGCAAGGCAAGCGGAATTGTCTAACGAAAAAATGTAATTCAATATGGGATATTTTACCCTTGATTTCAAGAAAGCAAAAGGCGCATCCGATGCCCGGATGTCCGACCACATTGAACGCCGGGTGATAGCGTCTAACGTTGACCCCACACGAACGCATCTCAATCGGGAACTTGTACAACTTCCCAAAGGAGTAACGGAACGTGACGAAGCGATAGCCCACCGCATCAAGTCGGCAGGCATCAAGCGCAAAATTACGCCTGACCAAGTAAGGGCTATTCGTGTTATGCTGTCGGGAACGCACGAGGACATGATGAAGATACAACAGGACGGACGTATAGATGAATGGTGTGACGATAGTATGCAATGGTTGCACAAGACTTTCGGAAAGGAGAACACCGTTTCCGCAGTTCTTCACATGGACGAAACCACACCGCACATACATGCTACCATTGTGCCGATAGTAATGGGTGAGCGCAGAAAGGCGAAGCAGAAAAAGCAAACGGAGGGAAAACGTACCTATCGCAAGAAAACCGATGCAGCCCGATTGTGTGCAGATGATGTGTTGAACCGTGATAGGTTGGTAGCCTATCATGATGATTACGCTAAAGTTATGGAGAGATACGGTTTGCAGCGTGGTGTACGTGGATCGGAAGCCAGACATACCACTACAGCCCAATATTACCGCGATTTGAAACGACAGACGGGTGAACTCGAAACAGACGTGCAGCAACTCCAATCCGAAAAGAAAGCAGCGGAGAAACGACTACTACAAATCAAAAGAGAAATCGGCACAGAACGGCTGGAAGTGGTTAAGACAGAAGCTAAAACCGCCATTATCGCAAAGGTAGGTTCTCTTTTGGGCAGTGGAGAAATCAAAGAACTGAAACAGGAGAACCAGCAGCTTCGTGATGAAGTTGTTGCTCGTGACGAGAGCATCGAAAGACTGCAAATTATGATGCAGAAGCAACGGGAACAGTACAGCAGGGAATTGGTAAAAGTGCAGGGTAAGCACATCAAGGAACTGGATGAAACCCGAAAGGAGATATCACGGCTGTCACAGATGATTAAAAAGGCTTGTGCATGGCTACCACTACTAAAAGAACTTTTCCGAATGGAAAGGCTATGTCGTGTTGTCGGTTTCTCAACTGAACAAACAGCAAAACTGATGTTAGGGGAAAAGATAGAACATAATGGCACACTCTATTCCGAAGAGTATAAACGGAATTTCGTAACGGATAAGGTGACTGCACAAATAGTAACAGCTTCAACTGTTGGAAAGAACAAATTGGTGCTAATCATCAATCGAAAAAATGTTTCCGATTGGTTCAGGGAGCAGTTTAGCAAACTCTATCAAAGGATACAACCGAAAGAGGAGCAGAAAAGGAGCAAAGGTTTTAGCCTGTAAAGAGAGGTATTTGGCTGAAATACAGTAAAAAGTACAATTCACAATGAATGATACTGTACCTTTTGCTATATTTGCATATAATCAATTTAATATTAAAAGAATGAATGAAGATTTTGATTATTTAGAAATAAACCGGAAGTCTTGGAACAACAGGGTAGATGTGCATTTGAAATCTGACTTTTACGATGTCGAAGGCTTTTTGAAAGGTGAGTCGTCTCTCAATGATATAGAACTTGGTTTACTTGGAGATATAAAAGGGAAATCTATTCTGCATTTACAATGCCATTTCGGACAAGATACTATTTCGTTGGGTAGACTTGGCGCAAATGTTACAGGTGTTGATTTATCCGATAAAGCGATTGACCATGCAAAGATATTAGCCGGGAAAGCAAATGTTAATGCAACTTTTATCTGCTGTGATATTTATGATTTGCCTGCTCATTTGAATGAACAATTCGACATCATATTTACAAGCTATGGAGTGATTGGCTGGTTGCCGGATATGAATAAGTGGGCTCAGATTATTTCAAATTATCTAAAACCAAATGGGAAGTTTGTATTTGTGGAGTTTCATCCGATTGTGTGGATGTTTGATGATGACTTTAAAAGGATTGAATATAACTACTTCAATTCCGGTGCAATCAGAGAAACACAAGAGGGAACCTATACGGACGGGGAAAATGATTTGTTGCAAGAATGTGTAACGTGGAATCATAGTTTGAGGGAGGTTATAAATAGCCTTATACAAAGTGGGCTTACCATATCTTCTTTTGATGAATTTGATTATTCACCCTATAATTGTTTTTCCCAAACAGTTGAATGTGAACCTAACAAATATAGGATAAAACATTTGAGTAATCATATTCCGATGGTCTATTCTATAATAGCTACAAAATAAGAAAGGCTGGAAAGAATTTAATATAATAGATATGAAAACGGATTTTACAATCAGGCAAGCTCAACAGTCGGATGCGGTTGAACTAAAAGAGTTATTTCAAAATACAGTTATCGTGATAAATAGACGCGATTACTCGCAGGTAGAAGTTGAGGATTGGGCATCCTGCGGAGATGACCTTTCTAACATTGAAGAGATGATAAAGACCCACTATTTTATTGTAGCTGTTAATCAACAGTCACAAATCGTTGGTTTTTCATCTATTACGCCTCATGGCTATTTACATTCTATGTTTGTTCACAAGGACTTTCAAGGTAAAGGTATTGCTACGATGCTTTTGGAAGAAATAGAACGGTATGCAATTACAGCCGGGATTATGCGGATTACATCCGAAGTGAGTTTGACTGCTCGCCCTTTCTTTGAAAAAAAAGGTTATGTAGTAGAGGAAGAGCAAAAGCGCAAGGCGAATCAGCTTTCTCTTACTAATTTTTGGATGGCAAGGGAAGTAACTAAAATCCAACGTTATGAGGGACGTATTCCTGCCTGCGGTGTGTTCTGCGGGGGATGTCCTACGTATACAAGAGAGAAAAATCCCTGTAAAGGAGCCGAACTGAATAGTTCTCGCTGTGAAAAATGCAAAACATTTCATTTATGTTGTTTGGAGAAAGAGATAACACATTGTTTCCAATGCAGCAGCTTCCCATGTGCCAGATTTAAAGGCTTTACTAAGCGTTGGTTGAAGTATGGACAGAATTTTATTGAAAATCAGAAACTGTTAAGTGAGATAGGCGAAGTAGCGTTTTTGGAGTATTATAATAAAAAGGTTACAGATTAAGTTTAGTACGTTCCTTTGTCTATATATCCAAAACGGACTAAACTTATTTGTACTGACAGCACTATTTTTGTACTTTTGTCGCATATAATAAATCGCAAATGGATATAAATCAGAGTTATAGAGAAGCAGTAAAGACCATAAAAGAAGCTATCCTACGCAGCCAGTACCGTGCAGCCGTATCGGTGAACAAGGAACAGCTATCTCTTTATTACGGCATCGGACGTTATGTGTCGGAAAATTCTCGTACAGGCTTTTGGGGGAAAGGTGCAATTGAACAAATATCTTCTTTGTTGCAGAAAGAATTGCCGGGGCTAAGGGGATTTTCAGCAACAAGCATAAGAAATATGCGTATTTTTTATGAGGAGTGGGATAAGGTTTTAAATCATCCGCCGTTGGCTGATGATTTGGTGTTGAATGAAAAATTGCTTCTTGTAGAAATTCATCAGCCACTGGCTGATGAATTTAACTGGTCAGACTTCCTTTCAATCGGCTTTAGTCATCATACCGAAATAATATCCAAAGCTAAGACTTTGGAAGCAAGGCTATTTTATATACATGAGTGCGCTACTCGTTATTGGAGTAAATACACTTTAAGGGATTACTTAAAAGCAGACCTATACAGCCATCGGGGAACTTTGCCTAATAATTTCGCACAAACATTGCCTGATACTAAGCAAGCTCTAAAAGCTGTTTGTTCATTCAAAGATGAATACCTGCTTGATTTCATTAATGTGGAGGAACTGGATGAACAAGAAGAGGATTTAGATGAAAAGATAGTAGAAAAGGCGATTGTTGCCAACGTGAAGAAGTTCATCATGACCTTTGGGCAAGATTTCAGTTTTATAGGCAATCAATATCGTATGGAGGTTGCAGGGGAAGAAATGTTCATTGATTTGCTCTTTTTCAATCGAGAGCTTAATTCCCTGGTCGCGGTCGAGTTGAAATCCGGAAAATTCCGTACATCTTATTTGGGGCAGTTGAATACTTATTTATCCGCTTTAGATACATATATCAGAAAGCCGCACGAGAATCCCTCTATAGGGATAATTCTTTGCAGGGAAATGAATCAAACCTTTGTAGAGTTTGCCGTTCGTGATTATAACAAGCCGATGGGAGTTGCTACTTATCGTGCATCTAAAGATATGCCGGAACGACTTCGTAACGCTCTGCCCGACATTGAGGACTTGAAAAAGCTATTGTAAAGCAAAAGCCTTATTTCTTTTTTGGCAGGTAATTGCCTTTTGTTACCTTTGCATAAGAAGCCCACCACAAAGCGAATTTCTTCGTTTTTTTTGTTACTATTTTGTTACCCACTGTTAGTAATAGGTGGGCTTCTTTCCTGATAATCAATTATATATGCTAATCAATATATAATATGTGGCAGAATATAATCAATTCGTGGCAGTTGTGGAAAAGAGAAAGAGATAAAATAGTGAATAATTAGGGATTATATGATTACTATAAGGATAGCTTTAAATACGGATATAGAGGAAATTCAGTCTCTATATCGAAACACAGTGTTAGTGATAAACAGGCGTGACTATTCACAGGCCGAGGTTGAAGATTGGGCATCGTGCGGAGATGATCCTTCTAAAATAGAGGGTATGATAAAAACTCACTATTTTATTGTTGCTGTTAATCGGCAATCTGAAATCGTCGGTTTTTCATCCATTACACCTCAGGGCTATTTGCATTCAATGTTTATTCATAAGGATTTTCAGGGCAAAGGTGTTGCTACACTATTGTTGAATGAGATAGAACGTTATGCCGTCGCAGCCGGGATTACGCGGATTACCTCTGAAGTGAGTATAACAGCCCGTCCATTTTTTGAAAAGCGAGGGTATATAGTAGAAGTAGAGCAAAAACGCAGGGCTAATCAGCTGTCTCTTACTAACTATTGGATGGCCAAAAGCCTTGTATGATGAAAATTTATAATGGTCGTGTCCCGGCATGTGGCGTGTTTTGTGGTGGGTGTCCTACCTATACACGGCAAAAAAATCCTTGTCTGGGAGCGCAATTGAATAGTGCACGCTGTGAAAAATGTAAAACATTCCCCAACACAAGACATCGGAGCTGAAAATGAAAACGATGGAAAGAATATTTGAAATAAAAGACCTGAAAGCACTGGAAGACTTTTTGCAATCTCAAACAGAAACCCGTTCTTTCTTTGTCAGACTTTTGACTACAATATCATAGGATTTGCTTACGAGTTCTTTGATCTTATCATCAGATACGTCTTGATTGAAATAAACGCTGATCCAATATTTCTTATTCATGTGCCAGCCTGGTTTTATACCGGCATATTCAGTTTGCAGTTCTCCAGATTCGTCAGGGTTACATTTGATGCAACAAAAATCGAAAATCTCAATGTTAACGAAACAAAACCATTTGTCCGCAACATAAAAGCATAGAACGTCACGGCTATATTGGTCGGGTACATTGGGAAAAGGCATCTTCTCGTGAACTCCTTTAAAAGACAGACAATATTCTCTAAATTCTTCTATATTCATTTCACTTTTTTATGTTCGGTTATCTATGCAAAAATAGTTAGAATAAGGGAGTGGACAACCATCTTTCTATGAAAATATTCAGGTGAGATGTGTTTTCATGTCCTTTATTTGGTTAGTCGACTTCTTCGGATGGATAGTTGATCTTAAAAACTACTTGACGCTCCACCGCCACCGCTATGTCCACCACCAAAACTGCCGCTACTACTTCTACTACTGCTTCTGCCACTACTACTGTGACTATTACTAGAACTGTCACTATTGGGGGGTGTCTTGCGGGGGATCTTCTGTGTTGTCTGCTTTTTATCTCCGCACATCAGGCAAAGATAGTCGGCAACCTCCAATCCGGCATCGGAATATGTGGGCTCTTTAATTGTTTTCCACGGGCTGATACGCTTGGAAGCAATGGTATGGCATTGATTACACATCCTATATTCGCTTATGGTGATAGATTTATACCGTAAAAGCCAGCCGCAGGAAGTACATTGATAAATACGGTGGATAGCAGAACCTAGTTTGTGTTCCATTTGTTCGGAAGCAGATAATAAAGGGGTTGCAAGCTCATTGGGTAAAAGTTGTAAAGCCACAGCTTTGCAAGAATCGCAGGTTTTACTCTGCAAAATAACACGTTGTTTTTGGTAGAACTTGTACCATAAGGATGCCGCAATAAGTGCAGGCCAGACCGGAAAAAACAATACAAGACATCCAAGTGGGCTGTAATGTGTCAGGACTTTGATTGCTGCTAATGCTGAACTGTCTTTGGGGCGAGCTTTGTTTACTTTCATGCGATAAGTGAGAACATTTACCAGTATCAAGAATATCCAAAGCATGAGCGGTTGATTTGCCAGAAAATTCCACAACGTATTGCTGGCACTTTTCCAGTAATTATCAGAAGTGCCTTGAGAAACGGGCTCATAGTCGCTTCCATAAAGCACCAATGTTACAGCCCGGACTCCCTCTGTTATTCCTCTGTCAAAGTCGTTTTTTCTAAACCACGGAACCATTTCATTCTGTTGAATGCGAAAGCATAAAGCGTCGGGAAGTACTCCTTCCAAACCGTATCCGGTTGCGAAAGTGACTTTACGTTGATCGAGCACTAAAAGAATCAGTAATCCGTTGTCGTCCGTTTTCTTTCCGATGCCCCAGTGTTCAAAAAGCTTGTGGGCAAACTCTGCCGGAATATCTTCACCGATAGAAGGGAGTGCAACAACTGTCACTTCAATACTCAATGAATCTTCTAACTGTGACAACATATTATTTATTTCCCACACATAACTTTCATCCAATATCTGATTCGGATTGCTGACCCAATTGGAAGAGCTTTCATTACGCGGATTGGGGACATCTGTTACTTTATAAATATCTACTGTTTGTTCGTGCTCTAAAGCCAATGCAAAAGCATGACTACCAAAGGTATAACAGAAAACAAGAAGTAATATCCGGACTATTCCCCTGAAACTTTTTTGTGTTTTATCTTTCATTATTGTGTTATTAACTGATTGTTCTTAGAGTAGAAAATAACTATCATAACTCTCATTCTTTTTGCTAATATAGTTATTATCTGATGAATAAGAATGATAGATGTTTCTGAAATTTTGTATCTATCATACTTTCTTCATGAAATATGGGTATCTATCATACTTATTCTTTTAATTATAAGTGGTTTATAAAAATGAATGAGAGTATGATACTAGTTTTTTACTCATAGAGAAGATGTTTTTTTCTAATCTCTTTGTAATCCTGTAACTCCTTTTGCCAACTATTCCGGATAGCCTCTTCCGATTCTCCTTTGAGGATAGCCTTGCGTACGCTGTCAGTTCCCATCAGCAAATCAAACCATCGGGCACGGGAGAAGAAGGCTGCGCTTTCACCGGATAAGCGATAAAAGTTCAAGAAGTAGCGGAGTGTAAATCCGTTCACATCGGTTACATTCCGGAGGTCTTCCCCATAGCAGGTGATACCTTTGTGCATCGGGTTTTTGTCAAAACCGGGTAAGGAGCGGGGAGTAAAAGTGAAACTTCCGTATTTCTTATTAGGTGTGCCTAATACTTGGAAAGGAAAAGTTGTTCCCCGTCCCACGCTGACGCGGGTAGCTTCAAAAGGACAGAGTGAAGCATACAATCGGATAGACTGATCGTTCGGGAGGTTGGGCGACGGTTTGATGGGGAGTGAATAAGGCTCTCCATGTTTCCACCCGGTCATTGGAATTACCTTTAATGAACAAGGATTTTTCTTGTTGGCAATCCATCCTTCCCCGTTTATCATCTGTGCCAGTTCGCCGATAGTACATCCGTGAAGTACAGGAATGGGAAGCATGCCGACAAAGCTCCGGTAAGCAGGTTTGAGTATCGGACCATCCACATAGTCGCACGGATTGGGGCGATCCAGTACAATCATTTCTTTCTTGTTCTCTGCACAAGCATCCATCACATAATACATCGTGCTTATATAGGTATAAAAGCGTGCCCCTACATCCTGAATGTCGAATAAGATCACGTCAACATCTTTTAGTTGGGTGGCAGACGGCTTTTTGTTATCACCATAAAGCGATACGATAGGAATACTGGTGCGGGAATCTTTTCCGTCTTTCACCGTTTCACCTGCATCCGCGTTACCGCGGAAACCATGTTCGGGGGCAAATGCTTTGACTACCCGGACGTCTCTCCTTAATAAGGTATCGAGAAGATGAACCCGCTTTGCTCCCACGACAGAAGTGTGGTTGACTACCATTCCGATGCGTTTTCCTTTCAGCAACGGCATATATTGATCCATTTGTTCTGCTCCCGTGACAATTTGACTGCTTACACGCATTGGTGACAACATAATGAATAGAAATATAAGAATGAAGGAAGCTCGAGTTTGCATATCGGTAATTTTTTTTGTAATATTGCACAAAAATATTAATTTCTCATCAAGAGAGCAAAAAATAAAGCACATGAATCCATACGAAATCATTGATAAATATTATCCGGAAAATACGCAGCAGAGACAAATCTTAGTAATTCATAGTCTGGCGGTGTCCGGAAAGGCAATGAAAATGCTGGATGCTCATCCCGAATTGCGTTTAAACCGGAGTTTTGTGAAAGAAGCTGCTCTGTTGCATGATATTGGAATTTTTCAGACCGATGCTCCCACCATTCAGTGCTTTGGCACTCATCCTTATATCGCCCACGGATATTTGGGAGCTGAAATCTTGCGGGCGGAAGGTTTCCCCCAACACGCATTGGTGTGCGAACGCCATACGGGAGCCGGACTCTCGTTGGAAGATATCATTGCCCAGCAGCTCCCCGTTCCTCATCGTGAGATGCTGCCCATTACCCTGGAAGAGCAATTGATTTGCTTTGCGGATAAATTCTTTTCTAAAACCCATCTGGATGAAGAGAAAACTGTGGAAAAAGCGCGGCAAAGTATTGCAAAATATGGTGAAGAAGGCCTAAGCCGCTTTGATAGATGGTGTTCTCTCTTTTTATAGCACTAAAAAATAATAAATAACGAAGATTCTAACTCATATTTGGTGAAGATTGTGTACTTTTGCCACTTCAAGCGTAAACTATTAGTTAATGGCGCCATTGAAAGCAAAAATACTTATATCATTCATACTGCTGATTGTCTTACTGATGCTTCCCGATGAGGCTACGTCTCAGCGTCGAAGAAGAGGAATGATTGCCTCCAATACCGCACAAACGGATTCCCTTCAGGGAAATGATTCGTTGAAAGCAGATACGGTAACGGTACGCATTGATTCCATCGCACCGGTAAAGAAGAAACAACCACTCGATGCACCGGTTGTTTATGAATCCAACGACTCCACTGTCTTTACTTTGGGAGGAGCCGCTACACTTTATGGTAGCGGAAAAGTGAATTATCAGAACATCGAACTGGCTGCGGAAGTTATTTCGATGAATCTGGATAGTAGTACTGTGCATGCTTATGGTATCAAGGATACTACCGGAGTGGAAAAAGGTAAACCGGTATTTAAAGAAGGTGATACCTCGTATGATACGGAAACAATCCGATATAACTTCAAAACCAAGAAAGCGGGAATTACTGATATCGTCACCCAGCAGGGAGAAGGATATGTGACCGGAAGCAAGGCGAAGAAAGGGGCCAATGATGAAATTTTCATGGAGCATGGGCGTTATACAACCTGCGATCATCACGATCATCCCCACTTCTATATGCAGCTGACGAGAGCTAAGGTGCGCCCTAAAAAGAATGTAGTGACAGGACCTGCCTATCTGGTTGTGGAAGATGTGCCTCTGCCGTTGGCTGTGCCGTTCTTCTTCTTCCCATTCTCCAGCAGTTACTCTTCCGGTTTCATTATGCCGACTTATATGGATGACTCCAGTCGTGGTTTCGGTTTGGCAGAAGGAGGATATTACTTTGCCATGAGTGATATCATGGACTTGAAAATAACGGGAGATATCTTCACGAAAGGTTCATGGAGATTGTCTGGATTGACAAACTATAATAAACGCTATAAATATTCCGGTACGCTGCAAGCGGACTATCAGGTCACCAAGACTGGAGATAAAGGGATGCCGGACTATACAGTTGCTAAGGACTTTAAGGTGGTATGGAACCATCGACAGGATGCTAAAGCCAGTCCGAACACTACATTCTCTGCCAGTGTGAACTTCTCGACCAGTAGTTATGAACGTTCTAATATCAACAACCTTTATAATTCGCAGTTGTTGACTCAAAATACCAAAACATCAAGTATTAGTTATTCTCGTAGTTTTCCCGATATCGGTCTGACCTTATCCGGAACTACCAATATCGCACAGACAATGCGTGACTCTTCTATTGCGGTCACTTTGCCTGACTTGAATATTACGTTGAGCCGTCTGTTTCCGTTCAAGCGCAAGAAAGCGGCAGGAGCCGAACGTTGGTACGAGAAGATTTCCATTGGTTATACGGGACGTCTGACAAACAGTATCCGTACTAAAGATGACCATTTGTTCAAAGCCGGACTAAGCTCATGGGAGAATGCGATGAACCATAACATTCCTATCAGTGCTACTTTTACGCTGTTCAAATATTTGCAGGTCAATCCTTCTGTGAATTATACAGAACGATGGTACACCCGTAAAATCAATCAGCATTATAACGAAGATACTCACAGGCTGGAATCATTGCCGGGCGATTCTCTTAACGGCTTTTATCGTGTATCCAATTACTCGGCTAGTTTGGCTCTAAGTACGAAATTGTATGGTATGTATAAACCGATCTTTGCGAAGAAGAAGGAGATACAGATTCGTCACGTATTCACACCGCAGGTGAGTTTGAGTGGTGCTCCGGGATTTGGCAAGTACTGGGAAGAATATACCGATTATAATGGTAATACACAATATTATTCTCCTTTTACCAATCAGCCTTATGGCGTGCCTTCTCGTGAGGGGTCGGGAACGGTTAGTTTCTCGATAGCTAATAACTTGGAGATGAAGTATTATGACGCAAAGAATGATACAGTCAAGAAAGTTAGCCTTATTGATGATTTGAGTGCCAATATGTCCTATAATATGGCGGCAAAGGAAAGACCGTGGAGTGACTTAAGTATGAACCTCCGTCTGAAACTGACCAAGAATTATACTTTCAATATGAATGCCCAATTCGCTACGTATGCTTATACATTCGATAAAAGCGGTAATGTAGTGACCAGTAACCGTACAGAATGGTCGTATGGTCGTTTTGGGCGTTTCCAAGGATATGGTTCTTCTTTCAACTATACCTTTAATAATGACACATGGAAGAAATGGTTCGGTCCGAAAGAGGAGGATGAAAAAGGAAAAGATAAGAAGTCGGAGGATAGTGACGATGAAGAATCTGACGGAACGGAAGGAGATGGTACTACACCTAAGAAAGTAGAGAAAGCACAGGCAGACCCGGATGGTTATCAGGTGTTTAAGATGCCTTGGTCGTTAAGCCTTAGCTATTCGTTTAATATCCGTGAAGATAGGTCTAAGCCTATTAACCGTTATTCCATGCGATATCCTTATACGTATACGCATAACATCAATGCAAACGGAAATATAAAGATTTCTAATAACTGGTCGCTCTCGTTCAACTCGGGCTATGATTTTCAGGCAAAAGAGATTACGCAGACTTCTTGTACAATCTCCCGTGACTTGCACTGTTTCAACCTGTCCGCCAGTCTTTCTCCTTTCGGACGCTGGAAATATTACAATGTTACCATCCGTGCGAATGCAAGCATCCTGCAAGACTTGAAGTATGAGCAGAGAAGCCAAACGCAAAGTAACATTCAGTGGTACTAGGATAAGTTGAGAGTGGAGAGTTGAGAGTGGAAATTCGGACGTGTAATTGTTTTGCTACAATATAGAAAAGAAAAATGGCTGCGCTATCATTCGACGAATAGTGCAGCCATTTTTTTTACTCTTTACTCTTTATTCTTAACTCTCAACTCTCCATTCTCAACTTCTCCAACTACCATGCGATTTCTGTTTTTCCATGGGTTTTCAGGTAGTCGTTTGTACGGCTGAAATGTTTGTTTCCGAAGAAGCCGTTGTAAGCAGAAAGAGGAGAGGGATGGGCGGAAGTGAGTACCAAGTGTTTGTTGCGGTCGATAAACGCTCCTTTCTTTTGAGCGTATGATCCCCACAGGATAAATACCAGGTTTTCTTTTTCTTCTGCCAGGGCACGGATTGCAGCATCAGTAAATGTTTCCCAGCCACGGTTCTGGTGTGAACCAGCTTGGTGAGCACGTACGGTCAGCGTAGCGTTGAGCAACAATACTCCCTGTTCTGCCCAGCGAGTCAGATTTCCCGTAGCAGGGGCATCTGTGCCGATGTCGGCTTTGATTTCTTTGAATATATTCACTAATGAAGGGGGAAAAGGCACTCCGTCGTTTACAGAGAAACAGAGACCATGCGCTTGTCCCGGTCCATGGTAAGGATCTTGTCCTATAATTACAACTTTCACTTTGTCGAAAGGACAAAGGTTGAAAGCATTGAAGATCAGTTTTCCCGGAGGGAAGATCTGATACTGGCTATATTCGCTTTTGACGAAATCGGTCAGTGTGCGAAAGTAGTCTTTTTCGAATTCGGGTTCTAAATGTGCTTTCCAGCTTTCTTCAATTTGTACATTCATAGTTTGTTATATAAGGTGTATTTCAAGTTCTTCACATTCCTTGCGCATATCTTCGGGCCAGATGCTGGCTTGTATTTCTCCGATGTGAGCTTTGCGAAGGTAGAACATACACAAGCGGGATTGTCCGATACCTCCTCCGATAGACAGGGGAAGGGTGTCATTCATCAATCGCTTGTGGAAATAAAGTTCCAGTCTTTTTTCTTCTTTTTCTTCTTTTAACTGACGTTGCAAGGCTTCTTTGTCTACACGGATTCCCATCGATGATAATTCGATGGAGCGTTGCAGTACATTGTCCCACAATAGGAGGTCGCCGTTTAGTCCGGGCAGGTCGTTCAGTCCTTTGGTAGTGTAGTCGTCATAGTCCGGTGCACGTCCGTCGTGCTTCTTGCCATCACCAAGTTGACAGCCTATTCCTATGATAAACACAGCTCCATATTTCTGACAGATGGCATGTTCGCGACATTTAGGTTCCAGGTTCGGATAAAGCTGGCGCAATTCCTCTGAATGAATGAAATGTAGCTTTTGTGGCAGGCAAGGTTTGATTTGCGGATACATTTCATATACCATATATTCTGTACGGATCATAGCCGCATAAATACGGTTGACGATTTCCTTTAGGAAGTTCACAGTCCGGTCTTCATTGGTGATAACACGTTCCCAGTCCCACTGGTCTACGTAGAGAGAATGCAGATTGCCCAGTTCTTCGTCTGACCGAATAGCATTCATATCCGTATAAATACCATATCCCGGTTCGATGTGATAGTCAGCTAAGGTCAACCTTTTCCATTTAGCCAATGAATGAACCACTTCGGCTTGCGCATCGCCCAGATCTTTGATTGGGAAAGAAACAGGTCGTTCTATTCCATTCAAATCATCATTGATACCCATTCCTTTCAATACGAAAAGAGGGGCAGTCACACGTCTAAGGCGTAGTTCGGATGACAAGTTTAATTGGAAGAACTCTTTTATTTGCTTGATTCCCAGCTCGGTCTGTTTGAGGTCGAGTAGCGGCTTATAGTTCTTAGGTTTTATCAAGTAACTCATAGGTTTGTTAAATGTTAATTGTCGGCAAAGATAGGAATAAAATTGATATATGTAATGGATATTCTCTAAAAGATTGTCAATTTGATAAAGTAAATGCTCTAAAGCATTTCAAAATAACAGTCTTCTAATATAGGGAAGTACCTTAAGAACTATAAAAAAAGGAGAATCATTAGGAAGATGAGAAGATTTTTTATACTTTTGTCCTCGCATTTAGAAAGAATGGCCCCGTAGCTTAGTGAATAGAGCGTCAGATTCCGGTTCTGAAGGTCGTGCGTTTGAATCGCACCGGGGTCACAGTTGAATCCCTTGATAATCAGTAGATTATTGAGGGATTCTTTTGTTTTAGTGCTAGTCTTTAGGTACAAAATTTAGGTTAAATATCCCCTTTTAAAGTATAGTTGTTGGTCTATTGTTGTTCCTAATAAACCAATGTAACATGTTGACTATCAAAGCTGAAGTCTTAAAATCTAAGCAAAAAGTTGATAAAACTTATAACGTAAAAATTAGGCTAACCTACAACAGAGAGGTTAAGAGGTTGGCTACTCATATCTTTGTAAGAGCAGAAGACCTGACTAAGGACTTCAAGTTAAAGAATCCAAAGTACATCAAGGAAGCTGACAGATTGGTCAGATACTATGAAGAGTTATGCATGGGGCTTCCATTGGAGGCTTCCAATTTAACCTTAAGTGATGTACTTGATTATATCCAGAAAGAGAAGGAAAAGAATACTCCTATTGACTTTATCCAGTTCTGCAAAGACTGGTTGGCAGCTACAGAGGTCAAGGGTAAGAGAAATTATCAAACTGCCCTCAATGCCTTCATTGCCTTCTTAGGAAAGGACAAATTAAATACTAACCAAGTTACCAAGTTGTTAATGATGGAGTTCATGGAATACCTTCACAAGAAAAGGGCTAAACAGGTGGCAGAACTTCAGAAGAAAGGAAAGAGAATACCCTCTAACAGAATGGTATCACTGTACACTAGTAGCATCAGACATCTATTCAACGAAGCTAAGAAGAAGTACAATGATTATGACAGGAATCTCATTAGGATACCTAACTCACCTTTTGAGAACTTGGTGATACCAAAGCAGGAAGCAACTAGGAAGAGAGCATTATCAGCAGAGTTAATTAAGAAGATATGGGAATTACCTTATATCATTAATGCTAATGGTAGAGAAAGGTTATGCCCCTTTAACCTAGCTAAGGATTGCTTTATCCTCTCTTTCTGCCTAATAGGGATGAATTCTGCTGACTTGTACAACTGTACTGAAATGGAAGATGGTTCAATTACCTATTACAGGACTAAGACTACAGACAGAAGACTTGATAAAGCTAAGATGAAAGTAGATGTTCTTCCTGTCTTACTACCTTTAATGAAGAAATATGAAGATTACACCCAGAAGAAGGTATTCTGTTTCTATCATCTCTATTCTACTTTCAAGAACTTCAACAGAGCCATCAATCTTGGGTTAAAGCAAATTGGCAAAATACTGAAAGTGGATGATTTGGAATACTATGCTGCAAGGCACTCATGGGCTACATTAGCTGTTAATAAAGTAGGTATAGATAAGTATACAGTTCATGCTGCCTTAAATCATATTGATGAGGCTATGAAAGTCACTGACATCTATATTGAAAGAGACTTCAAGATAGAGAATGAAGCTAACAAGAAGGTGGTTGAGTATGTATTTGGTAGTTATAGTGAGCTGCCTAGTCCAGAAGTGAAGTAAGTTTAACATAAAAGAACCTCTGTAATTGATTGAATTATGGAGGCTCTTTAGTATATTTGTTCACTTACAATCTATATACTAACTACAAACTAAGTGAGACATGAGCATAGAAGATGAACTGGCAAAGGAAATAGCAGGACTTGATAGTAGCTTCATAGATGAGTTATACAATCTCCAGATTCCTGATGAGAAGACCAACCTGTCAGAAGTTATAACATTAGGCACTACTCCTGTATCAGAAGAGCACTCTAAAGAGGTTAAATCTTCCATAGTTGAAAACCAATTAGAAGAGACAGTACCTAATACTTATGGTGACTTACATGATGCACCTGTAGAGTACATTGAGATATTATCCTCTGGGAAAGTAGGAGAAACTAAAACCATACCTCAAGATACAGTAATAACTAGTTTGGATAACTTGCTATTTGGCAGAGAACCAGAAGTAATAAGAGAAGAAGTTGGTGACTCCTTCTGGAATCTGGCTGACTTCATAGATAAGATGCCTCATGGTATTATAGACAAGAAGATACCCGGCATTGGAGCTACTACCCTTGAGATAAACTCAAAGAGAAATTCAATCATAGTCTTTCCTACTAAGGCTCTGGCTTATGGTAAACACTCAAAGCATCCTAATACATTATATGTAGGTAGTGAGATTAAAGGTGAAAAGGAAAAGGTAACTAATCAGCAGATTGAGGAATACCTAGCAAAAGATGGATACAAGAAACTTCTAGTAGTTGCAGACAGTCTAGGTAGACTATTAGGTATCATAGGAAAAGAGAACTACAAAGACTATTTCCTTATGGTTGATGAGATTGATGTTCTCCAGACTGACAACAACTTCAGACCCCAATTGGAGAATGTGATTGACTACTACCTTATGTTCCCATTAAAGAACAGATGTATGGTAACAGCTACTATGAAGGAGTTCAGCAATCCACACTTAAAGACTGAATGTAGATTTCCTATAACATGGAAATACAATACCCATAGAAATATAGACTTACTACATACAGATAATGTCACACAGGCTGTCATAGAAAAGGTTATCTCCCATCCTACAGAGAAGGTGTTCATTGCCTATAACTCCATACTCCAGATAAGAAACATTATAGCATCACTAGATGAAGAAACCAGAAAGGAATGTGCTATCCTATGTAGTGAGGTATCCATAAAGGAAGCAGGAGAATACTTTGCACCTAAACTAGGAGACAATGATACCTTACCTGCTAGGATTAACTTTGCCACCTGTTGCTACTTCACTGGTATAGATATAGAGGATAGTTACCATCTAATCACTGTATCAGATGTAAGAAGAAGTCACTCAATGTTGACCTTAGATAGAATGACACAAATACATGGTAGATGCAGAAAGGATAATGGAATACTAAGTGAAACTATCATATATAACACCTTAGGATATGTATCAGTAATGGAAAGTATGGAAAAGGACACTGCCACTCTATTAAACAAAGCCCAAAAGGTACTCAAAGTACTTGAATCAGCAGATACTATCTCACAGGGGGATTATACCTTGGCTGATCTATTTGCAATAATCAAAGAAGCCATAAGAGAGAAAGCGCAAGAAAGAATTGCAGGGAATGAGTTAATTAACTTGACTAGAAAGGATATATATGGAAAGAATGTACCTGCCTACCTCAATATAGATTACATCATTGAAAGAATCGACTTATATGCCTCATATTTTATGCCTGAAACCTTGAAAGAAGTACTAGGTAAACAGGTTAACATCATTAGTTATAAATCCCTACCTTATGGTGTTTCTCCAGAGCAAAACAGCATAGAGAAAACCAATAAGGATGCACAGAATAAGTTGACAGATAGTTACATTCAAGAAGCCATAGATAACATCAAAGTATTATCAACCACAGGGCAGTTGAATGACAATACTTTGCACTTATACATTAGGCAAAGTAGAAGCAGGACAAAGATATTCTTAGAGAGATTCATTAAGCTCTACAAATATGTTGACCTTGATAGTTTGCTACATCAGCTATGGGAGATTAGAACAAGTAACAATATAGCTTACAAGAATCTCAATAATGCAGTTATGTATTGGGCACTAGATGAAGAGCATCCTTTCAAGGTTGCAATAAGAAGAAGTTTCACCTTAAATAAGAGCTATTCAGCAAGTGAGATACAAGAGATATTAGCTCCTATAGTCCAGTATCATCTACATAAGGTACTGAAACCTAGAAAGTATGTAGCCTTATTGAAAAGCATATATGCCACTGACAGGACATCTGGGAATAAGTACACCATCAGAGGAGAGAATCCAAGAGGTTTTAAAGAACATACTGGCAGGATAGCTACCAAAGAGAATAACTTGTTAAAGTTATTTGTGTTATAGAAGGTTAATATACAATCAGATAAATGATAAGAATATTGGTATTATAGACTTTATTTACTATATTTACATTTGATAATCAGATGGTTATAGGAGTGATATATCTCTAATATGACATTAGCTATCAACAGAAGCAACCTTAGGGTCAAATATCACCCTATACTAATTACCTTTAATCCTTTATTACTGTAGGTAATTAGTATGGGGTGGATTTTGACCCCTATAAAATCAGAATTAATGACAATAGTTAAACAATTCACTATCATCCCCATTGAAGCTTGCAGGTACTTCAATCCAAAGCAGCTCTACCTATTAGCAGGTCTCTATATTAATGCCTATCCTCAAAGGGAAAGCAATTACATGACAACAGATACTACTATCAGTCAGTTGTCAGAGCTTACAGGAGTAAGTACAGATTATATCAAAGATTCCTTTATCCCCAGACTAAAGGAGCTAGAAGATAAAGGATATAGAGTAGAGACTATACAGCAGCAAAGAGAGATTAGAAGGAATATCTATTATCTACCCAATCCTCCTAAGAATTTCAGAATTATATGGGCAGAGTTATTCAGTGACAGCTCTTTAAGTCCAGAAGAGAAAGGAGTTATGATAGGGTTATACTGCCTTTGTGTTAACAAAGAGTTCAGGGTAGACCTATCAGACAAAGCCATTTATAGCCACTTGGATATGGCAAAGAATACATATAAAAAGTATAGAGACTTATTGATTGAGAAGAAAGTAATCTGGTCTTCTTATGATGTTCCAATGGCACTAGCATGGACTGAGCACATGGAATCTAAAGTCCTTCTGTACCCTCATTTGGGTCACGATACTTGGATAGACAAAGTTATATCACATGTACCAGATGATGATGAAATCAAGCATTACCTTGATACTATTAATGATGAATGAATGATACATACCCCAATATCCCCTGTTTTCCCACCAGAAGGCAGGGGATTGCTTTATATGTACATAACTAATATATAGCACTTCTTACTGTCACCTGATATATTATACTTCTAAATTTTTTATTTTTTTCTTCAATTTGATACTTACAAGTGCACTCTAAGTCACAAAGTCTCCCTCCCCTTACCTTAGGAGTGGGATAGTCCCCCTATGCATATTGGGGAATATTGGATTTACATTATAAGCTCATTACAGTTAGCTCATTACCCCACCATAGTAACTGAATCAACAGCAGCAGAATAGTCTGTCTGCACAACAATAAAATACAAGATTATGGAAAAGTTAAAGTTCTTAGAGACAGTGACAGTGAATGAGTTCAAGGCTCAAAAGGGAGTAAGTAAGATTGAGGTAAAGCAAAATCCTCATACAGGGAAGTGCTTCTTTGTTTATGGCTGTGAAATAGGTGCAGCAAGTGACAAATTTCTTAATGGAGAAGTAACCAATCCTGTTATCTCTCAAGTATGTTCACCAGATACAGGTGATATGTTCTATATGCTGCATCAAAGAGGTGAAGGTGGAGCTATGACATTAGCAACTTTATGACAGGTCTCAATGTAGACCTCAAGGAGGCAAGTTTATTAGGACTTGCTTCCTTTTTTCTTTATAGACTGTGTATAACAATTAATCCTATTCAGATATGTTGAATTTAAGAGTTTCATCCAAGAAGCAGGCTAAAATTAAGCTTGCTTTACAAGGCTGTGCAGGTTCAGGTAAGACCTATTCTGCATTGCTTTTAGCTTATGGTTTATGTAATGACTGGACTAAGATAGCCATTATTGACAGTGAGAATGGAAGTGCTGACCTTTATGCTCACTTAGGTGCTTATAATGTATTAAGTCTAAGTGATAACTTTACACCTGAAACTTATATACAAGCTATTGAAATATGTGAAGGTGCAGGTATGGAAGTTATCATAATTGATAGCATCTCACAGTGTTGGGATAACTTGCTTGAATACCATGCAGGATTACAAGGTAACAGCTTCACTAATTGGCAGAAGGTGACACCCAGAATCAATGCTTTCATGCAGAAAATTCTACAATCCAATAGGCATATTATATGCACTATGAGATGCAAACAGGACTATGTTCTAAGTGAGAAGAATGGCAAGATGATACCAGAGAAAGTAGGACTAAAAGCAGTCATGAGAGATGGTATAGATTATGAATTTACCATAGTATTTGATATTAATATGAAGCACCAGACTATTGCATCCAAAGACAGGACAAACCTGTTTATAGGTAAGCCTGACTTTACCATTACACCTACTACAGGACAGAACATAGCAGATTGGTGTAATGATGGTGTCAATCTGGAGATGATAAGGAGCAAGATTAACAGCAGTAAAACCATTGAAGAACTGACTGCCATCTATCATGCTTATCCTGAATGGTATCAGCAGTTAACATCAGAATTCATGCAGAAGAAAGCAGCACTTCAGGTACAAAAGAATCAACCAACTATTAACTATACCCCTAATTACATTAGATATGGAAATAATGCAGTTGCAGCCAGTCAGAGCTAATCTGATATACCCTAATAGAATCAACAAAGAAGGCTCTCATGTTCAAATAGTTGAGCCAATGGAAGTCATCAACACAGGTATTATGTCAACAAATCCTGTAGAAGCTGATTCCATAAGCACCAGAGAAAGTAATAAGTTACCTTTTATTGAAGCTAATACAAAGGAAGTAACCATGCAGTACCTCAAAGAGGAATGTATTACACCTGTGTTTTCTAAGGACAATGAGGTTACTATATCACACTCCAGTTTCATTGAAACTGTATGGGAAGCAGCTAATAAAGTCTTCTCCAATGAGAGAATAGAAGAACCTGCCATTAGGGTAAGCCATGTTATCAAAGGCAGAATACCGGAAGCTATTCATAAGCCAGTAAATCAGCTACTGGAATCTGATAAAACCATCTACTTTGAGAGAATGATGTTCTGTTTTGAGATACCTACCATATATGAGGATATTGCAGGTAACAGACTGAATTTAACCATAGGTGGAGTAAGAGCTTATAATCACATGAATCTGTACAGCAAGAAGAGTGCAGAGAAGTTCAAGGTGTTCATTGGCTTCAAAAACTTAGTCTGCTGTAACATGTGTGTATCAACAGATGGTTACAGGTCAGAATTAAAGGTTATGAGTACAACTGAACTATTCAATGCAGTGGTGAGGCTGTTCCAAGAGTACAATATAGCCCAACACTTGTATTATATGTCAGCTTATAAGGATAGCTATATGAGAGAGTCCCAATTTGCACAATTCTTAGGTAGATGCAGATTATATCAATTCTTACCTGTAGACCAGAAGAAGAAGTTACCACAGATGCTAATGACTGATACCCAGATAGGATTAGTTGCCAAAGCATATTATAATGATGATAACTTTAGCACCCTTTTGGACAGCAGGGAAATTAGCATGTGGAATGTGTACAACTTACTAACTGGAGCTAATAAAAGTAGCTACATTGACAACTTCTTGGACAGGTCACTTAATGCCACCCAATTGGCTGAAGGACTTAATAAGGCTTTATATGGTGAGAATGAATATAGTTGGTTCATTAATTAGTGTATCTTATGGACAGTATAATGAATGTAGCAGAGGTTCAATTGAGCTATAAAAGCAATGTCAAATCATCAACTAGATACAAGATAAATAGCTCACAAGATGCCTATGAACTATTGATAAAGTACTTCCCTGATGATACAATAGAATACAAGGAAAGCTTTAAAGTAGTACTGCTTAATCAGTCTAACAGAGTACTGGGTATAGTACCTATTTCAGAAGGTGGAATATCTGCAACTTATGTAGATGTGAGGTTGATATTACAAGCTGCCTTATTGGCTAATGCAACACAGGTAATATTGGCACATAATCACCCTTCTGGAAGCATGAAACCCAGTACTTTGGATGATGCTTTGACTGAAAAGGTCAAGAAGGCAGCAGAACTCATGGAGATTCATGTAGCAGACCATGTAATCTTAAGCCCAGAGAAGGAATACTACTCCTATTATGATGAAGGAAAACTATAAATACTTAACCTTCTAAGGTCTACAATATCCTACCTTCTATTAAATCCATTCCCCTCTACTGTTATTATACCATTATGATGGGAAATTTCTCTTGTCTCACTTTCTTACATATTATATATACAAAGTAAGTGATGCAGAATGGCAAATCAGAGGACAGTTTAATAGAAGTTGACTGCCTCTTCTAATATAGGTTGATGGTATTTGATTACAGGATAGAGGGAAGTGCTGCTATAATAACTTAACCACTTGAGGTTCGGTGAAGTATGTAAACATGAATTGTAGCAATAGTTAGTAAGTTAGACTAAATTAAATGTTGATTGAATTATGTGTGAGATTATCTTGATTCTGGTAGGGTTTGTCCTCACCAGTATGATACTTAAGGATTAAGAGGTTATATGCCTCTTACTATGTGATTTTATTGTTGTTGATAGCCCTAGTTCTGTAATGGACTGGGGCTTTAACTAGTGTATATATGACAGCATTGGATATGATATTACAGTGGCTAATATTGATAGTTACTGGTGCTCTATTTATCAATTTAGCATATAGAAAGTAAATAATTAAGCTTACCTTTGTACAATAAGGATATAGCCTGCACCTATGGTACTAATATGCTTTGAAACCTATTAAATTATGGCAGTCAAATGATGAAGTATTACTGGAAAGTTCTATCTTTGCAACAGTATTAATTAAATGACAACTAATGAAATAGAAGTTTAACAAGACATATTAGAAAAGAAGTGTTTGCTTCTTACTTGTGACAGTCCTAAAATTACCACCTTGAAGACTAACAATCACAGCAGTAAGTAGTGGATACTCATACCATTAGGTGTGGGCTTCCCTTATATTGTGTGATTGTAGGTATGTGGTAATACCTTGGACTCCCAATAAGGTTAGGCTCACACTTTCTTTTTGTAGTATGCTACAAAAGGAAATTTATTATGGAAAGAATTTTGATTACAGAAGAGTTAACAGCCTTTCTTAACTCTATGCCAGTAGTGAATGTTGATAATATTCCAATAACACATTCACTAATTATTCGAGATTTGTCAAAACTATCACTTGCAAACGATGAAAGTAATCCAACTCATAATAGTTACATAGCTATTACTAAAACTGGCTATGGTTATCCTTTTACTTGCAATATCAATCAAATTAATCAAATGCTATCTTTTATTATAGATGACATAAATCAAAGAATAAATGAAAAATTATAGTTCCTATTTATTATTAATATGGTGTACTTTAGTACTATGTTCATGTAGTCAAGTCCCCACAAATTTATATCCTATATATAAAAATGGAAAATATGGATACATTGATAGCTTAGGTAATGAAGTTATAAAGCCACAATACTTATATGCCTCATATTTTAATGAAGGAATAGCATTAATTATTGTTGATACCACTTGTGTTATACTTTCCGATACTCTCACGAGTAAGAAGGCTTCATCATTTATTAATCTACTATCTGAACAAAAGAAGATTAGATACAAATATGGATATATCTCATTAGATAATAAATTAGCTATTGACACAACTCTAATTTATGAATTTGAAAATATTGAGAATGATTGGAATAGTATAAAAGAACTAATATCAAAAGGTAAACAACTAAATTTACAATGGTTAAGCTGTTCTGATGATAGGATTTTATACCAAGACAGCATAACGAAATTATTTGGTTATATGAATTCTAAAGGAGAAACTATTATCACTCCCCAATACAAGGATGGATATCAATTTACTGAAGGATTAGCCGCTGTTCAGGTTTTAAATAAAGGTCTAAGAGATTCACCTAAATGGGGATATATTGATATTAATGGTAATCTTGTTATTGAAAGTAAATACTCTTCTGCATCCACTTTTAGAGAAAGTAAGGCTATTGTTGAATTCAGAGAGATGAAAAGGAGAGATGATGGCAAATTTAGTTTTACTAAGTCTTCCATTATCATCAATAAATCAGGTAAAATTATAGGTACTCCCTTCAACATGACTACAACAATTTATCCCTATAATGATGGAATTGCTTGTACTTATAATCATCTTGGAAAACTAAATTTAGGTTATAATTTCATTGACGAGAATGGCAACTATCTAATAGATGGCACATTAATAGATATAACAAGATTTGGCAATGGTTATGCAGGAGTAAAAATAGATAGTACTAATTGGGTATTTGTTGATAAAAGAATGAATATTATATCAGAAGAATATGAAGAAGTAAAACCATTTAAGGAGAACTATGCGGCTATTAAAAAAGACAATCTTTGGGGGTATATAGATACTACCTTTCAGGTAAAGATTCCATGTAAATATGACAATTGCTCTTCCTTCAAAAAAGGATTGGCTTCCTTCGAAATTAAAAGAGAAGCATTAATGATTGAAGGATATATCAATAAGAGAGGAGAAGTCGTTTGGCAGAAAGAATATTCCAACTGGGACTAACATTATGTACTCTATAATAAATGGTTTAAATAAAGTACAACTTCCTATTATCCATGTGAAAATAGAAAATAAATACCTTTGTTTCATCTTGGATACTGGAAGCACCTGTAGCCTGATAGACAGTACTGTAGTAGAATATTTCAAGGATATAGTAGAACCAGTTGGTGACTATTATATCAGTGGAATAGAAGGAACTAAGCATAAGGTAGATATGGTTGCTCTACCTTTCACTTTTGAAGGTCAGGTTTATAAGCCCAAGTTCTGTGTAAGACCCTTACTTGATACCTTTAAAGGCATTGAAGATGAAAGTGGCATACAGGTACATGGCTTGCTTGGAACTGACTTTCTACTGGAGAACAAGTGGGTGATTAATTTCAACAAACTAATAGTAAGCAATTATGAATAAAATAAGAAAAACAATACTCCTTATAATATTAGCAATAGGATTTGTAGTAACAGCAATTATACTATATAACCATCAGGGGTCATCAGATACTCAAAATTATATAGCTAAAATAGTACCTCTTGAAATAAAGTATATAGTAGATCTAAGTTCTGTTGAAGATAAAGGGTATAAACTCTCATATATGGATTACAAAAGTCCTGAACTTACAGCTAGAGTTATTATAGATAATGCCAGAGATTATATAATGCTATTTATGGAAAAGAATAACTATGATGAGGGTGACTTTCATCCAAAAGTATCACTATTTAATGAGTATTCTCCAGTGCTTATAATAACAAAAGACAACAAGGTGTATCTTAAAATGAAGAAAAAAGAATAATTATGAAAGCAATAAGACTTATGTTATGGTTATCCTTACCATTATAGCTACATCTCATCTATAGAGAAGGTGTTCTAAATAAATAGAAGTGTAATGTTGGATAAATCAGACTGATTTACTACATTTGCATCAACCACTTTAACAGATTAAAGTATGGATAGAACATATATTAATGAATTCCACAAGCAATGGATAGAGAGTACTCTCAAGTCAATAACCTCTTGGCAGAAGCAACCAATCTCATTAGAAGAGAAAAAGAAGCAACAGGAAATGTTGAACCAGCAGAAGGCTATAAGAGAAGGCAAATTGAAGAGCTAAAACTATTTGCTACTCAACATAACTTATGGATTAACATTAACTCTCTCCCCTTATCTTACCTTAGTAAAGGGGGAGAAAATGAAGTATTCACAGGGCATGAAGATGTTGTATTCAAATTAAACAACTTTGAGTATGCAGGTGAAGACCTTGAGAACTTCTTCATTAGGATAGAAGCTCATAACCTATTCTTTAGCAATGTCACTTATCAGATGATTGGCTTTGCTTATAACAGTCAATATGAGTTTTGTGCTGTGTTAGTTCAACCTTATGTCAGAGCTAAAAGAGAAGCTACAGAGGAAGAAATAGCAGAACACATGCAAGCATTAGGCTTTGAAATGGTCTATGAGGATGAATATCACAATGCAGAATATGAGGTTTTTGATGCAGTACCTAATAATGTGCTGTATGGTATTGATGATAAACTCTACTTCATTGATACACAAATCAGATTTAGACCTATTGAGATAACACTTTAAACTGATTTAGTTATGAAACAAAAGGAAGAAACTTAGCACACTCCAAGTGCTATTAGTAGTATGATACTAGCATAGCAGTAATACTACTATTGTTGGTCTATAGTTGTTCTATAGGCTGTTAAGAGAAAGTATAAACAAACTAACAACTATTAAAGATAAAGGTGTTACTATGCCTGATTCCGGTTCTGAAGGTCGTGCGTTTGAATCGCACCGGGTCACAGAAAAATCCCTTGATAATCAGTTGATTATTGAGGGATTTCTGTTTTCTTATACCTTGGATAACTAAAACTAAATGCAGGATTTAGCCCTTGTAATTGATTTTTGTTGGTCTATTGTTGTTCCCAAGAAACCAATGTTATATGTTGACTATCAAAGTGAAATCTTTCTTTTATCTCGTAAGAGGTTCTATTATTAGTCTTTCTTTGTATAAGAATTACAAACTAATCGTCTATTTGGGTCATCTGGAAAATCCGGATTAGTTATTTGATTATAAAATTCCCAGTCTCTTTCAAGTCTTTGGGCTACATCTATGTTGGCTGTATAGCAGATGTATTTTTTATTTGCTACATCCAGAATGCCATAGGTAAGAATATCCTTTTCCTTTCCCTCCTTATTTATATATGTACTCTTGACCAATAATATCTTATATTTTCCGTCTTCCCGAGTACAGTATTCTTTATTGTTCTCAAGAGTATATGTGCCGGAGACATCTGTAAAATCATTGGAGGCCATTTCTACGATAATCTGTTTGGGCTCTCCTGTTTCCGGAGTGTCTGTCGAGTCATTGTTGCATGCGGATAGCAAGATGGCGGATAAGAATAATAGTTTAAGTAATTTCATCTTTATATTTTATTTGTTTTTGATCCTTTTTTTAGTCTAGTATATTATTTATAGTGCAAATGTACAGTTTTTGTGTGATATAAAAGCGGTAATGAGTAAAATAAATGTGTTTCATATTCTTGATATTTACATTCATAATCCTTAGATAGTCAGTCATGTATTTTGCTTTGCATTTTCTCAAACCTAGTTAGTTATTATTGTATGTAGTTGCATAATTTAGCCTAAATAGAATGAAAAAGTTGATTTAAATAAAAGGATTCTCGTGAGAAATGCTAACTTTGTAGATATGAAAAAGTAAGGAATGATATTCTGTAGTAGTATGTTCATAGCTTTCCAGATGTAGACATTTGACGATAAATTATATTAATCCCAATAAATATAAATAAGAATGGAAGAAGCTAGAAAAAAGAAATGGGGTAGTGTTGCGCTGATTATCGGAGCTATTGCTTTTATCATTATTATGATTTACTTTACAGTTATTTCAAGTCTCAACATGTAAAACAGATCATTATGGCGTTGAAAAATTAAAGCTTGGACATTTCGTTTGAATCTGTCCAAGCTTGTTTTTTATGGTTCCGGATGATTGACCGGCAATATGGTAACGCTTTCTCTTTAGCTTCTTGAAACCTGAAGTCCCTTATCAGAAAGAGTCATTTCTACAAAACGAGCACGAGGATTGGGGGCTTGTTCCGTCAGTATCCGTCGGATTTGTCCGGCTGCTTGCGGGTCTTTGGCTACCATATATAAATAGCCTCCGCCACCTGCACCGGGGAGTTTGTATCCCAGGGTGTAATCCTTGATTTTTTCGATAATGGCTGCTACTGCCGGTGGATTGGTTCCGCAGTCTAATGCCTGGTTCTGTATCCAGGTTTTGCCGACCAAACGACCGAAACTCTCGAAATTACTTCGTAAAATGGCTTCACTCATATCCATTGCATGAGCTTTCATTTCGGCCAGCAAGCTTAGATGCGGACCGGAATTGAGGAACATGGAACTGACGATCTCTGCCAAAATACTTTTAGCAGTACGAGTAATTCCCGTATAATATAACAGATGACAGTCGCGGTAATCAGGATGAACAAAGAACTGATCGGGTAACCAGCGTACTAATGGATTCTGTTCGAAACCAGCTTCGGATTGAAGCAACTTAATACCGGAAAAGACACCGCCATATTGATCTTGCCAACCTCCTCCAGTGGTCAGGAGCTGTTCTAATACTAATGTGTAACTACATATATCATTTTTATCCCAAGCCAATCCGCAGAAATCATTGATTGCTCCGAGCACGGTAGATGCCAGTATGGAACTGGTTCCCAAGCCAGAGCCCGCAGGAATAGCAGCCAGCAGAGTAATTTCGATTCCTGAACCGAAATCTTCCAGCTGTTTAGCTAAAGAAGGATAAGATTCCGTAGAGAATGCCGGTGCAAAGCCCGCCAATGTAAGGGCGGCTTTCGGAATAGAGAATGGAGAACCTACCTTTTTATAATCTTGCAGTTCCTCGTAATTCCTTATCACTTCCATTGCACCCATGTCGATAGAGCGAAGAGTGATGTGATATTCCTTGCATGGTTTCACATATACTTGTAGCGGTGGTTGACCGTTTAGTTCGATAGCAAGATTTACAACACTTCCCCCTGAATAAAGAGAGTAGGGAGGTGTGTCCGTCCACCCTCCGGCCACATCAATACGCACAGGACTGCGTCCCCATACGATTTGATCGGAATAAACGTTGAGTATGGGATGGCTCTTTCGTTCGCTCATTACCCCCAATAAACCGTCGCGAAGCAGTTGAAAGGCTGCCTGTTCCTCTTTGGCACAATCCTTGTCTTCATGTAGTTTCATGATACGTGCACGAAGCATCCGGTTGTGTATCCGTAACATGGGGGCAGCATCTTCTTTCAAGACGTCAGGCATGCCCAGATTGAAACGTACAAATTCATTTGCGGCATCCAGCAAATCGAGTTGATAGAATACGCTCTTCTCATAATTGGCCGCCAATCCTTTCCAGTTCTCCTTGCGGAAAGCATTGCGCTGTTCGTAAAGACGCTTGAGGTTGGCGTTTGCGGATATTTCGTCTGCAGAAACTTTTTCTGCTTTCAACCAAAGTTTTTTCCCTTCTTCCAGTTGTGGCTCCGAGGTCATCCAGCGTACTAATATGCCTAAATCTTCCACAGAAGCCACTTTGGGGAAGATGGATGCCGATTGTAAATCATCTGTACGCCCTTTTATATCCTCCCAGGTAATTCCTCTATCTTCCATCCAACGGGTAAAAGGAACATTAAGGTAAGTAGTCGTTATTTTGTCCAACGCTCCTTTGAATACATCATCCAATCCATACGGACGCGCAACAAACTCATTCTCACCGATAGGAATAATGTCAATGCAAACCCCATCCGGCAAATTGATGCTCCACTGGTTTTCAGGAACTCCTGTAATAATCTGGCGGGAACCTAATTTCCATTCTTTTCCCACATGGCTATTCTCAATCCATAAATTGGCGTTGTCGGCAGAAAGAGAAACTTGTGTGATGGAATTCTGTATAAAGATAGCCGGATTTGGCTTTACTTTCCGGTGCATGATTCTTCTTTGGTCCCGTACCTTGTCCTGTATGGCTAAAGTAGAAGAAATCAGTTCGTGACTTGTGCCGTAATGGTAGAATTCTCCACCTGGCAACGGCAATATAGCTACGGATAACTGATTGATTTCTTCATCTTTCGTTTTAGGATGCTCTCCCAAAGCCAAACCATAGTCCGAGTATAAGTCATAATAAGTAATATCCTTCGTACCTTCTTTCAATGACCGTTTCATCAATACTTCTATGGCGCGGTCACTCAAAATCCAGATGCCGATATCCATCAGGAAAAGATGAGTTTTCGACAATCCTTCCAACTCTTCCAAAGAAGGTTTCTGCAACATGAAATCGAGCACCTCCGGTTTTTTCCGGTCGGAAACAAACACGCCATGATGAGTTGCCAATGAAGGATTCACCCACAGCCCGTAGCATACTACATCTGCGTTCGGAATATCCTGAAGCGGTTTTTCCGAACGGATATATACGTCTCCGCTAGCAATCAGCGTATTCAGACCGGCCGGAGCCTGATTCATAATCCTTTCATAGAGCGGGAGCTGCAATGATAACAGATTCTGTCCCAGCTTTTGTCCTCTTTCCCAACTGAAGATCGGGATAGGAGTTAATATTTTGCCGGAAGGGCCGTAGCTGGGTAGCCGACGGCTTTGTCCGCCTGCATGGAGCAATATTTTTTTTTCGTGTCCTATCCAGTTGCTGAAAGACTCTTGTGGAGCGAATGCCTGATGGCAAGCTTGCAATAACCATGTGGTTCCGCCGCCGGAGCCTAGTTTGCTCCCTATGGGGTCTGATGTACAAAACCAATCGGTATGGTTAACTTCTTCCAGTTCGTGGAAGCAATGGATCAAATTGGGTGGTAAAGATAATAACTTTTGCATAGTAGAATCTGCGTTGGCTTAGATAGAATCTAAGCGAATTAAACTCCCGTAAAAATACTATTTATATTCCTGCTTTTCAATATTTTTCTTCTGTTTTGAAGAATAAATTTTCTTTTCAGCTTTTAGATGTCATTTTCAGTCATCATGTCCCAGGTGTCATTAAGTGCCTGCATGGATGGAAATAATAAATCAGCCCCGGCATCCAGCAACACTTGCCCGTTCAAAGGACCCGTATTGACTGCTATGGTGAAAATACCCGCGTTGTGTCCGGCTTCCACTCCTAACGGAGCGTTTTCTACTACAACCGCTTCATCCGCTTTGATCCCTCCTTTTTTCAAAGCCATCAAATACGGCTCGGGATTGGGTTTGCCATATTTTACATCGAACGCTGTAACCATCAGTTCTTTGTGAAACATTCCCGGATAGTGGTGTTCCAGCCGTTCGAGCAGGGATAACTGACCGGAGCCGGTGACCACCATCGGAATCAGCCCGTCCTTCTTCACTTTTTGCAGTAACTCCCATGCACCGGGCATAGGCTTTGCTTCGGGATATGAATTGAACAAAACACTTTTCTCCTGATAGATACTTTCTATCTCCTCCTGTGTGGCTTCTCTACCCAATTCACGTTGAAAAACAATATTGATTGTAGAGGCTCCTGTCCGTCCTTCATGCATATATGCTTCTTCGCGACTAAGAGTGAGCCCATGAGATTTCATTACTTTATGCCAGGCTTCCGAATGATAAGGCATAGAGTCAAAGAGTACGCCGTCCATGTCAAACAGGACGGCTTTCAGTTTCTTTTTCATACTTTGTACGTTGCGGAATCTTTTTAAGATGATATTTTATTTTTTATGAGCATTTTCTTCAGATCAGACACGGGAATAACTACATCGTATTGTTTCCCGGAATCCTTGCCGATATATCTGTAGGTAATATTTTTATTGTTCTCCACGCAGGTTTTTATGAATATCTGGGTGGCAGGATCGGTCTGACTTGCTAGCGTTGACACAATACCCTCTTTCACTTCAGCTGCGTTTTCTTCAATCTGGCTGATAGGACACAACTCTTCGTCCACACTGCATATATAAACAACCGATTCACCTATGATTTCGATTTTTTCGACAACGACTTCTTCACTGGCCTGCATTGGAAATTGCAGATTCGCCATTTTCAGTTGCGCTTCAAGCTTTGTCTGTCCGCTTTGTGCCGGGTCGGCATTTGTATTGATAACCTCTTTCAATTCTTCGGCAGTAAGTTCGCAAACCGCTTGTTCGCCCGACTTATTCCCTACAAATATCATGTGTAATCCGGAATTACACTTAGCCATCAATTTCAGCATTTCCTTTACATCAGCAGCCGGATTCTGAAACATCATTTTGATAGATGATTTCATGCTTTCCGGATTATCTTTCAAAATCTTAATATTGGTAATTTCCTCGTTCATGTTGAGAGTGTACACTACGTTATCCCCGTCGTAGATGATACTGGTAATATTGCCGACTTCTCCCATGTCCAGCGGACACTGTTTGTTGGCTATCCCGATTACAGTTTTGAGTTTGGCTTCCTGACAACCGGTCATGACTATCATTAGCAATGATACGCTACATAGTAGCATGAGTCCACTGGACTTCTTTAATAAATTTCCTGCCATTCTATTTGTTTTTTAAGTTTGATTCGCTTCATCTACAACTGTATACGAGGCAAAGATAACGATAAAAAATGAGAGATAAGTTAGAAAGGGAAGATAGTTGCAAATGACGCTCCCAAGCGATTAACTACATAATTATTTGCTGTTTAGAAGAATATGTGTATTTTTGTAACGTTATAAACTCGACGATAGCATGAAAAAGAGAGTATTATTGTTGCTACCATTGTTTTTAGGCGCCTGCTCTGATAGTGGGGAAAGTCCTGTTATCAAGATAGAAAAGCTTTATGCGAAGATCGAATCGGACGGTGAAAATACCAGTTCCGATGAAAAAGACTATGCGAATCAGAGGGAGGAACTGCCCGCCTTGAAAGTGGGAGATGAAGTGAAAGCCTTTCTGCTTTTGGATGGAAATGGGGCAGAACTGAAAACCTTTAAACTTCAGAATGACGATGAAGTGGATACCAAACTCTTTTATGAGCAAACAGAAGTATCTACAGAGGGAAATCTGACAGATGTGGAAAAAGGACAGCTTCGTTTTAAGGATGGGGTGTCAAAAGCCAAAATTATGGTGATTGCGACCATTAAACAGGTAGATAAGAACGGTGATGTGAAATTAGAGTTCTATCTTTCTTCCAAAGCCGAATGTGAAGGAGCACAGGAAGAAATCGGTTTGAAGACGAAAGTGGAAGATGAGAAGTAGAAGTGGTGAGCAGTAAACGGTACAACGGGCAATAAGCGGTACAATCGGAAACTGCAATCAATTGAATATAATAATGAACGGTGAACAAATCCATGTATATAGCATAGTTGTTCACCGTTCATTGTTTATAGTTTACCGTTTATAAAACGTTCTTGATTTATAGTTTTGCACGGATTGCTTTTGATTCCTCTTCATAACCCGGTTTGTCCAGCAAGGCAAACATATTCTTTTTGTATGCTTCCACACCCGGTTGGTTGAATGGGTTCACGCCCAACAAATAACCGCTGATACCACAAGCCTTTTCGAAGAAATAGAGCAGACCACCAATGTTGTATTCGCTCAATTCCGGAAGTACGATGCGCATATTAGGTACGCCACCGTCTACGTGAGCCAGCTGCGTTCCCAGTTCGGCCATCTTGTTCACTTCGTCCACACGCTTGCCGGCTAAGAAGTTCAAGCCGTCCAGATTTGCTTCGTCAGAAGGAACTTCCAGTTTGTGGTTAACTTTCTCTACTGAAATCACAGTTTCGAAGATAGAACGTTCGCCTTCCTGAATCCATTGACCCATAGAATGAAGGTCTGTAGAGAAATCTACCGATGCAGGGAAGATACCCTTATTGTCTTTTCCTTCCGATTCTCCGTAAAGCTGTTTCCACCATTCGCTTACATAGTGCAGTTTCGGGCAGAAGTTAACGAGGATTTCGATCTTCTTGCCATTCCTGTACAACTCATTGCGGGTAGCAGCATAAATAGCAGCCGGGTTTTCAGTAAATGCAACGTCCGATCCGCATACTTTTTCCATATCGGCAGCACCGGCAACCAGTTTGTCGATATCAAATCCGGCTACTGCGATAGGCAGCAAACCAACCGGAGTCAGTACAGAGAAACGTCCGCCTACGTTGTCAGGGATGATAAATGTTTTATATCCTTCTTTGTCAGCTGTAACACGGGCAGCACCTTTTTTAGCGTCCGTCACAGCAACGATTACTTTCTTTGCAGTTTCTTTACCGCGCTGATCTTCACATTGCTTTTTCAGCAAACGGAAAGCAAGAGCAGTTTCGGTAGTAGTTCCTGATTTAGAAATATTGATGACACCGAATTTCTTATCTTTCAGATATTCAGTCAGTTCGTACAGATAATCTTCGCTGATATTGTGTCCTGCATAGATCATGACAGGAGCCGTTTTCTTTTCCTGCAGCCAAGTGAAGCTGTTAGACAAAGCTTCGATTACGGCACGGGCACCCAGATAGCTGCCACCGATACCGGCAACGATTACTACTTCACAGTTATCTCTTAATACTTTTGCTGTAGCGTTCAGGTCGGCTAAGTGTTCTTTAGTGATAGAAGAAGGCAAATGCAACCATCCTAAAAAGTCATTACCTTTGCCTGTACCTTTTTCAAGCATTTCCTGTGCGGCTTTTACTTCAGCTTCGTAAGCAAAAACCTTTTCTTTGGAGATAAATCCAAATGTCTTTTCAATGTTTAAACTAATCATATCGTTCTTGTTTAAAGATTATCTAAAAGAGTCAGTCAGCAATTTAATCTCGATCATTGGTGAGATACGTTCGTATAGGATGTTATACACAGCGTCCAGTATCGGCATATTGACATGATGATGCTTATTGATTTCTTTGATACATTTCGTACCATAGTAACCCTCTGCAATCATTTCCATTTCAATTTGCGCACTCTTCACGGAATACCCTTTACCTATCATCGTTCCGAAAGTACGGTTACGACTAAAGTTGGAGTAGCCGGTCACCAATAAATCCCCCAGATAAACAGATTCATCCACGTTTCTGTTCAACGGATGCACCGTGTTCAGGAAACGATTCATTTCCTGAATGGCGTTAGAAATCAATACAGCCTGGAAGTTGTCGCCATATTTCAGTCCGCTACAGATACCGGCAGCAATGGCATACACGTTTTTGAGCACCGAACTGTATTCGATACCCGCCACGTCATCACTGACAGATGTTTTGATAAAACTGCTTCCCAGACGGCGTGCGAAGATACGTGCCTTGTCTTTATCAGGGCAGGCGATAGTCAGGTAGGAGAGTCGCTCCAAAGCTACTTCTTCTGCGTGGCAGGGACCTGCAAGGACTGCTATGTTTTCTGGTGGCACACCATATTCTTTTGTGAAGTATTCCGATACAATAACGTTGTCATCGGGTACGATTCCTTTGATAGCGGTGATGATAAACTTATCTTTTATCTTGGTTTTCAACTTTTTCAGATGCGCCTTCAGATAAGGAGAGGGAGTGACGAAGATCAGTGTATCCGATTCTTTCACAACATCGTTGATGTTGGAACTGAAAGTGATGCGTCTCGTATCAAATTTCACTCCTGTCAGATAAGCCGGATTGTGCCCTAATCGTTTAAAATCGGCAATGCGGTCGTCTCGCCGCATGTACCAATTGATAGAGTCCTCTTGGGCCAGACACATCTTTGCGATGGCTGTAGCCCAACTTCCTCCGCCCATTATCGCTATCTTGCCGGGTAATTTCATTTGTATGGATTTGGATGAAGAACTTATTAAATTTTCTGTATCCACTCAGTTACGTCGTTTACCGACGGATTGGTCAGTTCTAATTTATATTTCTTGTTAATGCCGCAGATGTCCTGGTGCAGCTTCTGCGGATTGACATCTTTCATGTCGGCAACTGTGTTGTAACCGGCTTTTTGAATCACCGGAACCCAGTCTTCTGCGATTCCCAATTCCATGTATTTGGCAGCAGCGTCTTTTTTCACTACTTTTTCCGGGCGCATTTGCGGGAAGAACAATACTTCCTGAATGGTAGTCTGTCCGGTCATTAACATCACCAGACGGTCGATACCGATACCGATACCCGATGTAGGAGGCATACCGTATTGTAAAGCGCGCAGGAAGTCCTGATCGATAATCATCGCTTCGTCGTCTCCCTTGTCGGCCAAACGCATTTGTTCTTTGAAACGTTCTTCCTGATCCAGCGGATCGTTCAATTCCGAGTAGGCATTAGCCAGCTCTTTACCGTTCACCATCAGTTCGAAACGTTCGGTCAGTCCCGGTTTAGAGCGGTGCATCTTGGTCAGCGGAGACATTTCAACCGGATAATCGGTGATGAAAGTCGGCTGGATATATGTACCTTCGCAGAATTCTCCGAAAATTTCATCAATCAGCTTGCCTTTACCCATCGTCTCGTCGATTTCTTCCATCTTCAGTTCTTTGCAGACTTGGCGGATTTCCTCTTCGCTCTTGCCGTTCAGGTCATATCCTGTCTTTTCTTTGATAGCGTCCAGAATAGGCAGACGGCGGTAAGGAGCTTTGAAGTTGATGGTTTTTCCGTCAACCACTGTTTCTGTGCTACCGTTTACTGCGATACAAATACGTTCCAACAACTTTTCGGTGAAATTCATCATCCAGTTGTAATCCTTATATTGTACGTAGAGTTCCATACAAGTGAACTCCGGGTTATGGGTTTTGTCCATACCCTCGTTACGGAAGTTCTTACCTATTTCATATACACCTTCAAAACCACCTACGATCAGTCGCTTCAGATAAAGTTCTGTTGCGATACGCAGGTAAAGATCCATGTCCAGTGAGTTATGGTGAGTGATGAACGGTCGTGCGCTTGCTCCACCGGCAATAGATTGCAAGATGGGAGTTTCCACTTCCGTGTAACCGGCTTCGTCCAAAGCATTGCGCAATGTTTTCACAACAGTGGCACGTTTCAGGAATGTTTCTTTGATACCGTCGTTCACTACCAGGTCCACATAGCGTTGGCGATAACGGAGTTCGGGATCTTCAAAAGAGTCATAAGCTACCCCGTCTTTGTATTTAACGATAGGCAACGGTTTGATAGACTTTGCAAGTACAGTCAGTTTCTTAGCATGGATACTGATTTCACCCATTTGTGTGCGGAACACGAAACCTTCGATACCGATAAAGTCACCTAAGTCGAGCAGGCGTTTGAATACAGAGTTGTACAGTTCCTTGTCTTCTCCCGGGCAGATATCATCGCGGGTGATGTACACCTGGATGCGACCTTTAGAGTCTTGCAATTCAACGAAAGATGCTTTACCCATCACGCGGCGGCTCATGATACGGCCGGCTACGGAAACTTGGCGTGGCTCCTCGTCGTCTTTAAATTCAGCTTTAATATCTGTAGAGAAAGCATTGGTTACATACTCTGCTGCAGGGTATGGATCAATACCCATCGCACGAAGCTCATTCAGGCTGTTGCGTCGAATGATTTCCTGTTCACTTAGTTCTAATATATTCATTTCGTTACGTATTAACTCAATTTTGGAGGCAAAAATACGAAACTTTTCTCATATATCCTGTAATCCGTCTCTTTTTTGTATCTTTGCACCCTCAAACTAATAGGTATGACAGGACAAAAGACACCCACTGCGTTGGGTACGGAAAAGATTGGGAAGCTTTTAATGCAGTATGCCATTCCGGCAATTATCGCCATGACGGCGTCTTCTCTTTACAATATGGTAGATAGTATTTTTATCGGTCACGGGGTAGGTGCGATGGCTATTTCCGGGTTGGCATTAACTTTCCCGCTAATGAATCTTGCCGCGGCTTTCGGCTCGTTGGTCGGTGTCGGTGCGGCTACATTGATTTCGGTGAAGCTAGGACAGAAAGATTATGATACCGCACAGCAGGTTTTGGGAAATGTGTTTGTATTAAACCTTATTATAGGTATCTCTTTTACGGTAATCGTTCTTCCTTTTCTCGATCCGATACTTTACTTTTTCGGAGGAAGCGATGAAACGGTGAAGTATGCCCGTGAATTTATGCAGGTTATCTTGCTCGGAAATGTGGTTACCCATTTATATCTGGGGCTGAATGCAGTGCTCCGTGCTTCGGGCCATCTGCAGAAAGCGATGATGGCAACAATAACGACAGTGATAATCAATGTATTGCTTGCTCCATTGTTTATTTTTGTATTCGACTGGGGAATCCGTGGGGCGGCTACGGCTACGGTTTGTGCGCAGTTGATTGCATTGGTCTGGCAGCTTCATCTGTTCTGCCGCAAAGATGAACTGATACGGTTGAAAAAGGGGATTTTTCGTTTGAAACGGAAAATCGTGTTGGATTCGCTGGCTATTGGTATGTCTCCCTTTCTGATGAATATGGCGTCTTGCTTTATTGTGATTCTGATTAATCAGGGATTAAAAGAGCATGGAGGTGATTTGGCGATCGGTGCATTCGGTATTGTTAATCGTATTGTTTTTGTCTTTATTATGATTGTATTGGGACTAAACCAAGGGATGCAGCCCATTGCGGGATATAATTTTGGTGCGAAGCTCTATCCTCGTGTGACGGAAGTACTGAAAGTAACCATTTGTTGTGCAACTGTAGTGACAACGATTGGTTTTCTGATCGGTATGTTTATTCCGGAAATCGTATCTTCCATCTTTACTTCGGACGAAGAGTTAATCAGCATTGCTTCTAAAGGTTTTCGTATTGTGGTATTTTTCTACCCGATTGTTGGGTTTCAGATGGTAGCTTCCAACTTCTTCCAGAGTATTGGAATGGCAAGTAAAGCCATTTTCTTGTCGCTGACGCGGCAGATGTTATTTCTCGTTCCCTGTTTATTGATTCTACCTCACTATTATGGACAAATGGGCGTTTGGGCCAGTATGCCTGTGGCAGATTTGGCGGCTAGTCTTATATCCGGAGGAATGTTGTGGTGGCAGTTCCGGCAGTTTAAGAAAGTTACTGTTTGATAAGTTTGTTCCGATATTCTTTAGGAGATATACCGACATACTGCTTGAAATATTTCCCGAAGAATGATTGTGTGGGGAAGTTGAGTTTGGTTGCTATTTCCTTAATACTTAAATCGGTATTATCGAGCAGATATTTAGCTTCTGTAATGACATTCTGTATAATCCACTGCAAAGCACTGCTCCCTGATTTCTCCTTGATGACAGAAGAAAAATATCGGGCGGACAAGCATTGCTTGTCTGCATAAAAAGTAACATCACGTTCCTGACGATAATATCGATAAAGGGTAATCATGAAATTTTGGAAGATCTTATCCTTTTTATCCTGTGGCAGTGGTGTTTGGGGTTCGTTACTGAAATAAATGTTTAATAACTCATAGCATATCACCTGTCCCCAGGATTTGATTAATTCAGAAATTAAATGTTGTTTCTGACGGGAACTGTTACAGATATTCTCCCTGTTAATTCGTTTTTCTACAGATTTGAGCAAGTTCTCTACAAATGTATATTGCTCTTCAGAGAGCGACAGGCAGGGATTTTCCCGCAAATAAAGCAAATTTTCCGAGTTAGCTACTTTGTTTACTATTGGTATGACATAATCCAGGTCGACCTCTATCATGATTCCTTCCAAGTCTGCGCTTCTTTGGCGTATCTGTAGAAGGTTGGCTGCTGTATATATGAAAAGATTCCTTTTGTTAATCTGATATGGTCTACCTCCCAACAGGATTTCCGCCTGTCCTTTCTGGCAGAGGAAAAGTCCGCATTGGTTGAATTCGGAAATAATGCATCCTTCTTTCATGGAAGTATCTTCCGGAGATATTATAACATACTTGAATGGCATCAGTGGTTCCATATTCCTTTTCGTTGAAATGAATTTCTTTACAAAGTAATAAACAAATAAATACAAATAGCAAACTATTTCGGCTTTTTATCTTAGGTAACGTACAAATAGAACAATGTTTCGTCTAAATCAACCTTTCTCCTCATGTTTGCTTGGGATACTTTTGTGGCAACTAACTAATAAGTGAAAATATGAGACGATTAGACTTCTTATTAACAGGATTTTTAGCAGTTCTGTTGACTTCGTGTGGGCAACGTGTACAAAACACAGACAGTAAGCCGGCAGTGAAGATTGATACCGTACTTTCTGCCGACAGACAAATAGCTTTGCAGTTTCCGGGACGGGTGAAAGCGGCACAGGACATAAGTCTGTCTTTCCGGGTGAGTGGTACTATTCAGTATATGCATGTAAATGACGGTGCCTATGTGCGTAAAGGGCAATTACTGGCAGAATTAGATCCGACAGACTATCAGATTCAGCTGGATGCGACAGAAGCAGAATATCAAAGTGTGAAAGCGGAGGCGGAACGGGTGATGGCACTTTATAAGGAAAATGTGACAACACCGGATGCTAACGATAAGGCCGTGTACGGATTGAGACAGATTACCGCCAAATATAACCATGCTAAAGACCAGTTGGCATACACCCGTTTGTATGCTCCTTTTAGCGGATATGTGCAGAAACGTCTTTTTGATTCCCATGAGACGGTAGCTGCCGGTATGCCCGTCGTTTCCATCATCAGTGAGGGAAGCCCGGAGGTGGAGATTAATCTTCCGGCAGTGGAATATATTCGTCGACAGCAGTTTACCCGCTACTATTGTACATTCGATATTTATCCTCATCAAAGATATGCTTTGGAACTGATTAGTGTCACCCCTAAGGCAAATGCCAATCAGTTGTACACCATGCGGCTTCAACTGAAAAAAGAAGATAAACAGGTAGTTCCATCGCCCGGCATGAATACAATGGTAACTATCGAATGTAGTGAAGGAGATGTGCGTAACCTGTCGGTTCCCGGTGGAGCGATTCTTCGTGAGAACGGGCGTACGAGTATCTTTCTTTATGATGCTTCCAGTCACGCTATTCGCCGTTGTGATGTGACCGTCACCCGTCTGCTTAGCGACGGCAGATGCCTGATTACTTCAGACGGAGCGAATCCCGGTGATTTGGTTGTCGCTTCGGGGGTGCATCATGTAAAAGAGGGAGAACAGGTGGAACCGCTTCTTCCGGCTGCTGAAACCAATGTGGGAGGACTGCTATGATTGATATTAGTAAATGGGCATTTGAGAACAAGAAGTTAATCTACTTCCTGATTGCCGTACTGATTGTAGGAGGAGCTTATTCCAGTTATGAAATGAGTAAACTGGAAGACCCAGAAATAACGGTAAAGCTTGCCATGGTAGTCACCACCTATCCCGGTGCGTCTGCGCATCAGGTAGAATTAGAGGTGACGGATGTACTGGAGAAGAATATTCGCTCCATGGGGAATATAGATAATGTGGAAAGTTATTCCTACAACGATCTCTCCCTGATTCAGGTAGAACTGAAAACGACTGTCAAAGAGACGGACGTAGAACAATGCTGGGATCTGTTGCGTCGTAAAGTGGCGAACGCACAGGCAGAACTTCCCGAAGGTGCCAGTCCTTCTATTGTAAAAGATGATTTTGGAAATGTTTACGGAATGTTTTTCGCTTTGACGGGTGACGGACTTTCCGATAGGGAACTGTCTGATTATTCAGAACTGGTGAAACGTGAAGTCAGCGAACTGGATGGGGTGGAACGCGTCGACTTATACGGTAAACGTCCCGAATGTATTAATATCTCTCTTTTGCAAGACCGGATGGCTAACTTGGGTGTGAAACCCGCCGAAGTGCTAGCCACATTGAACGGACAGAACCAAACGACTTATACTGGTTACTATGATAATGGCGATAATCGTATCCGGGTGACAGTCAGTGACAAGTTTAAGACGGTGGAGGATATCGGTCGTATGCTGATTCAGGGACATGATGCCGATCAGTTGCGGTTGAGTGATATAGCCCGTATTGAGAAAGATTATGAAGATCCTACCCGCAACGAATTGTTTTATGACCGTCAGCGTGCGATAGGAATAATGGTGGCCGCTTCTTCGGATGCCGACATTATCAAAGTGGGGCATCAAGTGGAAAAGAAATTGGAGCAACTGAAAGTCGAACGCCTTCCAGCAGGAGTAGAGTGTCATAAAGTTTTCTATCAGCCGGAACGCGTAGGCAGTTCGTTGGGGACGTTCATTCTTAATCTGATAGAATCTGTGATTATCGTAGTTGTTATTCTGATGATTGCTATGGGATTTAAGAGCGGGGTGATTATCGGTATCAGTTTGGTAGTGACGGTATTCGGTTCCTTCCTGTTCCTTTATTTTATGGATGGTACGATGCAGCGTGTTTCATTGGCCTCGTTCGTGCTTGCGATGGGGATGCTGGTGGATAATGCGATTGTTATCATCGACGGTATTTTGGTAGATTTGAAAGCCGGAAAGAGTCGGATGGAGGCAATGACTGCCATCGGACGGCAGACAGCGATGCCTTTGCTGGGAGCTACTCTGATTGCCATCATCGCTTTTCTTCCTATCTTTATGTCTCCTGATACGGCAGGCGTTTATACGCGCGATTTGTTTATCGTACTCGCTGTTTCCTTATTGCTTAGTTGGGTGCTGGCTTTGGTGCACGTCCCGTTGATGGCTGACCGGATTTTGCATCCGGAAATCTCTGCGGCAACTACTGCTGCCGGAAAACGTGTGTATGAAGGAAAGATTTATGCTGTGCTCCGTTCATTATTGAAATTCAGTCTGGCACATCGTTGGAGTTTTGTGTTTACAATGATTGCTTTGGTATTGCTTTCGGCTTTCAGTTATCGGTTTATGAAGCAGGGCTTTTTCCCGGATATGGTCTACGATCAGCTTTACATGGAATATAAATTGCCGGAAGGGACTAACTCCACTCGTGTAGCACATGACTTGGAAGAAATCGAAGTTTACCTGAAAAAGCGTCCGGAAGTTACACACGTCACTACTTCTATCGGTGGTACACCTGCCCGTTATAACTTGGTGCGTAACGTAGCCAATCCTTCCTTATCTTACGGTGAACTGATTATCGACTTCACCTCTCCGGACGATTTGGTGGATAACATGGCGGAAATTCAACAATATCTTTCACAACATTATCCGGATGCTTACGTAAAGATGAACCGCTACAATCTGATGTTCAAAAAATATCCTATTGAAGCGCAATTTACCGGTCCTGATCCTGCTGTTTTGCATCAGTTGGCAGACAGTGCCCGCAAGATTATGGAGAATTGCCCGGATGTTTACCTGATTACCACGGACTGGGAACCGCAAATTCCGGTACTGACTATTGAATATGACCAGCCTGCGGCACGTGCTATCGGATTGAGCCGTAATGATGTAAGCCTATCTCTACTGACCGCTACCAGCGGCATCCCTATCGGGTCTTTCTACGAAGGTATTCACAAAGATAATATCTACTTGCGTTGCCTGGACGAACACGGAAATCCGATTGAAAACCTGGACAATACGCAGATATTCTCGTCTCTTCCTTCTCTGAACGGTTTGCTGACACAGGAAATGATGATGAAACTGAAGACAGGAACACTATCAAAAGAAGAACTGGTGGAAACGTTGATGGGAACAACTCCGTTAAAACAAATCAGTAAGCGGATTGATGTGAAGTGGGAAGATCCGGTGGTTCCCCGTTATAACGGGCAGCGTAGCCAACGGGTGCAATGTTCTCCTGTTCCGGGGGTAGAAACGGAGAAGGCGCGGCAATCCATTGCCACGCAGATTGAACAGATTCCGCTGCCTGACGGATATCGGCTTCAATGGCAAGGCGAGAGGAACGCCAGCACAAAGTCTATGCAATATCTGTTCAAGAATTTCCCGTTTGCTATCATTCTGATGATATCCATTCTAATCATGCTGTTCAAAGATTACCGGAAACCGGTTATCATCTTCTGTACTATTCCGCTGGTATTTGTCGGTGTTGTTGCTGTAATGCTGCTTACCGGGAAGACATTCAACTTTGTGGCTATCGTCGGTACATTGGGGTTGATCGGTATGATTATTAAGAACGGTATTGTCTTGATGGATGAGATCACTTTGCAGATTAATCAGGGAGTAGAACCTGTGACGGCATTGATAGACAGTTCGCAAAGTCGTCTCCGTCCCGTGATGATGGCTTCGCTGACTACGATTTTGGGAATGATTCCATTGTTGCCGGATGCCATGTTTGGTTCGTTGGCGGCTTCTATCATGGGTGGGTTGCTGTTCGGCACGTTGATAACGTTGCTTTTTATCCCGATTTTGTATGCATTATTCTTTCATATAAAAAAGACAGACAAATGAAAAAAGAAATTCTTGTAGCCATTAGTGTAGCGGGTGTATTGTTCGGCCTGTCGGTTTCTCTTGCCGCGCAAGAAAAACTAAGTCTGGCGCAATGCCGTGAAATGGCACTGAAATATAATAAGGATATGGCTGCCGCTAATAAGCAGACGGAAGCAGCCCGATTGATGTCTCTTAGTTATAAAGCCAATTTCTTCCCTAATTTTACAGCCAACGGAACGGGTATTTATAGCACAGCGGATGGAAGTCTCGGAGTTCCGGGAGGAAACCTTCCGGTTTTCCTGCCCAATCCTGCTACCGGAGAACTGGTATCGAGCGGTTTCGCTTATTTTCCCGGATTGAATCTGGATTATAAGGTCGGAACTGTTTACTCGGGCGGTATACAAGTGGAGCAACCTCTTTATATGGGAGGAAAAATCCGTGCTGCCTATAAAATGTCACTACTGGGAAAAGAAATGGCACACTTGAACGAAGCCTTAACTACTTCGGAAGTTATTCTGAATACAGATAAAGCATACGTGCAGTTAGTGAAAGCCAAGGAAATGAGAAAAGTGGCGGAAAAATATCATAACTTACTAACGGAACTTTTCAAAAATGTGAAGAGTGCTCACCGACATGGCATGAAACCGCAAAATGATGTACTGAAAGTGCAGGTGAAGCTCAACGAGAGTGAACTTTCTTTGCGAAAGGCTGATAACGCCCTCCGTCTTGCGGGTATGAATCTCTGTCATTACATCGGACGCCCTTTGACAGCACAGATTGATATATCTGATGATTTTCCGGAAGTGGAGCAGGAATGGAAAGTGCAGGTTTCTGATATTACCGCCCGTCCTGAATATGGAATCTTGAACAAACAAATAGCCATTGCCGAGCAGGAGGTAAAGCTGAATCGTAGTGAGCTGTTACCGCGTATCGGCGTCAGAGGTAGTTATGATTATCTTCACGGATTGGAAGTCAATGATGAAACTTTGATGAAGAAGGGTGCTTTTTCCGTATTCCTGAATGTCTCTGTTCCTCTGTTTCATTTTGGCGAACGTACCAATAAAGTAAAGTCTGCCAAAGTGAAGTTGGAACAAGCCCGTCTTGAACAGGAAAATGTCAATGAAAAGATGTTGCTGGAGTTGATGCAAGCTGCCAATAATCTGGATGAGGCCCGGTTGGAAACGGAGCTTTCCGAACGTTCGCTGGAACAGGCAGAGGAGAATATGAAAGTCAGTGGTAAGCAATATGAAGTGGGACTGGAAACTCTTTCGGATTATCTGGAAGCACAAGTGCTTTGGCAGCAGGCTTATCAGACGAAAGTGGATGCCCATTTCCAATTGTATGTGAATTATGTGGCTTATTTGAAAGCGGCGGGACAACTCTCGTCGGAGATATGATAAGATTCTCAATGATACTTACCCTTATGAGAAAAAATACTCATACCTATGAGAATATATTCCCATTGGTATGAGTATTTTTTCTCATAGGTGTGAGTATTGTCCCTTGTCAGAATATCCGGAAACGCCGTTTTATAGTGTTTCTGATAAAGGTCTTACCAATCGAATAAATCAATATATTGGTCGAATTCAGGTTTGTTTTCGATACCATGTTTTAGAAAGACAGCGATAATCTGCTTTTGTTCGTCAGGATGCAGCATCCGTTCTTTGTTGCGGATGCGGTAAAACATGCTGCGCCCCATCAAAGAATATAATTCTTTGCGGATGATGACAGCCGTAGAATATGGAATGTTGTCCAATATGTGGTCTATTCCGCAGGCAAAGCGTGAAGTACGGTATGGCTTGAAAAAACTGCAGTTATTCTCGTTTCCTATTATGTGGTTGGGATTGACTGTTCGGAAATCAGGAACGTTTTGCGGTATACGGAGCGTAGCTTGATGGCGTAGGCATTCATTGCGGCGCGGACATTTGTTATAGGTGCAGTATAAATAATTTTTTGGGACGTCGTTAAAGTCAATTTTTTTGTTCATGATTCTCGATGCTTTTATAGTTTGCTGTTGTTATCCTTTTTTTATTTTATATTCTGCTTGCAAGAGCAAAGGTACGTCTTTTGTTCTATATACAAAATAATAATACAGGCTATTTACTTTATTTCGTATGCAAAATAAAGCTGGTGAGTAAAAGATAACTTCGTAATAACTTGCACTTCCTGATTTATTCAATTGTTTTAGTAGCGTATAAACCAAAAGAAAGGAGTTGTATAGGTATGGCAAGACCAATTAAGGAAACTCCGATACTTTTCGGAGAAGATGCTCGGCGATTTGAAGAACGGATGAAAGAGAAGCGTAGTGAAACGCCGGAGCAGCGGGAAAAAGGTTGAAAGATTATGAACTGGCAATGAAAATCTTAAAAAAATAAAATACGAATCTTTTCTTTATCGGGAAGCTTTGTTAGCTGTAAGTAATGTACTTGAAAATAAAACGGATTGTCGCTTTTTAACTGTAGATGTGTATGCGGCAGCTGTTTCTTTTTATGATAAGAATGGATTTATTCCTTTGAATAGTGAAGATGTGGATTCTGCTACACGTTTGCTTTATTTTGACTTGAATGATATTATGAAATAGATTAGAGCAGCTTTATCAAATATTTTGTTTTGTATACGAAACAAAACGACACACCTTTTATTCTATATATGAAACGAAAAACTTATTGAAGCCTGCTTTTTATATACATACGCTTTAATTATACAATCATCATTCGTTTTCTTTCCTAAACATTTATAAATCTCTCTTGTTATTTTCCGAAAAGAATTTGTACCTTTGTCATTGGAACGTAGCATGCCGTTTTATGGTATGCGATTGTGCGTTTCCTCGGTGAACAGGAAATCGTAGCGGATTTTTTTTCAGACACCGGGAGACGCCTGTACTTCTATGACTTCTCATAGGGTACGGGCTGTCTGCCCGTGTCTGAAAGGTAGCCGCTACTACCTCCTGTTTGCGGGATTGTGACAGCTCCGTACTCTTTTATAATAAAAGGTACGGAACTAGTTGATATTATTAATCTAGTTCCGTTTTTTTATGTCAAATTGGCTCACAACAAAACAGATGTCTGAAAGACGCGACATCCAAGAAGCTATTTTAAAGAATTGGGCAAATCTTGGATATATTACGAGTTCCCGAATCAACGATCAGTTGTTTTTGGATGATGAGAGTTTGGATGCTTATCTGGAAGCTCACAAAAGACTTGGTTTAGAAGCAGGTTACCTTTCCAAAATCGTAGAAGAAAAGAAATTGGAACGTGACTTTATCATTTCCAAATACGATGATCTGCTATATGTATTGAGAACACAGAAGACTTGTAAACCTCTATATCAAATAATCATTCGTGAACTGGCAGCATTGATTCTTCACCCTGTTGCCCGCAATGTTTTCTATTCTATTTCTATAGGAGAATCAGTAGAGAAAGTGGCTGGTAGGCATCGAATTACCTATGAAAAGACATTGCAAATTTATAACTCTATACTTAAAGGATTAAAACTGAAGAAAGATATATTGGCTACTTATCGAAAACGTGCTATCAATGCCCGTTTTTTATCTTTGGCAGATAATAATAAGAATATAAATATTGAGCAGGAGGAGTGGATACTTCAATTACCCGTTTGTAAAGTAGCTGATACGCGGTTGGCTAATGTCTTGTATAATCAAGATGCTCGAACGGTAAAGGACTTATTGGAAATCGTATCGGGAAGAGGTTGGAAAAGCTTGTTGAGAATAGAAGGAGTAGGAAAAACTTCCTACTATCATTTATTATCCAAACTTCAGATGATAGGTGTTGTGGATGAAAGTTTGGACCGGATTCTTGCCGGACACTCTGTTGGTCGGTTTGAGAAGAGATGATAAATGATGGATAAAGCATAATGCAAAGAAATGGAATGTAAAAAGACTATTTTAAAGGAAGATAAGAATTTCGGCCTTTAAAATAGTCTTTTTATATCGTGTATGTATGAACATACTCTTTATCTTTCCGCCTCTATTGTATAAGTAAAACTGTCTGCCCGGTAGTATCCGATGTTGTATTCAATCGGCACTCCGTTCACATCATAAACAAATCTTTTCCTTATTAATATAGGATCGCTGGATTTTATTTCCAGTTTTTCTGCGATAAATTCCCCTGCAAGTCTCGCTGAAATCTCCTCCTTGCTGGTTTTTACCACTATGTTATATTGAGTTTCCAGCATTTCATATAATGGGCGTGTGTAGTCTTCTTCTCCAGTCAATGGAATGTTCGGATTGAAATAAGAGATAAAGTAGACAAACGGGTATTCCTTTTTTCCTCTGACGCGCTCCATTACTACGCAGCGGGCATCAGGGTTAGAACCTAAATTAAAGAATGTGCCGATTTCTTCAGTCGGACGTTTCAAACTGATATGTAGTTCGAAATTACGAATTTCGATACCTAACATCTTCATTTCCTGCGAGAAACTAAGCCAGTTCTTTACTCCGCCTACGATACCTTTCTTTACCACCTTCGTTCCGTATCCTTTCTTTCGTACTAGAAGTCCCTCAAATACGAGTTTGTTGATAGCTTGTCTTAATGTGTTCCTTGAAATGTGTAATTGTTCAGACAATTCGACTTCATTGGGAAATAGCTTCCCGTTTTTGTACTCTTCAGATTCTATGAGTCTTCTAAGTATCTCTTCTGCTTGAATATGAAGAGGCTTATCACTATTATGGTCTATTTTCATATCTATCCGGATTGGTTTATTTTCAGCAAATATAAGATTTATCAAAAAATAATCCAAGTTTTGTTTGGAATAAAAATAAAATCTATATATTTGCACAATCTAAAATATGTATGAACATATAAAATTAAAAACAACTATAATATGAGAAAAGCTAATTATGATAAATTTCCTTCTACGAAGTTGGCGGGGATGCTTGTTCAGGGTTGGGATGCTATCATTTCTGTGTTAAAAAAGCAAATGGATGCAAGAAAAGTGCTGGCAGTGGATTTATATACTGGAGTATATGAAGAAGAAGTGCTGGATGCTTTTTCAAAAGAATTCTCCGGAAAGGTGATGAATGTACGTGATTTGATGAAACCGGAACAAGAGATCCAAACTTTGACGGAACGCTTCATGACGGAAGATGTGTTGTTTGGCTATGTGACCAATTTGAAGCTGGAAGATTATTTTGATGCGGATAAATTGGCTGCTGCGCAAAAGCAAATTAGTGAAGCGGAGGATACTATTGTAATAATAGGTACGGGAGCTGCCATGGTGGCTCCGCAGGATGCGATGATTGTATATGCGGATATGGCACGTTGGGAAATTCAACAACGTTTCCGTCGGCATGAGGTAAAAGCTTTAGGGATAGACAATCGGAAAGATGCCGTTTCTTTGCAATACAAGAGAGGCTATTTCAATGATTGGAGAGTATGTGATAGGTATAAGGAAAGATTGTTTGACAGGGTAGAATTCTGGATTGACACCCATGTGGCCGGAACACCGAAGATGATTGATAAGGATACTTTCTTTAAAGGGGTAGAGGCAACGGTGAAAACACCGTTCCGGGTAGTTCCTTTCTTCGATCCGGCTCCCTGGGGTGGTCAATGGATGAAAGAAGTTTGCGACTTGGATCGTGAACGCGAAAATTTTGGCTGGTGCTTTGACTGTGTGCCCGAAGAAAACAGCCTCTATTTTGAGGTGAACGGAGTGCGCTTCGAACTTCCTTCGGTCGATTTGGTTTTGCTGAAAAGTAAAGAGTTGCTTGGTGAACCGGTGGAAGCACGCTTTGGAAAAGACTTCCCCATCCGTTTCGACTTTTTGGATACGATAGGTGGAGGTAATTTGAGTTTGCAGGTGCATCCTACCACTCAATTTATCCGTGATAGTTTCGGTATGTACTATACACAGGATGAAAGTTACTACATGGTAGATGCGGAAGAAGATGCCGTAGTTTATCTGGGAGTGAAAACGGGCGTTGATAAAGAAGCGATGATCGACGATTTGCGTAAGGCACAAAAAGGCGAATTGGTGTTCGACGCAGAAAAGTATGTCAACAAGATTCCGACAAAGAAACACGATCACTTCCTGATTCCGGGAGGAACGATTCATTGTTCCGGTGCGAATAGTATGGTACTTGAAATCAGTTCGACTCCGAACCTCTTTACTTTCAAACTATGGGACTGGCAACGTCTGGGACTGGATGGAAAACCACGCCCAATCAATGTGGAACGTGGTAAATGCGTAATCAACTGGAACCGGGATACGGGATATGTAAATGAACATCTTCGCAACCAGTTTAAAGAAGTGGCTTCCGGAGATGGGTGGATTGAGGAACGTACCGGATTGCATCCGAATGAATTTATCGAAACCCGCCGTCACCGTTTCTCGTCACCGGTGCTGCATCACACAAACGACAGTGTAAATGTGCTGAATCTGCTGGAGGGAGAAGAGGCCGTCGTTGAGAGTCCTACTCACGCCTTTGAACCTTTCGTGGTGCATTATGCGGAAACATTTATCATTCCTGCTTCTGTTGGCGAATATACAATCAAACCTTATGGAAAGTGTCGCGATAAGGAATGTGTCACTATCAAGGCATATGTCAGATTTTAGTACTTGAACTTTTAAACCTAAAATAGTATATGTATGAATATGATAAACGGGTAGTTTTGACTCTGGATGCAGGAGGAACAAATTTTGTATTTTCTGCCATTCAAGGGAATAATGAAATGATAAGTCCAATAGGGCTTCCGGCAGTTTCTGATAACTTAGACGAGTGCCTGGAAGTATTGGTGAAAGGATTTGATAGAGTGATAGCTGCTATACCAGTTCCCCCAGTTGCGATCAGTTTTGCTTTTCCGGGCCCTGCTGATTATGAGAATGGAATCATAGGAGATTTGCCCAATTTTCCTTCATTTAGAGGAGGTGTTGCATTAGGTCCTTTTTTGAAGCATAAATACGGAATTCCGGTTTTTATAGAAAATGATGGAAATCTGTTTGCTTACGGTGAAGCCTTATCGGGTGCATTGCCTATGATAAACAGGGAATTATCTTTAGCTGGTTGCAGCAGGGAATATAAAAATTTGATTGGTATAACATTGGGAACCGGATTCGGTGCAGGAGTTGTTATAAATAAAGTCTTGTTGACCGGAGATAATGGTTGTGGAGGGGACATCTGGCTTATGAGAAATAAGAAATATCCGGATATGCTTGCTGAAGAAAGTGTTAGCATACGCGCTGTGAGAAGAGTATACAGCGATTTGTCCGGACAAAGCTCTGCTTCATTAAGTCCAAAAGATATTTATGACATTGCTGAAGGTATAAAGGAAGGTGACAGTCATGCAGCAATCGCAAGTTTTAATGAACTTGGTATAATGGCAGGTGCTGCTATTGCTTCGGTACTGAATGTTGTGGATGGTCTGGTGGTTATAGGTGGAGGAGTCGCAGGAGCCTCAAAATATATATTACCAGCTCTGATAACAGAACTTAGGGCACAACTGACAACTTTTTCGGGAAATAAGTTTCCATGCGTTTCTATGCAAGTATATAATGGAGAAGATGAATCGGAGAGAGCTCGTTTCTTGAGTTTATCTGATAGTCAGGTTGTCATTCCTGGTACTCATTTGACTACTACCTATCATCAATTAAAACAGACCTTGGTGCTGTGCAGTAAAGAAGGTGCTAGCCGCTCTATTATGCGAGGTGCTTATGCCTATGCGCTACAAAAAATAGATTTAACGTAATATTCGTAAACTAAATATCATATGAAAACACTAAAAAAAATCATTTTCATTTCTATTGTATTAGGAATGATATCATCATTAATTATTTCGTGTAAGAGTGATGATAAGCAACAGACAGGGTTACTGACCTTAAGTATTTTGGAGGGGAAAATTAAGATTGGGGATTATGTTTCTGTAGAACTGTCATTGTCTCATCCTGATTTGATTTCAAAAATTGTGGTTAAGAAAAGTATCGAAGGAAAAGAAGTCAGTTCTTATTTAAAGGAACTGAATGTGAAGGAATTGAGCTTTCCATATACATTCACTGAGGAGATTATCGCCGGTGATGAAAATGGAATATTAGTGTACTCCTTTTATGGAATGGATGAGAATAATAGTGTGGTGGATGCCGCAGATCTGGTTTTAACAGTGGAGCTGGCGCAGATTCCGTTATTGCTAAAATATGACTGGGTATTGGCATCACAAACTATTAAAGGAGAAGATACAGCTACTCCCGATTTGAAAGATGATATACATCGGTTTAATTCAGACCTGACTTGGCAGGTTGATTGGGGATTCATATTCTCAAGTGCTGCTTTGGAAACATTAAACTCCTATTGTGCATGGCAGGTTACCATGGACGGCGCTACTGTCAAGACTCTATCTACCATTCACTATAATGTGTTTTCACCGTCCCAAGCTTTGATGACTCATTATAATGTATTACAGTTGTCGGATCGTAAAATGATATTGGAAAGTTATCAAGACCTTTCAGGGCTGGGGGATGGCTATTCTTCAAATGAAAGAGTGTTGGAAGTTTATACGCCAGTATCCAAAACTGAAGATTTTACTCCTTATCGGGGACAAAATCCGGATAACTATATTGTAGCGTCTTGTAATCCGGGATCTTATTAATAAACAATCTAATCATAAAAACACATGAATAATTTATTTAGGAGCATAACTTTATTGTTGTTGATGTTTATTCTGGGAAGTGTTAGTGCACAGAATCAAAGTTTGAACGTCAAGGGTACAGTTCGTGATGCAATGGGTGACCCCATTATCGGAGCTACTATTTTACAGCAAGGTTCAACTTATGGAACCATTTCTAATAAGGATGGAGAGTTTTCATTATCTGTTCCCGACAAATCAGTACTTGAGATTTCTTTTGTAGGATACCAAACAAAGATCGTTAAAGTTACCGCACAAAAGAGAGAATTTCACATAGTGCTGGAAGATGATATGCAAGTATTGGCTGATGTGGTAGTGGTAGGATATGGTGTGCAAAAGAAAAGTGATCTGACTTCGTCAATTTCTACTATTAAGTCAGAACAATTATCTTCCACTTCGATAACCTCTTTAGATCAGGGTATTCAGGGAAGAGCAGCCGGTGTGGCTGTTTTAAACACTTCGGGTCAGCCAGGTGCCGGAACTTCTATTCGAATCAGAGGTACCAGTTCTATTAATGGAAACAATGAACCTTTGTATGTGATTGATGGTGTTCCTGTGATTAGTGATGCAAATACATTCAGCACCGGGACTTTAAAGAATCCGGCTCTTAATCCTTTGACTAATATCAATCCCAATGATATTGAATCTATTGAAATTTTGAAAGATGCTTCTGCAACTTCCATATACGGTGCCCGTGGGGCGAATGGTGTGGTGCTGGTCACTACCAAACAAGGTAAGAATGGAAAGCCTAAAGTCTCTATCGGAGCTAAATACACATTGCAGCAGGTAACTAAAAAAATGGATATGCTGAATGCGGTCCAATTGGCCGAGTTGGGAAATGAGGCAACGGACAATGCTGGTGAAGAAAGAAATCCCGTTTTTGCTGGGTTGAATAATCTGTCCAAACTAAATACGGACTGGCAAGATGAGATATTCCGTACAGCACCTATGCAGAACTATGATATTTCAGTATCAGGTGGAAATGATAAAACTACTTATTTTGTTTCCGGTAATTTACTGTTGCAAGATGGTATAATTATTGGTTCAGATTTTGGAAAAGGAAGCTTTCGTATTAACCTGGGGCAGCAAATAAATAAATGGCTGAAGACTGGCGTTTCTGTAAATCTGAGTTATAGCCGTTCAAATGGTGTAGTAACGAACTCGGAAGGAGGATTTGCTTCTTCTATCACTTCTTGGGCGTTGGAAATGAATCCGGCTCTTCCCGTGAGAAATGAATCCGGAGATTACATTTATGAAAACAATTTGACTACAACTAATAATGTGGGTAATCCTGTGCAAGATGCCTATGAAGCGAAAAATAGAAATACTTCATTCCGGACATTGGCTAATGCTTATTTAGAATGGGTTCCAATTAAAAATCTAACCTTTAAGACTAGTATCGGTGTTGACTATTTCTATATAAAGGATCAGGCTTTTGCTCCCGGGGAGATTAAACGTGCAGAATCGAATGGTGGCTATGCCAGCATAGGAAATCGTGACGGTTACAACTGGGTATGGGAGAATACCGTCAACTATACAAACACTTTTGAGAAGCATACGATTAGCGCTTTGGCCGGTATGACAGCGCAAGCTTTTGTCTCGGAAAATTCGGCAGTTTCAACAGCTGATTTTACAGACGGATTTTTAGGATTCAACTCAATACAATCAGGAGCGTTGCGTCAAGCTGCAAGTTCGGGTATCTCCGAATGGCAGATGTTATCTTATTTGGCTCGTGTGAATTATAATTACGGTGGTCGTTATTTAATGAGTCTGACCGGTCGTATTGACGGATCTTCAAAATTTGGTAAGGGCAATAAATATGGCTTTTTCCCTTCAATCTCGGGTGCATGGAGAATTTCAGAAGAGAATTTCATGAAGCGGGCGCAAGCCATTTCAAATATGAAGTTGAGAGTAAGTTATGGTATTGTGGGCAATGAAGGAATTCCTCCATATAGTTCGCAAGGGCTGATGTATAACACAGAAGCGTATTTTGGCAATAGTGAAGTGGCAACCGGCGTGGTGCCTTATACATTGAGTAATCAAGACTTGAAGTGGGAAACAACTTCGCAGGTGAATCTTGGTTTTGACTTGGGTTTATTTAATAATCGTCTTACCTTAACTGCGGACTATTACCGAAAAAATACGCGCGACTTGCTGCTTGCTATGCCTGTGTCGTTTAATACCGGTTATGATACAGCCGTAAAGAATGTTGGCAGTCTGCGTAATGAGGGTTTTGAATTTGCTTTGGGTGCAGTACCTTTTGCCGGTAAATTCGGCTGGGATATGAATTTTACTCTCGGTTACAATAAGAATGAAATTACAGATTTAGCTGGAAGCCAGGAAAATCTTTCGGGGGCATCTATTTTGGGAGTAACCTATTGGACTAAAATAAATGAGGGTAAGCCTATCGGTACAATTTATGGATATAAAACTGATGGAATAGCACAATTGAGCGAAGACTTGTCTAAAATTCCATATTTCTCTGGAAAAACCTTGAAACATGGTGATCGTAAATATGTCAATAAGAATGGTGATAATGTGATTAATGAGGACGATTTATATGAGTTGGGAAATGCTAATCCGGATTTTACTTTCGGATTCAATAATACCTTTACTTATAACCTGCGCGATCATTCATCCATTGGGCTGACAGTCTATTTGCAAGGTGCGGTAGGTAATGAGATTGTGAACTTCAATAAGTTTTCATTGGAAAGTTTTGACGGACATAAAAATAATTCTGTGGCAGCATTGGAAAGATGGACTCCTGAGAATCCTACTAATAAATATCCTCGTGCCACGACTAAATCATCTGGTACTATTTTGTCCGATCATTATGTGGAAGACGGTTCATATCTCAGAATAAAAGATATCACGTTAAGTTATACTTTCCCCAAAAGCATCCTTCAGAAATTTTATTGTGAGGGACTTACAATCTTTGCCGGATTAAAGAATATTTATACGTTCACCAATTATTCCGGATATGATCCTGAGGTAAGTCGTTTTTCTAACGACAATCTTTCAATGGGAGCTGATTATGGTTCTTATCCGATGTCTAAATCGTATGAGTTTGGTTTAAGAATGAATTTTTAAAAAAGAATAGATTATGAAAAAATACATATTAAGCATTTTATTGAGTGGAGCATTCATGTTCACTGCTTGTTCGGATTTCCTCGACGAAGTGCCTAAAGGGAATATTACAAGTGAAGGATATTATAAAACAGCTCAGCATGCTATATCCGCCACCAATGCTATTTATGATTATTTGATTATCGGATATGCTCCGAATGGGTTATGGGATAAAAACTATGGTGGTACTTTCTACAATGATTATTGGGTTCTTCAGGATATGTTTGCTGATAATTCGGAAACTAATCAGACCAGCATTGACTACCAATCGGTGGAAAATATGCAAATAGACCAATATAATCAGCCTGTAGAATTGCTGTGGAGAGATTTTTATCAAACGATAAAATGTTGTAATGTCGTGATTGATAAAGTTCCATCTATTGATATGGATGTGACTTTAAGAAATCAGTTGGTGGCCGAAGCAAAATTCTTTAGAGCAATGATGTATTTTGATTTGATCCGGATGTTTGGTGATGTTCCTTTACGCGAACATAATGTTGAAAGTGCAGAGGAAGATGCAACTAGCCGGACCTCCAAAGAGACAATTTATGAATTGATCTTTTCGGATCTTAAGACTGCTGAAACCGATTTGAAGTACACTGAACGCTTTGGCGGAGGAAGACCTTATCCTGCATCTGCATCAGCTTTGTTAGCCAGGGTTTATCTAACTTATGCAGCAGAACATCATAGTCAGGAGCATTACCAGCTTGCTGTAGACAAGGCTAAATCTGTCATCCCGAATTTCCCTATGCTTGAAAACTACGGTGATTTATTTAAAGTGGCCAATCGTTTTAATACGGAAATAATCTGGGGAGTAAACTTTAGCGCAACGTTGAGTGAAGGTTGGAAAGGTGCACAGTTTTTGGTACGTTTATTGCCTGCCCTTGACGGAGTAAGCAATGCCCAAGGATGGGAAAATGCTACCGAAGATTTATGGAATAGCTTTGACCGGCAGAATGACCAGCGCCTGGATGTTACTTTGAAGAGAAGTTTTACTTATAGTGATGGTAGCATTAAGGATTTCGATAAGCCCTATGTTTTTAAGTATTGGGATAGTCAAGCCGAACCTAAAGGGAATAATACAGAGGCTATATTTCCGGCAATTCGTACAGCAGAGATGTATTTGATTATAGCCGAAGCTTTGAATGAAATAAATCAAGGAGCTAATGAGGAGGCGGTAATCGCAATTAATGCTGTAAGGAACCGTGCCGGACTGACCACGGCTGTACCTACTGACTATAAGGGATTTAAGAAGACCGTATTGAATGAGTATCGTCATGAATTTGTGATGGAAGGACATCGTTGGTTTGATTTGACCAGGATGTGTACACCGCAAGAATTTGTGTCTATCATAAAGGCTGCCAAACCGGAATCTACTCCTAAAGAATACCATGTGAAATTTCCTATTCCTCAAAGAGAAATAGACCTGTCACAAAACATGATTACGCAGAATGAAGGCTATGGACAATAACCAAAAAGATAGAATTATGAATAAGTTTATCTATTTGTTGGCCTGTACATTATTTGTATCTTGCCAAAACAACAATAAGTCATCTGTAACACAGATGGAAGTCGAACTGGATTCAATGTGGTGTACACGGTTGATGCCTGGACTTGGCAGTGGAGTGACAGGAGGTGACGGTGCTATATCAATAGACTTGAAGGATGGACGGAATCTTTTTATGTGGGGTGACTCGTTTTTTGGAGATGTTGTCGATGATAAAAGGAGTAAAGACTCTAAATTTGTGATGGGTAACACTTTTACGATTATCAATGAGAAAGGAGAACTGGAGACCTTGTATAGTGGTGATTTGAAGAATCCTTCTGCATATATACTGGCAGAGCAGGATGGGGATTCACCCCGTTGGTATTGGCCTGGAGATGGATTTGTGAAAGATGGTATTCTTCATTTGTTCATGTCCAAGTTCAGGAAAGTGGGTGAGGGATCTTTTGGTTTTGAATATATGTGTTGTGACTATTTTCGTCTGGATGTGAAAACCATGAAGATCATTGATAAGATGAATATCCCTGCTGCCAATCAGAATGGTGTACACTATGGACATGCAGTGATGCCTTATCAAAATGCAATCTACATTTACGGAACAAAGTCGGACTCGACAGGAGCAAAGGCAGTTGTTCATGTGGCGAAGGCTGAATTGGTTGATAATAAGCTGGCGAACTTTGTGTATTGGGATGGGGCTAGCTGGCAGGCGGATGCTACTAAAACAGCGAAACTTGAAGGACTTCAGAAAAATATCTCTGAGCAATTCAATGTATTTAGTCTAAATGAAAAAATTGTGTTGGTTTCCCAAAATCGTTCGGGAAATGCCAAAGAAATTTATTCCTATATTGCCGACAGCCCTGAAGGTGCATTTAGTCATGAGAAATTGCTCTATACGGTCGATGAACCTAATTTTGAAAAAGACAGTATGATGACTTATAATACAATGGTACATCCTCAATACATGAAAAATGATAAAATATTGATGTGTTATAACGTTAATACCTATGATTTGAAGAAGGTATTTGAGAAGGCATCATTGTACCAGCCTCGTTTCTTCTGGGTACCCGTAGATCATATATTAAAGTGATAGTTATGGTAAAGAATAACTCTTATTTGAAAGCCATTCCCGTGCTTGCCGCTTTTTTTGTTATGGGATTCTGTGATATAGTCGGTATTTCATCCGACTATATGCAGAAGAGCTTTAATTGGTCTCCAACTATGACAGGTTTTGTTCCTTCAATGGTATTTATCTGGTTTCTATTTTTAGGGATTCCTGTTGGTAACAGAATGAGTAAATACGGACGGAAAAATACAGTACTCGCCAGTATGGCGGTAACAGTTGTTGGGATGTTTTTGCCATTGTTGGTCTACAGTAGTGTAACATGTGTTATTGCGTATGTTTTGCTAGGTATAGGGAACGCCATATTACAGATCTCTTTAAATCCGTTATTGAATAATGTTATTTCCAGCCCTCGGCTATTGACTAGCAGTCTGACGGCCGGACAGGTTATCAAGGCTGTCTCTTCGTTGGTAGGTCCTGAAATTGTATTATTTGCTACCCTGCATTTTGGTGATGATAAATGGTATTATTGTTTCCCCATTTTAGGCGCTATTACATTATTCTTTGCTTTATGGTTGACGTTTACTCCCATTCGGAGAGAGCAGGTGGAAGAGAGTAAAGTATCTGTTTCTGATTCTTTCAACCTGCTGAAAAATAGAACCATACTCATTCTTTTTTTGGGAATATTCTTTATTGTAGGTGTGGATGTCGCTACAAATTATGTCAGTTCAAAATTAATGAGCATCCGGTATGATTGGACTGCGGAACAAGTGAAGTTTGCTCCACAAGTATATTTCTTTAGTAGAACGGTTGGTGCTCTTCTCGGTGCTTTCTTGCTGACCCGCATTGCAGGTGCCCGCTATTTCAAAGTCAATATTCTGGCATGTATCATGATGCTTGTATTATTGATTAGTGTTCAGAATCCCGCTGTTAGTCTATTATGTATTGGCGGAATTGGCTTTTTTGCTTCGTCTGTATTTTCTATTATTTACTCGATGGCATTTCAAGAGTGTCCCACAAAAATGAATCAGATTTCCGGGTTAATGCTGACGGCTGTAGCCGGAGGGGGAGTGGTAACTCCTGTTATTGGGTTTGCAATAGATAACGCCGGAATTACGGCTGGAGTTATTGTCATTTTACTTTGTGTGTTGTATCTCACCTATTGTGCTTTTGCGGTAGGAGAACGGAAATGTGGAGAGCAGACATATAATAAATAAAAATATAATGATGAATCAAAACATAATAAAAGGATTGCTAGTAGCTGCTATATGGTGCAGCAATATTCTTGTACTTCAGGCAGCACAAGATAATATAGCCCCACGGGCGCATGTCACGGTATCTAATGTGTTGAATGAGAATTATGCTGCCGACAACCTGGTTGACGGTAAAATAATGTATGATGATAAGGGCGAGTGGGCTTGCAAGGGAAGTGTTACATCGTGGGGAGTCATGTATACCCCGTGGGCACAGTTGGAATGGGATGAAGAAGTGTGTGTGGATCGAGTGGTGCTGTATGACCGGGTATCTCTTGCTGAACACCTTGCCGGTGGAACTCTTCATTTCAGTGATGGATCTCAGCTTAGTGTAACAGCTATTCCCAATGATGGAAGCCCGAAAAGTATCTCTTTCCCTAAGAAAAAGGTGAAATGGATTCGTTTTGAGGCAACAGATGGGAATGGAAAGAATTTGGGGTTGTCTGAAATCGAAGTTTTTGCCGCACATGGTAATCAAACTGACTATGTAGAGTGGGTTGACCCTTATATTGAAACTACCCGGGGACGGTGGTTTTTCTGTACTCCGGGCGGACGTCCCTTTGGTATGGTGGCTGCTCATGCTTTCACCCGCAATAAAAATCAGGGAGGTGGCGGATATAATTATAATTTTCCGGATATCTTAGGATTCTCTCAAATAAATGAATGGATGATTTCCGGTCCGAACATTATGCCGGTTGTAGGGGAAATAAATCCTACTGAAGGTATGGCAGGATGGAAATCACCTTTTAAACATGAAAGTGAAATAATTCAGCCAGGCTATCATCGTCTGTATTTGGACCGGTATAAGACTTGGGTGGAGTATACGGCAACAGAGCGGGCTACATTCTACCGTTTGAATTATACCGAAAATGTAAATGCCAAATTATTGGTGGATGTAGGTAGTGTTTTAGGGAATTGCTCTATGGATAAAGCTACCTTACTGCGTGTCAGCAATACACGTGTTGTAGGAGAATTTTTCACGACAGAACGCTTTTGGGGTGGTCCTGACAGCATAAAAATAAGCTTTGTACTAGATTGTAACCGTCCCATAAAAAGCATTGACGGATGGAATGAGAAAGGGGTCTTGCCCGATGTTGAGGCTATTGCGGGGAATGCTGCCGGTATGGTTTTGAACTTTGGACAATTGAATGCTGAAGAGTTGCTTTTTAAAATGGCATTCTCATATACAAGCGTAGACAATGCAATAGTCAATATGGATGCGGAACTGAACCATTGGGATTTTGACAAGGTATGTAAAGAAACCCGTTCTGTCTGGAATGAGGCTTTAGGACGTATAGCTGTTGAAGGTGGTACGGATGCTCAACGCATCAAATTCTACACTGACCTTTGGCATGTATTGCTAGGGCGACATAAAATAAATGATGTGAATGGCTATTATCCGGATTATGCCGGAAATAAATACGTCAATAAACGTACGTCTGAACCTATGAAGGTACGTCGTCTTCCACTTACGGCGGATGGAAAACCTAAGTTTAATATGTATGGCTTTGACGGGCTTTGGTTGACACACTGGAATTTAAACGTATTATGGGGTCTGGCATGGCCCGAAGTCATGGATGATTTATCTGCTTGTTTAGTTCAGTATGCTGATAATGGTAAGCTGTTGCCTCGTGGGGCATGTTCGGGTGGATATTCATTTATTATGAGCGGTTGTCCGGCTACCAGCTTGCTGGTAAGTACATATATGAAAGGAATTATGAAAAAAGCCGATCCTTTGCATACATTTGATGTCATAAAACGTAATCATATGCCTGGCGGAATGATGAGCTATGAGAGTGCTGATGATTTAAAGTTTTATATCAGTCATGGTTATTGTCCGGACAATGCAAGTAAAACTCTGGAATGGGCATTTCAAGATTGGGGAGCAAGCCGGATGGCTGCAAGGTTGGGAAAACACTCGGATGCACGTATGTTTGAAAAACGCTCACGAGCATGGACTCCTTTATTCAATGCGGAACTGGGCTTGGTATTTCCGAAAAAGAGAAATGGTGAATGGCTGCATCAGGATGCATTGAGTGGAAACGGTTGGGTGGAAGCGAATTCCTGGCAGGCCACATGGTCTTTGTCTCATGAACTGCCTAAGCTGGTAAAGATGATGGGAGGAGCAGATAAGTTTTGCGAGAAATTAAATTTCGCATTTGAGCAGGCAAGAGATTTAGATTTTGTTTATGCTTACAGTGGAGGATACGTAAGTTATGCTAATCAGCCCGGATGTTCTAATGCACACATCTTTGCTTATGGTGGAAAACCTTGGTTGACACAATATTGGGTACGTCAGGTAAAAGAACGTGCGTATGGAGGAATTACTCCAGATAAAGGGTACGGTGGTCATGATGAAGATGAAGGTCAAATGGGAGGGGTCAGTACATTGATGGCACTTGGACTATTTAGTGTAACAGGTACGGAATCTGATACTCCATACTACGATATTACTTCACCTATTTTTGATAAGATCACAATCAAACTGAATGGGGATTATTATGAAGGAAGTACATTTACTATAACTACCCACAATAATTCTGCTGAAAATTGTTATATCCAACGTGCGCAATTGAACGGTATGGAATGGAATTATGCACAATTTAATCATGCAGACTTTACGAAAGGAGGAAAGCTTGAGCTATGGTTAGGCAATGAACCCAATAAATCGTGGGGAAAACTTAAATATTTGGCTCCGGACTCAGATTTATAATTGAAATAAAACAGTTGTTATTTCTCTATTAAGTGATTGGAATAATGCCGAGTAGTGGTTCTGTTATAACTAATCATGTTGACAGAACCACTTCTTTTAGAGGCGTCTATTAAAGAGAAGAAGATGCTATCTTCGCCCGAATCCTACTTAGCGACTGCGGAGTTATCCACAAGTAAGACGCAATATGTTTTAAAGGTACATATTGCAATAATTCCGGAGTCTCTTTGATAAGGTTGAGATAGCGTTCTTTAGCCCGTGGGCTTCCCGAGCTGATAAGCCAGTTCTCCTGTTGAAGAAACTGATGATCCATGAGGCGGAGCCCCAAATTAGCGAGTCCGATGGATGAGGCGAATAGCTGATTCAGAGCTGTTCGGGAAATACAATAGGCCACACTGTCACACATGACCTCAATATTTATTAATGAGTAGGCATTATCTACATAGCCCCAGACGGAGAAAGCAGCTTCTCCGTCTGAAGCAAACCAGATGGTAGTATCCACTCCGTCTTTATGATAATAGGCTCGCAATATTCCTGTCTTGATAAAATAAAGATTACAGTTCTTTGTCCCCTCGCGTACTATTAAATCTCTCTTTTTGAAATGTACCTCTTCCATACAGTTCAGTAGAGACTGTACATCGGTTTCTGATACCTTGTATCTATCGCAAAGTTTTTCAATGAATGTTCTCATATTGCAAAGATACTTATCGTCGGCAGACAATGAAACGATCTTTCAAATAAATTCCGAAAATATAGAAAGTGGTTAATAACTCTGCCAATGGTACGGCTAGCCAGATACCCGGTATACCCAATACCGGAGGGAGCGCAAAGAATCCGATCAACATAAATACGACTCCCCGGAGAAGAGTGATAATTGTTGCCCGCTGACCTCTTTCGACACTCTGATAATAACCAATGCCAATCATGTTGACGGCAAAGAAAATGAATCCTACTTCGAAATAAGGAAGCCCGTTTACTGCTATATCAAATGCAGCGTAGCTGCGGTCAATGAATAACGAAACAATGTCCTGACAGCATAGTGCGGTAAGAATGAAAAAGCTGATACCGCAGATTAAAGCGGTCCGAATGGCGAGATGCAGTGTCTTTCGTACACGCTCGGGTTGTCCGGCTCCGAAGTTATAGCTGATAATCGGCTGTGCGGATTGTGCAATGGCATTATAGACCATGAAGATGATAGGGAAGAAGTAACAGGCAATACTGAATGCTGCCACTCCGTCTTCACCGAGATGGCGGATGAAAACGTAGTTCCCCAGAAACATCATACAGGCAATGGAGGCTTCACTGATAAAAGCAGAACTTCCCAGTTTAATCATATAACCGATGTTGCGAAGAGTCAGTAACAGACTTTTGATACTTAACTTTATCCGGCATAGATGGAGGGTACGAGAGAAACGGAGTAAGTAAATCAGTGTCATCAACCCTCCCACGACAGTTCCCAGACTGGTGGCAAAAGCTGCTCCCATTATTCCCCAACCAAGTTCGAAGATGAATATATAATCCAGTATGATATTGAGTATGGCTGCAACCGCATTACACATCATGGCATAGGTGGGTGAACCGTCCAGACGGATGCAGAACATACCTATATTTAAGACTTCGTAGAATACGAGAAAAGGAATGTACCATGCCATATATTCTACAGCTAACGGCAACAATCGGTCCGAACTACCTAATAATCTGGCTAATGGCTCTATAAAATAAAGGCACAGAGCAGACAGGATAAGTATGAGCAATGTGGAAAAAGCAATTGCCTGAGTGATATTAATACTTGCTACTTTGCGTTTTCCCTGAGATAAATGAATGGAAGCCACCACCGAAGCTCCCACTCCGAACATCAGTCCGATACCCGCTGCGATCATAAAAAGCGGTGCAGTGATATTTACTGCCGCCAGCGCGTCACTGCCAATTCCTTTTCCTACAAATATCCCGTCCGTAATAACGAACAGAGCCGAGAATACCATCCCAAGTACCGTAGGAATTAGTAACTTACGGAACAACGTGGAGATGTTCATACTGCCGAAATCAATACTATCTTTCATAACTTTCTACCTTTGTCGTTGAAAATGGCGACAAAGGTAGGGTTATGGGAGGAGATAAAAATTACCAAATGGTAATTTTTATCTCTATATTTAATAGGGAAAAGAATCTCTTATGTATATTCTATCAATTATTTGAGCATGTTGAAATCCTTTATTCCAAAAACTTCAGTGGATATTTCACCCAACCAACCGCTTTTACTATTAACACCCACTTGTACTTTGATAAAATCAACGTACTTCAGGTTTGCATCCTTACCGTCGAAAGTTACAGCATGGGATATCTTGAAATGATTGTCAGACGGTCCGGCATTATAGTTGTCATCATCTGTCAGACGATCAATGGCGCTGAAATTATCAGCATATCCCCATTCATAACTATCATTTACCCAATAAGTACCATTACCGGATTGATCGTAATTACGCTCTTTCAGGCGAGTACCTCGCAAAGTATATTGTTTTTCCTTTACCCAGGCGGGATAATAATAATCTTGCCGGTGAAAAGCACCCAGATAATCAATAGACCCACTTTGACCATGATTGTCTGTCCATGGGGTGGGAAGCTGAATACCAGTTGGTTTATGATAGGTGACGGCATAGTCCTGCCAGGTTTCGGCTTTCCCATATTCGGATCCGCGCAATTCATACCAAGTGTCATTAGGTAACCCATCACCATTTTCGTCCTGCATTACCCATACAATTCCCGGTTCTGACGAACCATCAAAAGCGTTTCCTGTAATAGCAATGTTGTAATCTCCATCATTCACGATACTATGATCGAATCCAACGATGATGTATCCACCGAATCCGCCTAGGGAAACATAAGCCGTCTGATTGATTCGTTCTTCTGCATAGGTGCAGGCTTCTGCCATAGTTGTTGTGTTATGATTCTCATTGATGAATTGACCGGGAGCCGGTAAATATTCATATACTTTGTTCATTGACGCAGAACTTGTGGCGCTAATCTTCCGCTGGTATGTTCCTGCGGGAGGGCAAACATTGACTTTTAATGTTTGCGTAGCGAGTATATATGAGTTCTTCATTTCGACCTTTACCGTGTGTTCTCCCTGCTGCTCGGATGTAAACAGATAAGTATCATTTTCTCCGGATTGCACTTGTTCATTGTCCACGGTCCATGTATAGACTGCATCCAGTGCATTATTCACGTCAACCGGTTTGATACGGATAGTTCTGCCGGCTGACATGTTATATTCCGTTTGCAGGAATGTCCAGTTGAAATCTACTTGATCCGGTGAACAAACTTCTACTTTGAAAGTTACTTCGTCATCGCCATCTTCATTGTGAGTAGCAAAACGAACTTGATATTCGCCAAGCTCGATTGTGGGGAGAGTACAGGTTAATTCGTTCGAAATATCTTCACCGTTTATTTGCCAGGAGTAACTGGTTTCCAGAAAAGAATCTACTATAGGTGTAATGGTTAGTTCAGAGCCTTGAAGCACTTTGAAACCTTTGTCGGCATCCGCAATAGAGATAGTCGGTACATCAAGTTGAAAGACATCGATACGTATCTCCTTTTCTGTTGTCCCTCCGGCATTGGTGGCAGAAATCAGAATGAAATACCTGCCTGCTTCATCGGCTGAAAATGTCAGGGTGGAAGTGGTACAGATACTCTTTCCATCTATTGTCCAGTTAAAGGTCGTTTCCGAATCGGTATTTTCATAAACAGGAGCGATGGTTATCTCCCGACCAATTTTTGTTTTATAGATGGGGGATTCTTCTTTCAAGGTAATGACAGGAGCGGAAAGAAGAGGAGAGTCCTCCTCTTCTTTCACGCATGATATTAATGCTAACAGAACAAATAAAAAAAGTATAATATGTTTCATTAGAATCTCACTGCTACATCATCATAAGCAAAATAGGCAGGTTGGCTGAAACCATATCCGTTATCATTACTTCCAGTGACATTAAAGTCTATTTTGACCACTTTGCCTAATGCGGATAAATCCCATTTTGTCCATTCAAGTATATTACCCTCGGCTCCAACCAAATAAAATTCCGGACGTGTAGCTACTTCTTTTCCATCTTCATCATAACCGATAGCAACCAGTTTCACCCAATCATCTTTGCCTGCGGGTGCGGTCAAACCGTTACCGTTGGCCACACAGTTGGCTAGGTAGGTCGTCATAGTCACATACATATGGTCAACTACACGAGCAACTCCGTCTCCAAAGTAAATATAGGGTAATGGACCGTTGGCATATCCGGAATTGTCTGCATAGCCGTAATGTACGCAGAAGTTTTTGGAACCATTATGTCCTCCAAAACCAGTTTTTGCATCCTGATAATAAACGGCTAGTTGGTGCTGGAAGTCTCCATGAGTAAGATCCATATCCAGATAATTGGAAATTGCGTGTCCGCCACCCCAGTATTGGTAATCACCCCATCCGTTAGGAAGTTCGGAAGCAAGAAAAGTGTTGTTTGCATCACTCCAGTTATAGAGTTGGTTATTCTTAGGATAAAGTAGTGGGCCACCATATTGTTGGCTGTCAATTAATGATGACCAGTTTCTTTCTCCTACCATGTTAGCATCACCTTTATAATCAACATCCTCGAATGTCAAGAAGTGTGCTTCACGCACTGCTCTTAATTGCATTTTTATTACTTTACCGAAAGCTTTGGACGGAGTGACAAGTATTTTAAGTTCACCATCTTTGACATCATCACCTGAAACTGCCGGAGCTGTGATTCTTAAGTCTTTATCATTAAGAACCGCTGTCCATCCTTGCGGAATAGCAATTAATGTTGCGTCGTCTATATTGGCAGTTGTAAGAAGATACGTCCTTGTTTCATTAGACGAGAACAAGGTATAATCCCTATTGGCAATGTCAAATGTATATGTTTCCCCTTTGGGCAATGTGAACGACGTTCCATCTGCAAGAGTAACTAGTACATGATTGTCATTAACTGTAACAGATTTGAAGAAAGAGTCTCCGTCTTGTCCTTCCGCTTTCACAGGTTTTCCGTCTGTTCCGTTAATACGTTTGGCTCCTTCGCCTGTATCAACGGTCCAGTATCCGTCACTGTCAACTCCCATAACTGGAGTTGTACCTGTCACTTTTAACTTGTTAGTTGCATCCGGCAGCCATTCTGTAGTACCGTTGGTAGTAATGGTCCAGTAATATATTCCGTCTTCGTCAGCTTTCACTCCAATCACAGGAGCATCTGTACCATTCTTTCCATTTTTGATAGATACGGTGCTTCCATCACTGAAAGTTAATGTGTAGCCATCAGATGTCTGTTCCGTGTTGGTGATTACTTTCCCTTGATTTAATGCGTCTACCAAACTCTGTAAAGTTGTAATTTCAGAGTTCATTTTCTTGACTGTTGTTTCTAGTGTTTCTACTCGTCCGTCGAGATCATTGACTTTATCCCAGAGATCATCGTCATTGTAGCAACTGCATACTGTAACGACAGTGAGCAGTAAAAATAGAATTTTCTTCATTGCTTTTGTTTTTAATTATTAATAGAATTGTGAATTATTGAATCTCTTTTAGTTTCTTATCTGTAAAGGCAATATGTGCCGGAATGTCCCCCGTGATGACTGACCATTTCTTTTTTCCATCCCGGGAGAAACAGTATAATGTGCCGGGAGTCACATAGTCTTTGGCATCGGTGACGAAGAATTCACCTGTTTCCGGATTGATTGCTATTCCATAAGGTATCTTGATAGATTTTTCCGTACCATCTGTAATAAAATTGCGGGTATCAGTTTTCTTTGTTTTTGTATTATAGTACGGGGCTCAATACAAAATGTGGCATGAATGAAATGTAAGGCGAAGTACGTGAA
>OJQT01000075.1_pt1 | contig 64823 bp, 58 predicted proteins | sample 1598771 | NCBI WGS metagenome assembly OJQT01 (sample SAMN03922517, study PRJEB24848) | human gut metagenome | isolation source: stool sample | host: Homo sapiens | place: Germany | collected 2010-02
ACCGAACGGTACGCACGGTGGTGTGAGAGGACGGGACTAAACGTCCCTCCTACTCGGTTGAGATCACGATCAAAGATCGCAGTTGTTGACTGTGCGCGGGAAGGGGATGACGTCGCGGATGTTGCCCATGCCGGTCAGGTACATGACGCAGCGCTCGAAGCCGAGGCCGAAGCCGGCGTGGCGGGCAGAGCCGTACTTGCGCAGGTCAAGATAGAAGCCGTAGTCCTCTTCCTTCAGGCCAAGCTCATGCATGCGGTTGCGCAGCGTCTCGAGGTCGTCCTCACGCTGGCTGCCGCCGATGATCTCGCCGATGCCGGGGACGAGGCAGTCCATGGCAGCGACGGTCTTGCCGTCCGGGTTCAGCTTCATATAGAAGGCCTTGATCTCCTTCGGGTAGTCCGTGACGAAAACGGGGCGCTGGAACACGACCTCGGTGAGGTAGCGCTCGTGCTCGGTCTGCAGGTCGCTGCCCCAATGGACCGGATACTCGAACTGGTCGTTGTGCGGCTCGAGCAGGGAAATGGCCTCGGTATAGGTCACATGGCCGAAGTCGGACGTCATGACGTGGTGCAGGCGCTCCAGAAGCCCCTTGTCCACAAACTGGTTGAAAAAGTTCATCTCCTCCGGAGCATTTTCCAGCACATAGGAGATGATATACTTGATCATATCCTCGGCAAGGCGCATATCGTCGCTCAGGTCGGCAAATGCGATCTCCGGCTCGATCATCCAGAACTCGGCGGCATGGCGCGTTGTGTTGGAATTCTCGGCGCGGAACGTCGGACCGAACGTGTAGATGTTGCGGAAGGCCATGGCATAGGTCTCGCCATTGAGCTGGCCGGAGACGGTCAGGTTCGTCGGCTTGTTGAAGAAGTCCTTCGTGTAGTCGACCTTGCCGTCCTCCGTGCGGGGTACGTTGTTGAGGTCCAGCGTCGTGACCTGGAACATTTCGCCTGCGCCCTCACAGTCGGAGCCGGTGATGAGCGGCGTATGGACATAGACGAAGCCGCGCTCCTGGAAGAACTGGTGAATGGCATAGGCAGCGAGGCTGCGGACGCGGAACACGGCCTGGAAGGTGTTCGTGCGCGGGCGCAGGTGCGTCATCGTGCGCAGATATTCCAGCGTGTGGCGCTTTTTCTGCAGGGGATAGTCCGGCGTGGAAGCGCCCTCGACCGTGACCTCCTCGGCCTGCAGCTCAAAGGGCTGACGGGCGTCCGGCGTTTCGACGAGCGTGCCGCGGACGATGAGAGCAGCACCGACATTCGTCTTGGAAATGGCGGCAAAATTATCCATCGTATCATGATAGACGACCTGCAGCGGCTGGAAGAACGTGCCGTCACTCAGGACGATAAAGCCGAACGTCTTGGACGCGCGGACGGAGCGCACCCAGCCGCCGACGGAGACCGTCTTCCCGGCGTAGTCTGCGGTGTGCTTGAACAGGTCTCGAACAGTTACGAGCTCCATAATGACTTCAACCTCTCTTGTGTTTCAGGGTTCGCCGAAGCGTTGCGCTGAATTCGATTTGCAATCTATTATACTCGAAACGTGCCCATATTACAAGCTTTTTCCCACAAAAAACGCCCCGACAGCGAAGTCGGAGCGCTTTTGAGGATCATCCTGCCATGGTCAGATAGCCCTCGGCGGCCAGCAGCGCGGCGAAGCGGCGCAGTGCCAGTGCGGCCTTCTCGATGGGAATGTGATAATCCGCTGCTGTGTGGCGGAGAATGTCGTTCTCCGGCAGCTTCTGCTGCAGAAGGTTCCAGAAATAGGCTCCCGGCCGGTTGATGCCCTTCACGGCAGGGACCTTGCCGCGGGCCTGCCCGGCGGCAACCAGAAAATGCTCGTCGCAAACGGTCACGAGCGCCACATCTTTCTGTAAGGTGTATGTCATGTTTGCGCCTCCATCAGGGTATCGCGGCACAGAGCGGCCGAGGCCGCGTCGCCGCGGTTTTGCAGCAGCCAGACGGGCACCTGCGCCAGCAGGCGCTCCTCCAGCGCACAGGCTGCGCGGACATCGTCCGCGTTCTTGCGGGTAAACAGCAGCTGCGTCAGCAGCGGCCCGGCTGCCTCAGCCGGGAGCATGCGGCGCATGCGGTTCTCTTCGCTCTGCTCCAGCAGAATGATGCCGCCGAGCGGGGCGGCGTCCAGAGAGCCGAGGCCCTCCTTTCCGCGCCAGGGCGAGGGATGGACGAGAATGCCGTCCTTGCGGAATTCCAGCAGGGGCTTATCTCCGTTCAGAATTTTTATTTCGCTGCCGAAGCACAGCTTCCAGAGCATGTACTGCGTAGTTTTTCCGGTCCCGCTGTTTGCGGTAAAAACCCATACGCGCCCGCGCCAGAGAATGGCAGCACCGTGGAACAGTATGCGGCCGTAGGGGAGCAGGGCATCGCAGACACGAGGACCGAGTTCCAGATATTCGACCTGCTCCGGCGTGGTACCGGCCTCGTAGTGCGGTGCGGCCTCTTTGAGCGCATCCTCCGGGACCCGGACGGCTGCGACCGGGTCGGCCTCCGTCCGGAACGGCTGAAAGCATGCCGCATAGGCCGGACTGCGCAGGGAAAGACGGACCGGAACCCCGGCCAGCACAACGGTCAGCTCCATAGATATCTCCTTACCAAATTGAGCGAATACAGTTACGGGGAGACTGTGCCTCTCCATAAGGTGGTTTATTGAATATTCGTGATCTCGCCTGCGTCATTGAACGTGATCTGCCTGCCGTCCGGCATGGTGAAGAGATACATGCCGGGACCGATGCTCTGCAGACCGCCGCCGCCCGAAACGGGAATTTCAATATTATTGGCTTTCAGGATGTCTGTCAGCTCTGCATTCATGATATCATCCATTGTGATTCCTCCTGTTCTTACCCACGGAGGGTGAAGTACTCGTAGATCAGCGTGCGCGCCTCGCCGTAGACGGTCGTTCCGTCCGGCGTGACCCAGTACGGCGTGATCTCGATCGCAGCGCCGCGCTGCAGGCCCTGCATGGAGTAGGGCATCGTCATCAGCAGAGCGTCACGGCTGACGCTGCGGCCAAAGACCATCTGCGCCGTAAAGACGCGGAAGCGCTCAGTCAGCTGCGGTACGGCGACGCGCTTTCCGTTGATGACAAAGCCCGTCTCTGCAAAGCCGCGCCCGTCGACGGCGGAGAGCAGCGTGATGCTGTTGCCCTGCAGGAAGCTGTTGCGCTGATATTCCACGCGCAGGTAATTATAGCTGACGTACTTGCCGTAGAGCGTGCGGTTCTCCTGCACATTGGAAAGATCGGCAGGCGTGCGGTAGGCGTCGTCTGTATACCAGCCTGCGAAGACCTTGCCGCCAAGCTCGGCCGGGGCGACCTTGCCGCGCTGATCGCCCGTCGGGACGGTGATGCTGCGGGTGCTCGTGCCCTCGTGCAGGGTCAGCGTGACAGTTTTGGGCTCCGGCTCGGGCGGAGCGACAGGGGCGTCCGTTGCAGCGTCAAGGGAATAGGTCTCGGCGAAGCGGATGGTGGTTTCGGCAGCAGAGACTACCGTGCAGGCCGAGCCGGTCGGCTCTGCTGAGATGCCAAGACTCTGATGATCATCCGTTGTGCCGGTGCCGCGATAGGTGCAGGTGCGCACGCTCGTGCCAGTGACACGGATGCCGTCAAGCGTGATCCAATAGGGCTGGAAGGAGAATACGGCGTCCTTCTGATAGAACGCGCCGTCCGTCCAGCGATACAGGCCAATGTAGCCGTCGTCGCGGCTGGTGGCCTCCAGCCCTTCGGTTGCATTCGTTGCATTCAGAATGCCGTTCCGAACGAACAGCTGCTGATAGAGCGTGCCGTTCTTGTTTGCATTCACGACGCCGTAGGCGATCGACGCGCCGTCCTTTTCGGACACATAGCTGCTGCCGCCGGACAGGAAGCCGACCTCCTGATAGTGCGTGCGGTCAATGGTCGTCAGCAGATACGTTGCGATGACGCCGCGCTCGCCGTTCGAGCCGCCGTAGACATGCTGCCAGACGTTGTAGTTGCGCGGCGCGAGATAAACATCACTCGGCTCCCAGATGTAGTAGGTGGCTCCGGCCTCCGGTGTGAAGTCCATGGCATTCTGCCCGGCGGCAAAGCTCTGGACACTGTCTGCGCCACAGGCTTCGGCAGAGAATGCGCCGCCATAGAGATGCCCGGTGAGTACCTGCGCCGTGAGATCAAAATGCTCCGTCACGGCGTGGGTGTCGGTCTGAACGACGGTGCCGTTCTGCACATGCGCGACCTTGAAATCACGCCCATAGGCGAACCAGAGGTCCTGGTTGGAGCTCACGGCCGTCAGCGTGACGGTGGCGCTGTCGCCTTCGGTCAGGTTGCCGTCATTCAGGATATAACTGCCGTAGTAGGTGTAGCCGTCGAAGATCTTGTGGTCCACGGTATAGGGCGTGTTATAGTGCAGACCGGTCGAACCGTTCACGCTGTGGTATTCCGCAGGCTGGACCTGATGGGCGAGGGCGGGGGACTCGACCACGGTGCCCTGCGCGTTGACAGGCTGGCCCTCCTCGTTTACCTGATACCAGTGAACGAGCAGCTTGCCGCCGCCCACGGTGACCTCGGGCTTCGGAAATTCGGCTTCGGCATTGCGGCCGAGGTAGTCGATGTAGGAGAAGGTGGCCTGCTCATTCGTGAGAAGCGTTTCGCCCGTGGACGGGTTATAACCGGACTTGATGGTGACCCGGTACTTCATGACGGGCTTATCCTGCTCGCTGACGTTGCCGACCGTCCAATGAATGGCGCGGGCCGCGGAGTCATAGGAGGCCGTGCCCTGACTGATGTAGACGTCGGCGTTGCCCGCAGCATAGACGGCCATATCGGTCGTGATGATGGGCGCGGCGTCCTTGAAGACAAGCTGAACTTTGTCACCCATCGTGTCGGCGACGGAGCCGGCGCGGGCCGCAATGGAAATGCTGCCCGCAATTGAGGTGAAGGCGTCCTTCAGCGCGGTCTCAATGTTCGTCGAGGAGCCAATGGCAAAGTAGCCTTTGGTCGGATTCGTGGCGCAGGCTTTCAGGACCTGCTCGCCGTTCGTGCCGACCTGCAGAGCAACGGAATAGATCGTTGTGCCGTCGGCCTTCGCCTGATTCGATTCCCATATGGTGGCAATTCCGTGGGTGATGTAATCGTCACCGCCGTCACTTGCATGTTTACATCCTGTTATTTCCAGCCCGGAAGCAGCATCGGTAACAAATTCCACGCCGTTTCCGTCAACCTTGTTATAGTTACAATTGATTTGAGCAGTTGCCCAATTGATATTCGAAGTGGCGTATTTGGTAACTCCAATGAAAAACGTATAGTCTTTAAATTCAATATCTTCCGTGCATGTAATACTGCCGCCAATACGGTAACTGGCGGTTGGCTCGCCATCACTCAGCAGCACGATGTTCTTATTCTGCCCGGTGGATTCCGCTGAGTTCAGCAGGGTACGGGCTGTATGAAGGCCAAGCTGCGTAAAGGTGCCGCCGTCGTCATTATTTTGCGTGATGGCATTGATCTGCTGCTTCAGCGCAGCCCTGTTCGCGTAGGCATAAAAGCCTGTGTGCGTCTCCTTGAGATTGTAGACGACCAGCGCGATGCGCGTGGTGCTGTCCTCAGTCAGCAGCGTGTCTACAAAGGCGTTTGCAGCGGCTTTTGTCTTTGCCATGCGGCTGTTGTCGTACATGCTGTTCGAATTATCGATGACCAGCACGACATCGGAGGTCGTCTTATAATTTTTGCCCTGAATACCGAGTGTGACCTCCCATGTGTTTTCCTTTCCCTCGACAGCGGCAGCGCTTTTGCTGAGCTGGATCGCGCCCTCTTCGGGCCAGACGGGCTGCTCACTGTTGTCTGCGAAGACGGCTTCGCCGAGCAGGGCCAGCGTCAGGACGACGGTGAGCAGAGCAGCAAGCGTTCGTTTGATGCGTTTCATGGTGTTTCCTCCTCTAACGACTCTTCGGCAGGTGAGTGCCGCAAATTTTCTGCGTTCTGTAACGCAATGGGCGTTTTTCGTTTTTGAGAATAGCATATAACGAGATGAATGGTGCTGCAGTTTTGCGTTCAAAAAGAATCGGATAAAATGTTAAAGAATTTATCCGATGTAAATATCTATATCTGAAATAGAGGAAAAACGCGAATAACTTTTGACCATAGTTTACTACATATGAAAGCCTTTTGCAAGCCCTTTCTGGCAAAATTATGTGAAAAAATATCGCGTTCCATTTTAAACGATATTTCGATAGATATTGAGGTTTCGCCCCAGACTGTGCAGTTTCAGAACGAAATACGGCAGATAACAGCAGACTCTTTTTGATATCCTTCAAAACTCCGCATTCTTGACCAAAAGTGTTACAGACGCTAACATGCTTGTAACGTTTATTTGCGGAAGTATTTGTGCAATACTGCCAAAATTCTCGACAAAAATTTGGTCGGATTTGCCTCCGAAAAAGCCTTGCGGGAACTGGGAGCGTTGTGTATAATAGAGTTACAATTTCAGATTGATAGCTGTAACGAAGTGCTGCGCGCACGGGCTTCCGACTATCACTCAGGGATTCTTGAGTGGAGATGTTGAACGAATGGTTCTGCATCCCCATTTTTGTTTTATTCACGCCATGGAAATCACAAACAGGAGGTACACGAGCATGTATATTCTTGGAAACGGCAGACTGATCACCCGCAGTCAGGCCCTTCCGTATCTGGAAAACGGCGCCGTCTGCATTGACGGGACAAAGATCAAAGCGGTCGGCGAGACCGCTGCCCTCCGCGCCGGATATCCCGAGGCGGAGTTTCTTGATGCACGCGGCGGCGTCATCATGCCGGCGTTCATCAACGCCCACACGCATATTTATTCCGCACTGGCCCGCGGTCTTTCCATCAAGGGCAACAACCCCACGAATTTCTATGAGGTGCTCGACGGTACCTGGTGGGCTATTGACCGCAAGCTGACGCTCAAGGGCACAAAGGCCTCGGCCGACGCTCTGTACATCGACTGCATCAAGCAGGGCGTGACGACGATCTTCGATCACCACGCCTCCTACTGTGAGATCCCCGGCAGCCTGTTCCAGATCGCGGAGTCGGCAAAGCAGTTCGGCATCCGCTCCTGCCTGTGCTACGAGGTCTCCGACCGCGACGGCGAGGAGAAGTGCCTGCAGGCCATCCAGGAGAATGCCGACTTCATCACCTGGTGCGAGAAGGAGAAGGACCCCATGCTCGCCGCCATGTTCGGCGGACATGCCCTGTTCACCATCTCCGACAAGACGTTCGACCGTATGGTCGCGGCGAACAACGGCCGCACCGGCTATCACATCCACGTTTCCGAGGGCATGAACGATGTCTACGACAGCCTGCAGAACTATGGCCGCCGTCCCGTGCAGCGCCTGCAGGACCACGGCATCCTCGGTCCGAAGACGATCCTCGGTCACTGCATCCACGTCAACACGGCGGAGATCGAGCTTATTAAGAACACCGACACCATGGTCGTGAACAATCCGGAGTCCAACATGGGCAACGCCGTCGGCATCTGCCCGGTGCTGCCGCTGTCCAAGGCGGGCATCCTCCTCGGCATGGGCACGGATGCCTACACGAATGATATGCTCGAGTCTCTGAAGGTAGCCCTCTGCTCGCAGCGGAGCAACGCCTGCGCACCGAATGTCGCGTGGTGCGAGGTCACGGACATGCTCTTCAAGAACAACGCGAAGATCGGCGCGCGCTACTTCGACGCGCCCCTCGGCGTGCTGGAGCCGGGCGCGGCGGCGGACGTCATCGTCATGGACTACAAGCCGTTCACCCCGTTCTCCGATGCGAACATCGACGGCCATATGATCTTCGGCATGACCGGCCGCCAGTGCCAGACGACGATCGCCAACGGCAAGCTCCTCATGAAGGACCGCGAGCTCATCGGCATCGACGAAGAGGCGATCAATGCGCACATTCTCGAGGAGTCCAAGAAGCTCTGGGGCGCGCTGAACGACTGCACCTACTAATTTATAATTCATTTCCGTCAAATATGATCCTGCGCCGCGCCCGCCTTACCCGGGGTGCGCGCGGCGCCGCAACAAGCATCACAGGAGGATGATCCCATGTCTGAGAAAATGTATCCCATTCCGTTCCGCAGCCTGATGAACTGGATCCTCGCAGAGCGGGAGAAGACTGGCGAGGTCTTCGGCGTGCATAAGCGCTGGATCGCCGACCCGGCCAAGACGCTTCCCATCTTCGGCGAGAAGATCGAAAGCCCGTTCGGCCCCGCTGCAGGCCCGAACAGCCAGCTGGCGCAGAATATCATCGCCGCCTACGTCGCAGGCGCGCGCTTCTTCGAGGTCAAGACCGTTCAGAAGATGGACGGTGCAGAGCTTGCCGCCTGTGTGCCGCGTCCCTGCATCCTTGCAGACGACGAGGGCTACAATCAGGAGTGGTCCACGGAGCTGGAGGTCGTGCAGGCGCTCGACGAGTATGTCAAGGCGTGGTTCGCCCTGAAGATCATGGCGAAGGTCTGGCATTACGGCGACCCGGACGGCTTTGTGTTCAACATGTCCGTCGGCTATGACCTCGAGGGAATCCGTGGCCCGAAGATCGACCACTATATCGAATCCATGAAGGATGCCTCGCAGCTGCCGGTGTTTGCCGAGTGCCGCAAGGTCCTGACGGAGCTGTTCCCGGAGGAGGCGGCGTTCATCGCCTCCATCTCGCCGCAGGTCTCCCACAGCGTCACGCTTTCGACGCTGCACGGCTGCCCGCCTGATGAGATCGAGCGCATCGCGTCCTACCTGCTGACCGAGAAGCATGTGCACACGTTCGTCAAGTGCAATCCGACGATCCTCGGCTATCACGACGCCCGCACGATCCTCGATTCAATGGGCTATGACTACATCGTCTTCGACGATCACCATTTCAATGAGGATCTGCAGTGGAAGGATGCCGTCCCGATGTTTGAGCGCCTGCAGGCGCTGGCGGACCGCGAGAAGCTGCAGTTCGGCCTGAAGCTTTCGAACACGTTCCCGGTCGACACGACGCGCGGCGAGCTGCCGAACGACGAGATGTACATGTCCGGCCGCTCCCTGTTCCCGCTGACCATCGAAATGTGCCGCCGCATCTCCGCGCAGTTCGGCGGCAAGATGAAGATCTCGTTCGCGGGCGGCGCAGATTTCTTCAACTGCGACAAGCTGCTGGCGGCCGGGATCTGGCCCGTCACCGTCGCCACGACCATTCTGAAGCCGGGCGGCTACAACCGCCTGACCCAGATGGCCGAAAAGACGGCCGGCATGCCGTTCCGCCCGTTCGACGGCACGGACACCGAGGCCATTGCGGCTCTGTCCGCCGCCTGCCGCACGGATCCGCACCACTGCAAGCCCGTCAAGCCGCTGCCCACGCGCAAGTCCGAGGAAAAGGTACCCTGGTTCGACTGCTACTCCGCTCCCTGCCGCGGCGGCTGCCCCATCGCACAGGACATCCCCGAGTATCTCGAGCTGTGCCGCAAGGGCCTGTATAACGAGGCGCTGGCCCTTATCACGGAGCGCAACGCTCTGCCGTTCATCACCGGCACGATCTGCGCGCACCGCTGCATGGGCAAGTGCACCCGCAATTTCTATGAGGATCCCGTCCAGATCCGCGCGGCCAAGCTGCTGGCGGCCGAGAAGGGCATCGATGCCAGAATGGCATCCGTCGTCCGCCCGGCTCCCGTTCCCGGCAAACGCGCTGCCATCATCGGCGGCGGCCCGACCGGCATTGCTGCGGCCTACTTCCTCGGCCGTGCAGGCGTGGCCTGCACCATCTTCGAGCGCACCGGCAAGCTCGGCGGCATCGTCCGCCATGTTATCCCGGCGTTCCGCATCTCGGACGAGGCCATTGACCGCGATATCGCCCTTATGCAGGCCTACGGCGCAGAGGTCCGCCTGAATACCGAGGCTCCCTCCGTCGAAGAGCTGCACAAAATGGGCTATACCCACATTCTCTATGCCACCGGCGCATGGAAGCCCGGCAAGCTGAACATCCCCGGCAACGTCCGCGGCGTCATCGGCTGGATGCAGGAGCGCAAGGCCGGTGCGAACGAGCCGCTCGGCCATGTCGCCGTCGTCGGCGGCGGCAACACCGCCATGGATGCTGCCCGCGTGGCAAAGCGCGGCGGCGCGGCGTCCGTGACGCTCGTCTACCGCAGAACGCGCCGCTTTATGCCCGCCGATGCGCAGGAGCTGGAGCTTGCCATGCAGGACGGCGTGGAATTCCTGGAGCTGGCTGCTCCGGTCAAGCAGGAAAACGGCGTCCTGACGTGTGAGAAGATGCGCCTCGGCGAGCCGGATGCCTCCGGACGCCGCAGCCCGGTTCCGACCGGCGAGACGGTCGAGCTGCCGTGCGACCTCGTGATCTCCGCCGTCGGCGAGCAGGTCGAGGAGCAGGTGTTCACGGACAACGGCATCACGCTCAGTGCGAAGGGCCGTCCAGCCTTCTGCACGAACGTTCCCGGCGTCTATGCTGCCGGTGATGCGCTGCGCGGCCCGGCTACGGTCGTGGAAGGCATCGCAGACGCAGCCCGCTTTGCGGAGGCCGTCATCGGCGCGCCGCACACCTATGACATCCCGGCGGAGGCCCATCCCACAGAGGCCGAGGCTATCGCCCGCAAGGGCATCCTGCGCGCACCGGGCAAGGTCTGCTGCGAGGGCGAGCGCTGCCTGAGCTGCGACACCGTCTGCCAGAACTGCGTGGACGTCTGCCCGAACCGTGCCAACGTCGCCGTTCGCCTGCCGGACGGCCGCACGGAGATCGTGCACGTCGACAAAATGTGCAACGAGTGCGGCAACTGCACGGCCTTCTGTCCGTATGCCTCCGAGCCGTGCAAGGATAAGCTGACGCTGTTCCAGACGACGGAGGACATGGACGATTCCAAGAACTTCGGCTTCTGCTTCCTTCCGGATGGCAAGGTCCGCGCACGCCTGACGACGGAGACCGTCGGTGATCCGGACGAGCTGCCTGCCGATGCCGCCCTGCTCGTGCGCACGATCCGCGACAGCTATTCTTATCTCTATCGTTAACATTACAAATGAACCCCCGGAGCTTCGGCTCCGGGGGAACTTGCGGTCAGGAGACAGCATGGAATTATACGAAATCGTCAATCGCTATCATATCGGAACGAACTACAGCTGCGCAGAATCCATCCTGCTGGGCTGCGAGGAATACTACCATCTGCATTTGCCGGAGCAGGCGCGAAAGCTGTTTACGCTGCTGGGCAGCGGCATGCAGACAGGCCTTTCCTGCTGCGGCGCACTGACGGCGGGGACCGCGATCCTCGGCCTGATGACAACGGGAAACGGCGAATGGAACAGCGACAATCCGGTCGGCGCCGCGCTCGTGGAGGAGCTGACGAACGTGTTCGGGCAGTTTGAAACGCTCTGGTGCGATGAGCTGCGCGGGCTGGAGATCGACGGCTATGAGGACCCGTGCTACTGCGTGGTTGAGACCGTTGCCAAAAAGCTGCAGGAGCTGCTCGCGCGCTGTGAGGAGGAGATCCCCCATGCAGAATGAGGAATGGAACGTCTCTGCCGTATCGCTCTCGCCGGAGCTGGTGCGCCTCGCGCAGCAGAAGCAGGCGCGGTTCGAAGCCTGCCGACAGGCTGCGGAGAACGGCAATGAGGCTGCCATCACGGAGCTTGGCATCAACTATTTTTATGGGATCAACGGCGTCCTGGAAGACCCGGACGCCGCATTCTACTGGCTCAGCCGGACCTCGCCGGAGAATGCGGCAGGCCGCTGCTTCCTTGGGGCCTGCTATGTGATCGGCAAGGGAACAAAGCAGGATGAGCGGACTGCGGCTGAGCTGTTTCGGGACAGTGCCGCCCTCGGCTTTCCGCCTGCACAGTATGAGCTGGGACTCTGCTATGAGCACGGCATCGGACTGGAACGGAACATGGCCCGGGCGGTCGAGCTGTATGCGTTGGCGGCGGAGCAGGAGGATGCACAGGCCCAGTGCGCCCTCGGAAACCTGTACTTTACCGGGAACGGTGTGGAGCAGGACCGGGCGCGTGCCGCGGAGCTTTATACGCGCGCAGCGGAGCAGGGCGACGTGCAGGCACTGAGCTGCCTTGCGGAATGCTATGAGGCGGGCTGCGGCGTCCCGTGCGATCTGGACCGGGCCATTGCGCTGTACGATCAGGCTGCTGCCCTCGGCGACGGCTATGCGCACGAGGAGGCGAGCCGCCTGCGGCTGCTGCGTAATAACCGGCGGCGGAAGTGGGATTTTGGAAATCCTGAACCATAAAGAGCTCCCTTTGGGGCGGCGGGCATTACCGACCGACTCCAAAGGGAGCTGTTTTACACTGTTTTATTCGACGGGCTTTGCTGCCTCGTCACGAATCTCCGGCCACTTCTCCTGATCCAGCATGGCGCTGAACGGGACGATCTCGCCGGACTTCACCTTCTCGTAAAGCGCAGTCAGAGAATCACGGATCTCCTGCGGGACGAGACGCTCATACTGCTCGTTCTCCACGAGGCCGACACCATGCTCATTGAGGCCGAGCGAGAGCGTCGTGCCGCCGGGATAGGTGCCGGCGACGAGCTGGTCAAACGCTTCGAGGATCACATTGGCGTACTCCTTGCAGAACGAGGTGACGATGTTGGACGTCAGGCTCTCGTCGCCGATCACGTCGACCTGATCGACGTCCACGCCGAAGGCGTAGCGGCCCGTTTCCGTTGCGGCGCGGAACACACCGATACCGGCGCTGCCTGCGACCTGCCACACGACGTCGCAGCCGTCATTGTAAAGCTCCATTGCGCTGGTGTAGCCAGCCTCCTGATCGCTGAAGCTGTTGCAGTAGACGATCGTTGCCTGAACACCATTGTCGATGCAGGCCTGGCAGAAGCTGCCGACAAAGTCATTCAGATCGGGAATGTCCATGCCGACCACTGCGCCGACCTTCTTGTCAGCATTGGCGAGCGGCATGTTGCTGACCGTGATCTGCGAAGCAAGGTAACCGGCAAGGTAGCCCATGTCGTAGGCCTTGTAGTACACGCCATAAATGTTGGTCAATTCATTGCCGAACGTATCCTGATAGTCAAAATCAAAGAATTTCTGGTCAGGGTAGTTCGTTGCGGCTTCTACGAGCGCGTTGGTGCACTCGCCGCCGCCTGTGATGATCAGGTCATACTGTTTCCCGGCGCAGGCCTCCTCAAAGAAGGAGGGATAGTTTGCCATTGCTTCTTCGCCTTCGCCCATGGTGATGACTTCAGTCGTAACATGATCGTACTTCGATTTGATCAGGTCCAGACCGGCGGCAGCACCGTCAAAGTAGGATTTGTCGCCGACCTTCGGAACGAGCAGAAGAACATTGTAGCTGTCGCTTTCGGGCTCTGTGGGCGCTTCCGTCGGTGCTTCGGTGGGAGCTTCGGTCTCAGGCGCCTCCGTCGGGGCGGCCGTGGGAGCGGGGTCTGATGCGCAGCCGGCCATGGCGACCAGAAGTAGAGAAAGCGCGAGGATCATTGCGAATGCCTTTTTCATAGAGAGTCTCCTTTTTCATTTTCCGGACAATACTTCTGTGGCAGCAAAAATATTGACAGGTTCTGCCAATAAGTGTACAATATTTGTTCCGGGTGTCAAGTAGTATCTTCCATGATACCGCAGACGGCGGAAATATCGGATCGATTTGGAGAACACTATGGAAAAGTCCAAATTTGGCGTTTGCCCACTCTTTACATTTGAAAAAATCATTTCCGGAAAATGGATGCTGCCGGTCCTGCGCTGTCTGGAGCAGAACGACGGTATCCGCTTCGGTGCGCTGCTTCGCTGTTTCCCGGAGATCACAAAGGCTACGCTGACAAAGCAGCTCAGGCGGTTGGAGGAGGTCGGTTTTGTGCTCCGGGAAGAGACGGAGGGCTACCCGCGCAATGTTGCGTATCGACTGACGGATGTCGGGCACGAGTTCCTCCATGTTTTCAATAAGGTGGAGGCGTGGTGCGAGATATACCTGGCAGACAAAGCAGAACGCAAGGCCCATGCGGCAGCGCTTGCAGAATAAAATTTTGGAGCACTCGCATGACGCGGGTGCTCCGTTTTTGACTCAGCTTCCCAGAAGAGCGGCAAGGTCCGCCTCCGGGGTGGTGATGGGCGCAATGGCATAGTGCTCCACGAGATACTGCAGCACGTTGGGCGACAGAAAGGCCGGGAGCGTCGGGCCGAGGCGGATATTCCGGATGCCGAGGTGCAGGAGCGTCAGCAGGATGCAGACGGCCTTCTGCTCATACCACGACAGGACCATGGAAAGCGGCAGGTCGTTCACACCGCACTGGAAGGCCTCCGCCAGCGCCAATGCGATCTGAATGGCGCTGTAGGCGTCGTTGCACTGACCGATGTCCAGCAGGCGCGGCAGGCCTGCGACGGTGCCGAGGTCCATATCGTGGAAGCGGTATTTCCCGCAGGCGAGCGTCAGCACGACGGTGTCCGGCGGGGTCTGGCGGACGAATTCCGTGTAGTAATTCCGTCCTGCGCGCGCGCCGTCACAGCCGCCGACCAGGAAGAAGTGGCGGATCGCGCCGGAGCGCACGGCCTCGACGATCTGCGCGGCGTTTGCCAGCACGGCGTCGTGTGCAAAGCCCGTGGTCGTGCCCGTGCCGCCGTTCGGGCCGGTGCGGTGCTGCGTCTCGGCATAGCCGCCCAACTCCAGCGCCCGCTCGATGACGGGCGTAAAGTCCTTCTCCGCGCCGATGTGCGGAATGTCAGGATAGCCGACGACGGCTGTGGTGAACACGCGGTCGGCGTAGGACGGGCGCGGCGGCATGAGGCAGTTCGTCGTGAACAGGATCGGCGCGGGGAGGTCCGCAAATTCCTTCTGCTGGTTCTGCCAAGCCGTGCCGAAATTCCCCTTGAGATGGGGATATTTTTTCAGCTCCGGGTAGGCGTGCGCCGGGAGCATCTCGCCGTGCGTATAGACTGCGATGCCGCGGCCAGCCGTCTGCTCCAGCAGGAGCTTCAGGTCGTGCAGATCATGGCCGGACACAATGATGAACGGGCCGGGCTCCACGGAAAACGGCACATGGACCGGGGAAGGCTTGCCGAAGCATTCGGTGTTGGCTTTATCCAGCAGCGCCATGCAGCGCAGGTTGACCCCGCCGAGCTCCAGCACGAGCGGCAGCAGCTCCTCCATGCTCCAGTCCTCGCCGACGGCGAACAGCGCTTTAGACAGAAAGCGTTCGACGGACTCGTCCCGGTAGCCGAGCACCATGGCGTGATAGGCATAGGCTGCCATGCCGCGGCTGCCGAACAGCAGCAGGGACTTCAGGCTGCGGATGTCCTCCTGTGCGCCCCAGAGCTGCGCCAGATCATAGTCGCCCGTGCGGCCGCAGGGCGCGGTGCAGACGGCACAGTCCGGCACAAGGCGCTGCTTCTCGGCCCGGACGCGCCCGGCCAGAGCGTTCAGGCTGTCCGGATCGAAATTGACGTTCGTCAGCGTGGCGAACAGGCCCTCGATCATCAGCTGCCAGGTCTCCGGACCGGCATCCGGGCTGGTGTCCGCCGCGCGCGCCAGACCGATCAGCGCGCCGGTCAGCCGGTCCTGCACCTGCGCGGTCGCGGCATCCTTGCCGCAGACGCCGCGGCTCGTGCAGCCGGTGCAGCCTGCGGTCTGCTCACATTGAAAGCAAAACATGTTGTGGTCCATGGGAAAACTCCTTCTTGTGGTTTGGGGTTCACTTCATGGACACATCATACCAAATGACAGCACGCAAATATGTTGGTATGCCAACATGACGGACGCGATTTTCGTTCCAAATTCAGGGAAGCATAAATTCGGCGGGGATCGATACGCCGTTCATGAAAACGGCAAGGCAGATATAGTTTCCATCCGTCGTGATGCTGGCATTGTCCTTCCATGCCGCGGTGATCGCCTCGTCTGTGCCCTCGCTCTCGACGGCGCCCTCGTCCACGGCCTTCTGGAGAATGTCCACGACCTTCTGCACGTCGGCGCTGTTCTCAACCTCAAGCAGAACGACCTCGTCCGGCGCGCCGGTCACGGGGGAGAGGCCGCCGCTGACCTGCCGGAACGAAATTTCTTCCAGTCCGGGGAACAGGGGACTCAGCTCCGAAATGTCCGAGACCGGGAACAGGACCGGCGCTTCCGTGCCCATGGCCGTGATACCGCTCTGATAGAGCGTCTGCAGATCGCGGGATGAGGTTGGCTCGGTCGGCGCGGGTTCCGTCGGGGCGGGCTTGCTGCCGCAGGCCGCAAGCAGCACGAGAACGCAGACCAGTGCGAGGAGCAGGAACGTCTTCTTCATAAAAAATACCTCCCTTTTCTGTATGGATCCGGTCAGCCTGCTGCGCTGACCCCCTTGTATCCATCAAGACGGCGCACGGGAAGAATTGTTTCGCGAATTGCAATCCATAAAAAAGTATGGTATCATAAACTCAACGCAGGTTATCCCTTTATTAATGGAAAAGGGTCAAAAAACGAAGTGACTGCAGGCCCTCTGTGGTCCAATATAAAAAATATGATACGAAAGGAGAAGCGGACATGGAACGGATCAAAAAGAACTTCGGCTTTGGCTTTATGCGCCTTCCGATGCAGGACGGCGAGGTCGATATCGCGGAAACGAACCGCATGGTAGACGCATTTCTGGACGCAGGCTTCAACTATTTTGACACGGCGCACGGCTATCTGCAGGGCAAGAGCGAAAAGACGCTCAAGACCTGCCTGACGAGCCGTTATCTGCGCGACCGCTACATCCTGACGGACAAGCTGACGGAGAACTTTTTCAAGACCGAGGCGGACATCCGTCCGTTGTTCGAGAGCCAGCTCGAGGACTGCGGGGTCGATTATTTTGATTTCTACCTTATGCATTCGCAGTGCTCGGAGAACTATGGCCATTTCAAGGCCTGCCGCGCCTATGAGACGGCGTTTGCTCTGAAGGAAGAGGGCAAGGTCCGCCACGTCGGCATTTCGTTTCATGGCCGCCCCGAGCTGCTTGAGCAGATCCTGACGGAGTATCCCGCGATCGAAGTCGTGCAGATCCAGTTCAATTATGTTGACTATGACGATCCCTCCGTCCAGAGCCGCAAGTGCTATGAGGTCTGCCGGAAGTTCAACAAGCCGGTCATCGTCATGGAGCCGGTCAAGGGTGGAAACCTTGTCAAGCTGCCAGACGATGCGCGCGCCGTTCTGGATGCCCTGCACGGCGGCAGCCCGGCCAGCTATGCCATCCGCTTCGCTGCGGGCTTCCCCGGCATGCTGATGGTGCTCTCCGGTATGAGCACGCCAGAGCAGGTGCAGGACAATATCTCGTTCATGAAGGACTTTAAGCCGCTGGGCGAAACGGAGCTTGCTGCCATCGCGAAGGTGCAGGAAATCTTCCGCAGCAAGAACCTCATCCCGTGCACCGGCTGCCGATACTGCACGGACGGCTGCCCGAAGCAGATCGCCATCCCGGAACTGTTCGCCACGATGAACGCGAAGCAGATCTACCACGACTGGCATACGGATTATTACTACAATGCCGTCTACGCACTGCCCGGTCATAAGGCCTCGGACTGCGTGAAGTGCGGCAAGTGCGAGTCCGTCTGCCCGCAGCACCTGCCCATCCGTCAGCTGCTGGAGAATGTGGCGAAGGAGTTCGAAAAGAAGGAAGCGTAAGGGCAACAGAATCCCAAATATGATGCAATAATTCGCAGCCGCTGCGGTCGATTGGCCGCGGCGGCTGAGCTTGTCAAAAAAGGATTTTTGACAAGCTCTCAAACGAGACCCGTTTCACTGGGCTCTCGTTTGAATGGGGCAGCGGCTCGCTGCAGCGCACGAAGGGCACGCCTGCGGCGTGCCCTTCGCACGTTTGCGAGCCGAGCGGTATTTTCTCCGACGTACACGCCGCCGGAGAAAATGATTTCCACTTTCTTTGCGCTTGCGAGCGCAAACTCTGCGAGGCTTTTTTGACAGTCTGAGCCGCTGCGGTCGTCTGGCCGCGGCGGCTGCCTTTTGTCTCCGCTCCGGGGCGGGGCTTGCTTTTTCCTTCCCGGTGCGCTATACTTTGGCGCATGAAGACGAATACGGGAGGTATGCATATGAATGCGGTGATCTTTGATATGGACGGCGTGCTCGTGGACAGCGAGCGCGTGGTCTGGGAGAGTTTTCGTTATGCGGGCGAGAAGACCGGCGTTCCCGATGTGGAGCGGATGGCGATCATCGGCCTCGGACTCAACGACGAGGCGTGGATCAAACGGTTCCGGCAGGAATTCGGCGCGGATTCGGAGCGAATCCTGGAGCACGAGGAGGCCTATCTGCAGAATTTTTACGCCAATGGAGCAGCTCCGGCAAAAAAAGGCGCGCAGCGGCTGCTGGAGCAGCTGTGCGCGTGGAATATCCCGGTTGCAGTCGCGTCGTCGTCTCCGGCGGCCGTCGTGCGAGGCCGGCTGGAGCGGGTCGGACTGCTGCAATATTTTACTGCGGTCATTTCCGGCGACATGGTCGGCCGCTCGAAGCCGGAGCCGGACATTTTCCTCGAGGCGGCGCGTCAGCTGGGAAGCCCCGCTGCGCTGTGCACCGTGATCGAGGATTCGCCGAACGGCCTGCGCGCGAGCAGGCGCGCCGGATGCCGGACGCTGTTCGTGCCGGACCTCTGGCGGCCGGAGGAGGAGCACCCGGAGCTCTATGACGCGCGCTTTGCCGATCTGGACGCCGTGCGCGAATTTTTTGCTGCGGAGCATTAAGCTCTGCGGGTTGCGGCGGACGGAATCTGCAGCAGCTGGCGGTATTTTGCCACGGTGCGGCGCGAGATGTCGATGCCCTGCGCTTGCAGCCGCTCGGCAAGCACCTGATCGGACAGGGGAGCGTGCTTATCCTCCTGCTGCACAAGCACGGCGATGGCCTGCTGTGCCATGACGCCGGAGACCTCACCGCCTGCCAGCTTTGCGGAAAACAGGCTGCGCAGCATGCGGACACCCTGTGGCGTCTGGATATACTTCCCGCTTAGCGCGCGGCTGACGGTGGAGGTGTGCAGGCCGACGGCCTGCGCGATGTCCTGCATCGTCATCGGAGCGAGCGCCTGCCCGGAACGGAAATACGGCAGCTGCCGCTTCAGAATTTCCTGACAGCAGCGCAGGAGCGTCTCCTCCCGCTGCCGGATGCAGCTGATGAGCCATTCCGCCTGCGAGACCTTTTTGACGATATACTGCCGCGCCTCCGGATCGTCCGTCTCGCGGACGAGGGAGCGGTAGAAGCTGCTGACGGACAGCTCCGGCGTGTAGGCCCTGTTGACGGCGACGCTGAGCACGCCGTCTTTTTCCTGCAGGAGCACGTCGGGGACGACATAGCCGTCGTCCTGCGCGCGGCTGAATTCCGCGCACGGGTAGGGCGAAAGGCTCTGGATCTGCCGGTAGGCCTCCTGCACGGCGGCAAGGGGAACATGCTCGCTCGCGGCGATGGCCGCAAAAGCGTGATGCCCAGCCTGCTCGAGATAGTGCTCCGCGATCGTGCAGGCCAGCCCGGACTCGCCGAGCGCCTGCAGCTGCAGGCAGAGGCATTCCGAAAGCGTCCTTGCGCCGACGCCGGGCGGGTCGAGGCGCTGAACGATCTGAACAGTCGCATCAACAAGCGCGGCCGGGCCGAGCGCGGAGACATCTGTGCGCAGATAGCCGTCGGCATCGAGCGCATGGATGACGGCGAGCACGGCGCGCTGCAGCTCCGGCTCCAGCGACAGGCGCTCCGCCTGAAACTGCAGATGGGTCGTCAGGTCCTCGCCGTAGGCGACGGCGTCCCGGTCGGCAAAATCCGGCTGCATGTGCTCCGCATCCTCGCCCGCGGCGGCATGCCCGCCGGCGGAGAGATCGTCAAGCAGACTCACGCCCGGCGCGGCTCCGCATTCCAGCGTGGGATTTTCCAGCAGAGCGGTATTGATATAGGACTGCAGCTGGCATACGTCCAGCTGTAAAATTTCAACAGCGGCGTACATCTGCGGACGCTGCTGCTGAACGGGCTTCTGTTCCTGAAAGATCTGCATAAAAAAATCCTCTTCCGACGGTAAACGATGCGCTTTTTGTGATATTTCATTATATCGGCTCACCGGGTGGATGTCAAGGCATCCGCCCCGTATCAAAATTTTTCCGGTTGATACTACTCGTAGTGGCATGAAATTTGCTATAATAGAAAGACACAGGGAGGTGCAAACCGATGAAACAAGAAAACTTTGTAGAGAACATCCCGGGCATCCTGCTGCTGTCGCACGGCCCGTTCTGTCAGGCTCTGCTCGAGTCTGCCCAGATGATCGGCGGCGAGGCAGTGAACGTGGTGGCGCTGCCGCTGCTGGAGAACGCAAGCATTGACGAATACGGCGAGAAGGCCATGCAGACGTTCAAGCAGATGCCCGAGGGCTCGATCGTTCTGTTCGACCTGGCAAGCGGCACACCGTTCAATCAGATGATGATGAAGAGCGGCGGCGAGGAATTCCCCGGCCTGTGCGGCATGAACCTGCCGGTCCTGCTGGAGGCGATGACCATGCGCGAGGCCATGAAGGGCAGCGAGCTAGTCGCCCTGCTGGAGGAATCCGCCAAGGCGGCAGTCGTCAATATCAAGAGCTTTTTCGAACCGTAAGCAGGGTACATAATTTCTGCGGAAGGGAGGTCAGTACATGCGCAGAGATCATGTGTTACAATTTGTCCTGGAAGCGGCGCAGACACCGGATTTTCAGGGCGTGACGGCGCAGGCCGTTGCGGATGCCCTGAGCATCTGGCGCAACGATGCCGCAGTCGAGCTCAATAAGCTCGTCGCAGAGGGAAAGCTGCGGCGGGTCGGCAAGAAAAACGTGCGTTTCTTCCCCGCATCGGAGGAGACGGCGGACATCCGGCCGGAGCCGGCCGTGCAGGAGGAGCCGCCGCAGGCAGAGGAGGAGACCGGACAGTACCGGGCGTTCTCCGGCCTCGTCGGCGCGGACGGCAGCCTGAAATATCAGCTGCGGGTCGCCATGGCGGCCGTTGCCTATCCCCCGAACGGCCTGAATATGCTCATCACCGGCTCGACCGGCAGCGGCAAGAGCCATTTTGCCCGAACGATCTGGGAATACGCAAAGGAGACGAAGGCACTTTGCGGCGCGCATGCACCGATCCCCTTTGTGGAGTTCAACTGCGCGGAATATGCGGACAATCCGCAGCTGCTGCTGTCCCACCTGTTCGGCTATAAAAAGGGCGCGTTCACGGGCGCGCTCGAGGATAAGCCGGGTCTTGTGGAGCAGGCGAACGGCGGCATTCTGTTCCTCGACGAGATCCACGGCCTGTCGTCGACCGGGCAGGAGATGTTTTTCTCCCTGCTCGACACGGGTGTGTTCCGCCGCGTCGGCGACAATACGCCTCGCACCTCGCGCTTCATGCTTATCGGCGCGACAACAAAGCCGCTGACCGATCTGCTCGAGACGTTCCTGCGCCGTATGCCGGTGCTCATCTCCATGCCGACGCTCTCGGACCGCCCGATGAAGGAGCGGCTGGAGCTGGTGGAGCATTTTTACGCAGAGGAGGCCACCCACATCGGCCGCACGCTGCGCATCCAGAAGGGCGCGCTCAACAGCATTCTGGACTATTCGCTGCATTCCAATTTGGGCGTTCTGAAGAATCTGGTGCAGCTGTCCTGTGCCAAGGCGTTCCTGCGCGAGAACGTTGCGGGGAACCGGACGGGGGAGATCGCGGTCACGTTTTCTGACCTCTCGTTCCAAACCTATAACGTCTCCGCCGAGACGGAAAAATACGCGCACGGCGACCTGCATTTTGCGGAGGATCTTGTCGTGCCGAACCAGCGCATCCAGAGCAGCGCGGCGGACGTTGCCTCGTTTGTCGATGTCTATGACTTTGTGGAATCGCGCCTGTCCGGCGAGCAGGAGCAGCACCATGACGCCGGAAATCTGCAGCAGATCATCGCTGCGGAGATCGATAATTATTATGTGGACATGGAGCGGGCTCTGCAGGCCCCGGATGTCGACCGCAGCCTGCTCGACAGCGTGCTGTTCCCCGGCAGCATCGGCATCTGCAGCGAGTTTCTCAGCCGGGCCTCTTATGCGCTCAACCATGTCTATCCGTCCATTGCGGCGACGCTGCTTGCCATGCATCTCAGCCAGTATGTCAGCCGCATGCGCTCAGAGCAGCCGGCCTTCCCGCTGAGCGTGCGGGGCGGCCTGCAGGGCTACGGCGCGGAGCTGGACTTCCTGCGGGAGAACCGGCAGTGGCTGGCGCAGGCTATCAAGGTGCACATCTCGACTGACGAGATGAACTGCCTTGCCGTCCTGCTGCGTCAGGCGGGCAAAAAGCGGGAGAAGCCGCCGGTCTGGCTGACGCTGGCCTCCGGCAGCGACGGCGTGGCGGCCGGTATGGCGCGCCATCTCAACGCCGTCTATGACACAAATCACGTCCACTGGGTGGATTCCGCACGGGGCGGCAGCCTGTTCCAGTCCCTGTGCGACCATATCGCAACATTCCACGGCGAGGCGGGCAACCTGATCTTCACGGATATGAAGGTGCTCACCACGCTGGAGCCGGAGCTGACGAAGGCGACGGGCGTGCCGTGCCGGGTCATTCCCATCCTGGAGCAGCGTCTGCTGCTCGAGGCGAGCCGCCTGACGCTGCATCCGGCGCAGCAGGACCTCAACGAGCTGCGGGATCAGATCCTTGAGGCCTATTTCCGGCAGATGAGTCATCTGTTCCAGACCTCCGGCCTCGATCTGCCCGCGCTGCGGGAAAAGTATGCGGAGCAGACGCCGGAAAAGGTCATTCTGTCGACCTGCATCACCGGCATCGGCAGCGCCCGCACCATTCAGGAGATCCTGCAGAAGCGGCTTGCCTATATCCCGCGCCTGCACGTCGTCGCGGTCAGCGCGCTCGACAGCGTGGAAAAGCTGGCCGAGCAGTACGGAAGCTCCCTGCGGCTCGTGGTCGGCACGGTGGAGCCGAACATCCCCGGCGTGCCGTTCATCACGGCGGACCGCGTGTTCAGCCGGGAGGGCATCATGGCCATCGCCTCCATCGTGGACGATTGGGGCATGGACACCAAGCAGATGCTCTCCGGGCAGGAGGATACCTCCGGCGGCGAGACGATCAGCCTGCTGGCGCAGAGCCTGCGCTATATCGCGCCCCATGTTGAGCAGCAGCTGGCCATCGACTGCATCGAGACCATGACGCACCAGCTTGAAACCGGCTATTACCGCCGGACTCTGCCGCAGGATGTGCGCGTACGGCTGTTTATGCACGCGGCGTCTATGCTGGAGCGCATCGTCAACGGCAATCCGCTCGCGATGGAGCCGGAGCACGAGGAGCTCATCCGCCAGAACGCGGCATGGTTTGAGCGCCTGCAGGCCCTGATCGCGGCGTCGTTTGCGTCGTTCGGTCAGGAGATCCCGCGGGCCGAGGCATTCTATTTTATGCTGTCGCTGCCGCAGACGCTCGAATGAGCTGCGGCACGTCAAAATACGAAAATTGAAACAGGAGATATGAAACATGGTCAGTCAGAAAGTTACAGTCATGAATGCGTCGGGCCTGCATGCGCGCCCGGCAAACGCCTTTGTGAAGGAAGCGGTCCGTCACGCGGGCTGCAACATCCTCATCAAGAAGGACGGCAAGACCTACATGGGCAAGTCCATCGTTTCCGTGCTCTCCGCCTGCGTGAAGTGCGGTACGGAGATCGAGCTGGTCGCCGATGGCAACGATGAGGCACAGGCGCTGCAGGATATGGTGAACGCCGTGAACTCCGGCCTTGGGGAATAATAGCAATCTTGTACGAATGAAACAGTGAGGTGGCAGGAACATCATGAAATGGCAAGGCAAGGGCGTGTCGGAGGGACTCGCCATGGCGCAGATCCATCTGTTTACGCCGAAGCTCCCGGAGATTTCGCGCCAGCCTGCGGCTGACGCCGAGGCGGAGGTCGCAAAGCTCGAAGCAACGCTGGCGGCTGCGGAGGAGGAGCTGCGCGGTCTCTATGAGACCGCAAAGGAGAAGATGGGCGAGCAGGAGGCGGAGATCTTCGACGCCCACCTGACGATCCTCGGCGACGAATACTCCGTCCGGAAGCCGATTATCCAGCGCATCCGCGAGCAGAAGCAGAATGCCGCCGCAGCGATCACGGACCAGTTCGACGAGCTGGCGCAGATGTTCCGCTCCCTCGGCGACGAGCTGATGGCAGAGCGCGCCGCGGACGCCGAGGACCTCAAGCAGCAGCTGCTGCGCATCTGCCTCGGCTGCGGGCGGCAGGACCTGTCCGTGCTGCCGGGCGATGTGATCGTGCTGGCGGAGGAGCTGACGCCGTCCGACACCGTGCGCATGGATACGGCCCACGTCAAGGGCATCGCCACGAGGCTCGGCGGCGCGACGGCGCACAGCGCCATCATTGCGCGCACGCTCGGCATCCCGGCCGCTGCCGGGATCGACGGCTGGCAGACAGAGGCACTGAACGGACATATGGCCATCCTCGACGGCGCGGACGGTACCCTGACCGTCGACCCGACGGATGAGGAGACGGCGTGCTATCAGAGCCGCAAGGCGCAGGCCGACTGCGAAGCACAGGCGCTCGAGGCCTTCCGCACCAGCCCCTCGCAGACGAAGGACGGCGCGGCGCTTGAGATCTGCGCGAACATCGGCACGCCGCAGGAGGCGCAGCAGGCCATGAAATACGGCGCGGACGGCGTCGGCCTGTTCCGCAGCGAGTTCCTGTTTATGGACCGCGACGCTCTTCCTACGGAGGACGAGCAGTTTGAGGCCTATCGCACGGCGGCGCAGACAATGGCGGGCAAGCCGCTCATCATCCGCACGCTGGATGTCGGCGGCGACAAGAAGCTGCCGACGCTCGAGCTGCCGCATGAGGACAATCCCTTCCTCGGCTTCCGCGCCATCCGCATGACGCTCAGCCATCCGGAGATCTTCCGGCCGCAGCTGCGCGCCATTCTCCGCGCGGCTGCCTATGGCGACGTGCGCGTCATGTTCCCGATGATCGGCTCCATGGATCAGCTCCGCGAGGCAAAGGCACTGCTGCGTGAGCAGGAGCAGACGCTGCAGGCGGAGGGCGTTCCGACCGGCCCTGTGAAGGTCGGCATGATGGTGGAGATCCCGGCAGCCGCCGTTCTGGCAGAGGAGTTCGCAAAGGAAGTTGACTTCTTCTCCATCGGCACGAACGATCTGACGCAGTATACGCTTGCGGTCGAGCGCGGCAACGCCGCTGTGGCACACCTCTATGCGCCGGAGCATCCGGCCGTGCTGCGGCTCATCGCCATGACGGCGCAGGCCGCTGCAGAGCGGCACATTCCCTGCGGTATGTGCGGCGAGGCGGCTGGCGACCCGAAGCTGGCCCCGGCCTTTGTCGGTATGGGCGTGAATGAGCTTTCCATGAGCCCGCGCCGCGTTCCGGCCGTCCGCAAGCTCCTGAGCGGGCTGACGATGGACGAGTGCCGTCAGGCCGCAGGAAAACTTCTGCATCCGTAAGAAAAATGTTTTTCCGGTTTTCTGACGGAAAAATGCTGAAAAATCAGCTGATTTTTGAACATTCCGACAGAAAAAATGAACCGGACCGAAAAATGCCCGCGAATTACTACCTGTAGTGGCACGGAAATTGCATATAAAATAGGGCGTAGGGGAAAGTCAGAATCGGGCGGCACAGGCCGCCCCTGAAAGTCCCAAGACTTCAGTGTGAAAGGGAAGTGCCACAATGAACTATCAGGATCAGGTGGTCGTGCTGACCGGCGCAAGCGGCGGCATCGGCTCTGCGATGGCAAAGAAATTTACAGACCTCGGCGCGAAGGTCGCGCTGCTGGATATTACGGTTGACCGCGTACAGGCTCTGGCCGACAAGCTCGGCCTCGGCATGGACCGCGCCTTCTGCGCGGCGGTCGATGTTTCCAATGAAGAATCCGTCAAGGCGACGGTCGACGCGATCGTAAAGCACTTCGGCCGGATCGACGTTCTGGTCAATGCCGCCGGGATCCCCGGCCCGAGCGCCCGCGTGGAGGATTACTCCTTCTCCGATGCAAAGAAGGTGCTCAGCGTCAATCTGTTCGGTACCTTCCTGATGATGCATACCGTTCTGCCCGTCATGCAGGCGCAGAAGCACGGCGCGATCCTGAACTTCGGTTCCGTGTCCGGTGTCGTCGGCTATCCGTTTGAAAGCGCCTACGGCGCGAGCAAGGCGGCCATCATCCATCTGACGAAGAACGCCGCCAGCGAGAACGGCGGCAACGGTGTGCGCATCAATGCGATCTCGCCGGGCTGGGTCAAGACGAACATGATGGCGACCATTCTGGACAGCTATAAGAACGTCGGCTTCGACAACGCCGACGAGAATGTTACGCTTGGGCCGATGGGCCGTCCGGGCACGCCGGAGGAGATCGCAAATGTCGCGGCCTTCATCTGCTCCGAGGAAGCTTCCTATGCCAACGGCTCGAACTTCCTTGTCGACGGCGGCATGACGCTGGGCTGATCGGAGGGAAATCCAATGGCAGCACAGAATGAAAAGCTCCGGGTCGTTGTCGTCGGCGGTGTGGCCGGCGGCGCATCGGCTGCGGCGCGCGTCAAGCGCCTGAACGAAAATGCGGACGTCGTGGTGTTTGAAAAGGGCAGCGACGTGTCGTTTTCCAACTGCGGCCTTCCGTATTATCTGAGCGGCACGGTGGAGGACTGCGAGGACCTCATCATGATGACCCCGGCGGCCTTCCGGAAGAAGCATGACATCGATGTGCGTGTGCATTCCGAGGTCGTGTCCATCGACCGCGAGAAGAAGACCGTCACCGTGCGCAGCACGGAGACCGGTGAGACGTATGAGCAGCCCTATGACAAGCTCGTCCTGTCGCCGGGCGCAAACCCCATCGTTCCGCCTGCCCTGAAGGGCGCGGACCGTGAGAATGTGTTCACCATCCGCAATGTCCGCGACATCGTCGCGCTCAAGACATTTCTGGATAAGCCCGAGACGAAGCGTGTCTTCGTGGTCGGCGGCGGCTTTATCGGTATCGAGGCTGCGGAAAATCTGCAGCTGGCCGGGAAGGACGTCACGCTGGCGGAGCTGTCCGGTCAGATCCTGCAGCCATTTGACGAGGATATGGTCCAGATCCTGCACAAGGAGCTTGACGGCCACGGCGTTAAGCTCCTGCTGCACACGAACGTGCAGGCGATCACGGAGCAGGGCGTGACGGTCGAGCGGAACGGCGCGCAGGAGACCTATTCTGCCGACGCGGTCGTTCTGGCCATCGGCGTCTTTCCCGAGACGAAGCTCGCGGCTGCGGCCGGGCTCGAGATCGGTAAGACCGGTGCGATCCATGTGAACGAAAATTATCAGACGAACGACCCGGATATCTACGCGGTCGGCGATGCGATCGAGGTCTATGACCCGCAGACCCATGTCTGGCGCAAGCTTGCGCTGGCCGGCCCTGCGCAGTTCGAGGCGCGCGCCGCTGCGGACCACATCTGCGGCATCACGAGTCCGAACCACGGCTTTGCGGGCGCGCTGTGCCTGCGCGTGTTCGGTCAGAACGCCGCAGCCGTCGGCATCAGCGAGGCGCTTGCCGCCCGCTCCGGCCTCCACGCGGACAGCGTGCTGATCTTCCCGGGCGATAAGGTCGGTATCATGCCGGATTGGCACTATATGTCCCTGAAGCTCATCTTTGAGCGCCCGACGGGCCTGATCCTCGGCGCGCAGGCGATCGGGGAGGGCGATGTTGTCGGCCGCATGAATGTCATCGCGGCGATGATCCGCATGCATGCGACCGTCTATGACCTCAAGGACATGACGCTGTGCTATTCTCCGGTCTACAGCACGGCAAAGGACCCCGTCAATCAGGCGGCGCTCGTTGCCATCAATGTGCTCGAGGGCCAGCTCCGTCAGGTCCATGTGTCCGAGGTGCGCTCCCTTGTGGAGTCCGGCGCGTATATCGTCGATGTCCGCGAGGGGGGCGAGTACGCTGAGGGCCATCTCGTCGGCTCCCATAACATCCCGCTGACGCAGCTGCGCGCGCGGATGGAGGAAATTCCGAAGGATGTTCCCGTGTACCTGCACTGCCGCTCGAGCCAGCGGAGCTATTACGCGCTCTGCTGCCTGCGCGGCCATGGCTACCACAACCTGACGAACATCAGCGGCTCGTTCCTCGGTATCAGCCTCTATGAGTATTTCCATGATAAGTCCGAGGGCCGCAAGCCCATCGTGACCGCATACAACTTTGACTGAGCGGGAGGAGCTATGGAAAAAACGATGACAGAGGCGCGTGCAGACGCGCTGATGGAGGACGGCTTCCACTGCTCGCAGTGTGTGTTCCCGTATGCGGCATTCCGCCTCGGCATGGACCGCGATGAGGCGCTCCGCCTGAGCGCAGGCCTCGGCGGCGGCTGCTTCCACGGCGACTCGTGCGGTGCAGTGACCGGTGCTGCCATGGCACTCAGCATCGTGTTCGGCTTTGATCGGCCGAATGCGGAGGAAGCGGATAAGCTGCTGATCGAGAAGGTCCACGAATTCCAAAAGCGTTTTCTGGAGGAGAACGGCTCGTTGCTCTGCCGCCAGCTGCTCGGCGGTTACGACAAGGCTGATCCCGATGCCGTCGCTCCGGATGATGCCTATGATAACTGCGCACGCTATTGTGCGTCGGCCTGCCGGATCCTGGATTCCCTGATCGGCGACCGTTACATCCGATAAGAGTTAAGAAACGAGGTTTTTCCAATGGCAAAACTGGATTTATTGGAAAAGAAAAGCATCATCGGCATGATCCACACGCTGGCATTGCCCGGCACGATGGATTACTGCGGGGATATGACGAAGGTCATCGACCGCGCCCTTGCCGATCTGCATGCCATGCAGAATGCAGGCGTTGACGCCGTGATCGTCGAGAACTTCTGCGACCATCCCGCCGGAACGAAGCTCGAGCCGGAGCAGATGGCTGCCCTGACCGCCGTGGCCACGGTCGTGGCGCGCGAGGCGACCATCCCGGTCGGCATTGATGCGGCGTTCTGTGATCCGATGGCGAGTCTGGCCATCGCTGTGGCTGTCGGCGCGACGTTCATCCGTGTGCCGGTGTTCGTCGACACGGTCGTGACGTCCGACGGCATCGTCAAGCCCTGCGCCAGAGAGCTGCAGCGCTACCGCAAGCTGCTCGGCGCGGAGAACATCGCTCTCCTGTGCGATATCCAGACGAAGCACACGTTCATGCTCAGCAGCGCCATCTCCATCGAGGAGAGTGCCCTGATGGCGACGGAGTGCGGCGCGGATGCCCTCATCATCACGGGCGCGCACACCGGCTCCGCCTCTCCGCTCGAGACCATCCGCCGCGTGCGCGAAGTCACGAAGCTCCCGCTCATCGCGGGCAGCGGCGTCAATGCGCAGAATGCAGCCGACCAGCTGTCTCTCGTCGAGGCCGCCATCGTCGGCTCGGCCATGAAGCCGCACGGCAAGGCGGAGGAGCCCATTGATGAGGCTCTGGCAGCCAAGCTCATGCAGAGCGTCAAGGCCTGCCGCTGATCCCTTTGCGTCTTTATGGGCAGCTCCGCTGCTCTGAAGCATATCCCAGCATTCATCATGTAAGGAAGGAGGTATAAAGCATGCGCAATGTCGTTTTGACTCGTGTTGACGAGCGCCTGATCCACGGTCAGGTCATGACCTCGTGGCTGAAGCTCTGCAACGCGAATGTCATTCTCATCATCGATGCCGGTTCCGCCTCAAACGCGTTCCTGAAGCGGATCCTGTTTGCGGCTGCACCCAAGGATGTGGAGCTGCAGGTCATGAATGAGGCAGATGCCGCCGCCTATCTGAAGGAAGATTCTCCCGCCGGAGAAAAGGTCCTTGTTCTTTCGAAGACTCCGCAGCCTCTGCTGGCCATGGTCCGAAGCGGCATCGAGATCAAGGAGATCATCCTCGGCAATATGGGCGGCGCGCCCGGCAGAAAGCACTTCAACAAGAGCATTTCCGCCAGCGCGGACGAGATCCAGGCATTCCGTGATCTTGTGGACGCCGGCGTATACGTCTACTGCCAGATGGTCCCGTCCGATGCGAAGGAAGACGTCAAGAAGCTGTTGAAGTAAACGGCAGGTCCCACGCCTGAGCCCCGCTCCCGGAGCTCAGAACCCAAAGGCGGCACCGCTTTTGCGGTGAAGCCCAAAATAGAAATAAGGAGAGAGAACTTGTGAATATCAGTATCCTGCAAATTTGCCTGATCTCGTTGTTCTATTGCTTCTCGAACATCAGCTGGCCGTTTGGTTCCATGGGCCAGTGGGCAACGATCAACCGTCCGCTCGTTGGCGGCCTTGTCGTCGGCCTGATCCTCGGCAACCCGGTTCAGGGCACGATCATCGGCGCGACCATCAACGTCATCTACCTCGGCCTCGTCTCCGCCGGCGGCTCTCTGCCTGCTGACTCCGGCATGGCCGGTATCATGGGTACTACATTCGCTCTGATCGGCGGCCTCGATACGAACACCGCTCTGGCACTGGCCGTTCCTATGGGCCTTGTCGGCGCTGTGATCGAAGTTCTGACCATGACCGGCCAGTGCATGCTCATTCCTCTGGCTGACAAGTGGATCGAGCAGGGCAAGTCCAAGCTCGTTATCTGGGCAAACACCTGGATTCCGTACATTGTCAAGTCCATTATCCGTTTCATCATCGTCTTTGTCATCCTGTACTTCGGCTCCAATGCCCTCGACAGCGTGACGAATGCACTGAGCGGCCGCGTCCTCGATGCACTGAGCGTCATGGGCGGCATGCTTCCGGCAGTCGGCGTCGGCATGATGCTGCTGTCCATCTTTAAGGGCAATGCCCGCTGGTTCCTGTTCCTCGGCTTCCTTGCCACGAGCTTCCTCGGCCTGAACACCATCGCTGTGGCATTCATCTTCCTCATCGTGGCTGTCCTGATGGTCGGCTTCACGGAGAGCGATTTTGCCGGCTTCAAGAGCATCCAGCAGAACAACGATCTTTCCTATCAGTATTTCACCAAGAAGGACCTGCGTCATTCCTGGTTCATGTGGCACTGGTTCTGCGAGTCCTGCTACAACTACGAGAGAATGCAGGGCCTCGGCTTCTGCACCGCTATGATCCCGCTGCTGCGCAAGATCTACAAGGGCGATGATGAGGCCATGATCGCTGCTATGAAGCGTCAGTCCATGTTCTTCAACACCGACCATGACTTTGGCGGCATGATCCTCGGCATCTGCGCCTCCATGGAGGAGCAGAAGCGCTCCGGCGCCGACATCCCCGACGAGGCGTTCGTCGCCCTCAAGTCCGGCCTGATGGGCCCGTGCGCCGGTATCGGCGACACTCTGTCTCAGGTCGTTCTGCTTCCCGTTCTGTCCGTTATTTTCATCAACCTCGCAACGCAGGGCGCTGTCTGGGCTCCGATCGCCTACACCGTTCTGTTCATGGCCATCTTCTATGGTGTCGGCTACTGGATGCTGAACATCGGTTATAAGAGCGGCGGCGAAGCCGTTCTGAAGCTCATGGAGAGCGGCATTTTTGACAAGGTCGTCAAGGTTGCGAATATCCTCGGCTGCGCGGTCTGCGGCGCGCTGATCTGCAGCTACGTTTCCTTCAACTGGAATGTCGTCATGATGCGCGAGGGCGTTGAGGTCTTCAACCTCCAGACCGGCGTGTTTGACGCGATCCTTCCCAACATGATGCCGCTGCTTCTGACGATGGGCGTTTATGGCCTGTCCAAGAAGGGTGTCAAGAGCTCCTACATCACCTTCGGCACGATGCTGCTCGGCTTCGTGCTCGGCCTGCTCGGCGTCATCGCCTAATTCAGGCAAAAACTCTGGCCGCCGTGCCCACACTGCTGTCGGCAGGAAACTGCCGACAGCGTCGGCGGCCCCCGAATTCATCAATTCTGCGGCGTTCTGCCGCTGAAAATAAGGAGGATTTCTTATGAGAATCAGCAATGTTGGTCTGTTTGTCAAGGATCTGGAAGGCGCAAGAAAGTTCTTTGAGGACTTCTTCGGCGCACAGGTTCATGCGACCTACGAAGAGGATGACGGCTACAAGTCTTACATCATGAAGTTCGATGAGAACCCGAAGCTGGAGCTGATGTCCAAGCCGACCGTCGTCGACGAGAAGAAGGACCCGAACCGTACCGGCTTTGTGCATATCTGCATCAAGGTCGACTCCCGCGAGAAGCTCGACGAGATCATCGCGAAGTTCAAGGCTGCCAACTACACCATCCTCTATGAGCCGGCAACGAACGGCGGCAATGAGGTCCGCGCCATCACGTTTGAGGACAACATCCTCGAGGTCTGCTGCTAAATGGCAACACCGCACAATTACATCTTCAGCCTTCGCCGGATATTTTTCGCCGATCCTTCGGTTCGAAAAGATTGAAATACACAAAGTATTCCTGCACTTTTCAAACCATGCCTCGACAAAAAATCTCTCGCCGAATGCGCTCGCTGAATTGTGCGGTTCTGCCCAAAATCATCGAAGGAGAAATTACAATGAGCGAAAAGAGCAAGCTGTTTTTTAATGGCAAGAAGAAAGTTATCGGCATGGTCCACCTGCTGCCGCTTCCCGGCAACGCTGCCTACCAGAACAACAAGGAAGAGATCGTGAAGAACGCCATCGAGGATGCCCACACCCTCATCGACTGCGGCGTTGACGCCATCATGCTCGAGAACTTCAGCGATTGGCCCCAGTACAGCACCGAGATCCCCCTCGAGGCCTATTCCCTGATGGTCAGCATCGCCACCCGCATCCGCGAGTTCTGCAAGATCCCGTTCGGCGTCAACATCGAGATGAACGCCTTCGTGCAGGAGTGGGCCATGGCCTACGCCGTCGACGCCGACTTCATCCGCTTTGAGGCCTATGTCGACAACCGTGCCGGTTCCTTCGGCTACATCGAAGCCTGCTCCACGCCGCTTGCCAAGATCCGTCAGGACTATCCGTCCGACACCATGATCTTTGCTGACGTCCACACCGCCGAGACCTATGGCGTTCCGAATGTCGCCATCAACGAGCTGGCTGGCAATGCCAAGGGCCACGATGCCGATGCTGTCATCGTCACCGAGAACGACCTGAACAAGAAGATCACCCCGGCGGACGTCAAGTCCATGCGCGAAGAGATGGGCGATTTCCCCATCATCGTCGGCGCAGGCGTGAAGCCGAACAACGTTCTGGACTACATGGAGTACTGCGATGCCGTTATCGTCGGCCGCGGCTTCAAGACCGGCGACCGCGTTGACGCGAAGCTCGTCAAGGAGTTCATGGAGATCGTCCACAGCAAGTTCAACTGATTTTTGCCCCCTCATTCACCTTTCAGATCGATAGAAAGCGCCGTCCCGGGAGACCCACCGGGGCGGCGCGCAGTTTATGGGAAGCTCTCAGGCACTTTTTGACAAGCTGAATTCCAACTGGATTTAGCAGAACGGAATGTACTCTGCGCTGCTGAACGGCTTATGCGGGCTGCCTTTCCTTGCCGGCATGATCGGCATTTATCGGGCTCTATGTCAATAGTTGGGGTAGAGGCAAAGAACACAATCATCCAAGACCGTGTCGGGGTGCTTAGCCCCGGCGCGTTTTTTTCGGTACACCGCTGCAGAAAAGGATCCGATTTCTGAAGTTCCGGAAGTTCCGCATCCCGAAGCAGACGCGCTTGAGGACCTTCGTTTTGTTGTTGCAGCCCTCGATGAAGCCGTTGGACCAGGGGACGTCCATGGAGTTCAGAATCTCCTGAAACCAGTTGCGGTACGCCGTGACGCAGGCCTGAAATTCCGGAAGATCCATACTCATGGTAAAGGATTTTGTCTCTATGCTCAACCTCAAAGCAGTTGCTCCCCGCACACTTTCTATCCCGCGGACTGCGTCAGCACACATGCCAGGGTACTTTGCGACATGAACGGCAGGCAAATGCCGCTCTCGCCCGCGCCGACCAGCAGCTCCGTGCCGCTCGGGCTGATCAGGAGGGGATACGTTTCACACAGATACGTCGGGCCGTCCGTGGCACCGTAGTTTTTACCGCCAACAAGCGACAGGTTGATCGTTACATAACTCGGCCAGCCCGGAATGGTCTGAATCGTCCAGGAACCGCTCCACATCTCCTCAAAGTCCTTGCTGTCTTTGTATGCCCAATCCAGATCGACCGAGCCGCCCGTCTCATCCCCGGGATAAAAGCGCAGCGAGAAACAGGCATAGCGGTTGGTTTCCCCTACCATGGTTTCTGTGATCCAACCCATGCCTGAACGCTGCGAACCGGCAAGGCCGAGCGCGGTCATGCCGGTCCAGCCATCAGAAAGCCAGTCGGCAAATTCGGGCGGGGCGTTATACCAAGCATATTCCGTAAAGTCAAACGAAAGATAGTCGCCAGCTTCCGATATACACGGCGCAAGATGGCTCATCGCATCGAGCGATGGGTACCATTCGCAGGTGTTCCCGTTGTTGTCGGTGATGAAGACCTGGGTATCGGCCTCATATGCAATGCCATCGAGATTTGCAAAGAGCAGCACCGGTTCGCCGCTCTCTGACCGGTAGAGTACATCCGTGACCTCATCGGTCTTCGTTTTTTCATTCCACTGCACACGGTTGATCACAACTGTTGCGTTTTCGTCAACCGGCACGATGCAGTACAGATGCCCTGCACCGCCGATGATGTGCTCCGCATCGATCTCCGCGATGAAGGGGTATTCCAGCAGCAGGGCCGCATTGGTTTCCCGAAGCCACGCGGGAAAACCTGCCTCAAACCCCTCCTCAAAAAGCCCGCCGACATAGCCGAGATATGCCATCCCGAACATCGTCTGCGAAAAATCAATCTTATCCCGTAGCCATAGCAGCGAGTTTTTGCCTTCCTCTGAGCCAATATACTGCGCCTGCTGCGGTTCTGTGGCCTCGCTATGCTGCGCCCGCTGTGATTCCGTAATCTCGCTGTGCTGCGTGGGATCCTCCGATTGCGTTTCCGAGGCTTGCCCGGCAAGCGTTTCAGGCAATGTGGCACTGTCGGTGCCCTTGAGCTGCTGAATTTGCGCGCAGGCGCAAAGCAACAGCAGCAGAGCCACCGCCAGCAACAGCGCAAGTACCTGCTTGTGTGTTGTTTTCATAGCCGCTCCTTTCAGATCAGAATTTTCCGCTTCGGCCCGAACCGCCGCCGCCGGATTCGCTGCGACTGCTTCCTCCGCTGGAGGAGCTGCGCTCGATCTTCCGGCTGGAGGTCGTCTTATGGGTAAAACAATCTGTTTGCTCCGTAAGCCGGAGCCCCGCGGCGACGTAGGCGTTTGCGGTTGCTTTTTCTGATATATTGTCCATTTTCTGCCATATCACAGCAACGATCGCGATTGCCGCCAGCAGAGAAAGGCCGATTACGACAAGCATCGGAAAAAACAAGCTCGCCCGGACGGGCTTCCCGTTTGCCGCCTTTTCCAGATAGACTCTGCATTCCTTGACGTAATCCTCAAAGCCGCCGTACCAGTCGTCCTCGCCGAAATTGTCGAGGAAGACCTTTTCCAGCTTCTCCTGACCATAACTGTTGAAGGCATATTCGCAGTGTGAGCCATAGCAGAACATTGCCCAGTCGCGGTCAGCCATGCTGAGCAGGAGCATGATCCCATCGCGGTTCGGCCCTTCACCCATGGTGTATTCTGAGCCGCTCCTGTGCCTTATCAAATGTTGCCTGGTCGATGATTGGCTCATGCGTTCCCTCGGCATAGTACATCGGCAGTTCACCCTTGTTTGCCACCAGCTTCTTTTCGATATGATTGTTGCGGTAACGCTTCTGCAGCAGCGCATTGCCGAGGTACTTTTCATTTGACAATGTATTTCGCATCCGCTCAGCACACCACTTGCCGCCGAGCGCGCCCCTATAACCCCTGGCATTCAAATCACGGCTGATAGAACTCATGCTTTCGCCGCCGTTGAACCGTGAAAATATCTCTCTGACAATGGCGGCTTCCTTTTCGTTAATCTGAACACCGTCTGCGGTGATGCTGTAGCCGAACAGAAAACGAAGGTTAATCAGTTCACCGTTTTCAAAGGCTTTTCGCACACGCCACTTTTGGTTCTCGCTGGCTGACAGGCTCTCTTCCTGTGCGTAGGATGCCAGGATGGTCATCATCAGCTCTCCGTCTGCGCTTATGGTGTGGATGTATTGCTCCTCAAAATAGACGTCAATGCCCATACTTTTCAGTTCGCGAACTGTTTGGAGCAGCGTCACCGTATTTCTTGCAAAGCGTGAAATGCTTTTTGTAATGACCATATCAATTTTTCCTGCACGGCAGTCCGTCAGCATCTGCTGAAAGCCTTCCCGATCGCTCTTTGTACCGGTCAGTGCTTCGTCGCTGTAAACACCGCAATAGACCCAGCCAATGTGAGACTGGATCATTTCGCTGTAGTGGCTGACCTGGGCAGAAAGCGAATGGAGCATGGCATCCTTGCCGCTGGAAACACGAGCGTAGGCGCACACACGCAAGGCCCTCGGTTGCGCCGGAATATAGGAATCGACCCGTTCTACAATTCTCTCCATTTGATTCACCTCCTTCGGGTGTGTGACATATTACCTCTGAATCAAGAACATATCCAGTTGTTTCAGCGGAATATACTACCCGAAGATATGCCGTACTTTTTGGCGATAATTGTATCAATTTTTGCGTACTCTTTGGCTGAAATAAGCCCCTTGGAACGCATACTCCGGGCGAGTGCCATAGCCGTTTGATAGGCCATCAGCCGTTTTTCGTAATCAGTCATATCTGACCTCCTTTCTGCGAAACTCAGCGTAACAGGCACGGGAGCAGAACCGACGGTGAGCATTGCCGTAACTTTCAAACTGCTTTCCGCAATGAGCACAAGTAACTGTGTAATAGGCTTTGCGCTTCACCAGTTCGGGATGATTGTTCCACCATGTCATCCTGCAAACATCCGAGCAGAACTTCTTTTTCCGCTTATGGGGTGTTTGCTCAAGCGGCTTTTTGCAGTTCCGGCACAAACCGTCCTGCTCGGTAAGATTAACTTGCACAGGGTGCCTGGAACAGTAGGACTTTATGGTATTCTGCGGTAATCCCGTTATCGTTGCGATTTTCTTGTATCCGTAGCCTTGGCGCTGCAACTCAGCAATCTGCGTTCGTTCTTCATTCTTCATAGTCATGGCTCCTCTCTGAGAACAGCAATTCTCGCTATACCCAGAAAAAAGTCCTGTTTGTCAGGGTTCAAAAGGGTAAAAAAATAACGCCCTCCACGGAAATGAATCCGCAGAGGGCAATACTTGTTTTACAGCTTCCAGCCGACGGCTTTTTCACGCCCACTGATAAAGTGGTGGTAGATGCCGTCCTGCTTTATCAGTTCATCGTGTATGCCGCGCTGAACGATCTGTCCCTTGTCCACCACAAGGATCTGATCCGCATGGCAGACGGTTTTCAAGCGATGGGCGATCATGATGACGGTTTTCTCCTGCGTCAGTTTTTGGATAGCCTCCATCAGCTCCTGCTCATTCTCCGGGTCCACATTGGCGGTGGCTTCGTCCAGAATAACGATCGGGGCGTCCTTCATCATGGCACGGGCGATGGAGAGCCGCTGGCGTTCTCTGCCGGAAAGGGAGCCTCCCGCCTCGCCAATCACCGTTTCGTAGCTCTGCGGCAGCTTCATAATGAAGTCGTAGCAGCGGGCTTTTTTCGCCGCTGCGATGACCTGCTCCATCGGTGCGTCCGGCTGTCCGAAGCGGATGTTGTTGGCAATCGTGTCATGGAACAGATAAACATTCTGAAACACGAAGCTGAAAATCCGCATGAGGCTGTCCATGTCGTACTCGCGTACATCGTGGCCGCCTAGCGTGACCTGCCCGGCATCCACATCCCAGAAGCGGGAGAGCAAACGGCAGAGCGTGGTCTTGCCGCCGCCGGAAGGCCCGACGATGGCCGTTGTTGTCCGCTCTGGAATGTCCAGTGTGACTCCGTTGATAATCTGCTTTTCGCCATAGGAAAACGCAATTTGATCTGCATGAAGATCATGGAGCTCCGGCGTAAGTTCTGCGCCGGAAATATCCATGGCAGGAAGGTTCAGAATGTCCGCTGCCTGATTCACGCAGGTATCCACCACCCGCAGCAGGCTCGACTGTGTGCCGGCTTGCTCCAGACCTTCCGTGAGCAGGAAGGAACAGATGCAGAGCATGACGCAGTTGAGAAGCTCCATGCGGCCATTTGTGTAAAGCACAAGCGACAGCACCACGACACCCACATCAATGAGCTTGGCAACCACATTCTGCGTCAGCATCAGCGGCATAAGCTTCAGCTCCATGTCGATGTTGGCATCCACATTTTCCTCGATGGCGTCGTTCAGCCTGCGGTTGTACCGGCCGATCAGGGAGTAGGACTTCACTTCGGCAATTCCCTTGATAAACTCCAGCACCTGCTCCACCACTGCCGTGTCTCCGGTAAATTTGCGGCGGGTCGTTTGCTCGGATTTGATCTGCAAGGCGTGATTCACGGCGTAGTAAACGGCAAGACCGGCAACAATGAGCAGTCCGACTCGCCAATCAAAGAGAAATACGGCGAGGGTCATCACCGCCGTGGAGAAGATGCCTTCCGTGACGAGCATGACCGCGCGGGTGGACACGCCGGAGAGATTATCCATGGTGTTGGTGGTGACGGAGGTGATAGCGCCGAGACTGTTCTCGTTGAAATAGCCCATGGGAAGATACCGCAGATGCTCGGCAATCTGTACGCGCTTGTTAGCGGTCGTGCAGTAGCCGCTGTCCGTCTGCAAGGCGGTGGCGCGATATTTGAGGATCGATGAACCGATGACGGATATAAGCATGACAGCCAACGAAAGCAAAATCGTTTTGGCGGTCACGCCGTCCGTCAAAATTGCTTGCAGCATTACGCCGATGGCCGGAATTTTCAGCGCCGAAAACAGCGCCGCCAATACGCCAAGAACGATGGAGCGGTAAAACTCGCTGCGCTCCCGTTCATCACAGAAGCGGAAGAACTTTCTCAAAATCTCAAGCACAGTCCGCACCTCCTTCTGCGCTGTCACGGGATGCAATATGCGCATTCCAAAGAGTTTCATACAGCGGACAGGTTTGCAGCAGTTCTGTCTGTGTCCCTGTTGCCTCAATATGGCCATCGTTCACAACAATGATCTGGTCGGCATCCACGATGGTGGAGAGACGGTGGGCAATGACGATCAGCGTCTTGCCGCGCACCAGCCGTGCCACACTTTCCTGAATGATGGCTTCATTTTCTGGGTCGGTGTAGGCCGTCGCTTCGTCCAGAATGACGATAGGCGCGTTTTTCAGCATGGCGCGGGCAATGGAGATTCGCTGCTTTTCGCCGCCGGAGAGGTGTCCGCCGCCGCTGCCAACCTGCGTATCGAAGCCGTTTTCCAAACCCATGATAAAGTCATAGCAGCCGCAATCGCGCGCCGCCTGTTCCACCTCGGCATCCGTTGCATCGGGTCTGCCCATGCGGATGTTCTCGCGCACAGTGTTGTCAAAAAGAAAGTTATCCTGCGACACATAAGCAACGAGCTTGTTGTAATGCTCTGCGGAAATGCTGCGGATGTCCGCGCCGCCCACGGTGATACTGCCGCTGCCGACATCCCAGAAGGAGGCAATGAGCTTGGCAATGGTGGATTTACCGCTGCCGGAAGGCCCGACCAGTGCATTGACCGTTCCTTCAGGGAAGGTCAGGTCAATGCCGTGCAGCACCTCGGTGTCGTTGTAGCCAAAGTGAACGTCACGCAGCTCCACGGTGCTGCCCTGCGGAGTCGCTGCGTCCGTTTCGGGACGGGACAGCTCCGGAGCAGTCAGAATGTCCGTCACCTGAGAGATGATCGTGCCGACCTTAGCCAAGTCATCGGTGAACTTCATGCAGCCGATGATGGGCGTGATAAGCCCCATGGAGACAATCACAATGAGAACGAATTTCTCCGGCGTCAGCGTTCCGTTTTTCAAAAGCCACCCGCCGATGGGCAGCACGGAAAGAAGCGTTGATGGCATGATGTTCATGGCGAAGGTAAAATAGAAATTGCTCTTGTTCATCCAGTCGATGTAGCTCTGGGCGCACTCTTTGGCGGCAACCACGAATTTCTCATAGCTGCTTTTTGCTTTTCCGAACGCCTTGATGACCTCGATGCCGCCGATGTATTCCACCGCCGTATCGTTCAGGGTGTTGGTGGCCGCAACGGTTCGGGCGTAATTCTTGTTGTAGCCCGCCATCATCAGCATAAAAAACACCATACCGAGTGGGAAAGTGATGAGCGAAGCAAGCGCCATACGCCAGTCGATGATAAAGAGATAAATCAAGGTTGCCAAGGCGACTGCGGCATTGCTGCTCATCTCCGGAATGGCGTGCGCCAGCGTCGGTTCGATGCTGTCCACGCGCTCGACGAGGATATTTTTCAGTTCACCGGAGCCTTTGGACTGTACATCGCCCAGCGGCATTTTGGCCAGCTTCGCAAGCCCCTGCTTTCGGATATTTCCCAGCACAGCGAAGGTCGCTTTGTGGGACTGCGCCGTAGACAGCGAATGAAACAGCACCCGCAAAAGCCATAACACCGCCATCACCGCGCAGTCGATCAAGTAGCCAGCAAGGTCTTTGTCCCCGGCCAGCAGCTTGCCGATAACCTGCGCCATCACAAAGAACGGCAAAAGCTGAAATGCCGCACCAATGACGGCTAAGATCACACTAGCGATATAGCCGGACTTTTTATGTCCGGCAAAGGTGAAGACCCACCCGAAGGTACCTTTTTCTTTTTTCACATTTCTCACCTCACATCGAAGATCTTTTTCATGGTCGGGAGCAGCTCTTCCGTTACGGGAAAATCATCCTGTATCCGTCCATCGTCCAAATGCAGCACCCGTGTGCAGGTGCGGCAGACAAATTCATAGTCGTGGGTGACGATAAAAATGATCTTGCCCATACCGGAAAGACGTCGGATAAGAGTCGAAAGCCGCACCATACTGTCATAATCCAGTCCACTCGTCGGCTCGTCAAATATCAGCAGCTCCTTCCCGCAGACCATGGAAGCCGCAGCCGCAAGCCGCTGCTTCTGCCCACCCGAAAGGGTGTTCGGATGCCGTTCATGCAGCGAAATAAGCCCCAGCTCCTCAAGTGTTTTTTTCGCAAGCTCCGTGTCGGGGTGTTTGATGCCGAAGGTACACTCGGCTTCTACGCTTTCGGCAAAAAGCTGGTAGTTCACATCCTGCATGACCATATAGGAACGCTTCATGCGCTCCTTCGGCTTCTGCGGATCTCCGTTCCACAGATACGAGCCGGACGTTTCCTTGTGCAGACCGCAGAGTGCGCGGGAGAAGGTCGTTTTCCCAGCGCCGTTGTGTCCGACAACGGCAATGACATCTCCGGGCGCGGCCTGCAAGGAAATATTGCGCAGCACAGGCTGCTTTTTATAGGCCAGCGACACATTTTGGAGTTCCAACACCGGCAGCTGTTTTGGCTCGGCTGCACACATCGGTTTTTCCTCATGCAGGTCGAGCGCCCGCAGCCCCATGCTCTGCCGCTTCTCAGCAGACAACAAACGGAATTGTTCCGGTGGCCAATCCCCGGCAATATGTCCGTTCTCAAGATAAATGATGCGGTCAGCTACATCCATCAGATAGTAGAGCCTATGTTCCGCAATGATCACCGTCTTGCCCTGCGACTTGATAAGCCGCAGATGCTCCCGCAGCTCGCCGATCGATGTCATGTCGAGGTTGGACGATGGTTCGTCCAGCAGATAGACCTCCGGGTTCATGGCATAGACGGAAGCAAAGGCGATTTTCTGCTTCTCTCCGCCGGAGAGAGCAAAGATATTGCGGCCCAGCAGGTTTTCGATACGGAGTGCCCTGGCCGTTTCCGCCACACACCGTTCCATCCGCTCCTGCGGCACAGCCTCGTTTTCCATGCCGAAGGCGATCTCGCTGTCGGTGTCCACATTAAAAAACTGCGTCCGGGGGTTCTGAAATACACTGCCGACCTTTTCGGCAATGCGGTACATGGGCAGCTCGGCAAGGCTTTCGCCGTTAAGCAATGGTCAGCGTGTAGAAATCGACCGGATTAGCTGGTCTGCGTTTACTGCTTAAAACGACGTGCCGTGCGCTCACACTGTCGCCGTCCCAAATCCCTGAGGAAGCGAAAATGACGTTGTCTGAGGAAGTAGTTACTGCAGCCGAAAACTGTGCCGTGCCGCCAGTTGTGTTATAGCAGAGGTAGTAGTTGGCGTTGTCGGTCTGTAAATTGGACGCGGTCAGGCCGGTTTCGACCACGCCCTGATAGAGTGACGCAATATCGCTCCTTGAAACGACAAAGTCGAAAAACCAGCTATTACTTGAAACAGTCTGCATCCTAGTGCTGCCGATCATGGCGATTTTGCCGTCGAGGCGGATGTAGAAATTGACGTAATTGTCATTGGTGTTCGGCTTATCACCAAGGTCCAGCGTTCCGGCTGAGGGATTGCTCGTCGCAATGCCGTCGGAAATGCCGCTGGGCAGCTCGTCCTCGTGAATGCCGTCGTCGGACCGCGAGGGAGTATTGAGCGCCTCGTTGAGCACCACACTGGGCTGGATGCCGTAGCGCGCGACCGTCGCGTTGATGCGGACGATCTGCTCCGGCGTGACCGGTGCAGCCACCTGCGGCACGGGCTCCGGCTCTGCCGGCGCGGGCGGCTCGTCCTCATCCTGCGCAGAAAGACGGTCTGCCTCCCGTACCGTAACGGAAATGACGCTGCGCAAGCGCTTGTCGGCGGTGTTGTCGATTTTAGTCAGCAGGGAATTGATGTCGTTGTCCGCCAGCTGAACGGGGTAGCAATTCACCGTGTGCGCGTGCGCGCGCTTGCCGCAGACGAGAACCTCGTTAATATAGCACGCGTCTGTGTGCAGATGCTCCTCCATACCGCACCACGGCGCCTCCTCTAAGGCCAGCGCAGGGGAAACGGCACTGCTCACGCCGAAGACGGGAAGCACCAGCAGCACCGTAAGCACGGCTAGGCCGAATATTCGATTGCGGAATATTCTTTTAGCTTTCACGAGTTTTTAGGACTCCTTTATCTTTTTAGTCAGTAAAAAGTACCTTTCCCAGAATGCGGTCGGCGGAGATGGTTCCAATCTCCTTTAAGCGGCTGTCCATGGCAATGGCGCGGTTGTCGCCCATCACGAACACGCTGCTGGGCGGAACGTAGCAGGGAAAGCTGAGATTGCATTGGCCGATGGTGCGCTCGGTAACATACGGCTCGTCGAGTGCCTCGCCGTCGACGAGGACGGTGCCGTCGCGCTCGACGGTCAGCTGCTTGCCGCCGGTGCAGACGACGCGCCGCACCAGAAGCTTGTTGTTATAATAAAAAGCAATGACATCACCCTCGGCGACGTCGGTCGTTTTTCGGATGATCAGCGTGCTGCCGCTCTGCAGGGTCGGCTCCATGCCGTCGCCATAGTAGCGCACAAGCTGAAAAAATGTCCGAATAGATTGACCGCGGCAATCGCGATAACAAGCAGCACAACGACCACAAGGCCGGCCGTCCGGCCGGGGTGCCGCCGGTTAGAAAATTTACCGCTATGCGCCATGACGTTCTCCTTTACACGTTCCGTGCACCGCTCGGGGCACAAAGACCCTATTTTTTCATTTCAGTATAACACGCCTATCGTTGCAGAAGTGTTGCAAACCGCCGCGTTACGCGCAGGCAATATGAAAGCTTGAATTGCAGCGCCAATACCGCGCAAGAACGCATGAAAAGCGGAAAATACGCCGCTTTTATGGGTATAAAAATGGCGAGTACAGATGAATTCCGTACTCGTCGTTTTTGCGTGACAAAGAGAGAACTATGAATTTTACAACCGATGGGGCGCGTTCGATATTGCGCCAAGCGTTCAAGCTGCGTAGGGCGGGGTGCCCTCACCCCGCCGCGAATTCCGCATCCATCCGTAGGGGCGGATGCCCACATCCGCCCTTGCAGGCGCGAAGCTTCATCGTGCCGTCAGGCATACCGTTTATGCTTAGAGCGACTGCTCCAACCGGGCGGCAGTGGCCTCAGCCCAGCTGTATTGCAGCATGTATTCGCCGCGGTAGGCATAGCCGAGGCGCTTGCCCTTTAGCCAGTAATAATAGTCGCAGTCGATTTTGTGCGGAAGGATGCCGAGCCGCCCGCGCCGCTGGACAATCACGTCTGCACAGCCGACGGCGGTCAGCGTGTCCAGCAGATCCTTGCGCAGACTGCGCAGATATGCGTCGTGGTTGTCGTCGTCCTCGAACAGGGTTGCGATGATCTCACCGTTGGTGCACAGCGCGCCGTTGCGGTCGATCAGATAGGCCAGAAGCTCCTTTGTCCGCGAATACTGGAAGGCCAGCGGCACGCCGTTATGGCAGACCTCAAAATTTCCGAAGGTGCGTGCGGTCAGCTGCCGCGGCGCCTCCACGGGACGGCGCAGATGCTCCAGCTTAGTGCGGATTTTCTTGGCGGTGATGGGCTTTTTCAGATAGCCGCTGGCGTGGATGGCAAATGCGCCCACGCGGTATTCGTCAAAGCCGGTGGCAAAAATGATATTCACATCCGGATTTTTCGCAACGAGCTGCTCGGCCAGCGCCATTCCGTCCATGCCGGCCATCTCCACGTCCCAAAAAGCCACGTCACACGTGTGCGCGCCGGCAAAGCCGCGCACCTCCGCCTCCGGCGCGGCCTCGGTGATTGCGTCCAGCAGCGCGCGCAGCGCCAGCTCCTCGTCGTCCAGTGCAATGATTGTCATATCAGCATGCCCTCCTTTTTCGGAATCAGGATGGTCGCGGTCGTTCCGGTCTCCGGGGTGCTTTCGATGGTCAGCGTTCCGCCGACCATGCGCTCCAAGCGCTCACGGACGTTGCGGATGCCAATGTGCACCTTGCCGTCGTCCGTGTAGTGCTCGGGGTCAAAGCCGTTGCCGGTGTCGTGAACGGTCACGAGGTAAGTGCTTGCGGTTTCGCGCGTCGAGATGGTAACGGTGCCGCCGCCCTTCTTTTTCGTCACGCCGTGGCGCACCGCGTTTTCTACCAGCGGCTGCAGCGTCAGCGGCGGCAGACGGAAGTGCGTCGTTTCAATGTCCTCGACAAGCTCAAGCTGCTTTTGAAAGCGCAGCTGCTCCAGCGACAGATAGGTCTGCACGTGCTGATATTCCTCACGGAAGGGGATAAGTCCCTTCTTTTCCAGCGAGGCCATGTTGTTGCGCAGATAGTCGGAAAACTTGTCTACCATGTCGCGCGCCGTCAAGGGATCGTGCTTGCAGAGATAATAAATGGAGTTGAGAACATTGTACATAAAATGCGGCTGCAGCTGGGACAGCATGATGGAAATGCGGCTTTCGGCCAGCTCGTTTTCCAGCTGCGCAACGCGGACAACGGCGCTGCGGTTGACGACCACATAATGGATCGTCCGCACCGTATAGTATGTGAACGTTATGCTGATCGCGACCCGGGTACAATTTGCGGAGGAATAGGCGCTTTCCCATACGTGAAGGATATCCAGCAGCACCGCGACCGGCAGGAGAATAGCGTGCAGCGCCTCATAGTGCCGGTGCTTTGCATTGCAGATCAGCTCGTGCGTGCCGCAGACCAGCAGTAGCGGACACAGCACCAGCTGCGAAAGCGACCAGTACGGCTGGGTGTCATAGATCAGCATCACCCTGCAGATGGACAGCAGCACAAGTACGCCGTCGATAACAGCCGAGCAGACGAGGGTAACGCTGACGATCCGCCGCCGTGTGCCGGTCAGCAGGTCGCGCAGCAGCAGCTGCGTGAAATATGTTGCCAGCATCATGCTCAGCTGCCACAGATAGGTACTGCTCGCAATGGAGGTGCTCCAAAAGTTGATGTCGATGATGTCCACGATCAGAAAAGCTCCTGCAAACAGCGCCGCAAAAGCGTAAGCCGTAAGGTGCAGACCCGTGCGGATATGCAGCAGCCGCGAGGCCACGGTGACGCCAAAGAGCATGAGCGACACGACGCACAGCACGACGCCGGCGGCCTGCGGAAGGAAGCTGCGGTTTTGCAGCATGCTTTCCAGCGCGTTTGCGCTGCCGTCGCTGATGTAGGTCGTGGTCAGAAACTCACGATAGGCACTTTCATTGCTGTAAAAGTGCCGGTTTCGCAGGTTGATGTCCACGGTGTCCTCCGGCGTGAGTCCGGGCGAGACGATGAACATCCACTCGCGGCCGCATAGATCTGTGAGTCGCTGCGGCCCCTGCTCGGTCAGCAGCGTGTCCTTGTTAGAAAGAATGCATTCGTCATCCCGATAAACGGAGATGCTGATGTGGTCGCGGTAATAGTACAGGCGATAGCCAGCCGGAATTTCCTCGGTAAAATGCCCGCGCAGCATGACGCGCTCGTGCATTGCCGAGGGCATGCTCTGCGGCGTGATCTGCTGCCAATGAAAGCCGTCATAGCTGTAGCTGCCCACAAAGCGGTTCAGCTCCAGAAATGACTGCGATGCCTTGGGGGTGCTCAGTGCGACCTGTAAAAAGCCGGCAAGGCCCAGTGCCAGCAGCACGGCGGAAATCACTGCCGTCCAAAAAATTCCCGGTTGCTTCTTCCTCATATCGGTCTGCCTCCGAACATAGGACGCACCGCGCCCATTCTCTCTTATTTTATTATAGCATAAAACTACCGTAAAACACTGCCGAATACGAAAATTCCGACGCGCGGCAGCATTGGAAATAATGCAGCGCGAGCTCCCAATGCAACAATTTTGCACAATGGGAATGTCGTTTTCGGTGCTTGCACGTCCGGAGCTGAAAAAACCAGAAAATATCGCCCTAAAAACACAATATTTTGATTCTCATACCGACGGCTTGGACGATTTTGCCCTCATGACCGCAATGCACGCAACAATTATATCCTATTGACATTCCCGCGATTTTTCTTCATACTAATAATGAACAGCAGTTGCCGTGCGCACTGCTGCAAGAGCCTTGTGAAAAACATCTTAATATGACTTTAAGGAGGAGTACCATGGCAAAAGCAATCACCTTTGGCGAAATCATGATGCGCCTGAATCCGAACGGCTATGTGCGGTTTCTTCAGACGCATGATTTCCAGGTCAGCTTTGCCGGCGGTGAGGCCAATGCCGCAGTTTCTCTTGCAAACTACGGAATTGACGCCGCATTCGTTACGAAGCTGCCAAACACGGAAATCGGGCAGATGGCAGTCAATGATCTTCGCCGCGTGGGTGTGGATACGACAAAAATCGTGCGCGGCAGTGGCAGAATGGGGCTGTTTTTCTTGGAAAAGGGAGCCTCGCAGCGGGCGTCAAAGGTAATTTATGACCGCGCCGGCTCGGATATTGCTCTGGCCAAGCCGGAGGATTTTGACTGGGACGCTATTTTCTCGGGCGCAGACTGGTTCCACTTCACGGGCATCACGCCCGCACTGGGCGGCGCGCTGCCGGAAATATGCCTGCAGGCCTGCAAGGCTGCAAAGCGGCACGGACTGACGGTAAGCTGCGACCTGAACTATCGCAAAAAGCTCTGGAGCCGTGAAACGGCCGGCGCGGTAATGGCAGACCTGATGCCCTATGTGGATGTGTGTATCTCGAATGAAGAGGACGCAAAGGATGTGTTCGGCATCGAGGCGGAGAACACCGATATTGAAGGCGGCAAGCTGGATCGGGAGGGCTACGTCAGCGTAGCGCGGCAGCTGGTGGAGCGCTTCGGCTTCAAGAAGGTCGCCTTTACGCTGAGAGGGAGCATCTCCGCAACGGATAACGACTGGGCAGGAATGCTGTACAGCGACGGAAGGGCCAGCTTTTCCACGACCTACCGCATCCACATCGTCGATCGCGTGGGCGGCGGCGACAGCTTCGGCGGGGCTTTGATTTATACCCAGCTTATGGGCTATGACGACCAACGGGCAATTGACTTTGCCGTTGCAGCCTCCTGCCTGAAGCATACGATCGAGCAGGATTACAATATGGTGAGCGTCGGCGAGGTCGAGGCACTTGCAAACGGAAACGCCTCCGGCAGAGTACAGCGCTGAGCCGCTTCTTTTTTACAACGGAAATGCATATAAAAATGAATACATAATTGTACTGCAGGAGGTGTATATGAAACAAGATAGGTTCTCTTACCCATCGAAGCAGGCGGTCGCCGACGATGCGCGGCAGAGAAATCTCCCGCTGCCCTGGAGCGAGCGCACGGAGCTGCTGGCAGAGCCGTGCGAGCTGAGCGGCATTTCTCTCAGAAACCGGCTTCTGGCGCAGCCGATCGAGGGCTTTGACGCCAATCCCGACGGCTCTCCCAGTAACCGTACCGTTCGGCGCTATTGCGAATTGGCGCGCGGCGGCTCCGGGGCGCTGTGGCTGGAGTCTGTATCGGTCAATCATCAGGGACGCTCCAATCCCATGCAGCTGTGGATCACAGAGGAAAATGCAGACACCTTTAAGAGTCTTGTCTCTGCAATCCGCGAGAGCGCTCCGGGGAAAATCTACCTGGTGCTTCAGCTGACGCACTCGGGGCGCAACAGCAATCCCGACGGAACGCCCACCCCGATCTGCGCGTTTCACAGCCACGCGATCCCCAAGGAAAACGAGACGATTATTACCGACGAAGCGCTGGAGGCGCTGGAGGAGGACTATGTCCGAGCCGCGCTTCTTGCGGAGCAGGCGGGCTTCGATGCTGTGGATATTCGTGCCTGCCACGGCTATTTGATCAATGAGCTGTTCGCGGCGGTAAACCGCCCCGGCCGGTACGGCGGCAGCTTTGAAAACCGGACGCGGCTGCTGATGAACATCGTGGATCGGGTTCAACGGGTCTCTCGCGTGACCGTTGGCGTCCGCATCAATATGTATGACGGAATTCCTTATCCCGACGGCTGGGGAGTCAACCGCAGCGACGGACGAAATATGGATCTGACGGAGCCGATGCGCTTGATCTCTGCGTTGTATGCGCACGGTGTGCGGCTGCTCAACGTGACCTGCGGCGTGGGCGCCTACTCTCCGTTTGTCATCCGTCCCTATGATACCGGCGGCCCGGAGCCGTGGGAGCATCCGCTGAAGGGCATCAGCAGAATGCAGCTGTGCGCGAAGGAGGTCAAGCAGGCCGCTCCGGAGGCGGTCGTGATCGCCTCGGCGTTTTCCTGGCTGCGGGAGGCCGCGCCGCTGGTGGCGGCGGGCGGTATCGAGGCGGGCTGGTATGATGTGGCGGGCTTTGGCAGAGATTCTATTGCCAATCCGAGCTACGCAAACGATATTCTTCAGACCGGAGAGCTTCGCCGCGAAAACTGCTGTGTAGCCTGCTGCGGCTGCACAAACCTAATTAAAAAAAGCGGAAAAATGCTTCGCTGTATTATGAGGTCAAGCGCAGACAGCCTTTGAGGCCTCTGCACAAACGAAAAAATGCGCCGCCGACCGTGCAGGCTCGGCGGCAGAAGGGAAGTACTTATGATCTATCAATTCGGTCTTATTGCCAAGGACATTAAAAACTCCGTTACGCCGATCGTCTATGACAGGTTCTCACGGGATCTCGGCATCGAAGAGCATTTTGAGATTCTCAATGTCCCGGAGGACAAGCTTCAGGAAACGCTGGAGTATGCACGCAGGCATTTTAACGGCTTCAACATTACCATGCCGTATAAGCAGGCGGCGCTTGCCTATATGGACGAGCTGGACGAAAGCGCTGTCAAGTGCGGCTCCACCAATACCGTGCTCGTGCGCGACGGAAAGCTCATCGCCTACAACACGGACGGCTGGGGACTTATCCGTGCACTGGAGGATCAGAGCATCTCCGTTGCAGGGAAACGCGTCGTGATGCTCGGCGCGGGCGGCGTTGCGTCCTCCATCGCCTACAATCTCAGTATAAACCGTGCCTCCAGCGTAGATGTGGTCAATCTGTTCCCGGAGCAGGCCGAGGCGCTTTGCCAAAAATTCGGAGAGGGCTTTACGCCGTATCCGCTGAGCTATCCGGTGCTTGCCGAACGATGCAAGGGCGCAGATTTGTTTATCAACGCCTCCGTTATGGGGCAGCTCGGCTACGATGAGTTCCAGACCTTTGATTTTCTTGACAACATGGCGCCCGGCGCTGCGGTCTTTGACGTCAATTATTCCAATCCGAACTCCAAGCTGGTGCCGACCGCACTGGCCAAGGGAATGCCCGCGTTTAAGGGTCGCCGCATGACTGCCTGTCAGGGCATCCGTGCAATTTCCATCTGGACGGGACGAGAGCCGTCCCGTCAGGCGACGGAAGCACTGATTGCGGACTTTGAGGCAATGGATCAGGGGGTACAGGAGAAATGAATAAGACAGTTGCGTTTTTTCACACGACCATGAACACCCCGCTGCCCCTGAAGCAGGCCTTTTACCGCCGTTTCCCGGATGACCGCCTGATCACCGTCATGGACGACAGCGTTTTGCCGGAGGTAATTGCGAATGAGGGCAGCTTCACGCCGGGAATTGTGCGCCGCCTGGTCAGCTTCGGCAGCAATGCACAGATGCAGGGCGCTTGCGTTGCGATGTGCATGTGCACCACGCTCACAGAAGCGGTCGCACAGGCGGGTCTGGCGTTGGACATTCCGTTTATCACCATTGACGGGCCGATGCTCGACCGCGCCGTTCGCGAGGGCGAGCGGGTCGCTCTGCTGATCACCGCCGATACCACCTTCCGTGCTTCCAGCCGCTCGGCCAAGCAGGCAGCGCTCCGGGCGGGACGCGAGCAGGTACAGATCGACACCATTTTGGTCGAGGGCGCCTTTGACGCGTTAAACAAGAAGCAGGACAAGGCGCTCCATGACCGTCTGATCGTGGAGGCTGCCGAAAAAGCAGTGCTGACGCATGATGTGATTGCACTTGCGCAGGTCAGCATGGTGGATGCTGCTGCGCAGCTGAAGCATCTGCCGGTGCCCGTGCTCACCAGCCTGGACTCCGGCATTGAGCAGCTTGCAAGCTATATCTGAGTAGAGAGAACAATATATGAAAAGACTCTGTTTTATCTACACGATTCCGAATTTTTACAATGCGCTCTACAAGCCGGTAATGTCGGAAGCATTCGACGGCCGCGAGGATGTGGAGGTGCGCTTCCTCATGGACAACAGTCTCCTGCTTGACACCCTGGCAAACGGCGCCGAGCCGACGCCTGCCGTCGAGCGGCGGCTGCTCCGCTTTGCGGAGGACTGCGCGGCGGTTGGTGCGGACTGCATCGTCGTCGGCTGTACGGCGGTGAACACGGCAACGAAAAAGGTCGCTGAGATGATGGAGGTTCCCATGTTCAGCGTCGATGAGCCGATGATCCGGAAAGTTCTGGCGGATAAGAAAAAGAGGATCGCGGTGCTGAGCCACACGCCCATCAATGCAGGGACGATCCGCCGCAGACTTCTTGCGGAGGACCCGACTGTGGCGGTCGAGCTGTTCCCCGTGGACGGGGCGGGCGACGCCTTTGCCACCGGTGACTATGAGCGCTATCATGCGCTGATGAAGGCCGGAGCAGAGGCAATTCCGGAAGGCTTTGATGCCATCGTTCTGGGACATATTTCCGCCGAGCATGTGGATTTCTCTGAGGTTCGGACTCCAATCTACTCCACGGGAAGCGCATGCGTTTCGGCAGTTGAAGAAGCATTAAAAAATGCAGGAGGTAAGATGAAATGAAAATTAAACAGGTTTCTGCAATGATCCTGCGCTACCAGTATGAAAACGGCATTGCCGACGCTCAGAACTATTTTTCCACGCGCAGCGCGGTTTTGGTAGAGGTGGAAACAGATACCGGACTGAAGGGGCTCGGCGAAGCCGCCTTCTTCGGCGGCCCTGCCGAAAGCACGAAATACATCGTTGAGCATGAGCTTGCACCGCTGGTTGTCGGCGAGGATCCCACGCAAATCGAATACATCTGGAAGAAGCTGTTTGACCGCACCCGTCAGCACGGCCGCGGCGGCATCATTATGTCCGCCATGAGTGGCATCGACATCGCGCTGTGGGATATTCTGGGCAAGATCGCCGGACTGCCGGTGTACAAGCTTCTCGGCGGATATTCGGACAAGCTGCTGCCCTATGCCAGCTCCGGCTTCTATTCCAAGGGGAAGGATACGAAGGCCTTAGCGGAGGAGGTCGGCACCTACTTTGAGCAGGGCTTCCGCTATGCCAAGATCAAGGTGGGACGCAACCCGGAGGTGTTCCTCTCTCCGCTGCCCAACATGCCCTTCCCAAATGAGTGCAACTACTCGCTGGACGAGGATCTGGAGCGCGTAGAGGCCTGCTGCAAGGTGGCGGACGAATTCGGCGCCAAGCTGATCGTGGACGCAAACAACACATGGAATACCTTTACCGCCATCAAGATGGGCAAGATTTTCCAGAAGCTCGGCGTTTTCTGGCTGGAGGAGCCGCTGCATCTAGACAATATCGAGGGTTCTGTCGAGCTGGCTGCGGCGCTGGATATGCCCGTGGCAGGCTATGAGTCCGAGGTGGGACTTTACCGGTTCCGCGAGCTGATCCGCCGCCATGCCGTGGATATTGTGCAGCCGGATGTGATCTGGAGCGGCGGCTTTACGGAGTGCCGCAAGATTGCAAATTTCGCACATGCGCATAATATGCCGTGCCTGCCGCATGTATTCTCCTCTGCGGTCAGCCTTGCCGCCAATGCGCATTTCCTCGCCTCCATCTGCAACGCCGGCATTTTGGAGTTAGATCGCAACATCTATCCGCTTCGCGATGAGCTTCTCGAAGAGCCGATCACCGTCGCATCGGACGGCTACATCCATATGAGTGACAAGCCGGGCCTTGGTATCACGCTTCGCGAGGACACCGTTCGCAAATATCGCGTAGACGCTTAAGCAGCCGTACCGCTTTCCGCGCTGCTTGCAGAGAAAAAGGCGGATTGCCTCAAAGCACGGTGTGTTTGAAGCAATCCGCCTGATCTCCGCCGCTGTATGTGCTGCAGCAAGCTTCTCAGGACAGCTTTACGACCGGTCCCGACTTCAGCTGCGGGCAGTCCGGCACGTATTGCAAAAATTCCACCGGGTAGTTGTTGGGATCTGTGCACCACATTTGCAGATTCCCGTCCCGCGCGACACGCGGAACGACAGTGACCGGAACGCCTTCGTCCAGAAGGAGACGGTACAGCGCCTGAATGTCCTCGACGCGGAACGCCAAATGGTTCCTGCCGAGCGCAGTGCCGAGCGGGAACTGCTCCGGACGGGGATAGAACAGCTCGACGCATGATCCGTCCGGGAACTGCACCGCGACGATCCACGGGGTTCCCTTCGGCTCCTCAATTTCCATGATGACGCGGCCTCCCAAAAGGCGCGTGTAAAAATCAATGCTTTTTTCCATGTCACGGGTGGAAATACCGCCGTGCGCAAGACCGATGACCATAGTGTGTCCTCCTGAATGTAATATGATATATTGAATGGAATCTCTTCCAAATTGCGCCTTGCAATTTTAGATATTTTGAATTATAATTGTAACGAACGAATACCATGCGGCAGGGCTTCCGGCTGCTGTGCCGAGGTGCGCGGCGGTAACCAGATCAAACGGAGCCCTGCGCAGACGGTCGGGCCTTGGCTGCCCGAAGCGACTCAAAAAACGGGGGTGTTGTGATTTGCCACAGAAAAAAACTGCAGTCACAAATGAGATATATGCCAGCGTAAAGGAACAGATCGTAACCATGCAGCTTCTTCCGGGACAGCTGCTGATGGTGCAGCATATTTCGGATGAACACGGAATCAGCAGAACACCGGTTCGTGAGGCGCTGGTGCGGCTCAGAGAGGAAAACCTTCTGGAGGACGCAGACGGACGGAAATTCCGGGTGACGCAGATCACATGGAAAATGATCAGCGACATCTACGATGCCCGGAAGGCGATCGAGGTTTACGCTGCAGCAGAGGCGGCAGCGAACATCGGAAAGACGCAGATCAACGCGCTGAAGAAGATCGTTTCCGCGATGGAGCGCTGCTGTGAGCGCCGGGACTTCCATACGTCCTTTGAATACGATATGGCGTTCCACAACAAGATCCTGGAGATCTGCGGAAATCAGGTCATCATCAATTGGATGAACTGGGTGCGCGATCAGCAGCAGCGCATCCGCTATCTCTCCGTAGGAAGCGATTCGCGGATGGAAAACAGTCTGCTGGAGCACCGGGAGATTCTCAACAGGATCGAGCTGCATGACCCGGAGGGAGCGAAGGTTGCCATAGCACAGCACCTCGACCGCTCACTGCGGGACATACTGAAGCTCCGCGAGCAAGGCTTTTTGTTTCATCACAGGTTATAAGAGAAAAATAGGCGGAAGGGGAGCAGCCCTTTCCGCCTTTTCGCAGCAGAGACGGCTCTCGCGGGGGGGACGGCTTATTTCCTGTTCATATTCTGATATTCGTTGGGCGTATATCCGGTGACTCTCTTAAAGGTGCGGTTGAAATATGAGGTGTCGTTAAAGCCGACCTTCTGCGCAACCTCAAAGATGTAGTCGCAGTCTGCATCCAGAAGCAGCTCCTTCGCCTTGTTGATTCGCAGCGTGAGGATGTAGGTAATGATGCCCATCTGCGTTGCGTTCTTGAACTTTCGGCATAGATGGTATTTGCTGAAATGCGCAATATTTGCAAGCTCGTCCAGCGTGATGGCATTTGTGTAGTTGATGTTGATATATCGGAGCACCTCGTTGATGGGATCGGCCTGCCCTAGCTCATCATGGGAGCTGTCGGAGGACGGTGAGAAATCCACGCTTCGGGTAATGAAATCCGGCATCAGGGGATTTGCGGAGAGAAAGGAGAGCAGCGTCTGCGCGGCAGTCGAGAGCTGCTCCGGCGTATGTGTAGAGCCGACATAGATGCTGCAGGTGTGAAGGAAGGTGTTCTTGATGCAAATTCGCAGCCGTTCGCAGATGCCCAGCAGGCGGCTGTCCAGAGGGATGGCGACAGTTGCTGCCTGAATCTGCTGCAAAAGCAGGAAGCAGCCGTTTTCATAATACACGGAAAAGCCTGCGCCGTACTCCGACAAAAATCCGTCGATATACGCTTCAAGCTTGGAAAGCAGTTCCTCTTCGTCTCCCACAAGGGCGCGCATAGCATCGTAGCGGTTAAATTGAATACAGGACAGGTAGATCCCGCTGCCTGCAACGTCAAAGCCCTTTGTGTACAGCGCTTGCCGAACCGCGTCGGAGGAACCCCCTTCACCCTTCAGGTAGGAGAGCAGAAGCCCCTTAAAATTGGAAAGAGAATCCTGCGCGGCGGGAAGTCCCGCACGCATTTTACAGGCGGTGGTGATCTTGTCAAGCAACTGCTCGGCGCTCTCCGGGTTGACGATCGTGCTTTTCAGAAGATAGTCAAACGCTCCGGCGGCCAAGGCCTCCTTGATGAAATCGATGTTGTTATGGCAGCTCAGAACAACAAAAATTGCGGTCGGACATAGCCGCTTGCCCTCGCGGATAAGCTGAATGCCGTTGCATTCCGGCATGTACATATCCGTAATGACGACATCCGGCTGATTCTTATAGATGGACTTCAGCGCGGCCTGCGTGCTGGAAAGAGCGTCGATGATTTGAAACCCCTTTTGGGAGAATTGCACCAGAGATTCCAGCCCCACCCGAACCAGCTCGTCGTCGTCCACTAAAATTACCTTATACATGCGTTACCTCCTCACGGGATAATCGGAACAATGATTTGTACCTTTGTAAACGACTCCCTGCGGCTTTCGATTCCAATTCCGTATTCTCTTCCACAGAGAAGATAGATGCGCTTGTTGATGTTTCCAATGGCGACGCCCATATATCGATCAGAGCTTTTCTGGGTGTTATTCAGGATTGGCAGAATATCCTCCGGTGCGATGCCGATACCGTTGTCATAGACCTCAATGATAATGCGGTGCCCCTGGCGGCACAGGCTGACCCGAATGTGTCCGCCGGTGCGGCCGGCGTCCAAAAAGCCGTGGTATATGCTGTTTTCTACAATGGGCTGAACAATAAATTTCGGGATCTTCATCTGCATCAGAAAGGGATCCAAATCAAATTCGTAGTTGAAGACATTGCCGAAGCGGATCTTCTGCGAGGAGAGGTAGGCATCCACATAGGTGATCTCCTCCTCGATCGTAACATAATCCGATTCGTTTTTTGCGCAGGCGCGTAGCAGAATATCCAGTGACTGTGCGGTTCGCACAACGTCCTCCATTCTGCCTGCCGAGGCCAGCCATTGAATGTTATTCAGCGTATTGTAAATAAAATGGGCGTTGATCTGATTTTGCAGCACCTCGATCTCCGAGGCGCGCTGCTCCGTATTCAGACGGTTGATCTCCTCCAGAGAATCCCGATACTCGCGGAAGCGATCCAAATACGAGGAGCAGATCCTTCCGACCTCGTTGTTCCACTCGGTGTAGGTGCTGATCTTTGCCTCCATAGAGGGATTCCGCATGGTAAGAAGCAGCCGTTTGGTCGGCACAATAAAGTAGACGCGTAGCAGGATCAGCACTGCAATGACCAGCACCAGCGCCGACAGGAATGTGATCGGAATCAGAACGAGAAACGCCCGCCACGCACCCGAGAAGTTTGAAACCGGCCAAATGGCGACCATGGTATACCTGCTGTTCGGGCGGGAGAACGCGTAGATCGTTTCCCCGCGGTAATCGCTGCTGTGAAGCAGGTAGCCGCCTGCAATATTTTGCCCTGAGGGATACTGCTCCAGCGGGAAAATGATTTCTCCCCGGCTGCCGGAGGCCACAACCGCATCGTCCTCGTCCAGAATGTAATAGGAATATGCTTTGTCAGAGGAAAGCTGGCGGAGCAGCCGCTCTGTGTCTGCGGAGATCGCATCGGGCGTCGCGACTTCGGAGGAATGCAGCGTGCTGAGCGAGGCGGACAGGCTTTTGCCCTCCAGCTCCAGCAGGTAGCTCCGGCTGCGAAAATAAAACAGCACAGAGCCGATCAGAAGCGGAACGAGCACAGCCAGAAACACCGAAAGCCCTGTCAAAACGGAAAGCGGGACGTTTTTAAAGCGATAATGTATTCTGTGAAGCATGCCATACCTCCAAAAAAGGGTGGGTTGGACTGAAGCATTTCTATTATAGCAAAATGTATACAAATTTCAAGACAAAAACGAACGCAATACCGCAAAAACAGCGGCTTTCCGAGTGAAATATTTTGTCGTATGGCGCGGTTGTGTGCGCAAAATCGTTCAATCGGAGCTGACGATATATTAGATAACAAAACATTTTGCTGTCAAAAACGCCAAAATGTTCTTCCTGAAATTCAGCACAATGCACAAGGACGCAAAATCATCCCGATTTCCGCTGAAAACTTTGCAAAATCCTTTAATTACAAACGGCGCAATCCTGTATTATAATTGAGTCAGCAAGGCTCACAAACCACAAAATAATAAAAACTGGAGGAACGAAAAATGAAGAAAATCTTCGCGCTTCTGCTTGCCGTCGCAATGCTGCTCAGCATGGCGGCCTGCAGCAATAAGACGACCGACGAGCCTACGTCCAACGGACAGGAAACGACCGTCGGCAATGACAACACGGAGTCTGTAGATAACTCCGCCGATCCGATCCGCATCGGCGTGGTTTCCACCTTCTCCGGCTCCAACTCCGGCCATGGCCAGTACTGCAAGGAAGGCGTTGAGCTCTGGCTGGAAAACGTCAACAACAACGGCGGAATCCTCGGCCGTCCTGTTGAGATCGTCTACGAAGACAACGGCGAAACCAACCAGGAATACCAGAATGCCTTCATTAAGATGCTCAGCGAAAACGAAGTTTCCGCCATCTACAGCAACGGCTATTCTGATCAGGTTACGCTCGTCTCCCCGGACGTGGAAAGCTACTGCATCCCCTTCCTCGCGGGCAACAGCTCTCAGGCATGCCTGGACAGCGGCTTTGATTACTACTGGATGCTTCGTCTGTCCGATGCCATCGTTTCCCCGACCATGGCAAACGCCTGCGCTGAGCTGCTCTCCATGAAGAAGGTTGCGGTCCTGCAGGTCAATGACAGCTACGGCGACGGCATGGCGGACTACATCGTCAGCGCGCTGGAGGAGAAGAACGTCGAGGTTGCGCTTCGCCTGAGCTTCGACGCTTCCGAAACCCAGTTCAACTCCTACCTTGCACAGGTTCAGAATGCCGATGTGGACGGCGTTGTCGCCATCTGCCACCAGGATCAGGCCGCCCTGCTGATGATGCAGGTCGATGCCCTCGGCTTTGACATCCCGCTCATGGGCTGCTCTCAGTTTGCTACCTCTCTGGCGATCGACACTGCCGGTAAGGCTGCCGATGGCTGGTATTCCCTTGCCGACTGGACCTGCGAAACCAACAGCGAATCTGGCATTGCTTTCGTCAAGGCCTACCGTGAGAAGTTCGGCCGCGATCCTGACATGCAGTCCGTCTGCGCCTATGACGCGATGCTCGTCCTTCAGGATGCCATTGAGAGAGCCGGTAGCGACGATCCCAAGGCCATCAATGAGGCGCTGCACTCCACAAACGGCGTTGTCGGCGCCATGACCACCTACACCTGCGATCCCAACTCTGAGACTGCCTCCCATTGCCTCGGCCAAAGCATCTTCCTTGTTCAGACCGTGGACGGCACCGGCAAGCTCATCGATATCGCAGAGCGCTGATTCCTCTCAGTCCCTTCGCAGTACCCCTTTCCCAAAGCAGTCTCCGCATACGGCGCAGTCCGTATGCGGAGACTGCGAAGTGCACATCATTATTTTTCTTCTGAAAGGATGCCCGATTTATGTATCTTCAACTTCTGATTGTCGGCATCGCCATGGGCATGATTTACGCCCTGCTCGCTCTTGGCATTGTGCTGCTGGTTCGTGCCGTGGGCGTCTTGAATTTTGCAGAGGGCCAGCTTTTTATGCTGGGCGCGTATGTGACCTATGCCCTTACTTATCAGGCAGGGCTGCCGCTGTACGCTATGCTGATCATCGCAATCGTGATTTTTGCCCTCTTTGGCGTGCTGTTTATGTTCTCCGTATATTGGCCCCTGCGCAAATCCACCTGGGGCGCAACGGTTATTATCAGCTGTCTCGGTGCCGCCACGGTCATTAAGGAAGTGGCAAAGCTGATCTGGGGCAGCAACCCGCTGGTATATGAGCCGCTGGTAAAGGGAACGATTACCATTGCCGGCGCGAAGCTGGAATATCAGTATCTGTTCATCATCGCCATTTGCATCGTCATGATCATTGGCGTTGAGCTATTGTTTGAAAAATTGTATGTGGGCCGCATTATGCAGGCGGCGGCACAGAACAAATATGCCGCTGAGCTGCTGGGCATTGCCACGATCGTTACGGTCGCTGTGACCTATGCGCTCAGCACGACGCTGGTCGGCATCGGCGGCTGGCTTGTGGCTCCGCTGTTCCTCGTCAGCACATCCTTGGGAGATCTCCTTTTGAAGGGCTTTGCCGGCATGGTGATCGGCGGCTATGGCAGCATCAAGGGCGCGGTCATCGGAAGTATTCTGGTCGGCATCGTGGAGTCCTTCTCGGCGCTGATCACTACGACCTATAAAAATGCAATCGTTTTCCTGCTCCTGATTGTGTTCCTGATTGTTAAGCCCAAGGGCTTGTTCAGCTCGAAAATCTCCGAGAAAGCGTGATGGCCATGATAAAGACGAAAAAAACGCTTAAGAAAAGAGCGATCAATTGGAAGCTGTTTCTGATTCCCGCGCTTTGTCTGGTCGGCCTGTTTCTGTTCTATTATATTGTTCCGACTGCCTCCGGCACCTATACGATCACGGTGCTCAACGGCGCGCTCATCTTCTATGTTGCCAATATCGGCTGCGCGCTGATGCTGGGACAGTGCGGACTGGTGTCCTTCGCCTCCGTGGCCTTCATGGGCATCGGCGGTTATGCCAGCGCACTGCTGGCGGCGCGGCTGGGAATGAACCCCTTCCTTGCGATGCTGCTCGCCGCCGTGCTGGCCATGCTGATTGCGTGGCTGCTTGGCCTGGTGCTGATGCGCCTGAACGGCACCTTCTTCACCTTCTCCACCATTGCGCTGGTTCAGATTTGTTATACGATCTTTAACGGCTGGAAGAAGGTGACCGGCGGCCCGAACGGCATTCCGCAGATTCCCGGCTTCCGGCTTTTCGGCTGGGAGGCAAAGAGCTATTTTGATAATTACTACATTCTGATCACACTGTGTATTGTTGCGGCGCTGATTGCGATCCGGCTCAAGAAAACGAACCTCGGAAGAGCAATGAGCTCTGTCCGCGACAACGAGCTGGTTGCCATGACCATGGGTGTCAATGTGTATAAGACCAAGGTCATTGCATTTGCTGTTTCCGCAGCCTTCGCCGGCTTTGCCGGTGCGGCGCTGGTGCACAGCAGCCATTATGTGGTATCCACGTATTTCACCTTTGACAATGCGACCACCTATATCATTCAGGTCATGGTGGGTGGCGTATACAATGTTGTGGGTGTTTTCTTCGGCACGGTGCTCATTACCATGCTGCCGGAATGGCTGCGGCCGCTTCAGGAGTATATCCGACTGGTATACGGCCTAGGCGTGATCCTGCTGATGATCTTCATGCCGATGGGAATCTGGGGCGCTGCAAGCGGCCTTGTCAAGCGGCTGAAGAAAAAGCTGCACATTCATAGCAAGGTGACAACGATCGGCTGCAGTACCGTTAATTTGGAGGTGGATGAGCAGTGACGCCAATCTTACAGCTTACCGACGTTAACAAGAGCTTTGGCGGCGTTGTGGTTGCCGACCATGTGAACCTTTCGCTGATGCAGGGAGAGATTCATGGTCTGATTGGGCCGAATGGCGCAGGAAAGACGACAATGCTGAATCTTATCTCTGGAATTTACCAGATGGACAGCGGAAAAATCGAATTCTGCGGCAAGGATATCAGCACGATGCCCGCCCATAACCGCGCGCGGATGGGTCTCGGCCGCACTTTTCAGACGCCGCGCTTCCTCGACAAGACGGACATCGAGGAAAACCTGATGATCGCGAACGATCTTTCGCATCGCATCTCTTTCGCGCACTCGTTTTGCACGAAAAAGGATCGGCGCTATTTGGGGCTGCTGGAGGAGCTTACTCGAATTGCGGGCTTCGCCTTCAACCTGGAGGACGATATTTCCAGCTTGACCTTTGGCCAGCGCAAGCTTCTTGAAATTATTCGGGCGCTGCTGTCGCAGCCGAAGGCGGTTTTGATCGACGAGCCTGCCGCCGGCCTGAACGGCGCGGAAATTCAAAATGAGATTCGGCTGCTTCAGTGGGCGACGCAGCACATGGGGGTCGGCATCCTCCTGATCGAGCACTCCATGGATATGATCATGAGCGTCTGCCAGACCATCACCGTGCTGAACTTTGGCTGTGTGATTGCCTGCGGAACGGCCGATGAGATTGCGGGCAACGAGGATGTCATTGCCGCGTACTTGGGGAGAGATGCAGATGCTGAAGATTAAGGATTTGTGCGTAAAATACGGCGCCATTGAAGCGGTGAAGGGAATCAGCATGGAGGTACGCAAAAGCTCCATCGTCTGCCTGATTGGCAGCAACGGCGCAGGAAAGACCTCTCTGCTGAAGGCAATTTCCGGCATGGTGGAGCATACCGGCGTGATCGAATGGAACGGAGAAAATATCTCCAATTACAACAGCGTGAATATTGCCAAGCGCGGCGTTCAGCACGTTCCGGAGGGACGTCAGGTATTCCCCGGCCTGACGGTATTTGAAAACCTAGAGGTGGGCTGCGTCAATTGGCGCGGCTACTTCGGCAAGCCGGACTATGAAAAAGAGCTGGAATATGTTTACACGATGTTTCCGCGGCTGAAGGAACGGCGCAACCAGCTGGCATGGAGCTTATCCGGCGGCGAGCAGCAAATGCTGGCGATCGGCCGTGCTCTGATGGGCCGCCCCAAAATTCTGCTGCTCGACGAGCCCTCCATGGGACTGGCTCCGCTGGTGATCGACGAGCTGTTTGAAAAGATCAAGGAGATCAACGACACGGGGCTGCCCGTGCTGATGGTGGAGCAGAATGCGCGCAAGGCGCTGAAGGCCTCGGACTACGCTTACGTCATCAGTCAGGGAAAGATCAGCATGGAGGGACGTTCCTCTGAGCTGATCCATGACAGCCGGGTGATTGCGACCTATTTCGGGAAGCATTGGAAATCTGACAAAAAGCTTTAAGCAAAAGCTCTGTTATCGAGGTGTTTGAATATGGAAATTAAAGAATTTATTATTGAGAACAAGGTCATTGCGATCTGCCGCAAGGTGTACGGAGACGACCTTCTCCGGCTGGCGGGAGCGCTGTACGATGGCGGCGTCAGAATGATCGAGGTTACCTTCGATCAGGCCGACCCGGACTGCATCGAAAAGACCGCAGCGGCCATGAGAATGCTGAAGCAGAATTATGAAGGCGCGATCCGCTTCGGCGCCGGAACCGTGCTGACTGCCGAGCAGGTGAATGCGGCCTATGAGGCGGGGGGCGAGTACATGATCTCGCCCAACACAAATCTCGGGGTGATCAAGCGCACGAAGGAGCTGGGGCTCATTTCGATTCCCGGCGCAATGACGCCCACGGAAATCCTCGATGCGCATGACGCAGGCGCAGACTTTGTAAAGCTGTTTCCTGCTTCCTATCTCGGGATGTCCTACGTCAAGGATATCACCGCGCCGATCAGCCACGTAAAGCTTATTGCCACGGGCGGCGTCAATGAGACGAACTACGGTGCCTATCTCGATGCCGGCTTTGTCGGCGCTGGAATTTCCAGCCGATTGGCAGATCGCAAGCTGATCGCCTCCGGTAATTTTGCGGAAATCACGGCTCGCGCACGTGAGTTTGCCGCGATCAGCGCGGGAAAGCGCTGAGCAGGGGAGACTGCCAATGGAGCGGAAAAAATTTGTCGGATTCGGAGAGCTGCTTCTCCGTCTCGCGCCCGACGGCTATCTGCGCTTTCCGCAGGCCGAGCGCTTTAACCTGAATTATACCGGAGCGGAAGGGAACATGGCGGTCTCGCTGGCATATATGGGAATGCCTGCCGAGCTTGTAACAAAGCTGCCGGATCATGAGATCGGCCGCTGTGCGGAACGAACACTGGCGAAGTATCATGTGCTGACGGATCATATTGCCTACGGTGGCGAGCGGCTTGGCGTGTACTATCTCGAGCGCGGCGCATCGCAAAGACCCTCGAAGGTCATTTACGACCGAAAGCATTCTGCCTTTGCGGAGGCCGACCCGTCAGAATACGACTGGGACACGATCCTTGCAGACGCCGGATGGTTTCACTTTACAGGTATTACCGCAGCGCTCAGCAATAAGACGGCAATTGCCTGCCGCGAAGCCTGCATTGCCGCAAAGCGCCATGGCGTGCCGGTGAGCTGCGATCTGAATTACCGGAAGAGCCTTTGGACGACCGAGCGCGCGCAGCAGGTGATGCTGCCCCTGATGGAGTATGTGGACGTACTGATCGCCAACGAGGAGGACTCGGAAAAGGTTTTGGGCATCCGCGCCGACCGTACCGATGTGATCGCCGGCAAGCTGGATCTCGAGGGCTACCGGGCTCTTGCGGAGAGACTGACAAATACCTTCGGCTTCCGTGCAGTGGCAATTACGCTTAGAGAGTCCGTCTCTGCCTCTGTCAATCACTGGTCTGCGCTCCTGTTCACCGGTGGGCAGGCATACCATTCCAGAAAGTATACCATGCAGATTGTCGACCGTGTCGGTGGCGGAGATTCCTTCGCTTCCGGACTGATTTACGCGATGCTTTGGGATTTTGATCCTCAAAAAACCGTGGAATTTGCTGCCGGCGCCTCCTGCCTGAAGCACTCGATCGAATTTGATTTCAACCTTTCTACGCCGGATGAGGTGTATCAGCTGATCAGCGGCGACGGCTCCGGTCGAGTCGTGCGCTGAAAACATCCCAACGTAATCCGCGTGGCGCACCGAAGCCCGTCTCTCTGCCGAGACGGGCTTCGCTCAGACTGTCAAAAAAGTCCGTAATCGTCAAAATCGGTTCACATTTTAATGGATTTTTGTTCTCTGCGTTTTGATTTGCAAAAACGGAGTATCCTGAACTTTATAACCCGAGAAAAAGCTTGCTTTGCAAGAATTTTGACTTACTGCGCAACTCACGCCCTACCGTACCCATGTACGCCGACGGGCGTGAGTTGCTTGCCTTCCGAACTTTTTTGCAGTCTGTCAGCGTGTCGAAAAGGGTTTTTCGACACGCTGACCGAAGCCCGCCTCTCTGCTGAGACGGGCTTCGCTTTGTATGAATAGCGAAAAAAAGTGCCGCCTCGGGTTTCCTCCCAAGACGGCGCTTTTCTGTTGTGGATCAGAGCGAACACTGCACGGCAAAGCCGCCGCTGAAGAAATAGGCGTTCGTCCGAACCTTGTTTGGCAAATAACCCTAACTTTAATAGAATTTCAAGGGGGGTGCATTTTCGGCGCAAAAGGGGGTGCAGTAGTTTTCGGAAATGCACCCCTATGTGGAAAAATTTCTCATGACTGAACTATTCCTTCAAAAACGTGGCCAGAAGCATACAGGTTTGTTATCAGAAAATTCGTGACTGCTCCACGAAACTCCGCTTCTGCGCCCTTATTTTTCCAAAATGCCCGGTTTGCGTCCTCGATTTTCGGCTGCATCTGCTCGATCTGGTTATCGTCCAACGGAAAACGGACATCACCAAAATCGTCATTCATAATTTTGAGAAGCAAATCGTGATACTTATGTGCACCGATTGTTTGTAAAGCGGTTATGATTTCAAAAAGATGTTCTGATGCAAGGACCTCCTGCAAATCGTCCACGGCGGACATCCAAAACTCCACGCTAAGGGCGAGCAGTCTTTCACTCTGAGACATAGATTGCTGCAGTTCAAAGAGCTTTTCCCAGTGGAAAGACGGCAGTTGCTCCAAGACGTTACCTTTCTCCATGTAAAACTCGTTGTATGATTCCGTGCACCACCCTCCGGCTCGCTTTATTACAACGTTATATTCGGATAGCCCATTATCATATATCACAGCGTTTCGCGAAGACAGAATATCATCCTCAATATAATAAACGCCTGCTTTGGGAACGTTTGCATCCAGTGATTTTCCGTTGCGTATTGTTCCGATGTACTGACCGTTAATGTACA
>OJQT01000076.1_pt1 | contig 64399 bp, 54 predicted proteins | sample 1598771 | NCBI WGS metagenome assembly OJQT01 (sample SAMN03922517, study PRJEB24848) | human gut metagenome | isolation source: stool sample | host: Homo sapiens | place: Germany | collected 2010-02
CTTAGAAGGCAGTTGCTCTATCCACCTGAGCTACGGGCGCACGTTGTTATCCCATGGGGTACTTATCTGGCGGCAGTGTGCGTTCGGCACACGCTGCGAGAAGTATAATACCATACGCATAGGCTTCTGTCAAGCGGAATTTCAAATTTTTTTGGATTTTCCGGCGCAGGGTGCATTTTGGGGTCACAGCAGGTACATTCCGGCGGCCCCAAAGGCAAAGCCCAGCAGAGCACCGGCAGCCACATCCCGGACATAGTGCGCCCCGGCAAGCACCCGCAGGGCGCAGATGAGCAGGGCCACCACCACCATGCAGGCCCCGGCGGCGGGGTAGAAGTAGCACCACACAGCGGCCAGCACGGCGGCGCTCAGGGCGTGGCGGGAGGGGAAGGACTTGCCGTGGGTCTCCTTGGGCACCAGCGGCGTGAAGCCGGGCTGCTCATACGGGCGGGGAAAGTTCAGCCTGGCCCGCAGAAGCGTGCCGCCCAGAAAGACGAAGGCCGGTACAAAGACTGCCCGGGCAATGAGCTGCATAAAATCCAGAGCGGCGGCGCGGTTTGCGGAGAGCAGCCGGAACCACCGGACATTCAGCAGTACCAGCAGCAAAGGGTAGCAGGCAAAGGGCACGGCAGGCAGCCAGCGGTTCAGGGCGATCACCAGCTTTTTCAGGGCGGGGCGGGCCTCCAGCCAGCGCAGCAGGGCATGGTAGCGTTCCGGGGTCATGGTATCCCTCCCTCAAAAACAGGTGTCCAGATAGTTTTCAACATCAAACGGCTCGGGTGTGGAATCTTTGCGCAGGTAGAGCGGGTGATGGGGGTGGCCTTTTTTGCTCCGCTTGCCAAAGGTGACCCACGGGATGTCCCGCTCCCTTGTCAGGGCCACCATCTCCCGCATCAGGCCGGGCAGGTAGTCCCGCTTTTCGATCAGGGTGCCCCATGCGGCCCACATGGTGGGCTCGGTCTCGGCCAGAACGGCCCGCAGCCAGCGCAGGTTCTCGTCGCAGAGGGCGCGGTCCGGCACCCGGTCCATGTCGTTGGGGTCGGTGGCGCGCTGGGGATATACGTTGAACATGATCCAGCTGTCAAAGCCGTTGGCGTTGGCCAGCCGCTCCACACTCTTTAAGGTGGGGTCCAGCGCGCCGGGCTGGGCGGTGCTGGGGTTGATGCCGATGCACACCAGCGGGTGCCTGCCCACCCGGCCCAGCACATAGCGGTAGGGCAGGTAGGTGTGGGGCTCGTAGTACCAGATGCCGCCGGGGTATTCCCCCGCTTCCAGGCGGGGCAGCTGTTCAGTCTGCATGAAAATGTACCTCACAAATATGGTTTCCTATTTATCGTACCTGAAAAAATTCTGTAAATCAACACCTTTGGCGGAGAAAGTCTCCCATAAATCCGAATTTCATGTTATACTGTTCTTGGACCTGTGCCGCATACACGGCGGCACGGGCCGGGAAAGGAAAACAGGAGCCATTGAAGAAGGGAGTTCTGCTATGGCCATGATAGAAGATTATAGAAGCGCCCTGCGCGCGGGCCAGCGTGCCTACCGTGCCTGCGTGGCGCGCGGCCAGTCGCCGTACCTTGCGGTGCTGGATGATATCCTGAACGGGGTGAACATCGTTGCCCAGGAGCCGCTGGGGCTGGTGGATATCCCCGCCGAGAGCATTGTGGGCACCAAGACCAGCGGACGGCACACAGCCTTTGCGGCCAACTTTATGCCCCTGCTGGAAGAGGACACCGAGTTTGCCGTCAAGTGGTCGAATCTCTGCGCGGCCCATCTGGAGGAGGGCATCCACACCCCCATCATTGCCTACGAATACCTGAACAAGTTCTATGTGCAGGAGGGCAACAAGCGGGTGTCTGTCCTCAAATACTACGAGGCGGTCACCATTCCGGGCACGGTCACCCGGCTTGTTCCGGCCCGGAACGACACGCTGGAAAACAAGATCTACTACGAGTTTCTCGATTTTTATAAGCTGAGCAAGATCAACAATGTCCAGTTCTCCCGGCTGGGCGGCTATGCAAAGCTGCAGACACTGGTCTGCAAGGCCGCCAGCGAGGTATGGTCGGATGACGACCGGCTGAACTTCTCGGCCCTGTATACCATGTTCAGCCAGCAGTTCTATGCGCTGGGCGGCTCCGCCCTGGAGCTGACCCCGGGCGACGCGCTGCTGGTGTACCTCTCGGTCTACCGGTATTCGGATGCCTGCCAGTCCACCCCCAGCCAGGTGCGGGAAAACCTGGCCAAGCTGTGGGATGAGATCAAGATCCTGACGGAGCCCCACGCCGTGGAGCTTTCGCTGGAGCCAAAGCCCGGCAGTGAGCCGCTGCTGAACAAGCTGAACATCTTCAGCAAGCCCAGCCAGCTCAAGGTGGTGTTCCTGCACGAGTACAATGCTAAAAATAGCGCCTGGGTGCGGGGCCACGAAAAGGGGATCGAGGCCCTGAAAAAGGCATTCCCGGACCGGCTCGTCATCACCAACCGGGAAAATGTCTCCCCCGAGGTGGACGCGGAGCAGATCATGGAAGAGGTGGCCCACGACAACGCGGACGTGGTGTTCACCACCAGCATCCGGATGCGGCCCGCCTGCCTCAAGGTAGCGGCCCAGCACCCCAAGACCCGGTTCCTGAACTGCTGCCTGAACGCGCCCCATCCGCTGGTGCGCACCTATTACCCCCGCACCTATGAGGCCAACTACCTGCTGGGAATGCTGGCGGGCATCCTGAATCTGACCGACCGGGTGGGCTATGTGGCGGCCAACCCCGTTTATGGTGTGCCTGCGGCCGTCAATGCCTTTGCCCGGGGCCTGCGCACCGTGCGGCCCAACAGCCATATCCTGCTGCGCTGGGCCTGCCTGCAGGAGCCGGGGAAACCGCTGGATTTCTCCGACTGCCCGGATATCGAGCTGTTCTACGCCTGCAGTCCCTTTGAGCCCACCGGCAGCGCCAGGGAATACGGCCTGTGCCGCCGGATGCCGGATGGCAGCATCCAGCCGGTGGCGCTGCCGGTCTGGAAGTGGGAAGTGTTCTATATCGGCATCATCCGCTCCATCTTCGAGGGCACCTGGGACAGCGGTTCCAGCGGCAAGGCCATCAACTACTGGTGGGGCTTCCGCAGTGACGCGGAGCGGCTGGATTACTACGAGACCCTGCCCAAGGGCACGCAGCAGCTGCTCGATCTGCTGGAAAAGAACCTTGCGGCCAACGAGTTCCCCATCTTCCCTGCGGGCATCTTTGCGCAGGGGCATATCCCCAAGGCACCCACTGCAGACACCTACACCCCCAAGGAACTGATGGAGATGGACTGGCTGGGCGAGTGCGTGGAGGGCAGCCTGCCCCGGTACGATCAGCTGGATGTCAGAACGCTGGGCCTGCTGGAGATCAACGGCCTGAGCAGCCTGAAAGAGACGACGCTGTAAAAAGCTCAACAGAACGGAGTGTTGCGGACGTGAAGATACTTGCAATTTCCGATACCCCCTCCAAGGCGCTGTGGGACTATTGCTCCCGGGAACGCCTGGCCGGGGTCGATCTGATCCTCTCCTGCGGGGATCTGCCAAAAAAATACCTCGAATATATCACGAATTTTACAGCGGCCCCCATTTTGTATGTCCACGGCAACCACGATGGCTGCTACCGCACAGAGGGCGAGCCGGGCGGCTGCATCTGTGTGGACGATCAGGTGTATGTCTGGAAAGGGCTGCGCATCATGGGGCTGGGCGGCAGCATCCGCTACAACCGCGAGGAGACCTTCCAGTACACGGAGCGGGAAATGCGCCGCCGGGTGCGGCGGCTCTGGTTCAAGGCCCACCGGGCGGGCGGCATCGACCTGCTGCTGACCCATTCCCCGGCGGCCGGCCTGAACGATGGCGACGACCGGGCCCATAAGGGCTTTGCCTGCTTCAACGACCTGCTGGAGGAGTACCAGCCCAAGTGGTTCGTGCACGGGCATGTCCACCTGAGCTATAATGCCAATCTGCCCCGGGTGTGCACCCACGGCCAGACCACGGTCATCAATGCAACGGAGCGCTATACGTTTGAGATCCCAGACCCGGACCCGGTGGCCCGGAGGCGCTTTTTCTGGAATGACCCGGCATTTCCCACCAAAAACTGAAAAAGGAGAAACACCCAATGGAACAAAATGAGAAGCTGCGGGCGCTGGAGACCCTGCAGAAGAAGCTGTACGCCTACAACTGCGCCTCCAACAGCCTGTATCTGGACGCTGTGACTGTGGCCCCCAAGAACACGGCCGAGGGCCGGGGTGTGGCTCTGAGCATTCTGGCCGGTGAACTGCAGAAGCTGATGACCGCCCCCGAGACCCTTGCACTGGTGGAGGAGCTCTATGCCCGGCGGGAGACGCTGGACACCCTCCACCGCCGCGAGGTGGAGGAGCTGCGCCGCAGCTGCCGGCAGCTCACCCGCATCCCCGCCGAGGAGTATATGGCATACAGCGAGCTGACCAACCGCGCCAGTGATGTCTGGCACAAGGCCAAGGAAGAAAACGACTTTGCCTCCTTCTGCCCCATCCTGCAGGAGCTGGTGGAGTATAACCGGAAGTTCGCGGGCTATTATGATGCGGAAAAAGCGCCCTATGATGCCCTGCTGAACGAGTATGAGCGGGGCGTGGACACCCAACAGCTGGACGTGTTCTTTGACACCCTGCGCAAGGGGCTGGTGCCCCTGATCCGGGCCATCGGCGAGAAGCCCCAGATCGATGACAGCTTCCTGCATCTGGAATATCCGGTCGAGCAGCAGAAGGCGTTTGCGGACTATCTCATGGAGGTCATGGGCCTTGACCGGGGCCACTGCGGTCTGGGCGAGACCGAACACCCCTTTACGCTGGAGTTCAACAACAAGGATGTCCGCATCACCACCAACTACGACCTGCACAATGTGGCCTCCTCGATGTATTCTGTTCTCCATGAGGGCGGCCATGCCCTGTACGAGCTGGGCATCCGGGATGACCTGCAATATACCTGCCTGACCGGCGGTGTGTCCATGGGCGTGCACGAGAGCCAGTCCCGCTTCTACGAGAACCTCATCGGCCGCTCCCGCGCCTTTATCGGGGCCATCTATCCCAAGGTGCAGGAATTCTTCCCCGCACAGCTGGGAAATGTGACTGCGGAACAGTTCTACCGCGCTGTGAACAAGGTGGAGCCCAGCCTCATCCGCACCGAATCCGATGAGCTGACCTACTGCCTGCACGTTATGGTGCGGTACGAGATCGAGAAGCAGCTTATTGCGGGCACCCTGACGGCAAAGGAAGTCCCTGCCGCGTGGGCAGAGCTGTACAAGGAGTATCTGGGCGTGGAGGTTCCCAATGACCGCGAGGGCTGCCTGCAGGACAGCCACTGGTCGGGCGGCTCCTTCGGTTACTTCCCGTCTTACGCTCTGGGCAATGCCTACGGTGCCCAGATGCTCCACAATATGGAGCAGGAATTCGATGTGTACGGCGGCGTGGCCCACGGAGATCTCTCCGCCGTCACCGGCTGGCTGCGGGAAAAGGTGCACCAGTACGGCCACCTGCTGGAGCCTGCTGAAGTCGTCAGAAACGCCTGCGGCACCTTCGATGCACACTACTATCTGGATTATCTGACCAAAAAGTATACGGAACTGTACAACTTGTAATTTGATTGTACAAAACAAAGCCCTCCCGGCCGATCGACCGAGAGGGCTTTGTTGTATATGCTGTTGCAAAGGGCGGCGGGAAGCTTTCCCGCGCAAGTGAAACGGGCCATTCCATCGCCCGCCCTATTGCCTGCGGCAACAGGGTCCCACCCCAGCGGACACTTGCTTTGGGAAACTTCCCGCCGCCCGTCTGTTACTGCTGTGCGAAGATCTTTACTTCATCCTTGTCCATAAAGGCGGCACCGGCGAAACCGGAAGCCTCCAGCTGGCCCAGCTGCTTGCCCAGCTTCTTGGCCTGAGGCAGAACGGTGACGTTGTAGGTGTCGCGCAACTGTGCGGCCTTGGCCAGCACGGCGGGGAAATCCACATCGCTGTTGTAGAGCAGGGCGATCTTCTGCTTGGCACCGGGGATCTGATAACCCTGCTCCAGCAGGATGCCGCAGACGCGCTCGAAGCCGATGGAGAAGCCCACGGCGGGCACCTTGGTGCCCAGGAACTTGCCGATCATGTTGTCGTAGCGGCCGCCGCCAGCCACTGCACCGCTGAACTGCGGGCAGGTGATCTCGAACACTATGCCGGTGTAGTAGCCCTGTCCGCGCACCAGGCTGGGGCAGTAGGCCACATCGAAGCGGCCGTTGGCCATGGCCTTTGCGGTGGCCAGCACATACTTCAGGTCATCGGCAATGGCGGGGTCGGCACAGCGGGAAGCTACGGACTCCAGTGTCACATCACCGGCGGCAATGAAATCGGCCAGCGCGTTGATGGCAGCTTCGGGCAGCTGCTTCTCGGTCAGCTCGGCCTTCACGCCCTCGGCACCGATCTTGTCCATCTTGTCAAAGGTGATGCAGACGGAGTCTAACGTGTCGGCGGCAAAGCCCATGCTCTCCAGCATTCCGCGCAGGATGCGGCGGTCATTGATGTTCACGGTGAAGCCGGTAAAGCCGATGCCCAGCAGGGCACGGGCGGTCACGTCGATCAGCTCCACCTCTGCGTTGGGGCTCTCGTCGCCCAGAATGTCGATGTCGCACTGGACAAACTCGCGCAAGCGGCCCTTCTGGGGGCGCTCGGCGCGGAACACGCGGTCGGTCTGGATGACCTTGAAGGGGTGGGGGAGCTTGTCCTTGTTGGCAGCGTAGAAACGGCTCAGGGGCAGGGTCAGATCATAGCGCAGGCCCATGTCGGAGAGCTGCTTGGGGTCGCCGGATCCCAGCGCGCTGGTCAGCTTGTCTCCGCGCTTCATCACCTTGAAGATGAGGTTCAGGTTGTCGCCGCCGTCGGATTTGTCCAGGTTCTCCATATCCTCCAGCATGGGGGTGGAGATGCGCTCAAAGCCGGAAGCACGGTAGGTCTCCAGGATCTTGCCCTGGATGTAGTCGCGCAGGGTCTGCTCAGCGGGCAGCAGGTCGCGCATACCCTTCAATGCCTGTGATTTCATAGTTGGTTCCTCTCTATCAAGTGCTCGCCCTCTCAGGCCGCTCCGCGTCCAGCTCTCCCAAAGGGAGAGCCCTTGGCAAAACCGTAAACTTTGTGTGGACTGCCAAAGCCTCCCACTTTGGGGGAGGTGGCATCGCGCAGCGATGACGGAGAGGGCGAGGCCGTGTTTAGTTGTTACTTTATCCATTATAAAGGAATCTGCCGTTTTGTCAATTGAAATGGGTACACTGTAAGGGAAAAACCATTCGGAGGGCAGGCAATGAAACAGCAATTTGCAGCAAAACACCCCTGGGCGATCCTGGCGGCGGGGGCGGCCATTCAGATCCTGACGGGCCTGCCTGCGGCGTGGGGCGTGTTCCAGCAGCCGGTGATGGACGAGTTCAGCCTGACCGAGGACGGCGCTGGCTATGCGTTCGGCATCCTGATCGCAGCGTTCGGGGTGGGATGCGTCATCGGTGGTTTTTTGCAGGATAAAAAAGGCCCGCGCTGCGCGGCGCTGTGGGGCACCGGCCTGCTCTGCGGCGGGTTCTTTGCGGCGGCCCTCCTGCCCGGGGAGAAGGGGGGATGGTTCTGGGCAGTGTTCAGCATTCCGGCGGGGCTGGGCACGGCGTTTCTCTACCCGTCCATCCAGTCCTGCGCCCAGAAATGGTACGCCGGGCGCAAGGGCCTTGCCACGGGGGTCATTGGCGGCGCGGTGGGCCTGAGCGGTGCGTTCCTGACCGGATTCGTCCGCACGGCGCTGAATGGATTTGGCCCGGTGCAGGGGATCCGGGGGGCGTTCTGGGCGCTGGGGACACTCACACTGCCGGTCTGCCTTGTGGGCAGCGCCCTGCTCACCGACCCGCCCCCGGCAAAGCAGAAGCCCGAGGAGCAGGGCAGGGGAAAGGACACCCCATCCCTCGACCTTGCCCCGCTGCAGATGCTCAGAACAAAACAGTACTGGCTCTGCGCCGGAGCGGTCTGCTGTTCCACCCCGGCGGTGCTGCTGTTCAGCCCCATCATCTTAAAGCTGGGCATGGAGCGGAGCCTGGACGAGGGCGCTGCCCTTTGGAGTGTGGTGCTGGGCAGCGTGGGCAGCGCTGCGGGCCGCTTGCTGATGCCCCTGCTCAGCGACCGGATCGGCCGCCGCCCCACTGACCTGATCCTGTTTGGCGTGTCGCTGGGGCTTTCAGCGGCCTTCCTGTTCGCACAGGGCTGGCTCGTTGTGGCTGTGTACGCAGGGCTCACCTTCTGTTATTCGGCGCTGGCGGCGGTGCTGCCTTCCCTCTCCACCGACCTGTTCGGCCTGCCCCATGCCGGGGTGAACTACGGCTTTCTGGCGCTGGGACAGAGCGTGGGCAGCCTTGCCTTCCCCTTTGCGGCGAACCTCTGGGGTCTTGCCACCGGGCGGCACTGGCTGGCCATGGCAGGCGCGGCGGCGGGCTTTGTGTGCATCTGGGCGCTCCGGCCTGTCAGGGCCCAACAGCCGCCCAGAAAAAACTGAACCGGACAGCGCAAGATATTCCTTTTGACAAATATGATAGAAATGTGACGAACTGGGCGGCGAAAGCGGTGAAAGTGCTAGTTAGCGGCAAATAACCGTCAAAAATGCTTGTGAAAAAATCCGCAAAACGTCTTGCAAATTCCGCCAAGGTTCTCTATAATAAAATTATGCGTGGTAGTACCGGCGTGGCGCGGAAGAGAGCGGCGCAGCCGGTCAATGCAAACGGCAGGATACCCCCTGCCAATGGCATCAATTTGTCAAAAGGAGAGTATGATTATGACCTATTCGCAGCAAGTACAGAATATGTGCCCGATCACCAAAGGTCCTAAGCATGGTCCGGCTCCCATCCCCGAAGAGGGCGCATGGGTCAAGGCCTATGAGATCAAGGACATCAGCGGCTACACCCATGGTGTGGGCTGGTGTGCACCCCAGCAGGGCACCTGCAAGCTGTCTCTGAACATCAAGAACGGTGTCATCGAGGAGGCTCTGGTGGAGACCATCGGCTGCTCCGGCATGACCCATTCCGCTGCTATGGCTGGCGAGATCCTGCCCGGCAAGACCATTCTGGAAGCTCTGAACACCGACCTGGTGTGCGATGCCATCAACGTGGCAATGCGCGAGCTGTTCCTGCAGATCGTCTACGGCCGCAGCCAGACCGCTTTCTCTGAGGACGGTCTGCCCATCGGCGCAGGTCTGGATGACCTGGGCAAGGGCCTGCGCTCCATGACCGGCACCATCTTCTCCACCAAGGCCAAGGGTGTCCGTTACCTGGAGCTGACCGAGGGCTACATCAACAAGCTGGCTCTGGATGCCAACGATGAGGTCATCGGCTATCAGTTCGTCAAGCTGGGCAAGATGATGGAGGATATCCGTCACGGCAAGACCCCCAACGAGGCTTACGAGAAGAACGTGGGTACTTACGGCCGCTTCAGCAAGGAGCAGGGCGCTGTCAAGTACATTGACCCGCGTGAGGAATAAGAGAGGAGGAACAACTCATGGCAACTTTTGAATCTATGGATCGCCGTATGCCGAAAATCGAGGCATGCCTGAAGGCCAACGGCCTGGAGTCTCTGGACGCTTGCAACGAGATGCTCCTCGCTAAGGGCATCGACTGCGACAAGATCGTGCGCGGCGTGCAGCCCATCTGCTTTGATAACGCTGTCTGGGCATACACCCTGGGCACCGCCATCGCCGTCAAGCGCGGCCTGACCGACGCTGCCGAGTGCGCTGCTGCCATCGGCGAAGGTCTGGAAGCATTCACCATCCCCGGCTCTGTTGCTGAGCAGCGTCAGGTCGGTCTGGGCCACGGCAACCTGGGCGCTCGTCTGCTGAGCGAGGACACCACCTGCTTCGCTTTCCTGGCAGGCCACGAGTCCTTTGCTGCTGCTGAGGGTGCCATTGGCATTGCCCGCACCGCAAACAAGGTCCGCAAGACCCCCCTGCGTGTTATCCTGAACGGCCTGGGCAAGGATGCAGCTTACATCATTTCCCGTATCAACGGCTTCACCTATGTGCAGACCGAGTACGATATCCCCTCCCAGACCCTGACCGTCGTCAAGGAGATCCCCTTCTCCGAGGGTGAGCGCGCTGCTGTCAAGTGCTACGGCGCAAACGACGTTATGGAAGGTGTTGCCATTATGAAGAAGGAGGACGTTCAGTGCTCCATCACCGGCAACTCCACCAACCCCGTCCGCTTCCAGCACCTGGTTGCAGGCACCTATAAGAAGTGGGCCATCGAGAACGGCAAGAAGTACTTCTCCGTCGCTTCCGGCGGCGGCACGGGCCGTACCCTGCACCCCGATAACGTGGCTGCAGGCCCCGCAAGCTATGGCCTGACCGACTCTCTGGGCCGCGTCCATGGTGATGCTCAGTTCGCAGGTTCCTCCTCCGTGCCCGCACACGTTGAGATGATGGGCCTGATCGGCATGGGCAACAACCCCATGGTCGGCGCTACCGTTGCCTGCGCTGTTGCTGCTGCACAGGCCAACGCCTGATCTTTTCCTAGTTCGGCAAAGGGGGCTGCCTTCCGAATGGGCAGCCCCCTTTTTATGCTGAGATATGTTCGCGCAGGCTAACTGCCTGCAACGTTGCTTCAACTAAGAAGGAAAAAGAAGAAACCATGAAAAACACGAAGATGAAACAGAGCATTGCAGCGCTGGCCATGGCCGCTGTCGTTGCAGTGAGCCTGCTGGGCTACGGCTGCGGCAGCAAGTCCGCCTCCACCACCGGCGCTGGTGCTACCGGCGATTTTACCGGCACTGCCAAGGGCTTTGGCGGCGATGTTACCGTTACCCTGACCCTGACCGACGGCAAGATCACCGGCTGCACCGCTGAGGGTGCCGATGAGACCGAGGGCGTGGGCTCCAAGGCAATCGAGCAGCTGCCCGGCGAGATCGCCGAGAGCGGCAGCATCGAAGTAGATGGCGTGTCCGGTGCTACCATCACCTCCAATGCCATCAAGGAGGCAGCCGCTGCTGCCATCACCGCTGCTGGTCTGAAGCCTGAGGATTTCCAGACCGCTGTGGAGAACAACGCTGAGCCTGCTGAGGACTCTACTGTTGATACCGACATCGTCATCGTGGGTGCAGGCGGCGCAGGTATGACCGCTGCCCTGACTGCCACCAGCGAGGGCAAGAGCGTTGTCATCGTGGAGAGCCAGTCCATGGTGGGCGGCAACTCCGTGCGCGCTACCGGCGGCATGAACGCCGGCAAGACCGTGTATCAGGATGAGAACGAGTTTGCCGAGGGCGCAGGTGTCGAAAAGACCCTGAAGGCTGCTGCTGAAAAGTATGCTGATAACGAGACCATCACCGCTCTGGCTGCTACCGTGGCCGAGCAGTGGGCTGCCTACCAGGCCAACCCCACCGGCTACTTTGACAGCGTTGAGCTGATGGAGCTGGATACCATGATCGGCGGCAAGGGTGTCAATGACCCTGCTCTGGTGGAGACCCTGTGCTCCAACAGCGCTGATGCCATCGACTGGCTGGGTGAGCAGGGCATCACCCTGAACAGCGTCTCCTCTGCAGGCGGCGCATCTGTCAAGCGGATCCACCGCCCTGTGAATGAGGAGGGCAAGGTCGTCTCCGTGGGCGCTTACATGGTGCCCCTGCTGGAGGAGGACTGCCAGAAGGCTGGTGTCCAGATGATGCTGAACACCACCGCCACCGAGATCCTGACCGATGACAACGGCGCTGCTGTTGGCATCAAGGCCACCGGCGCTTCCGGTGAGACCATCACCATCAACGCCAAGGCCGTGATCCTGACCTCCGGCGGTTTCGGCGCAAACATGGATATGGTCGTTGAGTACAAGCCCGAGCTGAAGGGCTTTATGACCACCAACGCCCCCGGCATCCTGGGCCAGGGCATCAAGATGGCACAGGCCATCGGTGCTGACACCGTGGATATGGACCAGATCCAGATCCACCCCACTGTCCAGTACGACAGCGCTTCTCTGATCACCGAGGGCCTGCGCGGCGACGGTGCTGTGCTGATCAATTCCGAGGGCAAGCGCTTCATTGACGAAGTCGGTACCCGTGACGTTGTCTCCGCCGCTGAGATCGCTCAGCCCGGCAGCTACAGCTGGCTGATCATTGATCAGAAGATGGTCGATGATTCCAGCGTCATCCAGGGCTACATCAAGAAGGGCTATACCTTCGAGGGCAAGACCTACGAGGAGCTGGCTGAGCAGATCGGCGTGGACGGTGCCGCTCTGGCCGAGACCATGAACACCTGGAACGGCTATGTTGAGGCCAAGAACGACCCCGACTTCGGCCGCACCAGCTTTGCAGACAAGCTGGATACCGCTCCCTACTATGCCATCAAGGTCACTGCAGGCGTGCACCACACCATGGGCGGCCTGAAGATCAACACCAACACCGAAGTCCTGAACGAGAACGGCGAGATCATCCCCGGCCTGTTCGCAGCAGGTGAGGTGACCGGTGGTGTCCACGGCGCAAACCGTCTGGGCGGCACTGCTGTCTCTGACTTCGTTGTCTTTGGCCGCATTGCAGGCGCAGCTGCCAGCAAGTACGCTGCATGAAACGCCTGAAAAGCTGGCAGAAAAATCTGATCTTTGCGGCCGTGGTGCTGGCCGCGGCAGCACTCCTGTTCGTGCTGTACCGCGCCAACGCCCCCAAAGCGGAGCCGCTGGTGGCCGTGGTCGATTTCGGCGACGGCATCACCGAGACGATCCCGCTGGACGAGGACCACGATTATCTGTATGATGTGGGCGATTATATCGTACATCTGCAGGTAAAGGATGGGGCCGTTGCCTTCCTCGACAGTCAGTGCCCGGACCATGTGTGCGAGCAATTCGGCTGGCTGAGCGAGCAGGATGCCTGGGCCGCCTGTGTCCCCGCCGGGGTCTATGTAACGGTGCAGGCCGCAGAAACAGAATAAAACAAAGAGGCCGCCGTGCAGGAGATGATCCTGCACGGCGGCCTTGTTGTATAGGGAAAAATGTTATTTCACGTATTTGCCTTCGCAGATATTTTTGCAGCAGGCGCTGATGGGGAACCGGCAGCAGTCCCGGCAGATATCGGCCAGCATCTCGGGGGTGGCTTTGGCATCGATCTCTCGGATGAGGGCCTGATAGTCGTATTCCTTTTCCTCCAGCCCGAAATACTCCACGGTCTTGCGGTCGTACCGCTTGACCTTTTCCTGCGTGTCGCACAGGTCGGTGCCCAGTTTGTTGGGGCAGCAGGAACAGAGGGTGTCGGTGGAGAAGGTGAGCTGGATCTTTGTCCCGGGCACCTCCCGCAGCTGGTGGACGATATCATTCATGTGCTCCACAAAGGCTTCGCTGTAGCCATGGCCGGAGTAGCCCTGGGTGCAGAGCAGGTGATGCGGGCGCAGTACGATGCTCATGCCTTTTTTACCCCCGGGATCCGCTTCCGGATGTTCAGGCCCAGCACGCAGGCCAGCACAGCCTTGATGATGGCGGTGGGGATGAAGGGAAGAACGCAGGCAGAAACGGCCACAGACACGGTGCTGTGGGCGACGATCACGAACAGGATGACACCCACGATATAGTTGACCACAGTGCCCACGACAACCGCCACGGGGAAAGCACCCTTGAAAGCATCCCTGTGCTCCACGCCCAGGCCGATGATGTAGGCCATGATGGGGAAGGAGATCAGGAAGCCGCCGGTGGGGCCGACAAACTTGTCGATGCCGCCGGAGAAGTTGGCCAGCACGGGCACGCCCACAGCGCCCAGCAGCAGGTAAACAAGCGTGGCAATGGCGGACAGCTTGGAGCCCAGCACCACAGCCGCCAGCGTGATGGCGAAGGTCTGCATGGTCATGGGTACGCCCAGCGGCATGGGGATGGAGATCTGTGCCATCACGGCGATGACGGCGGCAAACAGGCCCGCGTAGCAGATATCGCGCACCGAGAACTTACTGGTCTGATTCATAGAAAAAATCCTCCTCTGGTTTGGTTCAAACAACGTCCCGATTAAACCAGAAAGCGGCAGACAGGTCAACTTGCGATTTGCACAAAGGTTTACAATCTGTGAAAATTTGCTGAAAAGCGATCAAACGAAATTTGGACGCTTGTGTATCCGGGCAAAATGCGATACACTACACCTATACATAGGAAAGGAACCTGACAGGCCGCCCCCGGCGGGCCTGAATCTGATAGGAGGAACATGATGATCTGGAATAAGAAGAAGGACGGCGCGGAGAACCCGGGTGCGGAAACGCCTGCGGCACAGACAACCAAGGCCCCGGTGCTGTTTTTGCAGAAGAACTGGAAATGGCTCGTGCCGGTGGTCTGTGTGGTGATCGCGGGCGGTGTGTTTTTGCTCAAGCCCAAGAGCGCCAGCACCACAGCCGTGGACCCCAGCTATCTGGAGACCAGCCCTGAAGTGCGGGATGTCTCCAACACCCTGAGCGGTACCGGCACCCTGAACCCTGCCAACACCTACACCGTGAAATCTCTGGTGGAGGGCAAGGTGCTCACCGGCGAGTTCGAGGAGGGCGACGTGCTGGATGAGGGGAGCATCCTCTACACGCTGGACAGCTCGGACGCTTCCACCAATTTTGAAAAGGCTGAGATCGCCATGCAGCAGGCACAGCGCAGCTATGACAAGGTGGTGGACCGCCAGTATGTGCGTGCCGAGGTGGATGGCACCGTGAGCACCCTGAAGGTCGCCAAGGGCGACGAGGTGACCAGCGGGCAGGAGGTCGCCATCATCCGCGACAGCTCCAAAATGCTGCTGACGCTGGAATTCCCCGCCGCTGATGCCGCCAATTTCAGCGTGGGCCAGACCGCCCAGGTGACGCTGGACGGCACCTTTGAGCAGCTGGACGGCACCGTGACCAGCGTGACCGGAACGGATGCCCTGAGCACCGGCAACCTGCTCACCCGCACCGTGACCATTGCCGTGCGGAACGCGGGTGGCCTGACCACCGCGCAGGCGGCCACCGCCTCCATCAACGGGGTCAGCTCCATCGGCTCTGCCACCTTTGGCTATCAGGCAGAGCGTACCCTGACCGCACAGGCCGCAGGCACCGTGACCTCCATCCATGTGCAGGAGGGCCAGACTGTTGCCAAGGACGATATCCTGATCGAGCTGAGCGGCGATGACCTGACCGAGAGCATCCAGTCGGCCTCTGAGACCCTGCGCAGCGCTGAGATCTCCCTGCAGAACCTGCAGGATACCATGGCCAACTATACCGTCACCTCTCCCATCAGCGGCACCATCATTGAAAAGGATGCCAAGGTGGGCGATGCGGTCAAATCCGGCGATACCCTCTGCGTCATCTACGACCTGAGCTATCTGGAAATGGTCATCAATGTGGACGAGCTGCAGATCAGCTCCCTGACTGTGGGCCAGAAGGTGCAGATCACGGCCGATGCCGTGCAGGATAAGAACTATGTGGGCACTGTGACCCGCGTCTCCATGAAGGGCGCTTCCAACGGCGGCACCACCACCTACCCGGTGACCATCCGCATTGACGAGACCGACGGCCTGCGGCCCGGCATGAACGCCAATGCCGAGATCGTGGTGGCCGAGGCTGCCAATGCCCTGACCGTGCCCAATGCGGCCATCGTCCGGGGCGGCTATGTGCTGGTGACCCAGGATTCCCCCAGCGCTTCCAAGGCGGATGCCACCATGGAGGCACCCGAGGGCTTTGTCTATGTGGCCGTCAAGACCGGTGTCAGCGATGATGATTACACCCAGATCGTCAGCGGCATCCAGGAGGGGGACACCATTGGTTACGACCCCAACTCGGTCAGCAGCGACAGCTACTATGACGATGGCAGCGGCATGATGATCTTCTGATGGGAGGATGGAATGAGTGCTCTGATCGAATTTGATGCGGTCTGCAAGTATTACCAGATGGGCGACACCACGGTAAAAGCCGCCGACCACATCACCATGAAAATAGAAAAAGGCGAGTTTGTTGCCATTGTGGGCCAGTCCGGCTCCGGCAAGTCCACCTGCATGAACATCATCGGCTGTCTGGATGTGCCCACGGCGGGCACCTACCGGCTGAACGGCCGGGATGTGGGCAAGATGAGCCGGAACGAGCTGGCCTCCATCCGCAACGAGATGCTGGGGTTCATCTTCCAGCAGTATAATCTTCTGCCCAAATTAAACTTACTGGAAAACGTGGAGGTGCCGCTGGTCTATGCGGGCATCCCACGCGCCGAGCGCCACCGCCGGGCCCGCGAGGTGCTGGAGCAGGTGGGGCTGGGCGATAAGCTGAAAAACAAGCCCAACCAGCTTTCGGGCGGCCAGCAGCAGCGCGTATCTATCGCGCGGGCGCTGGTGCGCAACCCGGCGATCATTCTGGCGGATGAGCCCACCGGCGCGCTGGACAGCCACACCGGCCGCGAGGTGCTGGGAATGCTGCAGGACCTGCATGGGCAGGGCCATACGGTGGTGCTTATCACCCATGACAACTCCATTGCCGTGCAGGCCGACCGCATCATCCGGCTGGAGGATGGTCAGGTGGTCTACGATGGCGACTCCCGCGCGCCGGAAGCCATCGTCCAGCCGACGCTGAACTTTGAATCGGCAGAACAGGAGGGGAACAAATGATCATTGAGACCTTCCGTCAGGCCCTCCAGAATGTGTGGAGCAACAAACTCCGCACCTTCCTGACCATGCTGGGCATCATCATCGGTGTCATGGCGGTCATCGTTATCGTGGGCCTGGGCAACGGCATGACCCAGAGCATGCGGGACAGCTTTTCGGCGCTGGGCACGAATGCCCTGTCCATTCAGGTCTGGGGCTACGGCTCCCGCACCGCCTCGGTGGAGGATGTGTATAAGATCGCGGATAAGAACAAGGAGCTCATCTCCGCAGTCTCGCCCCAGATCGATTTCAGCAACAACACCCCCAAGGTGGGCACCACGACCTACCGCTACGGCACCAGCGTTTACGGTGTGGACGAGCACTACACTGAGATGAAAAACTATACCCTCGCCCAGGGGCGCGGCCTGCAGTACATGGACATCAAGGACAACAAGCAGGTCTGCATCATCGGCGATTACCTCAACCGGGCGGCCTACGGCGGCAACGCGGTGGGCCAGACCATCAAGCTGGGGGCCTACAAGTTCCGGATCGTGGGCGTGCTGAACGCCAAGGTGACGGACAAGAACATGCAGCAGGGCTCCGACGATGACTGCATCTATCTGCCCTACACCACGGCCATGCGGCTCTCCAACCAGTCCAGCGCCAAGAACTTTGTTGCAATTATGAAGGACGAGAGCCGGGCCAACGAGGCCAAGGCGGTGGTGGAAAGCGGTCTGCACGACCTGCTCAAGAGCGACAACGCTTACTACATCTACAGCGCCAGCGAGTGGCTGGAGGAGATGAACGAGATGATCAACATGGTCATCATCATCCTTACCGGCATTGCCAGCATCTCACTGCTGGTGGGCGGCATCGGCATTATGAACATCATGCTGGTGTCGGTGACCGAGCGCACCCGGGAGATCGGCATCCGCAAGGCACTGGGTGCCAAGGAGCGGGTGATCCTGTCGCAGTTCGTGGTGGAAGCTGCCACCACCTCCGCACTGGGCGGCGTGCTGGGCATCGTCCTTGGCTATATCGTGTCCATGGCGGCAAACCGCATCCTGCCCATGATCTCCAGCGACATTGATGTGACCGTCAGTCCCTCGTTCAACTCCATCGTGGTGGCCTTTGGCATCTCGGTGGGCATCGGCGTGCTGTTCGGCTACCTGCCCGCCAAGCGCGCCGCAAGGCTGAACCCCATTGAAGCGCTGAGATATGATTAAACCTTTCACCGCTTCGGTCTGGCTTTGCCAGCGCCTTGCGGAGCTCCCCTAATAGGGGCAACAACGACGACCGCCGCCAGTGGCGGATGAAGGGAGGAGTTGTTGGGGCCGCGGCCAGCAGGATGCAAGTGCAAGGCTTTGCACGAAGCAGACGCTGGGAGCCGCAACCCGGAATACATTAGAAACTATTTTAAGGAGGATTTTCCATGAAAAAGCGAATCCTTGCATTTCTGCTGGCGGTAAGCATTGCCGTGTCGATGCTGGTGCTGCCGGCATCGGCAGCGGGCAACGCCAACACGGCGGTCCAGTTGTCCATCACGCTGAACGCGATGGACAGCAGCCAGCAGGCTGCTCTGAACGCTGTGGTCACCCGCAGTGCGCTGGCCCGGATGCTGGTGTCCTACTCCACCTACCGCGAGAGCGTGGGCTCTCAGGGCACGGTGGGCACCCTGTTCACCGACCTGCCCGGCACTTCGCCCTATGCCCCCTATGTCCGCATTGCGGTGCAGAACGGCTGGATGAACGGCTACACCGACGGCTCTTTCCGGCCCGACAACGCCGTGACGCTGGAGGAGGCGGTCACGGCCATCCTCAAGCTGATGGGCTATAAGATGACCGACCTGAGCGGCTCCTTCCCCAACGCACAGCTGAACAAGGCCAGTGAGCTGGGCCTGCGCAATCAGGTGGACCGCAGCCAGGGCGAGGCGCTCAACTACGAGGAGTGCGCCCTGCTGTTCTACAACACCCTGACAGCCAACGCTGCCAGCGGCAGTGCCTACGGCAGCAGCCTGGGCTTCACGGTCTCCAACGGTCAGGTGGATACCTCCAGCGTCATGCTCAAGAGCCTGAAGGGCCCCTTTGTGGCGGGCGATACGGTCCAGCTGCCCTTTGTTCCCAAGATGGTCTACCGCAACGATAAAGCGTCGGAATCTGCGGAACTGAACAAATACGACGTGTATTATTACAGCGAAAGTTTACAGACGCTGTGGGTCTACACCCGCCGCGCCGCTGGCCGCATCACGGCAGTTTCGCCCAGTGCCAGCGCCCCCACCAGTGTAACGGTGGCAGGCACCAGCTATACGCTGGGTTCCTCTGCGGTGGCCTCCCAGGTGTCCTCCCTCAACGGCGGCGGCGTGGGCGAGGTCGTCACCCTGCTGCTGGGCATGAACAATGAGGCTGCCGGGATCGTGACCGGCGAGGAAGCCGACAACGTGTTCTACGGTGTCGTGCAGACCGCCACCCGCAGTCTGGTGGAAGAGAACGGCGCGGATGTTTTGCAGAAAGTCTCCGTCATGTGCACCGATGGCATTGCCCGCACTGTGAATGTGGACAAGAGCCTGAACTTTCCGCAGGGGTGGCTGGTAGAGATCAAGGTCACCCCGGAGGGCGAGAGCGTGGAGCACATCGAGGACCGCCGCGTCAACGGCACCATCAATGCCAATGCCACTGCTCTGGGCGCAGCCGCCCTGGCCGACGATGTAGAGATTCTGGATACAACTTCGGAGGGTGTGGCTGGGACGGTTCGTCCCAGCCGCCTATCGGGGGTAACACTGAGTGACCTCGATGTCCGCTACTATACCGTCAACGATGCCGGACAGATCGACCGGCTCATCCTGAACGATGTGACCGGCGACCTGTGGAGCTACGGCGTGCTGGACGATGTGAAAAATCTGGCCATGAATTATTCTGACCTGAAGAGCCTCGTCACCAGCATTACGGCGGGAGATTCCGCTTCCGGCACCACGACCACGACAGGCACCACCACCGGAGCGGCCACGGGCGGCACCGACGGCTCCGGCTCTACCTCGGATACCACCACCACTGTGACCGGTGCCACGGCGGTAGACCGCCTGTCCAATCTGCTGGTGCCCACCACCAGCGAGATCCTGTGGGGCATCGTCTCGGGCGATATCCTGAGCACGGCCTGGCAGAAGCTGACCAGCAACACCGGCTCCCTGATGAGCATTGGCTTCCAGCAGATCGCGGAGATCACGGGCACCCCCTTCAAGCAGATCTTTAACTACATCGGCGGCGGGGCGACCTATATCTGCTACGTCAACGGCGCGGTGGCCAGCTACACCACGGCCATCAAGTATCCGGTGCTGGCGGGCGGCATTGCCGTGCGGCAGGAGACCACCGGCTCTGTCAAGGCCATGATGCAGCTGATGCCCCTGAAGATCGACAAGGTCGGCGCGGCCTCGGTGCTCTCGGGCAATGAACGCTACGAGATGGCAGACAATGTGCAGGTCTACCTGTGGTACAAGGGCCAGTATTACCCCACCAAGCTGGCTCAGGTGGATGCGGACGGCTACCAGCTGACCGGCTGGTACGATAATTTCGGCTGCGCTGCCGGAAAAAAGGTCCGCGTCATCATTGCGGTCAAGAACGACTGATGCTTTATTACAGCGGCCTGAGCCGCACACTGCGGCAGCTGCGCTGGGTGCTTTACCCGCGCCGCTGCCCTTTTTGTGACCGGGTGCTGGGGAACCAGCCTGCCTGCCCGGACTGCGCCGATGGGCTGGCAGAGCTGCGCCGTGCACCTTCCATGCGGCTGCGCGGCTCCGAGCACTACCTGGGGCGGCTGGATGGGGCAGCCGCGCCCTACCGATACACCGGCCTTGTCCGCCGCGCGGTGCTGCGGGCGAAATATCAGGGCGCGCCCTGGGCAGCTGTAGAGCTGGGCGTGGAGATGGCCCGCCTGCTCTTTGGCAGCGAGATCAGAATGCGCGGCTCTGAGCCCCTGCCCGAACCGGTGCCGGGCCTTGACAGGGGTTACGACTGCATCCTTCCGGTACCGGCCTCCAGCAAAAAGCGCGGCTACAATGTGCCGGAGCGGATGGCACAGCCCCTTGCCCGGGCGGTGGGCGTGCCGGTGGTCACGGACGCGCTGACTCGTGCCCGCTCCACCCGGCGGCAGGAGGGACTTTCCCTTGACGAGCGGCTGGCCAATGTGGCGGGTGCCTTCCGGGTGGCCCGGCCGGAGGCTGTGGAGGGAAAGCGCATCCTTCTGGTGGACGATGTTCTGACCACCGGAGCCACGGCCTCGGCCTGCGCGCAGGCTCTGCTGGATGCCGGTGCGCAGAGCGTGTTCGCTGTGGCGCTGGCTACGGTGGAGTTTCCGCAGCCGGTGGGCAGCACAACGGCCATTGCCGAAAATGAAAAAGAAATTTGAAAATAGTGCTTGACAAAACACCATTCTTCGGGTATACTGATTGAGCTGTGAGCGACAAGCTCGATCAGATGTCCGGGTGTAGCGCAGTTTTGGTAGCGCGCTTGAATGGGGTTCAAGAGGCCGTGAGTTCGATTCTCGCCACTCGGATTGAAACAAGACCGACGATTTCAAAAGAGATCGTCGGTCTTGATTTTTTATTCGGCTGTTTCTGGTGCGCTGTCCCGGAGGGGCGGGCACCGCTGCAAGGAGGGCGAGTCTATGAATGCTGCACTGCGCCGGGATGCGGATGTGATCCTTCGTTCCAGCCTGAACGCTGTTCTGCCGGATGAGGCGGTGCGCCGTGCGCTGCGGGATCTCCGGCCCGGGAAGGGCCGGGTGCTTCTGGTGGCGGCGGGCAAGGCGGCCTGGCAGATGGCACACGCGGCGGTTGAAACGCTGGGCCGGGTGGATGGCGGTGTGGTCGTGACCAAGTACGGCCATGTGAAAGGTGAGATCCCAGGTGTGGCCTGCTATGAGGCGGGCCACCCGGTGCCGGATGCAAACGGTTTTGCGGCCACTCAAAAGGCGCTGGAGCTGGTGCAGGGGCTGACTGCCGGGGATACGGTGCTGTTCCTGCTTTCCGGCGGCGGCAGTGCGCTGTTCGAGCAGCCGCTCGTTCCCGGGGCAGAGCTGCAGGACATCACGAGCCAGCTGCTGGCCAGCGGGGCCGACATTGTGGAGATGAATACCATCCGCAAGCGGCTTTCCGGTGTGAAGGGCGGGCGGTTCGCGCAGCGCTGTGCCCCTGCGCAGGTGTTCAGCATCGTGCTGAGCGACATTCTGGGGGATCCGCTGGATATGATCGCCAGCGGCCCGGCGGTGCCGGATACCTCCACCTGCGCCCAGGCGCTTGCCGTTGCCAAAAAGTATCATCTGGCACTCTCAGCACAGGCCCGGGCCCTGCTGGCGCAGGAAACGCCCAAAACGCTGGACAATGTGACCACCCGGATCACCGGCAGCGTGCGGGAGCTTTGCCGTGCCGCGGCCAGCGCCTGCCGGAATCTGGGATATGAACCGGTTCTCCTGACCGACCAACTCTGCTGCGAAGCACGGGAAGCAGGCAGCTTCCTTGGCTCCATTGTCCGCACCCAGGCAGGGCAGGGGAAAAAGCTGGCCTACATCGCGGGCGGCGAGACCATCGTTCACCTGACCGGAAAAGGGCTTGGCGGAAGAAATCAGGAGCTGGCCCTTGCGGTTGCGCCTGCCATTGCCGGGCTGAACGCGGCGGTATTCTCTGTGGGCAGCGATGGCACAGACGGCCCCACCGATGCCGCCGGCGGCTATGTGGATGGGGATACCCTTGCCGCGCTGGAGGCCGGGGGCTGGAGCGGATACGCTGCTTTGCAGAACAACGATTCCTACCACGCCCTGAAAGCAGTGGATGGCCTGATCATCACCGGGGCAACGGGCACCAATGTCAACGATGTGGCGGTGGCCCTGATCGGGGAAAAAACACCGCCTGTGAGCCCGGAAGTTTCCCCGGAGTGGTGATTGCATTCCTCCGTTGAGTATGTTATACTGAACAGCGAACTGAATAGAAAACAGCAGGTGCGTACCGCCCGCGGCTCTGGCCGGGGGCAGGCACGTTAAAAGGGAAGCGGGTGCAAATCCCGCACGATCTCGTCACTGTGATAAGGGAGTTTACCGCCAGGGTGCAGCTGCACCGGTCACTGGAACGTATGTTCCGGGAAGGCGGCGGTGGATGTTGAGCTTTCAGCCAGGAAACCTGCCCGCTGTTGGTACGGGGGCGCAAGCCCCAGATCACGAGGAATTGGTTGTACCCAAAAAGCCTGAAAAAACTGAAAAGGGCCTTTTTGCTTTGCCATCCCGCAAGCAGAAAGGCCCCTTTTGTTTTGCCGGGCACTCTTTCCTGTACCTTCTGTTCAGCAAAAATCATGTTCAAAAACAGGAAAGGAACGAACAAAAATGAGAAAACGCACCATCCACAAAGCAGCGGCCGCTCTGACCGCTCTGGCCCTCTGCGCCGGTGTACTGACCGGCTGCGGCGGTGCCGCAAGCAGCACCACTGCTTCCAGCACGGCAGGATCTGCTGCCAGCAGCGAGGTTTCCGGCGAGGAGGCTGACGAATTGGCCGCAAAGAATGTTGCAGACCTGATCGATGCCATCTATGTGCAGGAGCGCACCGATGACACCGATGCCCAGTGTGAGGCCGCCAAGGCCGCATGGGATGCCCTGACCGATGCCCAGAAGGAGCTGGTCGAGGGCGAAGAGGCTGACCCTGACTACTTTGGCCGCGACACCGGCGATGCTTCCAAGGACGACAGCCGCAATCAGGACGACATCGGCGAGAATGAGCTGCTGGTGGTCTCCTTCGGTACCTCCTTCAACGACAGCCGAGTGAAGGATATCAAGGGCATCGAGGATGCGCTGCAGGCCGCTTATCCCGATTGGTCTGTCCGCCGCGCCTTCACCGCACAGATCATCATCAACCATGTTCAGGCCCGCGACGGCGAGAAGATCGACAACATGCAGCAGGCTCTGGACCGCGCTGTGGCCAACGGCGTGAAGAACCTGGTCGTCCAGCCTACCCACCTGATGCACGGTGCAGAGTACGACGAGATGATGGAGATGATCGACGAGTACAAGGACAAGTTCGAGAGCGTCGCCGTTGCTGAGCCCCTGCTGGGCGAGGTCGGTGCCGACGCTGCCGTCATCAACGCCGACAAGGAAGCTGTTGCCAAGGCCGTTACCGCTGCCGCTGTGAAGGATGCCGGTTTCGACAGCCTGGAGGCCGCCGCTGAGGAGAAGGTCGCCTTCGTCTTTATGGGTCACGGCACCTCCCACACCGCAAAGGTGAGCTACAGCCAGATGCAGACCGCCATGCAGACCCTGGGCTACAGCAACGTGTTCATCGGCACGGTGGAGGGTGAGCCCGAGGAGACCGCCTGCGAGAACGTCATCGAGGCTGTCAAGGCCGCCGGTTACACCAAGGTCATTCTGCGCCCCCTGATGGTCGTTGCCGGTGACCACGCCAACAACGATATGGCCGGTGCGGATGACGATTCCTGGCTGAGCCAGTTCCAGGCCTCCGGTGACTTCGCGTCCGTGGAGTGCCAGATCGCCGGTCTGGGTGAGATCGAGGATATCCAGCAGCGCTACATTGAGCACACCAAAGCCGCCATTGATTCCCTGAACGGCTAATATTCCGCATTCCAATGCCCGAAGGGAGAGATCTTTTCGGGCATTTTTTATGGAGAGCTTCCCCGCATGAGGAGAAACACTCCCATTTCAAATTCTGAATTTTTGAGGTATTTTGTTTATGCACTGCAAACAGTTTGTTTCCCTGTCCGTTGCTTCTCTGATGCTGGCCGCCGTCCTCACCGGCTGCGGCGGGGCTTCTTCCACTGCTTCCTCTGCTGTCAGTTCGGAAGCCGCTTCTGCCGTGAGCGCTGCCGCATCCGAGCCTGCCGAAGCCGCCCTGCCGGACGGCGTGTACACGGCTGAGTTCGACACCGACAGCGGCATGTTCCACGCCAACGAAGCCTGCAATGGCATGGGTACCCTGACCGTGGAGAACGGGCAGATGACCTTCCATGTCAGTCTGTCCTCCAAGAAGATCGTCAACCTGTATGTTGGCATGGCCGCCGATGCCGAGGCCAACAAGGCAGACTGGCTGCTGCCCACCACCGACACCGTCACTTACTCCGATGGAACTTCGGAGGAGGTCTACGGCTATGATATCCCCGTGGCCGCTGTGGACCAGGACTTCCAGCTGGCACTCCTCGGGACCAAGGGCAAGTGGTATGACCACACTGTGAGCATCCGCAATGCACAGCCCAAGGCTGAGGAAGCTGCCGAGACCCCTGCGGACGGTGAATACAGCGTCAATGTGACCCTGGAGGGCGGCTCTGGCCGTGCCACCGTGGAAAGCCCTGCCGCCCTGACCGTGGCGGACGGCAAAATGACCGCTGTCATCCTGTGGAGCAGCCCCAATTATGATTACATGATCGTGGACGGCGAGAAATATCTGCCCACCAACACCGAGGGCAACTCCACCTTTGAGATCCCTGTTTCTGCACTGGACACCCCGCTGGCTGTCACTGCCGATACCGTAGCCATGAGCACCCCCCATGAGATCGAATATACGCTGACCTTTGCGCTGAACTGATGAAACTGACGAGACAACAATTTCTGCGCGTTCTGCCTGTTACAGTACTGGCCCTGTCGGGTTGCGCCGCCTCCGAAACGGCTCCCGCCAGCACAGAAGAACTGGTCTTTGACCATGCCTGTCCGCTGGATTACGCCACACAGTTTACTGCCGACTGCTATGAGGGCGGCTATACCATGCTGACCCTGACCGAATCGGGGGAGCAGTTCCTTGTGGCCCCGGAGGATGCCGCTGAGGTGGAAGGCCTGCCCGAGAGCGTGACGGTGCTGCGTCAGCCCATCCGGAACATCTACCTTGTCTCCACCTCGGTGATGGACCTGTTCCTCGCGCTGGATGGGCTGGACAGCGTGACTCTTTCCGGCACCCGGGCGGAGGGATGGTATCTGGATGAGGCCAGAGCCGCCATGGAGGACGGGCGCATTGCCTATGCGGGCAAGTACAGCGCCCCGGACTATGAAAAGATCCTTGCGGCCAACTGCGGCCTTGCCATCGAGAACACCATGATCTACCACACCCCGGAGGTCAAGGAGCAGCTGGAACGGTTCGGCATCCCGGTGCTGGTGGAGCGCTCCAGCTATGAGAGCGGCCCGCTGGCCCGACTGGAATGGCTCAAGTTCTGGGGCATCCTGCTGGGGAAAGAGGAGCTGGCGGAACAGGAATTCGCCCGGCAGGTGGAGCGCCTTGCACCGCTGACCGGGCAGGCTTCCACCGGCAAGCGCTGTGCCTTTTTCTCCATCACAGCCAACAACCTTGCCAATGTGCGCAAGGGCGGCGACTATGTGGCCCAGATGATCGAGATGGCGGGCGGTGACTATGTGTTTGCGGACCTGACCGACAACGGAAACAACCTTTCCACCATGAACCTGCCGCTGGAGGATTTTTATGCCGGTGCAAAGGATGCGGATGTGCTCCTTTACAACAGCACCATTGAGGGCGTGGTGCATACCACGGAGGAACTGGTGGCAAAATGCCCCCTGCTGGCCGAGTTCAAGGCCGTGCAGAGCGGCAGTGTCTGGTGCACCACCCAGAGCTTTTTCCAGCAGAGCATGGCGCTGGTCGATTTTGTGCTCGACCTGCACCGTGTCTTTACGGAGAACGACCCAGCCGACCTGCAATTTCTGAGGAAAGTAGAGTAACCTATGACCAGCAAAAAGCGCCTGATCCTTTCTTACGGCATCCTTGCCCTGCTGCTGGCGGTGCTGTTTGCCGCCAATCTGTTCTGGGGCAGTGTGTCCCTGACACCGGGGGCAGTGCTGGCGGCCCTGACCGGCCGCGGGCAGGACGCTTTGAGCGTGGGTATCATCACCCAGCTGCGCCTGCCCCGGGCCGTGATGGTGGTGCTGCTGGGGGCGGCGCTCTCGGCGGCGGGCTACCTGCTGCAGACCTTTTTTGCCAACCCCATTGCAGGGCCCTTTGTCATGGGCATTTCCAGCGGGGCCAAGCTGGCCGTGGCACTGGTCATGGTGGCTTTTCTGAACCATGGCCTGCTCACCAGCTCCCTTACCCTGATCACAGCCGCCTTTGCGGGGGCCATGGCCTCCATGGCCTTTGTGCTGGCGGTCTCCCGGCGGGTGCAGCGGATGAGCATCCTTGTTATCTGCGGCGTAATGATCGGCTACATCTGTTCGGCCGTTACGGAGTTTGTGGTGGCCTTTGCCCAGGACAGCAACATCGTCAACCTCCACAACTGGTCTCAGGGCAGCTTTTCCGGCATGACCTGGGGCAATGTGCGGGCGGCGGCGCTGGTGGTGCTGCCCGCTCTGGCGGCAGCATTCTGCCTTTCCAAGCCCATGGCCGCCTACCAGATGGGGGAGGCCTACGCCCGGAGCGTGGGCATCAATGTCAAAGCCTTTTCCCGGCTGCTGGTGCTGCTTTCCAGCCTGCTGGCCGCCTGTGTCACGGCCTTTGCGGGGCCCATCTCCTTTGTGGGCATCGCGGTGCCCCATCTGGTCAAGCAGCTGTTCGGCAGCGCAAGGCCGCTGGTGGTGCTGCCCGGGTGCTGCCTGGGCGGGGCGGCCTTCTGCCTGCTGTGCGACCTCATCGCCCGCAGCATGTTTGCCCCCACCGAGCTTTCGATCAGCGCCGTAACGGCAGTGTTTGGTGCACCGGTGGTCATCTGGCTGCTGGTGCGCCGGGGTCAGGAGGGTGTGCGATGAAATACCTCTGTGAAACGAAAGAGCTGGCCATCGGCTATGGCAGCGCGCCCCTTGCTTCCGACATCACGCTGGGGGCGGTGCCGGGGCAGATCCTGGCCCTCATCGGGCCAAACGGCGCGGGAAAATCCACCCTGCTCAAAACGCTGGCGGGCCAGCTGGCCCCCCTGGGCGGGGCTGTCCTGCTGGATGGCCGCAGCCTGACCGATTACACCGGCCCGGCCCGGGCCCGGAAGCTGGCCCTGATGCTGCCCCACACCCGCCGCACCGAGCTGACTTCCTGCTTTGAGTTTGCCGCCGCCGGGCGCATCCCCTATACCGGGCGGCTGGGCATCCTGTCCGATGCCGACCGGCAGGCCGTGCGGGACGCGCTGGAACTGGTGGGGGCGTCCCCTCTGGCGGGCCGGGATTTCAACTGCATCAGCGACGGCCAGCGCCAGCGCGTTCTGCTGGCCCGTGCCATCTGCCAGCAGCCCGGAGTTTTGCTGCTGGACGAGCCGACCTCTTTTCTGGATGTCAAGGGCAAGATCGAGCTGCTGACCATCCTGCAGAAACTGGCCCATGAGCGGGGGCTGGCCGTGATCGTCAGCCTGCACGAGCTGGACATGGCGCAGAAGATCGCGGATGCGGTGGTCTGCGTGTTCCCGCACAGCGTTTCGGGGGTGCTGACCCCAAAGGAGGCCTTTGCCCCAGAGAACATCCGGGCGCTGTACAGCCTGACCAAGGAGCAGTACGAGGCCGTGTTCGGCCCGGAAAAGCCTGCCGGGCCAAAGTTTGAACATTACGTCCGCAGTGGGCAGAAGCTGCTCCGCTGCGGGTACACCACCGGCACCTGCGCGGCGCTGGGTGCGGCGGGGGCCGCGCGGCTCCTGCTCACCGGCCATGCACCGGAGAGCGTTGCCCTGCGCACGCCGAAGGGCATCGTGGTGGAGGTGGCCCCGCTGTACTGCCGCCCCGCCGGAGCCGGTGCCGAATGCGCCATTGAGAAAGACGGCGGGGATGATGTGGATGTGACCACCGGCCTGCCCGTGATCGCCGCCGTAGAATTGCTGCCCGATACCACCGAGATCCGCATCTCCGGCGGCAAGGGCGTGGGCCGGGTGACCAAGGCCGGGCTGGATCAGCCGGTGGGGGAAGCTGCCATCAACCATGTGCCCCGGCAGATGATCGCTGAGGCCCTGCAAAGGGAAGCCGAAAGCGCCTGCTACACCGGCGGCTTTGCCGTGACCATCTCCATCGAGGGAGGGGAAGAGGTGGCAAAGCGTACCTTCAACCCCCACATCGGGGTCGAGGGCGGGCTTTCGGTGCTGGGAACCAGCGGCATTGTGGAGCCTATGAGCCAGCAGGCGATCCTGGACACCATCCAGCTGGAAATGAATCAGGCTGCTCTCCGGGCGGGCAGCCCCAGGCGGCTCATCCTGGCCCCCGGCAATTACGGGCTGGACTATCTGCACGAAAGATACCCGGAGTTTCACGCTGTTCCGGTGGTGAAAACCTCGAACTTTATTGGAGACACGCTGGATATGGCTGCAGCGGCCCGCTTTGAAGAGGTGCTTCTGGTGGGCCATGTGGGCAAGCTGGTCAAGGTGGCGGGCGGCATTATGAACACCCATTCCCACACTGCTGACTGCCGCACCGAGCTGTTCTGCACCCATGCGGCACTCTGCGGCGCTTCCCGGGAAGTCTGCGCCGCCCTGATGAACGCTGCCACCACCGATGCCTGCCTGGAACTCCTGGACAGCGCCGGCCTGCGGGCTCTGGTGCTGGAAAGCCTGCTGCGGGCAGTCCAGCTCCACCTTGACCGGCGGGCCTGCGGGGCGTTCCGGGTGGGGGCGGTGCTGTTTTCCAACCAGCACGGCCCACTGGGAGCCACCGACACTGCCGCACAACTGCTGAACGAATGGAAGGAGCATTGAGATGGTACATTTTGTAGGCGCAGGCCCCGGCGCACCTGACCTCATCACCCGGCGGGGCGCGGCCCTGCTGCAGGAAGCCGACTGCATCATTTATGCGGGCAGTCTGGTCAACCCGGCTCTGCTGGGGCTGGCGAAGCCGGAGTGTGCCGTATACAACAGCGCTGAGATGACGTTGGAACAGGTGCTGGACGTGATGCGCCGGGTGGAAGCCGCAGGAGGGACCACTGTGCGGCTCCACACCGGCGACCCCTGCCTGTATGGGGCCATCCGGGAGCAGATGGACGCACTGGATGCGGATGGAATCCCCTACGATGATACCCCCGGCGTGTCCAGCTTTTGCGGGGCGGCGGCGGCGCTGAACGCCGAGTACACCCTGCCCACCATCAGCCAGACCGTAATCATCACCCGGATGGAGGGGCGCACCCCGGTGCCGGAAAAGGAGCAGCTGGCCAGCCTTGCCGCCCATGGAGCAACCATGGTGATCTTCCTCTCCATCGGCCTCATCGACAAGGTGCAGCAGGCCCTGCTGGCAGGCGGAGCCTACACGCCGGAGACTCCTGCCGCCGTGGTCTACAAGGCCAGCTGGCCGGAGCAGAAGGTGGTGCGCTGCACCGTGGGCACGCTGGCCGGGAGCACCCGCACCAACGGCATCACCAAAACAGCGCTCATCGTGGTGGGGGAATTTCTGGGCACCCGGTATGAGCGGAGCAAGCTCTACGACCCAACCTTTACGACGGAGTTCCGCAAGGGGGCAGACCAGTGACCCGCGCCTATCTCGCCTTTACGGAAAAAGGGCTGGCGCTGGCCCAAAAGCTGGCCGGTGCCCTGCCCGGCACCGTGGCCCGCTGCGGCCATGGCGGGCCTAGCCTTGCCGATTGGGCTGCGGAGCAGTTCGCCCATGCGGATGCCCTGATCTTTGTGGGGGCTGTGGGCATTGCGGTGCGGGCCATTGCGCCCCACTGCCGGAACAAGGCGGTGGACCCTGCCGTGGTGGTGCTGGACGAGTGCGGCCATTTTGCGGTGCCGATCCTTTCGGGCCATCTGGGCGGGGCCAACGATCTGGCCCGGGCGCTGGCGGCGGTCTGCGGTGCGGTGCCGGTCATTACCACGGCAACCGATGCCAACGGTGTGTTTGCCGTGGATGCGTGGGCCAGGCACCAGAACTGCGCCGTGCTGGAGCCGGAGCGCATCAAGCGCGTCAGCAGCAGACTGCTGGCGGGCGGGCCGGTGCGGTATCGCTCGGAATTCCCCATTGCCGGGCAGGCCCCTGCCGGGGTGGTCCCGGCGGGGGAGGCAGAGCGCGCCGACTTTGCCCTGACCCTTTTCCCGGCGGGCGATGCGCTGCACCTGATCCCGAAGATCGGTGTGCTGGGCATCGGGTGCAGGCGGGGGACCAGCGCTGCACAGCTGGAAGCGGCCTTTGCACAGTTCTGTGCGGCCCACGGCCTTGCGGCAGCGTGCATCACGGCAGCGGCCAGCATCGACCTGAAAGCCCATGAGCCGGGCCTGCTGGAATTTTGCAGAATCCACGGCTGGCCGGTGCAGTTCTATTCTGCCGCACAGCTGCAGAACGCCCCCGGGCAGTTCACACCTTCGGCCTTTGTCCGGAGCGTGACCGGTGTGGACAATGTCTGCGAGCGGGCGGCAGTGCTGGCGGCAGGCGGCACGATCATTCTTCCCAAACAGGCGGGCGGCGGCGTGACCTTTGCGCTGGCGCTTCGTCCCTTTGCCCCGGATTGGAGGTGGCAGGATGCCTAAGGTTGTTTTTGTTGTCGGGCTTGGGCCCGGGGATCCCCGGTTTCTGACCGCACAGGCGCAGAGCGCCTTAACGCAAGCCGAGGTGCTGTGCGGCTATACGGTCTATCTGGATCTGGTGCGCCCTTACTTCCCGGACAAGCTCTATTATTCCACCGGCATGACCAAGGAGATCGACCGCTGTCGCTGGGCGCTGGAAACGGCCCGGAGCGGCAGGGCGGTGGCGCTGGTCTGCTCGGGAGATGCCGGGGTCTACGGCATGGCAAGCCCTCTGCTGGAGCTGGCCGAGCACTTCCCGGACGTGACGGTGGAGGTGGTGCCCGGCCTGACCGCCGCCCTGAGCGGCGGTGCGGTGCTGGGTGCCCCGCTGGCCCACGATTTCTGTGTGCTCTCCCTCTCTGACCGGCTCACGCCGTGGGAGGTCATCGAGCGGCGGCTGGCGGCAGCAGCCATGGGGGATTTCTGCATCGCGCTGTACAACCCCTCCTCCAAGGGGCGGCCGGACTATCTGGCGCGGGCGGTGCGCATCCTGCTGGCAAACGGCAAAGCACCCGGAACGGTCTGCGGCATTGTGCGGAACATTGGCCGGGAGGGGCAGGAAAGCCGCGTTCTGACGCTGGCTGCGCTGGAAACCACCCCGGTGGATATGTTCACCACCGTGTTTGTCGGCAACGCCCAGACCCGCCAGCTGAGCGGGCGGATGGTCACGCCGCGGGGGTACCGCGCATGAGGGCCGTGGTATTCAGCGGCACCACCGAGGGCCGTGTGTTTTCAAAGCAGCTGGCCGCACTGGGGGCCGAGGTACTGGTCAGCGTGGCCACCCCGCTGGGGGCCGAGGAACAGGGCGAAAGGTCCGGCATCACCGTCCACTGCGGGCGGCTGACTCCGGAGGAGATGACCGCCCTGCTGCAGGGGGCTGACCTCTGCGTGGACGCGACCCATCCCTATGCGGTGGAGGCCACCCGGAACATCCGGGCAGCCTGCAAAACAGCGGGCACGGAGTACCGCCGCCTGCTCCGGCCCGAAAGCCCGCTGCCTGCCGGGAGCATGGTGTTTGCCTCTGCGGCCCATGCGGCGGGATTTCTGGCCCGGACGCAGGGAAATATCCTGCTTGCCACCGGGGCCAAGGAGCTTTCTGCCTTTGCTGTGCTGGAACCGGCACGGCTCTTTCCCCGTGTCCTGCCCACCCGGGAGGGCATTGCCGCCTGCGAGGGGGCAGATATCCCCCATAAGAACATCATCGCCATGCAGGGGCCGTTCTCCTATGCGCTGAACCGGGCACTGATGGAGCAGTTTGCCATCCGCTTCCTCGTTACCAAAGACGGCGGCGCGGCGGGCGGCTTTGAAGAAAAAGCCCGGGCAGCGCAGGACACCGGGGCACAGCTCATCGTCATCCGCCGCCCGGCCGAGCAGGGCGAAACGGCGGAACAGATCCTGACACATTGTAAGGAGATGCTGCAATGATCGCACTCATCGGGATGGGGTCAGGCACGCCGGAAAGCCTGACCGCGCAGGGCCTTGCCGCCCTGCAGAACGCCGGACTGATCCTGGGGGCAAAGCGCCTGCTGGAACAGCTGCCGCAGGGCTGCACGGAACACCGGAAGGCCCTGTATCAGCCTGAGGATGTCCTTGCCGCGCTGGCGGCTGACCCGGAGGTGGATGCTGCCCTTGTGTACAGCGGCGACACCGGGTTTTACTCCGGTGCGGCCCAGCTGCTGCCGATGCTGCGGGCCTTTGGCATCTCCTGCCGGGTGCTGCCGGGGCTTTCCAGTGTTCAGCTGCTGGCCGCTGCGGTGGGCCGCTCCTGGCAGGAGTGGAAGCTGGTCTCGGCCCACGGCTGTGCCTGCGACCCGGTGGCCGAGTGCCTGACAGCCGGGGGAAAGCCTGTGTTTTTCCTGACCGGCGGGGCAGAAACGCCTGCCTCCCTCTGCGGCCGGCTGGCTGCTGCCGGGCTGGGCGATGCCCATGTGCTGGTGGGCGAAGAGCTGGGCCGGGCAGAGGAGAAGATCCTGTTCGGCACGGCGCAGGAGTTTGCGCAAAAGCAGTTTGCAAGCCTGAGCGTCCTGCTTGTGGAGCATCTTCCCCAACCGACCCGGCGGGTGCCCGGCTTCCCGGATGAAGCTTTCCACAGGGGAGAGGTGCCCATGACCAAGCAGGAGGTGCGGGCGGCGGCGCTGGCCAAGCTGGCCGTGCAGCCCGGCGATACCCTGTGGGATGTGGGGGCGGGCACCGGCAGCGTGAGCGTGGAGCTGGCACTGGCTGCACCCCGGGGGCATGTGTATGCCGTGGAGTGTGACCCGGAGGCCTGCGGGCTCATCCGGCAGAACCGGGAAACGTTCCACGCCTGCAACCTGACACTGGTGGAGGGCCGCGCCCCCGCTGCGCTGGCTGACCTGCCCGCCCCGGATGCCGTGTTCATCGGCGGGACCAAGGGGGGCATGGAGGCTGTGGTGGACACGGTGCTTGCCCGGAATCCGAACGCCCGCATCTGCATCTCTGCCATTGCGCTGGAAACGCTGAGTGCCGCCGTGGCCGCACTGACTGCCCACGGCCTTGCTGCGGAGGTGACGCAGATCGCGGTCAGCCGCACCCGGCCTGCGGGCAGGCTCCACCTGCTGATGGCCAATAACCCCATCTTCCTTATCACAGGAGAACGCAAATGATCCAATTTCTTGTGGCCGCGCCCTGTTCCGGCAGCGGCAAAACCACACTGACCTGCGCCCTGCTGGCGGCGCTCAAGCGGCGGGGGCAGGACCCCTGCTCCTTCAAGAGCGGGCCGGACTATATCGACCCCATGTTTCACCGGGCCGTGCTGGGGGTGGAAAGCCACAACCTCGACCTGTTTTTCTCCGCGCCGGAGACGGTGCGCACGCTCTATGCGCAGGCCGCCGCCGGGCACGGGGCAGCCGTGTGCGAGGGTGCCATGGGCTTTTACGATGGACTGGGCGGCGTGAGTGATACCGCCAGTGCCTGGCATCTGGCCGATACGCTGGACCTGCCGGTGCTGCTGGTGGTCCAGCCCAGAGGGGCCAGCCTGACGCTGGCGGCCCAGATCAACGGGCTGAAACAGTTCCGCACCCCCAGCCATCTGGCGGGCATCCTGTTCAATGACTGCGCCCCCCATTTATATGCTCTGCTGGCTCCCATGCTGGAACGGGAGACCGGCCTGCCGGTGCTGGGCTATCTGCCCCACCTGCCGGATGCCGCCCTTGAAAGCCGCCACTTAGGGCTGAAAACTGCCGGGGAGATCGCGGACTTACAGCAGAAGATCAGCCGGATGGCCGATGCGCTGGTGATGGATTGGGAAAAGCTTTTTGCCCTGACCGAAGGCGCAGCGCCTTTGGTGCACACCGATAGGTTCCCCCTTGCGGGAGAGCTGCCGCCCCAGGGGGCAGAGAAACAGCGCCCCCGCGTTCCCATTGCCGTTGCAAGGGACGAGGCGTTTTGCTTCACCTACGCCGAAACGCTGGAAGCACTGGAGCGGGCGGGGGCGGAGCTCTGCTGGTTCAGCCCCCTGCAGGACTCCGCCCTGCCGGAGCAGATCGGCGGACTCTACCTGCCCGGCGGCTACCCGGAGCTGTATGCCGGGCAGTTGAGCGCGAACCGCTCCATGCTGGCCTCTGTGCGCCGGGCTGTGGAGCGCGGCCTGCCCACAGTGGCCGAGTGCGGGGGCTTTCTCTATCTGGGCCAGAGCCTGGAGGATGCCAGCGGGGAACGCTGGCCCATGGCAGGCGTTCTGCCGGGGCAGGGCTTCCGGGTGGGGAGGCTGGTGCGGTTCGGATACGCGGCATTGACTGCCCGCGCCGACAGTATGCTGTTCCGCGCCGGGGAGCGTCTGCCCGTGCACGAGTTCCACCACTGGGATTCCACAGACAACGGCACCGGCTTTACCGCCGCAAAGCCCAACGGGAAGCAATGGGACTGCGGCTTTGCAAATGAGCATTTCTATGCGGGCTTCCCGCATTTGTATTGGGCGGGCACGGCCCTGCCCCGGCGGTTCGTGGATGCCGCCGCACACTATCATCAAGAGGAACAGGACCAATGACAGAGCTTGAACTGAAACAGCTTCTTTCCAGGATCACCCGGCCGGACGAGACCGCACGCACCGCCGCCCACGCTCACTGGGCCAGCCTGGCCAAGCCGCTGGGCGGGCTGGGCAGGCTGGAGACCATGCTGGAGGATGCCGCCGCCCTGACCGGCACGGCAGAGCTGGCGTTTTCCCGCCGGGCCGTGCTGGTGCTCTGCGCCGACAACGGCGTGGTGGCGCAGGGCGTGAGCCAGACGGACCAGAGCGTGACCCGGGCCGTGGCCGAGAACCTTGCCGCCCGGCGCACCAGTGTCTGCCAGATGGCAAAAACGGCCCGCTGTGAAGTGGTGCCTGTGGACCTTGGCATAGCCGGGGAGCCGGTGCCCGGGGTGCAGAACTGCCGCATTGCCGCCGGGACGGCGGATTTCACCACCGGCCCTGCCATGACCCGCCAGCAGGCGGTGGATGCCATTGCGGCGGGCATGGGGCTTGTCCGGGCGCAGAAGGCGGCAGGGGTGCAGCTGCTGGCCACGGGGGAGATGGGCATTGGCAACACCACCACCTCCAGCGCCGTGGCCGCGGTTCTGCTGGGTCAGTCCGTGGAGCGGATGACAGGCCGGGGCGCGGGCCTTTCGGATGCAGGGCTTGCCCGCAAGCTGGATGCCATCCGGCGGGGCATTGCGCGGAATCGGCCCGATGCCGCTGACCCTCTGGACGTGCTTTCCAAGCTGGGCGGGTTCGATATCGCCGGGCTGTGCGGTGTTTTTCTGGGCGGTGCGCTGGAAGGACTGCCCGTGCTGATGGATGGCTTCATCAGCGGGGTGGCGGCTCTGTGCGCGGTGCGGCTCTGCCCCGCCGCGGAAAAGGCCGTGTTTGCCAGCCACTGCTCCACCGAACCGGCAGCAAGGCTGGTGCTGGAAGCGCTGGGCAAAGCGCCCCTGCTCACCGCCGGGCTCCATCTTGGCGAGGGCACCGGAGCGGTGGCAAGCATCCCGCTGTGGGATATGGCACTGGCCGTTTACCGCGATTGCTATTCCTTCACGGAGGGCGGCATCACGCCGTACACCCCCCAATGCTGACGCTGGTATTGGGCGGTGCCGCCAGCGGCAAGAGCGGGTATGCCGAGAGCCTGGTGATGAAAACCGCGCTCCCACGCTATTACATCGCCACCATGCAGGTGTGGGATGCCGAGTGTGCCGCCCGGGTGGAAAAGCACCGGAAGATGCGGGCGGCAAAGCAGTTTGAGACCATGGAGTGTCCCCTGCATCTGGAGAACATCCGTCTGCCTGCCCGGGGAACTGCGCTGTTGGAGGATCTGGGCAACCTGACCGCCAACGAGCTCTACGACCCCGCCGGGGCGGGAGAAAATGCGGCTTCGGCCATTTTGGAAGGATTGGACCAATTGGCCGGACAATGCGCGCACCTTATCGTGGTCTCCAACGAGGTGTTCAGCGGCGGTGCCGACTACGCAGGCGACACCGGGCGCTACCTGAAAGCGCTGGCGCAGGTGAACAATGCCCTTGCCGCCCGGGCTGACCATGTGGTGCGGGTGGTGTGCGGCATCCCGGTCTATTATAAAGGAGTGGAAAAATGATTGGATTGCAGACCATTGCAGTGGCCTTTGCCATGTTTTCGGCCCTGCCGGTGCCGCAGTTCGCGTGGAACCAGAAAAACATGCGGTATGCCATGTGCGCCTTCCCGCTCATCGGGGTGGTCATTGGCGGGCTGTGGTGCCTGTGCGGCGCTCTGCCCCTGCCGATACCCGCAAAAGCGGCGGGGTTCTGCCTGATCCCGGTCTGGGTCACGGGCGGCATCCACCTGGATGGCTATGCCGACACCTGCGATGCCCTTTCCAGCTATGGCGACCGGGAAAAGAAGCTGGAGATCCTCAAAGACCCCCACTGCGGTGCCTTTGCGGTGATCCGGCTGTGCAGTTATTTTGCGGCCTACCTTGCCCTTTGCGCCTGCGTGGACTTCACGCCCCGGGTGGGCCTGTGCTGGACACTGGCCCTTGTGCTGGAACGGGCCCTCTCGGGCCTGGCCGTGGCATCGTTCCCGATGGCAAAGAACACCGGCCTTGCCCACACCTTTGCCACGGCGGCGGATCAGACCACCGTCCGCCGGGTGCTGATGGTGCTGGCCGCTCTGCTCAGCGCCGCCCTGCTGGCACTGGGCGGCTGGGCGCTGGTGCTGGCGGCGTTGCTGGTGTTTGCACGCTATCATGTTGTTTCAAACAAGCAGTTTGGCGGCATCACCGGCGATCTGGCCGGGTGGTTTTTGCAGAAAGCCGAGCTGTGGATGCTGGCGGCGCTGTGTGCCTGCCAGTGGGGAGGACTGTTATGATCTTTATCACCGGGCCGCTGTACAGCGGCAAGCGCACTTTTGCGCAGCGCCTGCCCGGCATCCGCATTGCGGAGGTGCAGGCCCTGGCCGCAGAGGCCGAGGATCTGGAAAAGCTTGCGGAGGAGCTCTCCGCTTATGATATCGTGATGGCCACCGAGGTGGGCGGCGGCGTGGTGCCCATGGACGCAGGGGAGCGGGTCGCACGGGAAGCCGCCGGACGGCTGGCCTGCCTGCTGGCGGCCCGGGCCGGGTGCGTGGTGCAGATGTTCTGCGGCATCCCCACAGTATTGAAAGGAGAACTGCCCCCATGCTGATCTATCTTCTGCGCCATGGCCTGACGGCCTACAACGCCGAAAAGCGCTATCAGGGCCAGCGGGATATCCCCCTGAGCCCCGCGGGCCGCGCCCAGCTGCGGCAGGCTGACCTCCGGCCGGAAACGGTCTATATCACCCCGCTCTGCCGCACCCGGCAGACCGCGGAGGTGCTCTTCCCGGGTGCAAGGCTCGTGGAGGTGAAAGACCTGCAGGAGATGTGCTTCGGCAGCTTTGAGGGCCGCAATTTCATTGAGATGGAGCACGACCCGGATTATCTGGCCTGGGTGAACGCCAACTGCGAAAGCCCCTGCCCGGACGGCGAGACCAAGGCTGTCTTTTCGGAGCGGGTGTGCAGGGCCTTTGCCGCACTGGTGGACAGGGCCCTTGCCGATGGGGAAGAGACACTGGTCATTCTGGCCCACGGAGGCACCCAGATGGCTGCCATGGAGCGCTACGCCCTGCCCCATGCGGATTATTACCACTGGTGCGCCCCAAACGCGGGCGGCTACGTTCTGGATGCAGGAGATTGGGCGGAGCAGCGGGTGCTGCACCTGCTGAAAACTGTGCAGTACACTAAGGAGGATGCCCGATGATCGAATACGCAGTACTCGGCGGTTTTGTGCTGGACTGCCTCTTTGGCGACCCGGCCTGGCTGCCCCACCCGGTGGTGTACATGGGCAAGGCCATCTCGGCGCTGGAAAAGCGCCTGCGGGCCCGCCTGCCCAAAACGCCTCAGGGGGAACTGCTGGGCGGGGCCATTGTGGCCTTCTGCCTGCCGGTGGGTACCTTTCTGCTGACGAGCCTTGTCTGCCTGGGGGCTGCCCGCATCAGCCCGTGGCTGGGGCTGGCCGTCCAGATGTTCTGGTGCGGGCAGGCACTGGCCGCAAAGGGGCTGGCGCAGGAGAGTACCAATGTTTACCGGGAGCTGGTCAAGCCCGACCTGCCTGCCGCCCGCAGGGCGGTCAGCCGCATCGTGGGGCGGGACACCCAGGACCTGACGCTGGAGGGTGTGACCAGGGCCGCTGTGGAGACGGTGGCCGAAAACGCCAGCGACGGCGTGATTGCGCCCCTGCTCTATATGCTCATCGGCGGGGCACCGCTGGCCCTGACCTACAAGGCCGTCAACACGATGGACAGTATGCTGGGCTACAAAAACGAAAAATACCTCTACTTTGGCCGCATCCCGGCCAAGCTGGACGATGCGGCAAATTACCTTCCCAGCCGCCTTGCCGCCCTGCTGTGGGTGGCTGCCGCGGCCTTTACGCACAATGACGCAAAAGGGGCGTGGAAGATCTGGCGGCGGGACCGCCGCAACCACGCCAGCCCCAACAGCGCCCAGACCGAGAGCGCCTGCGCCGGTGCGCTGGGGGTGCAGCTGGCCGGGCCCGCCTATTACTTTGGCGAATACTACGCCAAGCCCACCATCGGCGATCCGCTGCGCCCCATTGAACCGGAGGATATCCTGCGTGCCAACCGGATGATGTACGTGGCAAGCGCCTTTGCACTGGCGTGGGGCGTGGCAATACGGGCTATTTTGTAACGACCTCGCCCTCTCAGTCATGCCTTGCATGACAGCTCCCCCAAAGGGGGAGCCAAGAGCTGGGATGAACCATCCAGGAAAAGGAGAACGAAGATGCAACTAGTACATGGCGGCGATTGGGCCGGTTACCGGGCCGAGTTCGGGCGGGATGCGCTGGATTTTTCGGCCAACGTCAGCCCGCTGGGCCTGCCGGAAGGGGTGGCCCGGGCCATCACGGCGGCATTGCCCACGGCCGACCGCTACCCCGACCCCCTGTGCCGGGAACTGCGGGCAAAGCTGGCGCTCCATGAGGGTGTGCCGGCGGAGCAGATCCTCTGCGGCAATGGGGCGGCAGACCTTATCTTCCGGCTGGTCTGGGCCAAAAAGCCCCGCCGGGCGCTGGTCACCGCCCCCACCTTTGCGGAGTATGCCACTGCTTTGGAAAGCATCCGCTGCACGGTGGAACGCTTCTTTTTGCGGGAGCAGGAAGACTTTGCGGTCACGGATGCGTTCTGTGCGGCCATCCGCCCGGGGGTGGACATGGTATTCCTCTGCCAGCCCAACAACCCCACCGGCCAGCTGACGGCCCTGCCGCTGGTGGAGCAGGTCCTCCGCCGCTGCGCGGCGTGCGGCACCCTGCTGGTGGTGGACGAATGCTTCCTTGATTTCCTGCCCGACCATGCCCTGCACACGGCAAAAGGCCTGCTGGGGGAGGGAGATCTGGTCATCCTGAAAGCCTTCACTAAGCTCTACGGCATGGCGGGCGTGCGGCTGGGCTATGCCCTGAGTGCCGACACAGCACTGCTGGAACAGATGCAGGCCTGCGGCCAGCCCTGGGGCGTGTCCAGTCTGGCGCAGGCGGCGGGGCTTGCCGCGTTGGAGGAGACAGCGTATGTGGAAAAGGTCCGGGCCCTCATTGCCGAACAGCGGCCCCGCCTGACGGCCGGGCTGCGGGCGCTGGGCCTGCGGGTGCTGGACGGCAGGGCAAATTACCTGCTGTTTCAGGCCCCGGAGACACTGGGAGAAGCCCTGCGGCAAAGGGGCGCTGTGCTGCGCAGCTGTGCGAACTACCCCGGACTGGGCCCCGGCTGGTACCGCACCGCCGTGCGCACCGGACCTGAAAACGAACAGCTTTTGAAGCTTCTTGCGGAGGTGCTGGAATGAGCAAGGCAAAGTGCATCATGGTGCAGGGAACCATGAGCGGTGCAGGCAAAAGCCTGCTGTGCGCCGCCCTCTGCCGCATTTTTGCGCAGGACGGTTACCGCGTGGCTCCCTTCAAGAGCCAGAACATGGCGCTGAACAGCTTTGTCACCCGGGATGGGCTGGAAATGGGCCGGGCACAGGTGGTGCAGGCGCAGGCCGCAGGCATCGAGCCGGATGTGCGGATGAACCCCATCCTGCTCAAGCCCAGCAGTGACGTGGGCAGTCAGGTCATCGTGAACGGCGAGGTGCGGGGCCAGATGTCCGCCGCCGCCTATTTCAAGATGAAAAAAGCGCTCATCCCGGAGATCCTCTCGGCCTATAACAGTCTGGCCGAAACCGTGGACATCATCGTCATCGAGGGGGCCGGAAGCCCGGCAGAGATCAACCTGAAGGCAGACGATATCGTCAACATGGGCCTTGCCCGGCTGGTGGATGCCCCCGTTCTGCTGGCGGGCGATATCGACCGGGGCGGTGTGTTCGCCCAGCTGTACGGCACGGTGGCGCTGCTGGAGCCAGAGGAGCGGGCCCGCATCAAGGGGCTGCTCATCAATAAATTCCGCGGCGATGTGGAGATCCTGCGCCCCGGCCTTGCTATGCTGGAAGAAAAAACGCAACTGCCGGTGTTGGGGGTCGTGCCCTACCTGAAGGTGGACATTGAGGACGAGGATTCTCTTTCCACCCGGCTGGATGCGGGCAGAACGGTCCACCCGCTGGATGCGGCCATCCTCCGCCTGCCGCACATCTCCAACTTTACCGATTTCATGCCGCTGGAGCAGCATCCGCTGCTGGGCGTGCGGTATGTGCAGAATACCCGCCAGCTGGGCACACCGGATCTCGTCATCCTGCCCGGCACCAAGAACACGGTGGATGACCTGCTCTGGCTGCGGCAGTCCGGGCTGGAAGCAGCCCTGTTGAAGCTGGCGGCCAACGGCACGCCGGTGCTGGGGGTCTGCGGCGGGTATCAGATGCTGGGCGAGACGCTGGCTGACCCTGAGGGCACGGAGAGCGGTACGGCGCAGACCGTACGGGGGCTGGGGCTGCTGCCCACCCGCACGGTCTTTACCGGCCAGAAGCACCGCACCCAGGACACTGCCGCCGTGACCGCCGCCCCCTTTGCGGGTGCGGCCCTGACCGGATATCAGATCCATACCGGCCGCACCGAGGTGCAGGGTGTGCCCTTCTGCACACTGGCAGACGGCACACCCGAGGGCTGCGTGCAGGACAATGTGTTCGGCACCTATCTGCACGGCCTGTTTGATACCGGGGAGCTCACCGAGAAGCTGGCGGCCCTGCTCTGCCGGCGCAAGGGCATTGCGCCGGACAGTGCCGCCCTCATCCCGATGGAGCAGTACCGCCAGCAGCAGTTTGACCTGCTGGCCGATGGCGTGCGCGGCGCGCTGGATCTGGATGCCGTTTACGCGGCTATGGGGTTGGAGAACCCGCGGAGGAATGCACAATGATCCCACAACATCATTTGCCCGCCGACATTGAGCGGACAAGCCTTTCCATCATCACGGCAGAGCTGGAAGCGTTGGGCCTGACCCCGCCGCCCGAGACTGCCGCTGTGGTCAAGCGGGTCATCCACACCACCGCCGACTTTGACTATGCGAAAAATCTGCGCTTCACGCCGGGGGCTGTGGCGGCAGGTGTGGCCGCCCTGCGGGCCGGGACTCCCATTATCACCGACACCAACATGGCGCTTTCGGGCATTTCCAAGCCTGCCCTTGCCCGGCTGGGCGGCAGTGCCCTCTGCTACATGGCGGACCCTGAGGTGGCGCGGATCGCAGCCGAGACCGGAACCACCCGGGCAGTGGCCTCCATGCACCGCGCGGCGCAGGAGCACCCCGGGGCCATCCTTGCGGTGGGCAATGCCCCCACCGCCCTGCTGGCCATTGTGGAAGAGATCGAGGCCGGGCTGCGGCCTGCCCTGGTCATTGCCGTGCCGGTGGGGTTTGTGAATGTGGTGGAAAGCAAGGAAGCGCTGTTTGCCGCCTGTGCAGCCCACGGCGTGCCTGCCATCGCGGCCATGGGCCGCAAGGGCGGCAGCACCGTGGCCGCTGCAGTCTGCAACGCCCTGGTCTACTCCGCTGCCGAGATGCTGGACCCTGCGGCAAGAGGGTGGAAATAGGGTGGAACCGGTAAAAACGCCCCTTTTTACGCTTTTGCTTGACTTTTTGGCAGAAACAAGGTATCGTTTATCTGTATGACGATTGATATATGAGTTGAAGCTTTGCGTGAAAAAGGAAACATTATGGCACAGACGATTTTAGAAGAAAAGAAGAAATCACGGCTGATGACAGAGGGCAGCATCTGGAAGAGCATCCTGCTCTTCTCGGTGCCGCTGATCCTGGGCAACATGCTGCAGCAGCTGTACAACACCGCCGATTCCATCATCGTGGGCAACTTTGTGGGCAGCAACGCGCTGGCAGCCGTCGGCTCCAGCGGCTCGCCCATCTTCCTGCTCATCGGGTTCAGCCAGGGCATTGCCGTGGGTGCCGGTGTCGTGGTGTCCCAGTTTCTGGGAGCCAAGGACAGGGAGGGCGCGCACACTGCGGTGCACACCTCGCTGGCCCTTTCGGCCATTCTGGGTGCGATCCTGACCGTGTGCGGCATTGCCGTCAGCCGGGCCCTGCTCACCGCCATGAACACCCCCGCAGAGGTGCTGGAGGATGCGGTGCTCTATATGCGGCTCTATTTTGGCGGTGTGCTGTTCAGCGTGGTGTATAACATGGCGGCCGGTATCCTGAACGCCGCCGGCAACTCCAAGCGGAGCCTGCTCTACCTGGGCGCTGCCTCCATCACCAACATCGTCCTCGACCTTGTCCTGATCGCCGGATGCAAGATGGGCGTGGCCGGTGCGGCCATTGCCACCGATATCAGCCAGCTGGTGTCCTGTGTGCTCTCCCTGCGGTTTCTGATGCGGGTGGAGGACGATTACCGCGTGACGGCAAAGGAAGTGCGCGTGCACAAAAAGATGGCGGTCCGCATCATCAAGGTGGGCCTGCCCACCGGCATCCAGAACATGGTCATCTCCCTTTCCAATGTGCTGGTGCAGGTCAGCGTCAACGGCTATGGTGCCGCTGCCATGGCAGGCTTTGCCGCCTATATGAAGGTGGATGGCTTCAACATTCTGCCTGTGCTGAGCTTCAGCATGGCGGCCACCACCTTTGTGGGCCAGAACTTTGGTGCGGGCAAGATCGACCGTGTCAAAAAGGGCACCTTTGTCACCCTGGGCATGTGCATCGTTTACACCATCCTGACCGGCATCCTGCTGCTCGCCTTCCAGGACCCCATCATGCACCTGTTCACCGGCGATGAAACGGTCATTGCCTACGGCAAGATCTGTATGCTCTATTTCTGCCCCTTCTACTGGATGCTGGGCATCCTGCAGGGCCTTGCCGGTACGGTGCGCGGCACCGGCAAGAGCGTGCCGCCCATGGTGGTGCTGCTGATCTCTCTGTGCCTGTTCCGCATCGTCTGGATCCAGTTTGCCCTGCCCCTGTTTGCAGGCATTGAGGGTGTGCTGCTGGTCTACCCGGTGTCCTGGGCTGTGGGTGCAGTGTTGATGGTGCTCTACGCCTGGAAGGGCAAATGGATGCAGCTGCCGGAAGCAATTTCGTAAATCAAGCGCACCCGATCCCCCGGTAAAAGCGCATTTTATACAAAAAGTGACGTATGAATGCGTAAAAATATTCGGGGGGGCTAAAAAATCTGCGAAAATCAGTTGATTTCTGCCGAAAAATACCGTATACTGAATTATAGTTTTCAAATCGAACGACGGACTTCGGCAAAAGGGGCTGATGAGATGGAGTGCACACAGGCAGAGGCTTTTGAACAGTATATTCGGGATCTGCGCGTTGTGCGCTCGATCTCCCGGCCCAGCTTTCCGGAGGGCAAGGCTCCCGCTGCCGTGCTGGAAGAGATCCAGACCAACGCGCTGAGATGCAACGCCCTGATGCGGCAGAATGAGGCACTGCTGGCGCAGTTTGTCTACGACCGCGACCCTGCCTCCCTGACCGAAACGGATATCCAGGGACTGAGTGCCTTTGCAGGCAGGCTGTTCAACTACGCGAACAGCGAGGATGTGGGCGTGGCGTTCAAGGTGCATCAGCTGCTGCTGGCAGCGGCCCGCAGCCGGGAAGACGTGCCCATGATCGTCAGGGAGCTGTACTACACGGGCATCACCCTGCATTATATGAACGTCCGGGATGAGGGAACTGGCATCAACCTGTTGGGAGATGCGATCCAGGTCTATTTTACGGAAGCTGCTGAATACATGTCACGGTATGAACAGCTGGACAGGAATACCCGGCAGTATCTCATCCGCTGTGTGGGCAACACCCGGCTGGGGATGTCCCGCGGCACCCATGCGGAAAGCTGCCGGTATCTGGAGCGGTTCCGCCGCGCAATGGAGGTCATCCAGTCTGCGCATTACCATGCACTGGACCCGGAGTTCCCCTGGGAAAGCTACATCTATTCCATGCACATGGATCGCATGACCCTGCTGACCCACCTGCGGCAGGAGGAGGATCCTGAGGTGGCGCGGCAGGTGCTGGAATCGGCGGAATACATCTGGGAGCACAAGAAGAAACACAAGGGCCCGGATGCGCGCCTGCAGAACTGGCGGGTGCCCTATTTTTACGCCGCTGCCCGCTACCATGCCGGGGTGGGCAGCCTGGAAGACGTGGTCAAGATCCTTCTGGAATCGGCGGGAAGCGTGGCGCAGGATGATTATTCTGCCGAAGCCATCAACCGGAAGCTGGTTCTGGCGGCTTATCTTTCGGTCTATGCAGAACGTCTGGACGAGGCGGGAGCACAGAGGTATCGTGCAACCGTGGAGCAGGTACGCCGTTCTGCGGATCAGTATCTGGAACAGATGCCGGCCAGCCAGTATCCCCGTGTGGTAAACTCTGCCGCTTGGGAGTTGAGCAAGATCAGCACCAGCTCAGATGAAACGGCGAACCGCCGGATGCTGGGCAGTATCCTGGCCGGGCACAAGCCGACCTATGTCCACTCGCTGATGGTGGCAGAGCTGACCCGTGCCCTGCTGCATCGGCAGATCGAGACAAGGCCCGAAACACTGGTTGGCCTGCTGGGCTGCAGGAGCGCGGCCGAGGTGCAGGCCCGGCGGGAAGAGCTCTGCCAGACGGCCTATGAGTGCGGCCTGTACCACGACCTTGGCAAGTGTGCCGTTCTGATGTACATCGACAACAACGCCCGCCGCCTGCTGGATGAGGAGTTTTTCTGCATCCAGAGCCACCCAAGGACCGGCGCTGACATTCTGAATAGAATGGGCTGCGGAAGAACACTGGCCCTGGCGGCGCTCTATCACCACTGCTATTACAACGGCAAGGGCGGATATCCCAATGATGTACCCTCCTGCCCGCCGGAGATCAAGGGAATCGTGGATGCGCTGAGCGTGGCAGACTCGCTGGATGCCGCCACCGATAATATCGGTCGGTGCTACAACCTTGCCAAGCCCTTCCGCACGCTGCTGGAAGAGCTGCGGGCCCAGAGCGGCACCCGCTATGCGCCCAATGTAGTCGCCCTGTTCGAGGATGAGCGCTTCTGCCAGCAGCTGGCAGAGAACACGGATGCCGAGCGCAAAAGGGTGTATCTGCAGGTGTATCACGCCGGAAGTGAAGAAAAATAAACGACCCTCTCTATCATTGCTTCGCAGTGCCACCTCCCCAAAAAGGGAGCGGGCATACGTCAGCGTGATAGAGAGGGTCGTTCTTTTTGTTTAAGTCAGGATGAAGCTTTCCCAGTCCACCCTGCCGGTGCAGTTCAGCCGGGGTACTTAGCCACTTCCAGCAGTTCTTCCGCCCGGCGGACCTGTTCCGCCGTGGGGGGAACGGCATCGGGCAGGGGATAGGAGATGCCCAGCTTCTGCCACTTGAACAGCCCCAGCGTGTGGTAGGGGAGCACCTCCACCCGCTGCACCGTTTTCAGGCTGCGGATGAAGTCTGCGGTCCTGCGCAGGCCCTCCTCGTCATCGGTGAGGCCGGGCACCAGCACATGCCGGATCCAGAGCGGAACGCCCAGATCGGAGATATGCCGTGCCATGGCTAAGATGTTGGCATTGTCCCTGCCGGTAAGCTGACGGTGCTTCTCCGGGTCGATCTCCTTGAGATCCAGGATCACCAGACTGGTGGAAGCCATCAGGGTATCGAAGGCGGCCAGGTAGGCAGGGTCATCGGGCTGGAACGGCTGACCGGCCGTGTCCAGCGCGGTGTGCACCCCCTTGGCGCGCGCCAGCTGGAAGAATTTTGTCAAGAAGTCCATCTGCCGCAGCGGCTCGCCGCCGCTGACGGTGATGCCGCCCTTCTTGCCCCAGTAATTGCGGTAGCGCCAGACATGCTGGAACAGCTTCTCCGGAGACCATTCCGTGCCGCCCTCAGCGCTCCACGTTTCGGGGTTGTGGCAGTATTTGCAGCGCAGGGCACAGCCCTGCAGAAAGACAACGAACCGGACACCCGGCCCGTCCACCGAGCCGAAGCTTTCCAGCGAGTGGACGAGACCGACGGGATCACAGTGCGGCATGGCAGGTACGGGAGATCACGTCCATCTGCTGCTCGCGGGTCAGGTCGATGAACTTGACCGCATAGCCGGAGACGCGGATGGTGAAGTTGGCGTATTCTTCCTTTTCGGGGTGCTCCATGGCATCCAGCAGCTTCTCCTTGCCGAACACGTTCACGTTCAGGTGGTGTGCACCCTGATCGAAGTAGCCGTCCAGCACCTGCACCAGGTTCTCCTTGCGCTCGCCCTCGCTGTGGCCCAGAGCCTCGGGGTTGATGGTCTGGGTGTTGGAGATGCCGTCCAGAGCCCAGTGGTAGGGCAGCTTGGCAACAGAGTTCAGGGAAGCCAGCAGGCCGTTCTGCTCCGCACCGTAGCTGGGGTTTGCACCGGGCGCAAAGGGGGTAAAGGCGGCACGGCCATCGGGCAGAGCACCGGTGTACTTGCCGTACACCACGTTGGAGGTGATGGTCAGGATGGAGGTGGTAGCCTCGGAGTTGCGGTAGGTGTGGCGCTTCTTGATCATCTCCAGGAAGGTGCGCAGCAGCCAAACGCCGATCTCATCGGCACGGTCGTCATCGTTGCCGTACTTGGGGAAGTCGCCCTCCACCTCATAGCCGGTGGCCAGGCCGGTCTCATCGCGCACGACCTTGACCTTGGCGTACTTGATGGCGCTCAGGGAGTCGATGACGTGGGAGAAGCCTGCAATGCCGGTGGCAAAGGTGCGGCGCACATCGGTGTCGATCAGGGCCATCTCGGCTTCCTCGTAGTAGTACTTGTCATGCATATACTGGATCAGGTTCAGTACGTTGACGTACAGGCCGGCCAGCCAGTCCAGCATCTGGACATACTTGGGCAGGACCTCGTCATAGTTCAGGTACTCGCTGGTGATGGGGGCGTAGTTGGGGCCGCACTGTTCGTGGCTCTTCTCGTCCACGCCGCCGTTGATGGCGTACAGCAGGCACTTTGCCAGGTTGGCGCGGGCACCAAAGAACTGCATCTCCTTGCCGGTCTGGGTGGCAGACACGCAGCAGCAGATGGAGTAATCGTCGCCCCAAACAGGCTTCATCACATCATCGTTCTCGTACTGGACAGAGCTGGTGTTGATGGATACCTTGGCAGCGTATTTCTTGAAATTCTCGGGCAGGGCAGAGGAGTACAGAACGGTCAGGTTCGGCTCCGGTGCGGGGCCCATGTTCTCCAGAGTGTGCAGGAAGCGGTAGCAGTTCTTGGTGACCATGCTGCGGCCGTCCATGCCGATGCCGCCCACTTCCAGGGTGGCCCACACGGGGTCGCCGGAGAACAGCTGGTTGTAGCTGGGGATGCGGGCAAACTTGACCATGCGGAACTTCATCACCATGTGGTCGATCAGCTCCTGAGCCTGGCTCTCGGTCAGGGTGCCGTTCTCCAGATCGCGCTGGATGTAGATATCCAGGAAGGTGGAGATGCGGCCCACGCTCATGGCAGCGCCGTTCTGGGTCTTGATGGCGGCCAGGTAGCCGAAGTACAGCCACTGGCAGGCTTCCTTGGCGTTCTTGGCGGGCTGGGAAATGTCGCAGCCGTAGGCCTCGGCCATCTTCTTCATGCCCTTCAGGGCGTTGATCTGGCGTGCGATCTCCTCGCGCAGGCGGATCACGTCATCGGTCATGGTGCCGTCGCCGCAGTTGGCAAAATCCTCCTGCTTGAACTTGATCAGGGCATCGATGCCGTACAGGGCCACGCGGCGGTAGTCGCCCACGATGCGGCCGCGGCCGTAGGTGTCGGGCAGGCCGGTGATGATGTGGGTGTGGCGGGCAGCCTTCATCTCAGGGGTGTAGGCATCGAACACAGCCTGGTTGTGGGTGCGGGTATAGTCGGTAAAGATCTTGTGCAGCTCCTCGCTGGGCTGATAGCCGTAGGTGGTGCAGGCCTGCTCTGCCATCTTGATGCCACCGTAGGGCATGAATGCACGCTTCAGGGGCTTGTCGGTCTGCAGGCCGACGATCTGCTCCAGATCCTTCAGGGTCTCGTCGATATAGCCGGGGCCGTAAGCGGTCAGGCTGCTGACGACCTCGGTCTCCATGTCCAGCACGCCGCCCTTGGCGCGCTCTTCCTTCTGCAGCTTCTGCAGGGCACCCCACAGCTTATCGGTCGCCTCGGTGGGACCAGCCAGAAAGCTTTCGTCGCCGTCGTACGGGGTGTAGTTCTTCTGGATGAAGTCGCGGACATTGACTTCCTCTTTCCAGATGCGGCCCTCAAAGCCTTCCCACTGTTCAAAATTGATCATTGGAACCTCCTTGCTCCATTTCATGCGCAAGTTAGCGCATTCTAACTACTGAGCCTTTGAAAAACCGCACTGCATAGGCGGCTTTCTGGGGGCGAAACAGTCTTAAACTGCCGTCTGCGGCAGCTCTGACTACAAGGTGTAGACAAAAATGAAAACCTGCCCACAAAATCTTGCGTTACTATAATAACAAGAACCACTTTAAAAAGCAATAGAAAACAAGTGGGTTTTCTTCCAAAGCAAGGGGGATTCTTTGGGCAGAATGTAGAAAAAACGCTGAACCCCTGGCGGTGCACACTTTTTTCGGGGAAAATTGCAAATTGAGGGTTGACAAGACTAACCACTTATGGTATCCTGTTCTCACGGCGCTGGTTAGCTACTTCTAACCACGCTGCACCAAAAAACGGAACGTCTGCAAGCGCTCCGTTCCATTCCTCCATTCCATACTCTCTTTTTCTTGGCAGGATGCAGCATTCTGGTTTGCTCTGCATCCGCTGCGCGGCACACAGGGCTCTGGTACGGCACTGTGCGCAGATGAAAACAAAAACGGGACACTCAGCTTGACCACCTGAGTGCCCCGATTTTTGTTTTGTCCCGGTCGTTGATCAGCCGCATCCCGGGGAGCGGACAACATCTTTACACCACCGCATCCCGCAGCAGCTGGTAGATGGCCTCCGCGTTTCCATCGGGGGAGCGGAGGGAGACGAATTTTCCATTTACCTGGCAGACCCCGTCTGAATAGACGGTGAAAAGCAGGTTCTGGCTGGAACCGTCTGCAAAGCGCAGGGTGATGGAATGCGCTTCGTAGTCGTGGGAGTAGGAGCGAGCGTTCTGGTTGAACTTCTGGTAGCAGCTCGCGTTTTGCAGGATCTTGAAAAATGCCTGATAGGTGTCATCGCCCGCAGAATAGGCGTGGGTGGTAACCACCGATGGGCTCAGGCTGACGGTATCCTCCACATTGACAGAGACGGAAGTGCTTTTATTGATATCGGTTTTCAGGTCAACGCGGCGGTTGGAAACAAACAACAGTACGAACAACAGGACCCAGAGGGCCATGATGGCATAAAAACGGAGACTTTTGTTTTCCATAAGGCGTTCTCCTTTGGCGGGCCGCACAGCAGGGCGGCCAGAGATCTTCAAAGAATACGCTCTCATTATAGTGCCGGAATGCGCAGGATGTCAACTGTTCTCCAGATGCTTCTGCGCCGCAAAGGTACCTGCGGCGCTGGCGGCAAACACAAAATAGTAGCTTGCGATGCGGAAGAGCATCAGGGTGCTCATGGCTTCGCCGCTGGTCATAAAGCTGCTGAACACCAGCAGAAAGGCTGTTTCAATGGAGCCCATGCCTGCTACATTGGGCAGTGCGTTGGAAAGGAAGAGCATCAGGCTGGTGAGCAGTTGTACCTGCCAGAAGCTCAGCCCGCAGGAAAGCCCCATGAACCGGATGCAGAACCACGGCAAGGTGAACATCAGAAACAGCTTGAGGGTCTGCACGGCAAGGATGCGGGCACAGCGGCCCTTGTCGGCCAGCAGGAGGCGGCTCTCGGCGGCCAGGGTGTCCAGCTGCTCCAGCCACTTTTCCCGGCGGGTCTGCCATGGTTCTGTTTTGGGCAGAAAGCCCATGGCCCAGCGGGCCAGCCGCTGCACCAGCGGCGAGACACAGAGCAGCACCAGCGTCACGATGATCAGCGCCACCACGCAGTAGGCGGCGGGCAGATAGTGCATCACGCCGGAGGTGTTGGCGGCGAGCCAACGGTGCTGCAGCAGGAGCATCACAGTGGCATAGAGCAGAACGGTGGTCTTGTGGAATACATATTGCAGGGTCATCAGGCCCACACCGGGGCCCAGCGGCAGGCCGCAGTGGTAGAGATAGTAGGACTCCATGGGCACAGCCCCGGCACCCAGGCCGACCACGTTGCCAAAGATGCCCACAAAGGCGGCATCCAAGCCGCGCCGCAGGGTAAAGCCCGGCAGGCGGCAGCGGATGATGAGCCAGCAGACGATTCCCTCAAGCAGGGGGTATGTCAGGCCGATGGCCAGCACCAGCAGCACCTGCCGGAGGGAGAGCTGGGCCAGCGCGGTCGAGATCTCGGCCCAGTGGCTGCTGAAGATGAAAACCACAACACAGGTCAGCGCCAGCAGCACCAGCAGAGAAAGGATCGCTTTTTTGCGGGAGGGCTGCTGGGGGGTGTTGGTCTGTTCCATGGGACAAGGCTCCTTTCACGATACTGCTTGCAGTATAACACAGCGGGGCCTTGCTTTTGTGAACTGAAACAAAATTTTTCTCGTCACTTTGTGTGATATGATAAAAAAGAACCTCTCCGGCTCACTTCGTTCGCCAACTTTCCTATGAGGAGAAGTGGCATTGCGAAGCAATGACGGAGAGGTTTTGTGTTACTTTTTCGCTGTCAGATCTTCCACAGCAGCCCGGAGCGTCTGCTCAAAAGCCTCCTTGGAATAATACTGCTCGTACATTTTACGGCATTCTGTCCGCATGGAGGCCAGCTCTTCCGGGTGTTTAATGGCGTGCTCCAGCAGGACAGCCAGCTGCTGCGGATCGTCGTCGTGGTAAACGAAGCCGTTCCGCCCCTCGGAGATGAGCCCGGCGGTGCCGGTGTGCTCCGACACGATGGACGGCTTGCCGAAGATCAGACCCTCGGTGACAAAGGTGGGCATGGGATCATCGCGGGACGCACAGACCAGACCGGTGCACTGCTCCATCAGGCTCTTGATCTCGTCACGGGTGAGCCGCTTGCAATAGAACACGTTTTCCGGGTAGTCTGCGGTCAGGGTGCGGACGGAGTCCATCATCTCCTTGTCAGCGGCCTGGCCCACAAAGAGGAAGGAGGCTTTTTTCCGCACCTCGGGCGGCAGCAGGCGGATGGCCTTGCAGAAGATATCGTGGCCCTTGCGGCGCTCAAAGGAGCCCACCGTGGCAAACAGAGGGCGGCCGCGGTTGTAGCCCAGATCGGTGCGGACAAAGTTCTCTGCCGCGTAATCGGGCAGGCCGTAGATGAGCGGCCGGATCTCGAACTCGGGCCGCACGGCGCGCATGGCGTTGGCGGCGTGGCTGCCCACCGAGTAGACCCGGACATTCTCCCCCAGCTGGGTGGGGATCTGGTGGGCAATGTGGGGATAGCCTGCAAAGGCATCGTGGAGCCACCACAGCACCGGCACGGCGGTGCCGCTCAGGGCACGGACGGCCCGGGCCATGACCACCGTGTTGACGATGACGAAGTCGGCACAGAGAGCCATGCCCCAGGCATCGGAGACATTGCGGCAGGACGACCGGGTGATGACCGAGGCCCCGGCATCCAGGAAGAGATGCAGGGAGCCGCCATCACTGGGGCCCAGCACAAGTACCTCATACCCCATGCTGCGCAGCACCGGCACGGCACTCACCAGCACGATGGGTGCGCCGGTCATATCCAGCACATGGCTCATAATAAAGGCACGTTTGCCATGGGCCGAAAACGCATCCTCGGCGCAGATGCCGCGCTCGTAGTGGAGCAGGGCCTGCGGGATGAGAGCGGGCTTAGTGCAGAGCTGCGCGGCCAGCGCCAGCAGCTCAGGCACATTTTCGGGGTCATGGGCGGCGGCGCGGCAGCGCTCCAACAGGGTGCGGCTGACCACGGCGCAGCGGTTCTGCGCCTGCAGCGGCTGGCTCTGATAGAGGGCAGTCGCCCCGCCAAAGCCGAACACAGCGTTGCAGACGGCGTAATCCGCACCATCCTGCAGGGCTTTGGCAAAGTACATCAGGGCGGTGGACATCAGCTCCACGTCCTCGGCGGCCAGAAGCACGCCGTCCACGCTTGCGGTCAGCTCCCCGTCCAGCCGGTCCACCAGCCGGAACTTGCGGTGGAGCTGGTCAGTCAGGGTGGCTTTCAGGGCCGTGCTGCGGGCCGGTGCGCAGACCAGTAGATAGGTGCTCTGGGTGTTGCTGTACTCCTGCAGGGCCAGCTGACGCTGCTGCAGGGGGGTGTAATTGTTATACATGGCTGTTCCTCCGTTCCGCTTCTCAGTTTCCACGGTGGAACAGGCGCATCAGGCTGCGGATGGGAGCAGTGAGCTTCCAGCTTTTACTGGAAAACACGCTTTCCAGCGAGGTCTCGTAGGCAGTGCTCCGGGCCTGCAGATCGGCGTTTTTCTGGTGCAGCTGTGCGATCTCCTGCTGCAGGGCGGCCACCATCTGCTGCTGGGCCGCGGCATTCTGCTCCAGCTGCTGGATATGCTGTTTTTCGCTGTCCTTGCGCAGCTGGAGCTGCTGCACGCCCTGCAGCACGGCGCAGAACAAAGGCTCGTCCGTCAGGGTCTCCAGCGGGAAGTAGCCGTAGCTCACCACCAGCTTCATCCCGGCGGGGTAGTGGGTGGTGCCCTCCAGCCGGTAGTTGGGATCGTCGCCCAGGAACAGGGTGCTTCCACCGGAAAGGTTCAGGCCGTTGGTGGGTACGCAGATGATGCGGTCGTCTGAAAAGATCAGGTTGGTGATGCAGCAGGGCAGCTCACCCGGGTCGAACCGCAGGGCCTGCACGGCCACCGGCAGCTCAAAGGTCGCGGTCACAGCACCGGTCAGCTCGTCGGTGGTGCAGTCGGGCGCGGTCAGGGTGTCCTTTTCCGAAAAGCCGAAGCCTGCATCATAATAGAGCAGCGGCTGCAGCAGAGTGGGCGAGTCAGTGTGCATCTCGCGCTGGGGGTGTGCCGCAAGGTAGGACTGCACCTTCTGTTCCAGGGTAAGGCAGCGCTCTGCCAGATGGGAAGCACCTTCGTCCGAAAGCTTGAGCTGCTGTTCCAGCTCGGCGATCTTTTCCTGCAGAGCCGCAGTGTTCTCAGGAGCTGCGTTGTTCATAACCGGATTCTCCTCATAATATTATTTCACTTCAGCAGAGGGAGCCCCTCCGCAAAAAATCAGTGTTTTGCCGCAAAATGACGCTCAGGCGCTTCGGCGCGGGCGCTGCGCCGGCGGGGCACTTCCGCCGCCTTCTGCTCCCGGCGGGAGGTGAGCCAGAACTTCAGGTCCCGGCGGCGCACCAGCAGCTCGCAGATGAGCAGGGTGGAGCCCAGCGAAAGGGTGAACTGCAGCACCATGCCCAGCACCGGGTGAGCCGCAAACTTCTGGGGCATCAGGTACCAGGGAATGGCCGTGAGCTCCACGGTGTGGACGCAGAAGATGAACAGCGAACGGCGGCCAATGGCCTGGATGGCGTGGGTGACAACGTTCTCCACCCTGCGCTGGAACCAGATGACGATGGAAAGGATGCCCAGGCCCGTCACGGCATCCAGCAGGATGCTCACGGGGCCGAGGGTCCACTCGGCCATCGAGACGCAGTCGGTGCTCTTGGTAAGAAGCACCAGTGCGGCCACAGCCAGCGCCGCCGCGATCATCCCGCCGCGCAGACGGGGCGAGAGAGGCTGCTCAAAGATCTTATACTTCTTGGCAAGGTGTCCCACATACAGAGCCGGAACAGTGACCATGCCCTGGCCGATGCAAAAAGGGGCCTCCCAGGTGATGCAGATGCCCCAGCCTAACAGCATGGTACCCAGCACCGCCCAGTTTATGTACTGCTCCGGGAAGATATTCAGGATGAGATCCAGCAGGATCCATGCGATCATCAGCGAGAGCAGATACCACATGGGGCCGCAGGAGAAGAACAGCTGGCCGAAATAGGTGGCCGTGTGGGGCAGGCCCAGTGCAAAGCCGCCCAGCACCTTGTAGGTCTCGTAGGTGGCGTTGTGCAGGCTGCCGAACAGGCTGTAATGGATGATAAAATGGAACACGGTGGTGGCAATGCCTGTATAGATGTAAGGCTTGAGCAGCGTTTTGAACTGCTGGTCGATACACTTGCCGATGGAGCGCTTGCGGAAGCCGTAGCCGCTGGCAATGTAAAAGGCCGCCATCAGGGATTCGCGGTAGGCGAACATGCAAAAGGTCAGCGGGTTGATGTGGCTGGCATCGCCCATGGGGTAAAGCTCACCGGTGTGGGCAAAGACGATGGTCAGCATGCCGACACCCTTGAGCAGATCGAACATGCCCAGCGAATTTGCGGCACGGCGTTTGGTTCCCTCCATAAAAAGGTCCTCCTCTGCGCCGCACCCCGCCCCGGGATGGCAGAATTGCCGGATTTTTGGCGCATCATGTTAAAAATTAGAGATATTTATAATAAGTATAATGCTTTTTGCCCTTGCTGTCAATCAAACGCAGGGAGAAAGCACGGTGGGCGGATACCGGGAAAAGTGTACCACACTCACGGCCTGCCCGCAACAAAAGGCAGGATTTACATCCGGGTGCACAGATTGACTGCAAGTTTAAGTTGCATATTTGTGCAATTAAATCTTGCATTTAAGCCCTCTATGCGGTATACTCTAGGCTAGAGTGCCCAGAAGATTCCATTTGGCGGAAACAAAAGGGAATAATTTAACAAAAATAAACAGGGAGTGCAAAATAATGGCAAACAAGGCTTGTAACGAAGTTGTGACCGTGGCAAATATGCCGATGACCGTTTTTGATATGATCTCTGCGATGCAGAATAAGTATGCTGACCGTGTGGCGTTCCGCTATGTGGAGGGCAAGGACATGGTGGTGGAAAAGACCTACGCTCAGTATGTGCAGGATATCCGCAAAGCGACCGGCTACCTGCAGCAGGAGTTGGGCGAGCCCAAGGGCAAGAAGATCGTCATCCTGAGCCGCACCAACTATGAGTATGGCGCGGTCGTTTTCGGCACCATGATGGCAGGCGCTGTCATCGTGACCCTGAACCAGGGCAAGACCTGGGCCGAGCTGGAATATGAGCTGGGCATGGTGGAGCCGGACCTCATCTTCAATGATGGCATCGATTACGGCTATCGCGCCCAGCTGGAAGCGCTCTACGGCGCTCAGCTCCGCCCCATGGATGCCTGGACCGCTGCCCCTGAGGCTGAGATGGTCAACCGCATCGACCACGAGGGTCTGCTGATGCTGATGTTCACTTCCGGCACCACCGGCCGCAGCAAGGGCGTGATGCTGAGCGAGAAGAACTACTTCACCGCCTGCCAGATGTACATCGATGGCCTGAAGTCCGTCCTTGACTATGAGGAGCGGCTGGTACCCCAGTACCTCGACCAGACCTTCAGCCACTTTACGCTGGTGCCCATGTTCCATCTGGCCGGTTTCATCTGCTACTTTGTCTATGGCGTGCAGGGCTGGACCCTGAATCTCTGCTGTGATGCCCGCGACCTGCGCCGGGATATGAGCCTGATGCACAGCGATGCCATGTCTACCCCGCCGGTGCTGGTGGAGATGATCTGCAACGAGGTCAAGCGCGGCCATGCCGACCGCCTGAACGGTCTGTGGAACCTGAGCTGCAGCTCTGCCATCCTTGATCCCGCCATTCTGAGCGGTCTGGTGAAGAATGGCTTCTACATCAATCAGTGCTACTCCATGACCGAGCTGGCCGGCTATGGCCTGCTGAACGTGACCCAGGAGGGCGACCACCTGCGTGCCCTGGGCAAGCCGGACGGCTTCTGTGAGGTCAAGGTGGACGAGACCGGCGAGATCTGCGTCCGCGGCGGCTGCGTGATGCTGGGCTACTATAAGGACCCCGAGGCCACTGCCGAGACCATCGACAAGGACGGCTGGCTCCACACCGGCGACCTGGCCCGCGTGGATGAGGAAGGCTACTACTATATGACCGGCCGCAAGAAGAACCTCATCATTCTGGACAGCGGCGAGAACGTCAGCCCCGAGGAGCTGGAAAAGCTACTGGGCAAGTGCGATGCCATCAAGGAGTGCATCGTCAAGGAGATGGGCAAGAAGATCGGCACCGTGGTCTGCTGTGAGGATGACAAGCAGCAGCAGGTGAAGGCTTTTGTCACCGAGCTGAACCGCACCCTGCCCATGTACAAGCGCATCTCCGTGGTGGAGTGCAGCGCCGAGCCCCTGCCCCGCAACGCACTGGGCAAGCTGCTGCGCAAGTAAAACCAAACGGGAGAAAAAAGGAGCAGACCATGGTAAACAATGTCTATGATCTTGTCACCCGGACAATGGAACAGGAATTCCCCGGGCGGGTGGCGTTCCGCTGGGTAGAGGATGCCACCGGCACCGTGAAGGAAAAGACCTATGCCGAGTATGTACAGGATATCCGCCGCGCCGCTGCCTGGTTTGCCCGGAATATCCCGGAGGTGGAGGGCAAGCGGGTGGTCCTGTTGAGCCGGAACTGCTATGAGTACGGCGTGAATACTTTTGGCGCTGTGCTGGCCGGGGCTGTTCTGGTAACGATGAACCAGAAAAAGACCTGGGACGAACTGAGCTGGGAGCTGGAGCTGGCAGAGCCTGCCCTCATCCTGAACGATGGGGTGGACTACGGCTGCCGTGAGCAGCTGGAGGCTGCGTATGGGGAGCGCCTGCGGCCGATGGATGTCTGGAAGGACACCGCGCCCGGCGGGCTGGAAAAGAAAATCGACCCCAATGCCCTGATGGTCATGCTGTTCACCTCCGGCACCACCGGCCGCAGCAAGGCCGTGATGCTGGCAGAGCGGAACTTCTTTACCGTGATGCAGATGCACGTTGCCATGGGCGACCACTTGCTGGACTTCAAGCACCGGCAGCTGCCCGAGGACAAAAACGATGTCCTGAGCAACTTTGCCATCCTGCCCCTGTTCCATCTGGGCACCTTTATCTGCCTGTTCTCCTGGCCCTTCAAGGGCTGGGCCCTGAACCTTTGCAGTGACCTGCGGAATTTCTACCGGGATCTGGGGCTGATGCACAGCGATTCCATTGCCGTGGCCCCGGTGCTGATGGAGAGCATCTACAAGGATGTCAAGCGCGGCCGCGCCGATAAGCTGAACGGCCTGTGGAACCCCTGCGGCAGCTCTGCCATGTTCGACAGCGAGTTGCTGCTGGGTCTGGTGGAAAACGGCATGTACATCACCCAGTGCTACGGCATGACCGAGACCTGCGGCGATGGTCTGGTGAACTACGCCCAGGCAGAACCCCATATCCGGGCGCTGGGCAAGCCGGACGGCCACTGCGAGTACAAGCTGGATGAGACCGGCGAGATCTGCATCCGGGGCGGCTGTGTGATGCTGGGCTACTATAAGGACCCCGAGGCCACTGCCGAGATCATCGACAAAGACGGCTGGCTCCACACTGGCGACCTGGCCCGTGAGGACGAGGACGGCTATTACTACATGGTGGGCCGGAAGAAGAACCTGATCATTCTGGGCACCGGCGAGAACGTCAGCCCCGAGGAGCTGGAAAGAAGGCTCAACGCCTGCCCTGAGGTGCAGGAGTGCGTGGTCAAGGAGATGGGCAAAAAGATCGGCGCGCTGATCTGCTGTGCCGAGGAAAAGCAGGCGGAGGTCCGGGCCTTTATCACTGGGTTAAACCGTACCCTGCCGCTGTACCAGCGGATCACGGCGGTGGAGTTCAGTGCCGAGCCTCTGCCCCGCAACGCCATGGGCAAGCTGCTGCGCAGGTAAGCGCGGAAATTGTAAAAAAAGCGCAAAACCGGGCGGTCGGTGTGTTGCAATTCCTCCATAAAACAGGTATTATAAAACACAGGAATGCCCCGCCGGCTGGCTAAACCGGCCCGGCGCGTGGCATACTGAAACTGCGCCCTTGCAGGCGATAAAAAATCCCTCACGGAAAGGAAGATTTTTTGATGGAAAGAGCAGAAATCATGTCTCAGATCCTGGCAATTCTGGAGGATGTGGCAGAGATCTCGCCCGAGGATGTCAACGAAAACAGCGTGATGATGGATGATCTGGATCTGTCCTCTATGGAGATCCTGACCATCGTGGCCGATCTGGAAGAGACCTTTGGTCTGCGCATCCCCGAAAAGGAGCTGCGCAACTTTGTGACCATCGGCGATCTGGCCGATTATCTGACCGAGAACGCGGGGTAAATTCCGGATGAATGCAGAGCAGCGTGCGGTGTTTCAGGGCATCGTCTACTACTACCGTGAAAATCAGGTCCTCTGCCGCTATCAGGCCACGCTGAAGGAGGCCGTTGCCCCGGCCCTTCTGCAGCAGGCACTGGATGCGGCCCGCCCGCTGGCAGAGTATTATTTCTGCCATGTGGTGTGGGAAAAGCGGGAGGCCCGTCTGGAGCCCAACACTGCCCCCTGCCGTGTGCGGCAGGGCAGCGCCCAGCCAAAGATCCCCGAGGAGACGAACGATTATCTCTTCTCGCTGGGCTATGAGGGGAACACGGTCTATCTGGACTGGTTCCACTTCCTGGCCGATGGCCGGGGCAGTGCGCCCTTTTTCACCCTGCTGCTCAAGCTCTACTGCAACCTGCGCTCCAATGCCGGTTTTGTGTGCGAGGCCCTTGCCTCTGACCCGCCCTACGATGTGGAACAGCTGCTGGCCCGCTACCCGGAGAGCCAGGTGGCCAACGACATGCAGAAGGACGTGCTGCAGATCCACGAGGGTGCGCCCCATTTCCAGCGGCTGCGGCTGGACAGGCAGAGCCTTGTGGATCTGGCGCAGAAAGAGGGCGTGAAGCCCTTCAGCGCCCTCATGGGGCTGACCTGCCAGGCAGCGCAGCGGTATCTGGAAAAGAATGACCTTGTGTACAGCTATGCCGCCGACACCCGCGCGGCGCTGGGGGTGCCGCATGCCCTGTACAACTGCATTGCGTCCTTCCAGCTGTCCCTGCAGCTGGAACCGCAGGCCCGGCTCCACAGCTTTGCAAAGCGGCTCGACCATGAGATCCGGGAAAGCCTGACCCCGGAGCGCCGCCTGTTCCGCATGGCCGAACAGATGGGCTGGGTGTATCAGGTGTTCCGGCAGAAGGCCGCGCTCAAGATCAAGAAGCGTGTGTTCCAGATGGGCGAGTACATCAGCGGCTTCCCGGCAGATTTCTGGGTCAGCTACATCGGCAGCCCGCTGCTGCCGCACAGCCCGGAGCTGGAAGCGTACCTGACCGATTTCCAGACCTGGGTGCTGCCGGACGGCGCATCCCTTGCAATGGAGGTCACCAGCCTGCACGGCGTGTTGACCTGCTGCATTGAGAACAAGGTGGACAAGCCCGGCTACCTCGAGGCCCTGCGCGACGTGATGGAGCAGGAGGGCATCAGGGTGCTGGAAGCGGTACATATTTCCTGAAGCAACAATAACAGCGAACCCCCTAGTGCAGATCGCACCGGGGGGTTCGCTGTTTAGTTAGCATCCTCACCCTCTCCGTCATTGCTTGCGCAATGCCACCTCTCCCGAAGGGAGAGGCAAGACATCACAGAGGGCAGATGCTGCTAAATCTGGGATTGCCCTTGGCTCCCCCTTTGGGGGAGCTGGCAAAGCCGAAAGCTTTGACTGAGAGGGTTCGCCACTTACCCCTTCAGCTGATTCCAGCTCCGAATAACCTCCCAGCGGCTGACGGAATCCTCCGCAGACGCATCCGGGGCGAGGAGCTGGTTCTCGATGGCCCATGCAAGGGCCTGCTGGACCGGGGCAGCATCGGCAGGGAGAAGAGCAGCGGGGGCCGGGGTCCCGGCGGCTTCCCACAGCAGCAGGGCCAGCTCCCCAGCGTTGTTGGGGATGGCCGCACCGGCAGGCAGAACGGTATTCAGGTACAGCTCGGTGCCGATCATGTAGCCGGTGTAGCCCAGCACGGCAGCGCCAGTACCGGCAACGCCGATCATGGCAGCCGTTTCCAGAATGCCGGGGCCGTCATCTTCGATGCTGGCCTCCCGGTACTGGGCTTCCACGGTAACGGTCTTGCCGTTTTCCACCGCATTGGCCGGGATGGTAAAGCTTTCGGCGTTGTAGGCCACATTGGGGTTGCCCAGCAGGCTTTCCTCACTGATGGTCCACTGGTCGAACACCATGCCCTCCGGCACGGCATCCGGGTTCAGGGTCACTTTTGCTTCTGCATCCACCGGCACGGTGCCGCTGGTCAGCGCATCCCTTTCGCCGGTCGTAAAGCTGCCGCCCACCACTTTCAGGGTGTAGGTCTCCGGTTCCGGTTCGGGTTTGGGTGCCGGGTCGTTCAATCGCAGCTCAAGGTCAGCCGTAAGAGGCAGCTGTACTTCCCGTACCTTGCCGCTGCTCAGCGTCACATACAGGGTGCCGGTGGGCTGACCGACCACATAAAGTTCATTGACGGCGCTGTCCAGCGCAGTAGCTTCACCGCTCATTTTCAGCGCAGTGATTTTTCCGTTATCAGAAACGGTAATTTTCTTGGTGCTGTTCTCACAGCCATTGGGAACGTTCAGGAACACACCGTTCAGGGCGCTGCCGGTAACTTCTTTCAGGAAAATGCCGTTGGTGATGGTGGCATTGCTGTTCACCGCAACCGGGCAGTTCACTGCCACCCCATGGGGGTTCAGGTCGGGGCTGTTAAAGTCATAGCTTTTCTCGGCGGTAGGCTCCAAAATCAGGCTGTTGTTTTCAAACTTCCAACCGTCGCCGGTATAATTTGCCCGGTTGCCGTTCAAATCCTGTGCAGTGGCCGGGTAACCGTCCTTGTCAATCACCAGCCAGGTCAGTGGGCTGATGGTTACGGTTGAGCCTTTTGCAGGCGGTGCGGTAAAGGTGACTTCATAAACTCCGCGGATATCATCGAACTCAATCTTGAGATCACTCCCACACCAGTCGGAAAGAAGCGTAGGCGGTGCATTATCAATGGTTACATCAAGGGGTGGAAGATCGTACATAGTATCATCAAAACGATAGCTTATATCAACAGAAACGGATGCCTGATTCGGGATGATATAGCATGAATTGTGATACCCATTGACCGAAACAGAAGAAAAAACGGACGGCGTTTCTGCTGCGAGGGTATAACCTGATGCTACGGAACCGGTACCGATAATGCTTGACATCTCTTTGAAAGTGCCGCCGTTGATCGTGCCGCCATTGTTTGTAACGGTGTACGAAGAAGCCCAATCACCAAACTGACCATTTTCAATGATGCCATCCAATTCATTGGTGACCGAAGAGAAAAAACGGCCACCGATTATTGTGCCATGGTTTGTAACAGCATCCTTAAAAATGCCGCCTTTGATAGTGTCATTGTTCGTAACAGAGGCTATAAAATTTCCATCCGTAACGGTTGCATTTTCGCCAATTACCAGGTTACAGTCGGTTGTGATGGAGTGCCCTGTGTGTATGGCAAAAAAATCATAGTTTGTTGGCGCACTGGGGCACAGGGTCAGAATTTTACAATTTTCATCGGCATCGTAAGTCCAGCCATCACCAGTGTAGATATCATGCCCGTTGACTGTTTGGTGAGGGATATTATCCAGAACAGGATAACAGTTTTGTCCGATTTTAAGTTCGCCGTTGCTGCTATCCTCCGCTGCTGCTGCGGTCAGGGCCGACACGGGCAGGAACGTCAGCACCATACTGATTGCCACCAACAGGCTGAGTAGTCGTTTCTTCATGGGGGATTCCTCACTTTCCTTGCGCCGGTCTCCCGGCTGGGTGGTATGGGGGCTTATACTCTTCTACTTCCTATAATGCAGAAAAAGAGGAATCCTTTCACCTGACTGGGAATTTTTTTTTTTTTTTTTTTTTTGAGGACGACCTCTCCTCCTTGACAATCCACCGAAAATTGACTATACTACAAATAGAAAAGGCGCTGACTGCAAATGGTCAGCTCCCACTCCTAGTCAGTTAAAAAGATTGACCGCTAAGTTTGGAAGGCTTGGGGCGGTCAATCTTTTTTGTTTTTATCGTGTTCTTTGTTAGAAATTTTCCAACCAGCATCAAATGCGGCTTTGGCAACGTTGACCATCAATGTCAGCAAACCGATGATGACGGTCAGCAGTGCGCAAACTTCTGCTAAAGACATCCGACATCCCTCCCTTCGCTTAAAGCTCCGGGACAGGATCTTATTCAAAAAAGTTCCGTTTCCCGGAGACCTGCAGCCCACTTGCGTGGGGATGTAATGACCGGGAGTGGAAGCATGACCACCTGCATTGCAGACAGCACCTTTACCGCCATTGCTGGCGATATTTTTAGTTTATCATAAGATTCGACGAATTACAACCAGAAAAGCGGCTCACCCTCTCCGTCTTTGCTTCGCAAATCCACCTCACCCTGTCCTTGTCGGCCGGATGCTGACCTCGCCGTGCTGCAGGGCATTCTGCCTGCCGCCCTCGCGCTCCACCACCAGACGGCCCGCATCGTCAATGGAAAGGGCCTTTGCGGCATAGGTCTCGGCCCCGGTGCAGACGGTGACCCAGTGGCCCGGCACAAAACAGCGGGCACGGTACTCGTCCAGACAGTCGAAGGCCGGGCAGAGGGAGAGCAGCTCCCGGGCAATGGCCCCGGCCAGCACCGCCCGGCTCACGGGTGCGGGGCCGCCGGGGTAAAGGCTGCCTGCCGTGCGGGCCAGCTCCTCGGGCCAGTCGGCAGGGGAGGTGGTCAGGTTGAGGCCGATGCCCACCACCAGCCATTCCAGCTGGCCGCTCTCCATGTCGGTCCCGGCTTCGGTCAGGATGCCGCAGACCTTGCGGCCCTGATAGTAAAGGTCGTTCACCCATTTGATGCCCAGTTCCAGCCCGCACAGGGCCTTGACAGCCCGGGCTACGGCCACCGCTGCACTGATGGTCGCACTCTGGGCATCGGCAGCAGAAAGGGCGGGCCGCAGGATGAGGGAGAGGTAGACCCCCTTCCCGGCAGGGCTTTCGAACCGCCGCCCCAGCCGCCCGCGCCCCGCCTTCTGGTGGGCCGTGAGCACCAGCGTGCCGTGGGGCGCACCGCCCAGTGCCAGCTGCTTGGCCGTCAGGTTGGAGCTTTGCAGTGTGTCGTAGATGTGGATGGGAGCGGGATAGGGGCCAACCGCTTCGGCGCAGAAGGGGTCGCCGCCTGCCAGCCGGTAGCCCCGGCGCGGGGCGGAATCCAGCGCGTATCCCTGGGCCAAAAGCGCCTGTGCCGCCTTGTGGACAGCCGCGCGGCTCACGCCCAGCGCTTCGGCCAGCTGCTGGCCTGAGATATAGGCTCCCTCTGCCGCCGAAAGCGCCTGCAGCAGGGCCTGTTTGGTGCTTCCCCCCATGGAAACTGCCTCCTTCTTATAGTATAATAACAGTATAGCATAACTTGAAGTTTTGCAAAAGAGACTTGCCCATTATGCCAAGGGCTCCCCTACTAGGAGCAACAGCAACAACCGCCGCCAGTGGCGGATGAAGGGCGTTGCTGTTGGGGCCGCGGCCAGCAAGATACGAGTGCTGTTTACAGCACGAAGTGGATGCTGGGAGCCGCAACCCGTACTGGCGCGAAGCGCCTGAGTGAACTGCACCCCATTTGTTAGACAGTATGGTATACTGTTTAGGAAATGGGGTGT